>Ga0247842_10000982_pt1 | contig 52390 bp, 50 predicted proteins | sample LaCruzMarch2015__3_FD_192411 | JGI IMG/M metagenome (GOLD analysis project Ga0247842, IMG submission 192411) | Freshwater microbial communities from meromictic Lake La Cruz, Castile-La Mancha, Spain - LaCruzMarch2015_19m | ecosystem: Environmental > Aquatic > Freshwater > Lake | place: Spain... | reverse complement strand
ACCCTACTTCAAACGGCGGCTGGATCAGGATTATGTCTCGCACATGTTCGAGTACGCCCGTGAGATGGGCCAAACCATGAAGGAGATCGGCAAGACCGGTTCGTTTTGGAGACGGCAGAAAAAGTGACCGGACGGTTTTGCGCAGAAATGCAAAATGGGGTTTATACGCCTTGCAGTTGTTCGGAGGGTTAACGCCTGTCCAGAAAAACGAAAGAGGAGGTCTTTATGTATGCCCTGAAATGGAAAGAAAAGGTCTGCGCCACCTGTCCCTCCGCCAATTGTCTGCTGAAGTGCCAGTACATCTCTTTTGCTCGTCATGACGAGGCCCATGGAGAAATGATGAAGGTTGTCCGGGGGGAGGATTCCCGGGTGCTTCACGAATGCGCCACCTGTTATGCCTGCGAGGAGTACTGTAAAAGAGGCAACCATCCCTTCTATCTCATCAGCGAGCGCCGGGAAGAAAGAGGCATGTTCACCGCCCCCCGACCCATCACCAACCAGTGGAAAAACATGACCCAGATGCAGGGCAAATACATGGTTGGCCAGGTGAAGGACAAGGCGCTGTCATGCTGCTTCATTCCCGACCTTGGGATCCTGGGGACAGGGGAGATCTTCAAGGACGTGGCCTCGGCGGTCGCCTTCGGAGCGGAATTCATGTGTCCCGCCGTCCACACCCATTTCGCCCGGATGTCCGTCATCAAGGAGCGCCTGCCCATCGTCATTGAAAATTTCGTCAAGCTGGGCGTGAAGGAGGTCATCTGTCTCCATGACGAATGCTACGGCACCTTCACCGCCATCGCCTCCGCCTATGGGATCGATGTGCCCTTCAAACCCTTCTACTACATGGATTTCCTTCTGGAGCGGATGAAGGAAATCAAAGAACGGATCACGCCCCTCGGCATCAGGGTCGCCTATCAGCGGCCCTGCTCCAACCGCCTCATCCCCGACAAGTATCCCTTGGTCAAGGAAATTCTGGATCTTATCAGCGTGGAACTTCCCGACCGGGAATACCAGGGCGAGAACTGCCTGTGCTGTGGCGAGATCCTTCGATCCGTTTCGGGTTACAAGCTGGCGGATGATGTTCAGAAACGGAACCTGGACGACATGGTGCAGACAGGCGCGGAATATTGCGTCTTCAACTGCCCGGCGTGCCAGTCCAGCCTGTCGGAGAAGGTCGCAAAGAAGGGGCTGAAGCCGGTTCATCTCATTGACCTCTGCAAAATGGCCATTGGAGAAAAGGAAAGGGGGGTACGGTAAGATGAGTGATATCCTGAAAGCCCTCATCGAGATCGTCGGAGAACGGGGCGTTTCCAATACGCCCGAAGAGCTTTGGTTCTATTCGCGGGACCCGGGCGTCCTGACGCCTCACCTGCCGGACTATGTCGTGGCTCCCCGGACGACGGAGGAAGTCCAGAAGATCGTTCTTTTGGCGAACCGGGAAAAGATCCCCCTTGTGCCCATGGGAAACGGCATGTCCCTGACAGGTCTTGTGATCCCTCTGAAGGGCGGCATTGTCCTGGATATGAAACGGATGGACAAGATTCTGGAAGTGAATGCTATGGCCCGCTACGCCGTCGTGGAAGGGGGAACCTCCCAGGGGGTCCTGAAGGCCTACCTGCAGGAGCATTACCCGCAACTGCGCCACAGCATCCCCGACGCGCCCCCGACAACGACCATCGCCGCCAACGCCGCCCTCCACGGCCAGGGCCGCCTGAGCCAGCAGTACGGCTTCAATTCCGAGATGGTAACCGGCATGGAGGTCGTCCTGCCGACCGGCGAGATCTGCCTGATAGGCTCCCCCTCTCTCGGGCCGTACTGGTTCTCCAGGGGGCCCACCATGCCCGACCTGTCGGCCCTCTTTCTGGGTTGGCTGGGAACGACGGGCATCATCACCAAGATCGGCCTGCGCCTTTACCCAAACAAGAAGATCCGGGATGTCGAATTGTTTGTGACCGACCGGGTCGACTTGATTCCCGATATCCTCTACAAGCTCACCCACCTGGAGATCCTGGAAGATGTCAATGTCTGGTTCCAGCCCAAGCCGCTTATGTTTCAGGGTAACTTCCACATCACCCTCTACTTCACGGGCGACACGGAAGAGGAAACTACCTTCAAGCGGCGAATGATCTGGGACGCCCTCCAGGAATACATGGATTCCAAGGACGGCGGCTTCATGAGCGTCCGGTACATGAAGGAAATGCTCCTGGAGATGCCCCAGCGCGGCATTGCCGACTTTGCCGACGTGCCCAAGGGAGGCGGCTTCGAGTATTCGGGGCCTATCACCATCCTTTCGCATTTCCCCCGGTATGCCGCCAAGGTCGTCGATCTGGCCGCGAAATACGATGTCCTGTATGCCAGCTCGGCGCGCCTCATCTCGGGAGGCCATTGCATGATGTTCAGCATCTCCTTTGCCTTCAACCGGAACGATCCGGCCATGATGACGCGGGTGAAGCATGCCCTCGATGAGGCGACCGCCTTCGCCCTGGAGATGGGCGGCATTCCCTGGAAACCAAATTTTATGGAACAGAAGATGATCATGGAGAAGATGGACCCCGCGGCCCGGAAGCTCCTCCAGATGATCAAGAAGAACCTGGATCCCCAGGGGATCATGAATCCGGGAAACTGGGAGGTAAACTAATGGCTTACGCTCACACGATAGAACATGCGGAAATCGTCCATCGCTGCTTCCGGTGCGGATACTGTAAATTCCCGAGCGACTACGTCGATTTCAACTGCCCGTCCTACAAAGCCTTCGGTTGGGATACCTATTCTCCGGGCGGCAGAATGTGGCTCATCCGGGCCTGGCTGAACGACGAGATCAAGACCAGTCCGCACTTCGCCGAGATCCTCTATTCCTGCGTCGCTTGCGACAATTGCAAAAATCAGTGCGTCTTCCCGAAGTTCCGGGATTTCCTCCCGGACATCTTCCAGGAGGCCAAGGCGGAGCTGGTCAACGAAGGACGGATTCCTCCCAAAGTCAGGGATTATTTCAAGGCCATCGCCACCAACGGCAACCCTTACAAGCTGCCGCAGTCGGAAAGGGGCAAATGGGCCGAAGGCACGGGGCTTCAACCCTACACCAACCAGGAATACCTCTTCTACGCGGGCTGTGTCGGTTCCTATGACGAGGTCGGACAGAAAATGGCCCGTTCCGTGGGAAAGCTCCTTGCCAACGCGGGGGTCTCCGCAGGCATCTTCGGGAGCGAAGAGGCCTGCGACGGGAACGAGGTCAAAATCCTAGGCGAAATTGGCCTCTTCACCAAACTGGCACAGGAAAACATCGAGCAATTCAAGGCCAAGGGTATCAAGAAAATTATCACCCTGGACCCCCACGCCCTGAACGTCTTCAAGAAGGAGTATCCCAAGCTGGGGGGGATATTCCGGGTTTTTCATTATACGGAGATTCTGGCCGGGCTGATCAAGGAGAAAAAGCTCGCCCTTTCCGATTACCCGGCAAAAGTGACTTACCATGACTCCTGTTACCTGGCCCGGCACAATCAGATCTATGGCCCCCCGCGGGAGATCCTGAAGGCCATCCCCGGCATCGAACTGGTGGAGATGCGCCGGAATGCTCTCAACGCCTTCTGCTGCGGCGGGGGCGGCGGAAACTTCTTCACGGATATCCTGGGCACCGGCGAGGACAGCGCCGGTCGGGTCCGCGTCAGGGAAGCGCGTGAAACGAGGGCTCGCATCGTGGCTGTGGCATGTCCGAGCTGCGCCAAGATGCTCTCCGAAGCCGTCAAGACGGAGGGGCTGGAAGACACCCTGGAAGTCCTGGGCATCGCCGAAATCATCGAGAGGGCCAGAGCCAAGTAAAGAGAGGAGACGGAATGGAAAAAGAAGATATCCTGGAGAAAGTCTATGAAACAGCCAAGAGGTACGAGCTTAAAAGTGGAGGTTGTGCACAATGCACCATTGCCGCCATCTTTGATGTCCTGGGTGTAGAAGATGAAGGGGTATTCAAGGCCGCAACGGGAATGGCCGATGGCGTGGGACTTACCGGGGATGGCCATTGTGGGGCCCTTTCAGGGGGGACGATGGCGATCAGTTATTTTTTCGGGAGGAGCAGAGAGAATTTCGGAAATGTCATGAAACAGGTTAAGGCCTGTATCCTGGCGAAAAAGCTCCACGATGAGTTCGTTGAAATATACGGGACGTGCCGATGTGCCAATATTCAGGAGAAGCTGGCAGACCGCTTCTTCAATCTCTATGACCCGGAAGAGATAAAAGCCGCCTTTAAGGCGGGTATGCCTGAAAAATGTTCGACCCTGGTGGGGAAGACGGCGCGCATGGCCACAAGAATTATTCTCGACGAGCGGGAGGCAAAAAAAAGGAAGCCTGATCAGCTTCCTATCTTGTAGCACATCACACCTCAGCGCATGGCCATCATCGACATTAACCAAGGAGGTGAAAAATCATGGATATCCTTCGGAAAAAGACATGGTCTCCCTACACCGCCGGCGCGTTGGCCGGTCTGCTGCTGGTCCTGTCCGTCTTCCTCACGGGGAAATACTTCGGCGCCTCGACTACCTTCGTCCGCGCGGCGGGCTTCGTCGAGCAGTCCGTCGCACCGGAGAAGGTGGCCGGCATGGCCTATTTCCTCAAGGAGAAGGTGATTGTCGATTGGCAATTCCTGTTCGTCGTCGGGGTGCTCTTCGGCGCCCTGGCGTCGGCCTGGCTCTCAAAGGAAAAGCGGGCGGTTGCCGTGCCGACGATGTGGGAGGGTCGCTTTGGGCCGTCCCGCGTCCGGCGTTGGACGGCGGCCTTTCTGGGAGGAGTGGTTCTGATGTTCGGGGCGCGTCTCGCCGATGGGTGACCGAGCGGTCATGGCCTGAGCGGTCTGGCTCAGGTAGCCGTGAGCGGTTACGTATCCTTGATCTGCTTTTTCCTGGCCGGCATCGTTATGGCCAGGATCTTGTACGGAGGAGGGAATGCCCATGAATGAACTGCTGACCGGCGCCATCACGGGAATCCTTTTCGGGTTTTTCATGCAGAAGGCACAGGTGATCCGGTACGACCGGCAACTGGGCGCCCTGCGCCTCAGGGATATGACCATCGTCAAATTCATGCTCTCCGCGATCCTGGTGGCCATGGTGGGCATCTATCTGCTGTTCGACCTGGGTCTCATCAAGCTTTCCGTCAAACCGCTGATCCTGGGGGGCAACGTGCTGGGCGGCCTGATCTTCGGGATCGGCTGGGGCATCGTGGGATACTGCCCGGCGACCGCCATGGGGGCACTCGGCGAGGGTCGTTACGACAGCGCCTTCGGTCTGCTGGGGATGATCCTCGGGGCGGGGCTCTACGCCGAAGCGTATCCTCTGATGAAGGAAACGGTCCTGACCTGGGGGGATTTCGGAAAGATTACCCTTCCCGCCGTTCTCGGAATCAACCATTGGATCGTCATCGTCATCCTGGTCGCGGCCTTTATCGCCCTCTTCCGCTGGTTCGAAAAGAAGGGCTTGTAATCTCCCGCATTCCTGCCTCGCCGTCCGGTTGGGACGTTGATTGGGTTCAAGGTATCACGTCTGGAACGCTGTAAGTTGTTTTTGCACAGTATGGGGAGGATAAAAAAAATGAGTCTGGTGGTCGCTGAAAACATTACCAAGGATTATCGTATGGGGGAGGTCGTCGTACCGGCCCTCCGGGGGGTCAGTTTTGCGATCGATCCCGCCTCCTTCGTGTCGTTCATCGGGCCTTCGGGAAGCGGTAAAACGACCCTCCTGAACCTCATCGGCTGTCTGGACGCCCCGACCTCCGGCCGGATGACCGTGGCCGGAATGGATGTGGGCACACTGGACCGCCGGCAGGGCGCCGCCTTTCGGGGCGGCAACATCGGCTTTATTTTCCAGGATTTCAATCTCCTCCCGGTGCTGACGGCCTATGAAAACATCGAGTATCCCCTTCTCATGGTCCGAAACGTCCCCCCGGAGGAACGGCGGCGGCGGGTGACCGAACTGCTGGAAGCGGTCGGCATGGCGGATCAGGCGGGCAAGCGTCCGGACCAGCTCTCGGGCGGACAGAAACAGCGCGTGGCCATTGCCCGCGCCCTGGTGGCGGATCCCAAGGTCGTCCTGGCCGATGAACCCACGGCCAATCTCGATTCCCGGACGGCCCGCACGGTCATCGAATTGATGAAAACGATGCGGGACCAACGCCGGACCACCTTTATTTTCTCCACACACGACCATAAACTCGCGACCGAGGTGGAGGTGCTCTTCCGACTGGAAGACGGCCTGTTCCGGAGTCGCCGGAACGGGGAGGAATGAGACATGACGGATCTCTATAAAATCGCGTTGCGGAACCTGCTGCGTTACAAACGCAGAACCCTGCTCACGGCCTCCCTGATCACCGTCGGCGTGGTCTTTGTGCTGGTCTTCGTGGCCGTCTCCGGATCGTTCAAGGCCATGATGATCGGCCAGATCACCGACGCCATGCTGGGTCACATCCAGATCCACAAGAAGGGCTATGTCGCCTCCATCGACAACCTCCCCCTCAATCTGAACCTGAAGGCCCAGGCCGCCGCCCGGATAGACGAAATCCTCCGGGGCCAAAAGGATATCGAGGCCTCTTCACCCCGTCTCAAGTTCGGCGGCCTTTTCAGCAATTTCGCCGAATCGACAAACGTCCGCCTCAACGGCGTTTATCCCGATCGGGAATTCAAGACCGTTCCCCTCCTGACATCGCGCATCTCCGAAGGCAAAAAAACCATCGGGAAGGGGGAGATCCTCATCCCGGCCTTACTGGCCAAAGGGATGAAGGTGAAGGTGGGGGATCCGGTCGTCATCGTGGCGACGAACCAGGACGGCTCCGTCAACGGCAAACAATTTGTGGTGGCGGGCATCCTGGAGGGGGTGACGGGACCCGGGGGACGGGACGGTTACATCCACATCGAGGACGCCGCGGATGTGCTCCGGATGCCGGCGCTGGAGATCAGCGAGATCGCCATCCGGCTGAAGGATTTCGACCGGCTGCAGTCGGCGTTTCAGGTGATCACGAAACAATTGGAGGCGGAGTTCCGGAAGGACGACCCATTCCCACTGGAGATCCACACCTGGGAGGGGCTGACCCCCTTCTTCAACATCGCCCGGATGCTCGACGTGATGACCTTCTTCATCAAACTGATGCTGGTGGCCCTGGTTCTGATCAGCGTCCTGAACGTGATGATCATGGCCGTTTACGAAAGGATCCGGGAGATCGGGACGATGGCCGCCATCGGCACGCCGCCGGGCAAAATCCTCTCGCTGTTCATGTTGGAGGGTCTCTCCCTGGGGATCCTCGGGGCGCTCGCTGGCGGCGCGGCGGGGTTCGCGCTGTTGTTCATCCTGAATCTCTCCCGCATCACCTTCGACTTCGGTCAGCAGACGGGTCTGCTCCTGAGGGCTTCCGTGAATCCGATGGATTTCGTAACCATCGCGCTGATCGTCATCCTGGTGTCCGTCGTCGCAAGCCTGGAACCCGCTTTCAAGGCATCGCGGATGGAGCCGATCGTCGCCTTGCGGCATGTGTAGGCGGGCGCGGATATCGTCTCGCGACTTTTACCCGTCGTATGGACAGCGGGCAGAGAGCAGATGTTAGCGGAGACGAAATTAAAGAAAGGGGAAATGATGACATTCCATAAATTATTTGCGGTCCTAACGGTTCTGTTTTTGGCGGCGCCCGCGGCGGCCCTGGACGGGACGGCCCTTCTGAAACAGGTGGATCGGAACCTCAACCCCGAATCCTACGAGATGTACCGCAAACTCATCAACGTGGAGCCCAGCGGCGCGAAAAAAGAATTCACCCTCTTTTCCGTGAAGAAGGGGGCGGACAAGGTCGCCGCCCTCTTTCTCGCCCCCGCCAGCGAAAAAGGTCGCAGCACCCTGCGCCTGGGCGACAACATGTGGTTCTACATCCCGAACGTAGGCAAGCCGATCCGGATCACGAGTCTCCAGTCCGTCGTCGGCGGAGTCTTCAACAACGCCGACATCCTGAGCCTCGATTATACCGCGGAATACGACGTCGCCCGAGTGGAGGACGCGGGGAAGGAGCACCTGCTGCTCCTGAAGGCCAGGACCAAAAATGTGGCCTACGATCAGCTCAAGATGTGGGTGGACAAAGGCAAGAGCCTGCCGGTGAAGATCGAATGCCTCACGGAGGCCAACATGCTTATCAAGACCCTCTATTTTACGGATCACAAGGAGTTCGGCGAAGGTCTGTCCCGGCCTTCCGTTGTCGAAACGGAGAGCCCCCTCTACAAAGGCTACAAGTCAATCATGATCTACGCCAAGATTAAAAAGCGTTCCTTCAAGGATGAGGTGTTCACGCTGACCTACATGCCGAACCTGGAGTCCTTACGTTAAGGGCGGAAAAAGGATTGCCCATGACCCGTTTGATCCGCAGGTTGATCCTTCTCATCGGTTTTGTATTGCTTCTTCCGGCAGCGTCCCCGGCCGGGGAGTCCTATACCTTCGATGCCTCGGAGATCGAGAAGAAACACTATCATTTCGGCGGCTACATGGAACTCCGCCCCGTTTTTTACGGCCTGGACAGGGATTCCGCCCTCTACAAACTTCAATATTACGATCAGGAGCGGGGAGCGACCCTGGAAGAATGGAACGCCCGCCTGCAACTGGAAGGCAGTTACGAGAAAGGCATCGGACACCTGTATGTCAAGACGAATACGGACTACCGGTATTCATCCGTTACAGGCGGTGCCGAGCGGACGGCCATCTTCGAGGGGTATGGAACCCTGAAACCCTCGGACTCCTGGAAGTTCGAAATCGGCAAGAAGAATCTGAAATGGGGCAAGGGGTACGCCTGGAACCCGGTCAATTTTCTCGACCGCGCCAAGGACCCCAATGATCCCGACCAGTCCCTCGAAGGGAACGTCATGGTCACGATGGATTACATCCGGAGCTTCGACGGCCCGCTGAAAACCCTTTCCTTCACACCGGTCCTGTTCCCCGTTTACGATCATATCAACGACGACTTCGGTGTGAACAACCGCCTCAACGTGGGAGGGAAGGTCTATCTCCTTCTGTACGATACGGACATCGATCTGATCTATGTCGCCGACGGCAGCCGGACCGCCCGTGCAGGGATCGATTTTTCACGGAACATCACGACCAGCTTCGAGATCCACGGCGAACTGGCCCACATCCGGGACGACCGGAAGCAGCTCCTCGATGCGGCCGGCGCCGTTTATACGGAAACCCGGGGCGCCGTCAGCGGCCTGATCGGCGCCCGCCATCTGACGACTTTCGATCTGACGACCATCTTCGAATACTACCACAATGGTACCGGATTTGGCGCCGACGCCATGGAAAACTATTTCAGTTATATTGATCGGGGATACGAGCTCTACCGGACGACGGGGAACGCCCGGATGCTGGCCGGCGCGCAAAACCTGGCCGCCGCCGTTTACGGCCGCAACAACCCGATGGAGGATTACCTCTATCTGCGGCTGAGCCAGAAGGAACCTCTGGACATCCTCTATTTCACCCCCTCCCTGACGACCATGGTCAATCTCAAGGACCGCAGCTACAGCATCACGCCGGAACTGCTCTACACGGGGATCACCAACCTGGAGCTGCGTCTCCGGTTCGGATGGATCCGCGGCGGCCGGGAGACGGAATTCGGGGAAAAACCCAACGACTACCGCCTCGAACTCCGGGCGGGGTATTACTTTTAGGCGGCTGGTCATGAACCGGCAGCAGGTAGCGATCTCCGCCAGGATATCATGAGAAATTTTCGGGTTTGCCCGGCACGGGTCCTTGACTTAAGGCGATAAAGCAATTAAAACAATTCCGACATTCAAAATCTTAGGGACGCACGGCTGTACGTCCAGGCGGGGGAACTTATGGAACGTATTGGCTTTATCGGTCTCGGCACGATGGGCAAACCGATGGCGCGCAATTTGATGAAGGCGGGTTACCCGATCAACGTGATGACGCGCACGCGATCCAGGATCGGGGATTTGCTTGCCGATGGCGCGGTGTGGTGCAACACGCCGAAAGAAGTCGCGCAGAAGAGTGATGTGGTGATCACGATGCTGCCGGACACGCCCGACGTGGAACAGGTCTTCGGCGGCAAGGACGGCGTGTTCGACGGCGCGCGCCCGGGAATGCTGCTGATCGACATGAGCACGGTTTCACCAATTGCGGTACGAAAACTCGCATGTGACGCCAAAGCGCGCGGCTGTGATTTTCTGGATGCGCCCGTCAGCGGCGGCGACATCGGCGCGCAAAACGGGACGCTTTCGATCATGGCGGGCGGCGGGGAGTCGGCGTTCCAGCGCGCCATGCCTGTGTTCCAGGCGATGGGCAAGACGATTCTGCTCATCGGCGATTCGGGAGCGGGACAGATCACCAAAGCTGCGAACCAGATCCTCACCTCCATCACTACCGAGGCGGTCGCCGAGGCATTGGTGTTCGCCGCAAAGGCCGGTGTCGATCCGGCCAAGGTGCGTCAGGCGCTGATGGGAGGCTCGGCATCCAGCCGCATCCTGGAAACTCACGGGAAAAAGATGATCGAACGAAACTTCAAACCCGGCTTTCGAATGCGCCTGCATCGAAAGGATCTGGACATCACCCTGGACGCCGGAAAGGCGTATGGTGCAGCGCTGCCTGTGACGGCGCACGTGCGTGAGCTGATGACCGAAACGCTCAACGACGGGCAGGGGGATATGGACAATTCCAGTTTTCTGCTCCTGCTGGAAAAGCTTTCGAACCTGCCGGGAACAAGGTCGTAGCTCCACGAAGATGAGCATCCTGCAGGGATCAATCTATGGTTCATCCGGTTGATACGTACTTTGATTCGATAATATGCTGAATACCTTGACTGACTGTCACAAGTACGTAACTTTCAGTTCTGAATTGAGGTGAGGATTACGGCTTGCAATCAGGCGCCTTCAATTTGATAACCCTTCTCCCGGAATATCCTCAGGCATGTATCCACCGTATGGCTATCGTAAAGAAGCCCTCTGTTCTTCTCAATCTCTTCCAGGGCGGCGTCAAGGCCCAAAGCCGGGCGATAAGGCCGGTGGGAGGCCATGGCTTCCACGACGTCCGCCACGGCCAGGATGCGGGCCTCGATGAGAATTTCCTCTACTTTGAGCCCCCGGGGATAGCCGGAACCGTCCATCCGCTCATGGTGCTGAAGGACAATCTCCGCCAGGGGCCAGGGGGATTCCACGTCTTTTAAAATATCATAACCTAACCGGACGTGTTCTCTGATCAGGGAAAGCTCGATGGCAGACAGTTTCGTGGGTTTGCTCAAAAGCTCCGTAGGGAGGGTGATCTTGCCGATATCATGGATGATCCCGGCCATGCGGAGACCTTCGATCTTCTCCGGCGGCAGGCCCATCTCCCTGGCCATCGTCCGGGCCAGGTTCGTCATCCGGCGTTGATGTCCCGCAGTGTAAGGGTCTTTCATCTCCACGGCCATCACCAGCACCTGGATCGTCGTCTGCATGGCCCGGCGCAATTGTTCCAGGGACTGCTTAAGTTCCTCCTCCGCCCGCTTGCGGTCTGTGGTGTCTCTCACGATACCCCGGAAGCCGATAGGATGGCCATCGGAATCCCTCAACAATGAGGCAAAAAACTCAAGGGTTCTCCTCTGCCCGTCTTTTCTTACAATATCCCATTCATCTCTTTTTATAGGATCTCCCGTCTTATACATCCGTTTATAGGCGCGATAGATCCGTTTTGCAATCTCATTATCTGCAGCATACTGGTTATAAGACGTACCGAGTATCTCATTTCTGCCATACCCGAATATCATTCGAAACGACTCATTGAAAAAAGTGAATTTGCCGGCAAGGTCCACCTCCTGATAGCCCTCTTCCATCTCCTCGATGATCGTGCGATATCTTTCCTCGCTTTGCTTCAGCGCCTCTTCCGCCTGCTTGCGGTCGGTGATGTCGCGGTAGATGACCTGATAATGTTCCTTGCCATTCCAGAGGACCCTCTTGCGCAAGACCTGAAGGTGGCGGACCACTCCATCTTTTCTGACAATGTCGATCCCATACTCGGATGAATCATCCTCACCAAGACGTCTTTTCTCTCTCCGGACCTTAAATGCGGCATAGCTCTGTTCCGTATAACGCTTTACGGTCGGGGTCGTCTGCCATTCCTCGATACTGTCGAATCCGAAGATATCCATAGTCGCCCGGTTGGCATAGAGGGTCTCCCCTTCCGTTGATACAATACGAATGCCCAGCGGCGACTCACTTAGGGACCGGCGAAAATTCTCTTCGCTCACCCGCAGAGCCTCCTCCGCCTGTTTGCGGTCGGTGATGTCCAGGGCTGTGAAAGTTACCCCTTTCGCAAGGTCATCGGGATCGAGCGGGGTTGAACTCAGGAAAATATGAATGATCGTACCGTCTTTTTTCTTCCAGCGTGTTTCCACGGCCCCGATATTCTTTTCACCAATTTGACGATACTTTTCCTGACCTACATAGTCATAGTCCTCCTGGGAGGGATAGAGTATCCGGGCGTTCTGTCCCAGAAGTTCCTCGCGCGAATACCCCGTCATCGAACACAACATATTGTTGGCTTCCCAAAGAACCCTTTTGATTACCATCCCGATACCGATAGGAGCGGCACGAAAGATGCTCGACATTTTGATATCCTGTTCACGAAACGCTTCCTCCGCCCGCTTGCGTTTGGCTTCCGAGTGTTCCAGTTCCTTGATTTTCTGCATCAAGACGGAATTCTCTTCGAGCAGTTTTTGATTTGTCCTGGATGGATCTGTCATTTGGTATCCCCTGTTTGATAAATCGTGCCGGTTGGGAAGAAATTCGGGTGGTGTCTGTTGCGAGACTTGTTAACTCTTATGAAAACTACCGGATACCCATTTAAATGTCAAATGGAATATAGTCCATCAGATTTCAAAAAGAATGGAGTAGGTTGCCATCCCTGACATGATTGTCGTCAGGAATGGTTGTTGCGGAGAAAAGAAGTAACCTGATGAAAGGAAAGGAGCGCATCATGAAAGTTTTAATCGTCTATTATTCCCTGTACGGCCATATATACCGGATGGCGGAGGCCGTGAAGGAAGGGGCCGGCAGCGTGAGCGGCGCCGATGTCCGGATCTGCCGCGTCCCGGAAACCCTCCCGGAAGAGGTCCTGCAAAAGATGGGCGCGCTGGAAACGCAAAAATCCCTTAAGGAGCTAATTATGTAGGAATACACGGACAAGGTCAGGGAACATTTTCTCAACCCCCGGAATGTCGGGGAAGTGGAACATCCGGACGGCGTTGCCGAGGTCGGTTCCATTGTGGGTAAAAGAACGGGAATCCCCATGAATGATATGCCGGAACAATGCAGGACGGCCCTTACCCCTCTTCCGGTTTGGCAGCGGCGGCGGCTTCCTGTGCGGCATAGCTAAGCTCGCATTCGATGATCGTTTGGAGCTTGTTTCGCTCCGCCGTGAGCTCGACGATCCGCTGTTCCAGTTCCGCGTGGGATTTGCGGAGGGCGATTTCCTCCGCCCGGAGGGCGATAATGGCGGGGATCCACCGCCAGAAGCCGATGCCCAGAAACAGGAGCCCGAAGACGTAGCCGATCACCTGCTCCAGGAAGTCCGCGGTGCGGGTCCGCCCGACGACGATGTATTTGCCGAGAGAGGGAAAATTGTCGGCGACGTTGAGGAGGCCGCCCAGGAAGAGGAGGCCAAAGCCGATGATGAGGAAGATCCAGGCCTTGCGGAGGCGCGGGGATTCCTTCCCCCGCATCGCCCGGAGGTAAAAGAAGATCACGCCGGTGATCAGCGCCCGGAAGATATCCGCGGCGATATCGAACATGATGGAATCTCCTGATTTTTCCGGAGCCGTCAGTTTTCGCCGGCGAAGACCCGGGCATAGAGGGCGTCGAAGCCGTCCTTTCCCGCGGCGAGAATCAGGGTGAGCGGCATGACTTTCCGCCCCTGCGCGACCATCCGTTCGGCCGTCTCCCGGATGTCCCACTGGGCGTGGCGGTCCGCCCGAACGCGGGCGAGGTGGTATAACTCGCGGGCGCTGACCCCCATCATGACCCGGCGCCGATGGGCGTTTGTCAGGATGTAGGCGGCCGCGGCGGGCGAATGCCGGCGGATTTGCTCCCAGGTCTCTTCCGTCCGGGCGCAGATCTCCCGGAACGCGTTTTCCATGCCGATCACCGCAATGGAAGGCGGGATCGTGACGCCGAGCGCCGGGTCGTACTCCTGGACGGTGATCGTAGCCATCCGGTGCCGCTTCACCTGGGCAAAGCAGGTCGCGCTGATGGTGAGCTCAAAGGTCAGCCCCACGTGCTCGAATTCCCTTGGGGCGGCGTCGTGGGCCTTCATCCGCCGGAGGGCCGTTTTGATCAGCGATTCCTGCTCTTCGCGTTTCATCCGCGCTGCGATCTGCAGGGATTCCGCGAGCGGGAGGTCCGAGGCGCTGTGGAGGAGCGCCGCCGCAATCTTCTCGTCGGCCGCCGGCGTTACATCAAGCAGGCGGACGAGGTCATACGCCGTTCCGGCGCCGGCCGCAGCCGGTGGATCACACCCCTTTCCCGGTTTCGCGCCGGAGGAAATTGCTGACATTTTCGATATGATCCCGGCCGCCTCCGTCCGGAGCGCTTCCCGCGTCTCGCGGTCGTAGGGCGTCGGTTCCGTGTAGCGGACGAGCGACGGGGCGACCCCCTTTGTGGCGTCGTAAAGCCGGCGGCTGTACTCATGTCCTTCCATCAGGGCGCAGGCAGCGAGGCGGCGGACCATCAGCTCGATGTTCCTTGCGTTCACGGTCATCCCGAGCTGTGTCTCCGTGGCCAGCGGGAGGCAGTAGCGGGCGTCCTCCTTGGCCCACCCTTCGAGGAGCAACCGGTTCGCCGGATCGGCGGCGAGCCCGGGATTCCGGTCGAAAACCCAGGGGCGGAGCCTTTCATAGAGCGTATGGTAGAAGCCGTTCTGCAGCCGAACGGTCGCGACAAAGGCCTCTTCCATACCGGAATCCCGCACCTCTTCCGGGATGACGAAGTCGTCCTGAAGCAGGACGTAGCGCTGGGATTTTTCGGTGTAGGAGGCGAGGCGGAACCTTTCGATCTCCTCGACGAGGAGGCGGGAGACCTTCAGGACGTCGAGGTTGAAAACGGCGTGCTCGGCGATGGAGCTGTGCCCCATTTCGAAGACGATGTTCCGGTTCGAGGCGCGGGCCTTTTCCACCTCGCCTCGGGCGATTTGCCGGAGCTCATTGACGGGCCTCGGGTTTCGGCTGATCCGGGCATAGGCGGCGGCAACGGTTTCCGGCGTCAAATCCTGCCGCTCCGGCTGCAAGTTCTTGAATTCCTCTATGATTTCGTGATCGATGTTGTGGCCTGCGAGAATGACCTTCATCTTTATCCACCTCCATCGTTTGATTGGAAGAGTTATAACGATACCATCACCCGCGACCGGTGGCAAGAAAATCTTAACGCATGATCCGGGAAGGAATAGCGAAAGGGGTCACGGGTGAAGACCTGCGGGAAGTGGAGATGATGGCCGTGCAGCGGCGGTTTTCGTTTGACTCGCGGCGGCGTTTCCGCTATACGCTATCCGGGTAACAAGACAATCTTCACAATCACAGAAACTTGTTTTTTTCATAAGGTTAGATTCGTTTTTCGTTTACGTTCATGGAGGCTGAATATCATGGAAATAACCCATGAGATCTGGAAACGGCACTTCCCCGCCGAAAATTCGGGGGCGCATCTCTTCCCCGAATTCGAGATGCGGGCCAAGGCGGTGTCCGGCGAAGTATTTCGTGTTGCAGCGGCAGCAGAGGCCAGAGAGGCCCTCATCCGGCTCGTCGACGCCGTCCAGGCCAGGAAGGCGGTCGTCGTCGAGAGTCCCCTCCAGGAGGCGGCCGGCATCACGGCGGCGCTGCGTTCCCGGGGGGTAACTGTCTATACCGAGGCCGCCGAGATCGCCGCCCATGCGGACACCGCCGACATCGGCATCTCGGGTGTGGAGTTCGGGATCGCCGAGACGGGCAGCGTCTTTCAGGATGGCTACGACATCGCGACCCGCCTGGTCACGATCCTTCCAACGCTCCACGTCGTCTTCCTTTCCAGCACCCATATCGTCCCCGGAATCACCGAGGCCTTTGATATCATTTCCCAATCCTTCGATCGCGGTTACGTCGGCTTCATCACCGGCCCCAGCCGCACCGCCGATATCGAACGGGTGCTGACCATCGGGGTCCACGGCCCCAGCCGCTTTGCGATCATCGCGGTAGATGAGGAACCGAAGGGAGGTGACGCCTGATGGAAACCGAAACGAGAAATCTCCGGAAGGAAATCTCCGAAAAGCTGAAGGATCAGACCCTCCGCGACGCCCTCGGGCGCTTCTCGGAGGCCTATCCCATCGCCCGGGCCAAGGCATACGAGAACGCCGGCGACATCGAGACCCTCCGCGGTGCCTTGCGGCAGATGAAGATCGACACCGTCAAGCGGATCGAGGAGGTCGCCGACCGTTTCGAGGCGGAGGCGACGAAGCGGGGCGCGAAGGTTTTCCGGGCGAAGACCGGAAACGACGTCAAGGAATATCTCGTAAACCTCTGTAAGGAAAAGGGCGTCAGGAGGATCGTCAAATCGAAATCGATGGCGAGCGAGGAGATCGATTTGAGCAAAAACCTGGAGACCGCCGGGATCTACACGACGGAGACGGACCTCGGCGAGTGGATCGTGGCTTTGGCCGGCCAGAAACCTTCCCACATGGTGATGCCCGCCATCCACCTGAGCCGCTTCCAGGTGGCTGAATACTTCTCGAAGGAACTGAGAACGGACATTCCGCCGGACATCGCCTTCATGGTTCAGGCGGCGCGCAAGGAGCTGCGGGAGAAATTTCTGCAGGCGGATATGGGAATCTCCGGCGCCAACTTCGGGATTGCCGAAAACGGCGCGATCGGCCTGGTGACCAACGAGGGAAACGCCCGGATGGTCACGACCCTTCCCCGGATCCACGTGGTGATCATCGGCTACGAGAAGCTGATTCCCGCGATCAAGGATGCGGCGGCGATCCTCAAGGTCCTCCCCCGGAGCGCCACCGCCCAGCTCATGACAAGCTATATGACGATGATCGCCGGACCGACGCCCGCGATGGTCAAAAGGGACGGAAAATGGGTCGAGGAGGAAAGGGAGATGCACATCATCCTCCTCGACAACGGCCGGCTGAGGGCGGCCCATGACGACAAATTCAAGGAGATCTACCAGTGCGTCCGCTGCGCCGCCTGCCTGAATGTCTGCCCGGTCTACACGCTGATCGGCGGCCACGTCTACGGCCACATCTACGCGGGCGGCATCGGGGCGATCCTGACGGCCTTTCTCCACGGGATGAGGGAGTTCGAGCAATTCCAAGAGCTGTGCATCGGCTGCCGCCGCTGCACGACCGTCTGCCCGGGGAAGATCGACATCCCCGGCCTCATCGAGGAGCTCCGCATCCGGAACGTGAAGGAGAAAGGCCTCCCGTTCCTCCTCAAACAGACATTCGAAAACGTTGTCTCGAACCGGAAGCTTTTCCATGGGCTCCTGCGGCTCGCCGCGATCGGCCAGAAGCCTTTCCAGTCGGGGCGGCTGATCCGCCACCTCCCGCTGTTTCTGGCGGGGATGGCCAAGGACCGGAGCCTCCCGGCGATTGCCGACACGCCGCTGCGCGACCGGATCGGGAAGATCACGAAAAAGATCGACAAACCGGTCAAGCGCGTCGTCTTCTTCAGCGGCTGCACGATCGACTTCGTCTTCCCCGAGACGGGGGAGTCGGTCTTCAAGGTCCTCCAGGAGCTGAACATGGAGGTGCTCTTCCCCGAGGGGCAGAGCTGCTGCGGAAAGCCCGTGATCGCGCTGGGAGACGTGGAGACGACAAAGAAGATCGCGCGGGAGAACATCCGGGCTCTCATGGAGATGAATCCCGATGGGATCATCGCCGCCTGCCCCACCTGCACGGAGTCCCTCCAGCATTACGCGGAGCTTCTGAAAGACGATCCCGAGTGGGGTCCGAAGGCGGAGACAATGGCGAAAAAGGTCCGGGAGTTCTGCAGCTTCGTCGCCGAGGAGTACGGGAAGCGCGGCCGGCTGACGAAGACGGGCGGCGGGCCGAAGGTGATCTACCACGACTCCTGCCACATGAAGCGGGTCCTGATGATCGACAAGGAGCCGCGGCAACTCCTCGAGGCCGCCGGCTGCGAACTGATCGAAATGAAGGACGCCGACAAGTGCTGCGGGATGTCGGGGATCTTCGGGGTGAAGTACGCCGAGCTCTCCATGCCGATCCTGGAGCGGAAGATCGGGAACATCCGGGATACGGGCGCGGAGATCGCCGCCTGCGCCTGCTCGGGATGTATGGTCCAGATCCAGGGCGGCCTCGACAAGCAGCTCCCCGGCGTCCAGATGAAGCATGTCGCGGACATCCTGGCTGAAAATTTAAAAGACTGATGGCTGAAGCTCCCCCATCCCGACAGAAGAGGGGGAGTCAAGATGCAGGGTGTCAGGCAGCGAAGGTCAGGCGCATTCACGCCCTGTTCAAGCGGAGAGACCTTTGAAAATCGTGATCCCTCCGCGCGCTGGACATTGTTTCGACCATGCGCCTCCTCGCTTCGCTTCAAAGACGAAACTCGCGCTTCGCGCTCAAACAGTCGTCTTTGCGGGCGCTGCGGGGGCAGGGTGCCCCGAAAAATCTCCAATGCGCGCTTCCGGGATCCGATTTCCTCGTTGCGCGAAGATCTTGAGGAAGCCCGCAGGCGTGGCCTCCTTAGAAAATGGTTGTGCTTTCTCTCTTCCAGAAGGGAGAGTCGAGCGGCATCCTCATGGTCCTTTCGGGCTCGCCGGGATTGGCCAGACGGATGAAGATCTCCGGCGGCGCATTCTTCGGCAGGGAGACGATCCAGGTCGCCAGCGTCCGTTCCCTTCCCGCTTTGCCTCCCGTCCGCCAGATGCTGTCGTCCGGACCCGCGTGGATATCCCGGCTGAAGTCGATAAAATCCTCCGGGGTCAAGCGCGGCGGACCGGTATCCAGGAGCTGAAGGATGCGGTCTTGTCTTACGGCGCTGCTCCGGCCGATCCGGGGATTGAAGGCGCGGAGCTCGTCGTCGAGGTAGTGGTTCGTATGGCAGAGGCTGCCGCTGTCCGTCGTCCGGACGCCCACACGGCCACCCGGCGCCACCTCGATCCACGCAATCCTCCGGCGGTCCGCAATGAGATAAATGGAAGGGTGCGCTCGGGAGAAAATCGCCCGGTTCTCCAGAACATCCGCAACCGAAGCAAATTCGGACAGCACCTTTCCGGCCAGCCCCCGCCCGCCCTTTTCCCGCTCTGCTTGCGGAACACTGCCGGCGGTGGCGGTGACAAAGACAAGTCCCTTTTCACTGATCCCGGCGACGGCGCTCGGCCTCCTGCCGTCCCGGACCGGAAAGAGGCCGAGAAACCGCCGGCCGTTCCTGAAAACGGCAAGACGAACCTCATCCGCCTCCGGCGTCCAATCCCGGTTCTTCGCGATGATGGTCCCGCCGCCGGCCGTCCGTTCGCCCGCCGCCGCCCAGAGTGTGCATGCCGGAGCCGTCGCTGCCGAGGCAAGCAAACAAACCGCACCGAAAATCGCGGCGGTAAACCGTATCCGCAGCCGGACATCGCGATTTTGGCCGCATGCGAAGCGGCGAACCCAAGCGGTCACCGAAAAATAGCCCTCGAATCTGGTTTCATTGTCCAATCTTCAGGATCCCTTCCGGGGGAGAAAGCGTTTTTCGATCAGATCCGCAATCCCCGTTGCATCGTTCCGGTCGAAACAGGGAACCTCCGCGGAAACCGGCTGATCCCCGGCAAGCGCGATGAGATTGTCCTCCGGGCCGCAGAGACGTTCCTGCCTGAGCTCGCTTCGGAAGACCTCGATTTTCGGATGGGGATTTCCCTTGTACCCTTCCGCCAGGATGATGTCCGCATTCCGGATGTAGCGCTCCCTGATTTCGGCGAGTTCGTAATCGGTGTTGACATCCTCGATGACGGCGACCTTGCGGGGTGAAACCAGAACCGTCGCCACGGCACCCGCCTTCTTGTGGCGCCAACTGTCCTTTCCCTCGTGGTCGATCTCGAAACCATGGCGGTTGTGCTTGATCGTCGCCACCCGCCAGCCCCTTTGCGTCAGCTCTGCGATAAGCTTCTCGATCAGGGTGGTCTTTCCCGAATTGGATTTGCCGACAATGGAAACGATAGGAATCATAGTGATGCAATCATAGACCATTTCGAAGGGATTGGCCATAGAAAATCGGATTGCCCCCGGCGGAATTCTCGCAAAAAATCCGGATAAACCAGGGGGGGGCCGACCTGCCCCCCGGACCGCTCCCCCAAAAACAACGACCGGCGTCCTTCCGCAGGACACCGGCCTTTGAGGTGTTTTTTACTTGACAAATCAATTTTAATGGGTTAGCTCGTCTTCGAACAAAAAATAATTCGCTTCACCGTGGTCTTTCGTTTTCTTGATTTTTTGAAAGAGCAGCACCTAATATTTATATTGCTATGTGCCTCATTTAAGAAGAGAAAACATATGAAACTGACTTTATGTTTGCAGGTTCTTTGGGCTCGCCATTTTTTTTCTTCCCAAGCAACTGTCTTTCAGACATCTTTTATCTCGATAAACGAATCTTTAGTTTTTCCTTTATATACTGTTTCTTCCGCGAATGACCTGCGGGTGAAATAATTAAGGAAAGGGGGTGACATGTAGATCAAATCGATGCGGGATTGAATTCATTGGGGTTTAAGTTCCAATAAAACTGTATTTGATTGGACATTGGAGGGAGGACGAATGAAGAACATAACTAAAGTTATCATGGGGTTTGCTCTGGTATTTGCTATGACAGTTGGTATGTATTCGTTAACGTGGTCTGCGGACTCCAAAGTCATAAAGATTGGTTACACAGCGCCTTTTACCGGCTCTGCTGCTGAGTTTGGCACCAATGGTTGGCGCGGGATTCAACTGGCCCTTGAAGACGTTAACAAGAAGGGGATAAAAATCAAGGGGGAAACGTACAAAATCGATATCATCCGTTACGACAGTATCTGTACCCCTACAGAAGGTGTCGCCAATATGCGGAAATTTGCCATGGAAGATAAGGTGGTTGCGGTGTTGGGAGATCACTGCAGCTCGGTTTGTACAGCGATTGCCCCGCTTTGTGATGAATACAAAACACCGGGACTGACCATTGAATGTGCAGCGGATAAAGTTACCAAGCCGGGCAACGAATTCTACTTCCGCATGCGTCCCAGCATGTCCCTGATGGCACCTCTGGCGGCGCCAAAAATCGCCAATAAATTTAAACCTAAGAAGATCGGTTTCTTACTAATCAATGATGATTATGGTCACTCTTTTACGAACGCCTTCAAAGAGGAATTTAAAAAGTTGGGTATCCCGACGGTTGTAGAGGAGGCTTTTGAGAGAGGCAATACAGATTTTATGGTTTATCTGACAAAGATCAAAGATGCGAAGGTAGACATGGTCCTGTACGTGGGTGTGACACCGGAAGGCGCAATGATCCTCAAACAGGCTAAAGAATTGGGGATTACGAAAAATACAGCCTTTATCGGTTCTGAAGAGATGGGGGACATGGAGCTGCTCTCGCTGGCTGGAGCTTCGGTTGTGGAGGGAACATACGGGATAGCCCTGTGGGGTGCCGTGCCTGCGGCGTTTGAAAAACGCGTAAAAGACAAATTCAATGCCCCTATGCATTATGCGATTATCTTCGGGTATGATGCGCTGCAGGTGGTCGCGAAGGCAATAGAATCAGCGCAATCCTTTGATTCAGTTAAGATCAAAGATGCGATGAAAAAGACAGACTATAAAGGTTATGAGGGGCATATCAAGTTTGAAAATTTTGATGGTTTCAAGAACCAAGGTAGATTTGTGCCGACTATCGTGCAGTGGTCGAAAGGAAAGCGACTGGTCGTTGAGGTGAAATAGTGGAAACATTCTTGTTCCAAATCGGAAATGGTTTGATCATCGGTTCGGTCTATGTCCTGATTGCACTGGGATTGAATCTGATCTGGAGTATCACCGATATACCGGATTTTGCTCAGGGAGCATACTACATCATTGCCGCTTATGTGAGTTATTTTGCCGTGACGCTGGCCTCTTTCCCCTTTTTTCTCGCATTGCTTTTGGGGATGGCTGTGGGTGCGGTCATGTCTTATCTCTCGGAGCGGCTTCTCTATCGGCGTTGGCAGCAGGGACAGGGGCGCGTTCAGCTTCTTTGTGCAATCGCCTTGTTCTTTCTTATCGCCAATGTGGCCAATGCGTTGTGGACCTCGAAGGCAAGGATATTTCCGGATTATTGGGAAGGTGTAATTCCAGGCACTGGATACAGTTATGAACGTGTCGTGGTACTTGTTGTTTCCACTGTGCTTTTCCTGCTTATGTACATCTTCATAATGAAGACCAGGATGGGAAAAGCAATTCGCGCAACGTCGCAGGACAGGGAAATGGCTCAAATGCTGGGTATCAATATCAGCACGGTGAATTCCGTTGTTTTCCTCCTGGGTGGGGCTCTTTCGGGAGCAGCGGCTGTTCTGATTGCTCCTCTCTATACGGTATTTCCAACCATGGGGGATCTGCCGCTTCTGAAGGCCCTTGTTGTTGTTATTCTGGGGGGATTTGGAACGGTGGCCGGAGTTCTGATTTGCGGACTTGGACTGGGAGTCATAGAGGCTTTGGGTGCCATCTATCTTTCCTCTGCCTATCAGCACGGATATGCCTTTTTTGTCCTGCTCCTCGTACTGATGTTTAAACCGAAGGGTTTATTTGGTCGGGTTTAAACTAACATGAAAGACTATTTAGGGTCCGCGGGAGTCGTTATGAAAACTCCCGCGGACAAGGACATACTGTACTTATTATCCCTCATTTAATCTATATCCTGCGTTCGACTGGGGTGGAGGACAGTGTGTGGCGTAAAAAGTTGATGTTAGCAAAGAAGGAGAAAACCAATGGGTGGTTCAAGTCGAAATCTCATCATTGCTGCAATCGTTATCGTCGCACTAATTGCAATACCCCAGACCCTGTCAAGTTATATTACCTATGTTGTGGCTCTGGCCATGCTCTATGCCATTTTAACGGCAAGTTTTGACCTGATGGCTGGTTATACGGGTCCTTTGTCCTTCAGCCATGCCGCTTTTTACGGTATCGGTGCTTACGCGTCGGCACTTTTAACACTCAAGGTGGGAATGTCCTTTTGGTTAGCATTTCCTATCAGTGTCTTTGGGGTTTTCATTTTTTCCGTAGTTGTCGGATATCCGGCATTGAAGCTTCGCGGGCATTATTTTGCCGTCACTACATTTTTCTTTGGTCATTTCATCTATTTAGTTCTCTTAAATTCAAGAGATCTGACCAATGGTCCTCTTGGACTGGGAGGTATCAAGCCGCCGGATGATATTTTTGGGATAAGTTTTGCATCCATGAATGCCAACTATTATCTCATTCTGTTCTTCTGTATTGTTATTGTGTCGTTTCTTATGGTGTTGGTAAAATCAGGCATTGGTAGATACCTTATTGCTATTCGTGAAAATGAAGACTTGGCGGAAGCAATAGGAATAAACACGACTTTTTATAAGGTTCTCGCTTTCGGTATTAGTGGTGGCTTGGCCGGAATGGCCGGAAGCTTGTTCGCTCATTTTTTTAGACTCCTTCATCCATCAACATTTGCCTGGATGACATCAGAAATGGTGGTCATTATGGCACTTGTCGGGGGTTCAGGAACAATTATTGGCCCAATGATCGGTGCAGGTGTCGTAACTATTATTCTCGAATTCATGCGTTTTGCGCCGGAATGGAGATTTATTATCTGGTCTGTGATGCTCATCGTTGTTTTATTGATTGAGCCAAAAGGTCTCATGGGAATTGCGAGAAGATTGCGGGGGGGGCAATAATGCAAGATATTCTGGTTGTAAAAAATGCCACGAAACAATTTGGCGGTCTGACAGCTGTAAAGGATGTCAGCTTTATTGTAAAGGAAGGGATGCGTCTGGCTATCATCGGACCCAACGGTGCTGGAAAAACCACGATGTTTAACATGATAACAGGCGAATACAAGCCAACATCGGGAAAGATAGAGTTTTTAGGCAAGGAGATACAAGGTCTTAAGCCACACAGCGTAGCTAAAAAGGGTATCGGCAGGACATTCCAAATTGTAAGGATTTTTGATGAGTTGACTGTCTTGGATAATATCCTAATGGGTATTTTAGCACAAAAACTGAGATTTAAGCCGACGGAAGAACAGATTTATGAGGCAGACAAGATTATCAAAACAACAAATCTTCAGAAGTATCGTGATGTATTGGGAAAACATCTAACCGTTTCAGCGAAGAAACGTGTAGGTTTGGCAACGGCCTTAGCCTTGAAGCCAAAGATTCTGCTGCTCGATGAGGTAATGGCAGGCTTAACTCATGTAGAGATCGAGGAAGCCCTTCAATTATTGAGAATAATTAATTCAGAGATGGGGATTACACTGGTTATTGTAGAACATGTTATGAAAGTTGTGATGGCGCTCTGTGAAAAAATAGTGGTTATTTCTTTCGGTGAAAAGATTGCCGAAGGTTCACCTCAGGAAATTACACAGAACAGAAAAGTTATCGACGTATACCTTGGGGAGAGCAAACATGCTTGAGATAAATAATATTGTAGCTGGGTATGGTGAAGTTCAAATTCTTTGGAATGTTTCACTGAATGTCAACAAGGGTGAAGTAGTTGCGCTTGTTGGTGCAAACGGCGCTGGTAAATCGACTCTTATTAAGGTTATTATGGGTCTGGTTCCCATTCAATCGGGAAGCGTTTCCTTTGAAGGGAAGCGTATCGACAGTATGCCTATACATATGATTATCAAAGAGGGTATTGCCTTGGTTCCGGAAGGACGCAGGTTATTTCCTTATATGACTGTATTGGAAAACCTGGAATTAGGAGATTATATTGAGAAGAATAAGGAGAAGGTTAAGGAAAACATAGAGTGGGTATTTAAACTGTTTCCGATATTGAAAGATAGAAGGAGTCAACTTGCGGGAACATTCAGCGGTGGTGAACAGCAAATGCTGACGATTGGAAGGTCTTTAATGTCGAGGCCAAAATTTCTTATATTGGATGAACCATCATTGGGCCTATCCCCGGTTGTTGTTAACAGTGTTTTCGAAACTGTCGAATTACTGTATAAAGAAGGGGTGACAATTCTTCTTGTAGAACAGAACGTAAGGCGAAGCTTGGAAATCGCTCAAAGAGGCTATGTTTTAGAAAATGGAAGAATTGTTGCAACCGGCGACAGTCAAATGCTTTTGGGTGATGAGAGTGTGAAAAAGGCATATCTCGGTTTATAATTTCAATTAAATGTCTAAGAAATAAAGATTTATCTGGAGCTATCAAAGGAATAACCGCTGATAACTGTCAGGTTAAATATTAGTGCCAGAGAGGAGGATTCATGGCAGCATCACGAAGGTTAAAGTACTGTGTGAACAACGAGTGGAAGGAGTCGAAGACGCAGAAGTACATGCCGGTGACGAACTCCAGTACGGGAGAGGTGATGGCGGAGGCGCCCTGCTGTACGGTGGAAGAAGTCAACAGTGCCGTGGCGGCGGCAAAGGCGGCCTTTCCGGGCTGGTCGTCGACGCCGGTCCAGAACCGGACGGCCGTCATGTTCCGGTTCCGCGCGCTGCTCGACGCCCATCTGGATGAACTGACGTTGTCGGTTTCCAAGGAGCTCGGGAAAAACGTTGAGGAGGCGCGCGGGGACATCATCAAGTCGATGGAAGTGGTGGAACTCGCCTGCGGGGCGCCCATCCTTATGCAGGGGGATGCGCTGATGAACGTCTCGACGGGCCATGACACGGTCATGTACCGGGAGCCCGTCGGCGTCTTCGCCGGGATCGTGCCGTTCAACTTTCCCGCGATGATTCCCTTCGGCTGGATTATCCCGCTGTGCATCACGCTGGGCAACACCTTTGTCCTCAAGTCGGCGAGCCTGACACCGATGACCTCGATGAGGGTGCTCGAGCTGCTGATCGAGGCGGGGCTGCCCAAGGGGGTCGTGAATCTCGTCACCTGCAGCCGCGTCGAGGCGGAGCTGCTGCTGAAGCACCCCGACATCCGGGGGATCTCCTACGTGGGATCCGCCTCGGTCGGTCTGCACATCTATTCCACGGCGGCGGCGCATGGCAAACGCGTTCAGGCGCTCTGCGAGGCGAAAAACCACGGGTTGGTGCTCAGGGACGCCGCTCTGGAGCGGGCGGCCCTGGGGATCATCAATTCGACCTTCGGCTGCGCTGGGATGCGCTGCATGGCCCTGCCGGCGCTCTGCGTCGAGGAGGCCTGCGCCGACGAATTCATCGGCTACCTGCTCAAGTATGCCAAGCAGAGGAAGATAGGCTGCGCCTACGATCCGGCGACGGAACTGGGTCCGGTGGTCTCGGCCGAACACAAAGAGTTCGTCATCAACTGGATCAACAAGGGGGTCGAAGAAGGGGCTGAATTGATCCTGGATGGCCGGAATGTCGTGGTGCCAGGCTTCGAGAACGGTCATTTCGTCGGCCCAACGATCTTCGACCATGTGAAGCCGGGCATGAGTGTGGGCGACTGCGAGATCTTCGGGCCGGTCACCAGCATCAAGCGGGTGAAGGATTTCGAGGAGGGCCTGGCGATTATGAACGCCAGCCGGTTCGCCAACGGATCCTGTATCTTCACGCAGAACGGCTACTTTGCCCGGGAGTTCGTACACCGGACGCACGGTGGCATGGTGGGTGTGAACGTGGGCATTCCGGTACCCGTTTCCTACTTCCCCTTCGCCGGACACAAAGACTCCTTCTTCGGAGATCTGCACGTGATGGGCCGGGACGGCGTGGCCTTCTATACGGAAGCGAAGTGTGTGACTTCCCGCTGGTTCGGTGAAGCGGAGAAGAAAGAGACGAAGATCAGTACCTGGGAAGGAACCATCACCCGGAAATAAACGGTCCGCAGCCATGCCGGGGCGAGATCGATCCGCAGGAATATCGGGTCCTATTGAGCCGCCGGTACGGGAGGACCGACTTATTAGTTTAATAATCAAACATTACGAGGAGGAAAGATATGGATACTGTCGAGAAATACAAAAAATACGTGAATACGGCCATGGTTGAGAAGGTGCAGCCCGTAGTTATTGAAAAGGCTGTCGGAGCAATAATTACAGATACTCAAGGAAAGGAATATCTCGACTGTTTTTCAGGAATTGCAGTAATAAATGCAGGTCATTGCAATGGAAAAGTCATTAAGGCGGCTGAAGCCCAGATGCATAAGTTAATTCACTGTTGTTCTTACGTGTACTATTCTCAACCAACAGCAAATCTCGCAGAGAAATTGAGTCAGATCACACCGGGGAGATTACAGAAAACCTTCTTTGGAAGTGGCGGAGCTGAGGCGATTGAAGGGGCCTTGAGACTGGCCAAACAATTCACCGGAAAAACGGAATTTATTGCACTTCAGTCCTCCTTCCATGGCCGTTCCTACGCGACCCTGAGTGTAACAGGAAACAATGCAAGGAAACGAAAGGGAGGGCCCTATATGGCAGGATGCACTTTTCTCCCAGCCCCTTATTGCTATCGATGCTTCTTCGAATTAAAATACCCCGAGTGCCATCTGAGATGTGCAAGAGCTCTCGAAGACGTCATCAAGTTTAATACCTATGACAACGTAGCGGCCTTTATTGCGGAACCTATTCAGGGAGAAGGTGGAATCATCACGCCACCGGACGACTATTTTCTGGAGATCGACAGGATTTTGAAGAAACACGCGATTCTTCTGTTGATCGATGAAGTCCAGACAGGGTTTTGTAGAACGGGCAAGATGTTCGGCATTGAGCATTATGGCGTCGAACCGGACATTATGGCAATGGCTAAGGGTATCGCCGATGGATTTCCATTGAGCGCTTTTATTGCAAGAAAGGAGATTGCAGATTCTTTTAAACCCGGTGATCATCTCTCGACGTTTGGAGGCAATCCCGTCTCGTGCGCCGCAGGTTTGGCTAATATAGAATTTCTCGAAGAACAGAAACTTGCGGATAAGGCCTTGAAGAAAGGTGATTACTTGAAACAACAGCTGGCATCTCTGAAGGCAAAACACAACATGATCGGTGAAGTTCGGGGAAAAGGATTAATGATTGGGATTGAGCTCATCCGAGATCAAAATAAGACTCCTGCAAATACCGAGGGGAGCAAAATCAGAGATTTATGTCTGGGAAAGGGATTGCTCATAGGATTGGGGGGTTCATATGGGAACGTGTTGAGGATTCAGCCTCCTCTTGTTATTTCACGCAAACAATTAGATCAGACAGTGAAGATTCTTGATGAGGCTTTTCAAATAAACTGATTGAGATCTTTGCCTTATACAATAAGGTGGACCCAATTGTCAAGACAGTTTTTTAGAAAAGTTAAGTTACACTTTGGGGTGGGTTTTTGTTTCTCTCTAGTACGTCCTGAAAATAGGATGTTCCAAGTTCAGATGTGAAGAAGGAGGGGGCGGATGGCAAAGATCTTAACGAGAATGGGCGATGGCTTCCGGGTGGAAATGACGGAACAAGAGGTCCGAAAGGACTTGGAGACCGGAACCCTTGATGCTGCGGACCGTGCAAAAGTATCACCCTTGAAAGAAGATGAATTAAAGTATCTTTTTGAAATCTTTGCATGTCCAGATCGTGTCGTGGGTGTTGAACAAGGACACGAAGTTTGTCTCAGCTATGACAGCGCCACGACAAAACTGAAGCGAGCCAATATATCGGTGAGCAAAATTCAATCTCTTCAGATTCTGGAAAGGGCCCTGGGTGCGGACTCATTGGAGCTCGCACATATCGATTACAGTTTCAAGCCGGTAAAACCCATCGTTGTATTTGAAAAACCAATTATGGAACAGGCGGTTCTCATAACCATAGCGCCCCTGCTGTACGGTGCCATGCCTAATCTGGGACTGTACAGCCAACCGGATGGTCCCTGCCCAAATCCGGCGGATCTTCTTCCTAAGGGAAAGATTACCGAAGCGAGGGCCTCATACGAACAGGCCATCGAATATGCAACGAATGATATGGTGTATGTGGGGAGCGCCATGTACGAAGCGGGTGCGGATGGAATCAACTTTGACACGACGGCAGCAGCTGGCGATGCAGAATTTCTGGCGACATTACAGGCAATAGAAATTTTGAGGAGAAAATACCCAGAGATGGGAATCCAGATAGGTATGGCGGCGGAGTTTGTCCTCGGCATGCACGGTGAGGTAACGTACAAGGGCGTGCGCCTGGCAGGCCTCTATCCCCACGATCAGGTCAAACTGGCAAAGCAGGCTGGTGTCAATATCTTTGGGCCTGCGATTAACATTGTGACGAATGAATCTCTACCCTGGAATATTGCCCGTTCTGTAACCTATACCAAGGCCTGTTCGGAAGTATCTGAAATCCCTGTGCATGCTTGCCTGGGGATGGGAGTCGGGGGGGTTCCGCTGACGCTAACACCGCCTCTTGACGCACTCTCGCGAGCATCGAAAGCACACGTGGAAATATGCAGACTGGACGGTTTGTAGGTTGGTGTCGGCGATCCCCTCGGGATGCATGCCGCACATGCAATCGTATCGGGAATGGGCGGAATACGCACTGCCGGAGATCTGGTAGCGCGTTTGCAGCTGAACCGGTCGATGAGAATTGATGCGGCAAAGAAGTATGTGGCGGAGCAGCTGTCTGTATCTGTGGCTGATCTTGCGGATACGGTGATCATGAATGAGGTCAGGGAAGATCTGAACCTGGGTCGAGTCAATGAGTCTCCGGGTATAGCCAAGGGCATCGATGCGAAGTTCCGTATTGCGCAGGTTTTGGGAATCAATATCAATAGTGTCGATCTCTTTAAGAAAAGGGTTGGGCTGTAGAATTTTAAAGGAGGATTTTCCATGGCATCGCGAGAGGAAATTTTTGAACGGGCAAAAAAAGCCATCATTGCGTTTGACGGGAGTATGGCGAAAGAGGTAGCTGCCCAGGGTTTAGCCGAAAGGATAGATCCGATTGAATTACTGACAAAGGGGTTTGTGTCCGGTATCAATGAGGTAGGCGATCTCTTCGGTAGAGGCAGTCTCTATCTTCCCGAATTGATTATGGCAGCCGATGTGATGCAGCAGGTTACAGAGTATTTGAACACCTCCCTGAAGGCAACGGAACAGATGCAAAAAGCAGGGATAGTCGTTGTGGGATCTGTTCAGGGGGATATCCACGATATCGGAAAAACCATCGTCGTTGCCATTTTCAAGGCCCATGGCTTCGAAGTACATGACCTGGGGCGGGATGTACCGGTAAAACGTTTTATCGAAGAAGCACAGAAGGTGAATGCCGACATTATCGGTACGAGCGCCCTCCTGACGACAACTATGCCGGAACAGCGATCCCTGGAAGAGGTATTAAAAAAAGCTGGATTGAAGGGCAAATATAAAACCATTGTTGGCGGTGCTCCGGTCACTCAGCGATGGGCGGATCGTATCGGGGCCGATGCGTACGCCCAGGATGCAGCAGAAGGTGTGAAAAAAGCGAAGCAGCTTCTGGGGCTCTTGTAACAGATATGGTAATGCAAAGTGTGGAAGAATCGGCGGGGAGTGGATCGACAGGTGATCGCATGGATTCTAAATCCATGTAGCCGGGTGCGACACCCGGACTCCTCGCCATAATTCAAATCCCTTGTCATACAGATTCTGTTACAGATTCACTGATCATTTTTTAGGGCCTACATCTTGAAGATCCATTGGTCTAAGGTTCAGTTTCAACGACTGCACGAACTCAATGCGGATGATTTGTCTCTGAAAAGTCAATTTGATCATATCAAGGATCGTGATAAAGCTTATCTGACCGTGGAACAGAAGTTGTCCAATCAGGCCAGGAAGGCACTGTCCCTTATGCGTGACGCGCAAGGGCGACACGGTCTGTCCACATTGGAATGTCGACTGGTTGATACTCTGACAAAACATGGGTTTGTCCAAGTCGTTACACCGATCATAATGTCCAAGGGATTGCTGGTCCGGATGTCGATCACGGCTCGGCATCCCCTGAACGCGCAAATTTACTGGATAGATAGGAATAAATGTCTGCGACCCATGCTTGCCCCACATCTCTATTATGTTTTGAAAGATTTATTGCGATTATGGGAAAAACCGTTACGGATTTTTGAAGTCGGACCCTGTTTTCGCAAGGAGTCTGCAGGCACAAAACATAGCACGGAATTTACCATGTTGAACCTCGTGGAAATGGGTATGCCTTTAGATATTCGTGAATCACGGTTAAAGGATATGGCTCATCTTGTTCTTGAAACAGCTGGGATCACGGATTATCGCCTAGAGCCAAAACAATCCGGGGTTTATGGAGAAACCATCGACATTGTATCCGGCAAGCCCGGTCTGGAGTTAGGTTCTGGGGCGATGGGACCGCATCCATTAGACCATGCGTGGAAAATAAAAGAAAACTGGATGGGCATTGGTTTCGGTCTGGAGCGCTTACTCATGGTTTCCCGCAACAGCCGCAACATTTCCAGAATGTCCAGAAGCCTGACCTATCTAGACGGCATTCGATTGAACGTTTAGCTTATCATTGCTGGATATGAGGAAATGATTGCCCTAACAGTTCTACCAAGTAAGCCTTGGCATTATTGCATACTCGAAAGTATAAAGAAGGGATGGACCCAGTCATACTTGTTAGGATGCCCTTACCTCATATTTATTAATTTTTTAATGATCGCGGTCAATATCCCAAGTTTTGCATGAATTAAGAGGTAATGCATTTTTTACCAGCGTGATAACGTTTATTACATGAGGAACAATCTCGGTGCATAGTAAAGACGGTTCCAGAAGTATTGAAAACATTGTCCATAAAGCCCACAAGGGGCAAAGGATATTTCCGGAAGAAATCAAGATGATCCTATCCCTGAGGGAAAAAGGGCTGAGGGAGTTTCTTTTCCAGACAGCACGTGCCGTGCGTGACAATTATTTTGGTTCAACGGTTTTTTTATACGGATTCATATACTTCAGTACCTATTGTAAAAATAACTGCACTTTTTGCTTTTATAGAAAATCAAATCATTTGTCACCCCGGTATCGGAAAAGCTTCAATCAGATTTTAGAAACAGCGAAATTGCTCGCCGGTTCGGGCGTGCATCTCATCGATTTAACGATGGGAGAAGATCCTGCCTATCTGACAGAAGCTGAAGATGATTTGAACTGCATTTCTGAGATTATCCTGCAGATCAAAACGGAAACGGACCTGCCTGTCATGGTATCTCCCGGTGTGATTCCCAGAGACAAGCTGTCTCATCTCATGGACGCAGGTGCAGATTGGTATGCATGCTACCAGGAAACGCATAATAAAGAATTATTTGCCAGACTTCGCCCCGAACAGAGTTACGATGATCGATTGTCAGCGAAATATGAAGCACATCGTCTGGGATTACTCATAGAGGAAGGCATCCTTTCCGGTGTGGGAGAATCAGAGGAAGATCTCGAATGTTCTATCGCTGTGATGCAATCATTGGATGCGGATCAGGTCCGTGTAATGGGCTTTAGGCCTCAGCAGGGGACACCCATGGAATCGGTCCAGCCTACAACATCCGATCGTGAACTCTTGCTCATTTCCATGATGAGACTAATCTTTCCCGATCGGCTGATTCCGGCATCTTTGGATATACAGGGATTGGCCGGTCTTAAGGAGCGATTAGATGCAGGTGCAAATGTTGTGACATCCGTCATACCGCCTGGAAAGGGGTGGGTTGGCGTGGCCCATAATAATCTGGACATCGAGAATGCAAATCGCACGACGCGGCAAGTACAAAATGTCTTAGCGGAGTGTGGCCTGAAGGCGGGATCCCAGGAGGATTATCTTCGTTGGTTGGATGAACGGAAAATGTCAGTCAGACGAAACCTGCGGTGTGAGGAGAAATGTTCCGCATTGTGATAGTCGGAGGTGGCCTGCAGGGTGTCGAGGCGGTTTACTTGGCACATAAGGCGGGCTGGCACGTGACTCTTGTTGACAAGCATGCGGATTGCCCGGCATCCGGTATGTGTGATGTATTTATCCATGCCTATGTGACAAATAAGGACGACTTGCCCCTCTCATCCAACGAAATTGATTTCATGATTCCCGCCCTCGAAGACGATGCAGCGTTGGCCGTTCTTGACTCCTGGACCCGGGATCATGCAGTCCCCTTTGCCTTTGATCGGGGAGCCTATGCGATATCTTCTTCCAAAGTGAAATCAGGTAAACTTTTTTCTCGTCTGAACATTCCCATCCCGGAACCATGGCCAAGGGGGGAATACCCCATGATAACCAAACCCAGCAGAAGCAGTGGCAGCAAAGGTATTAAAATATTTACCTGTCCTGCCGATATGGACGGTCGAATACTCACATCGATTGCGTCGGAAACTTTCGTTATGGAAGAGTTCTTGCGTGGTCCCTCCTATTCCTTGGAAATCATTGGGTGTTCCGGTCATTATATGCCGCTTCAGGTGACGGAACTTTTTATGGATGAGGTATTCGATTGCAAGAGCGTGGTTGCGCCAGCCGGCCTTTCTCAGACATTCATCGATCAGTTCAACGAAATAGCCAAGCATATTGCTGCATCTTTATCGCTGCGGGGGATCATGGACGTTGAGGTCATCCTCAATGAAGGCAAATTGAAGGTCTTAGAAATCGATGCTCGGCTGCCCAGCCAAACTCCGACGGCAGTTTATTGGTCATCGGGCAATAATATGCTCTATTTTTTAAGGAATATTTTTTTACTGGACAAGTTGATTTTCGATGAACACGACAAACAACCCGGGGACGTTCGAGGCGTCGTTTATCAGCACATTCATGTGAGACCGGAGTTGTTGGAGGTGGCTGGAGAGCATTTGATGTCTCACGCGGGGCCTCTCCATATCCGAAGAGATTTTTTTGGTGCCGACGAAGCGATTACGAACCATAGGGAGGGGGCGAATGAATGGGTGGCGACACTGATCATTTCGGCTGCCGATAGAACGAGCGCCCTCGAGAAAAGGGATGCCATCGTGGCAGAGATTCGTGATACATTCCATTTGGGTACGTACATCGATAAAACACCACCCATGCTGAATTAAATGACCAGACTCAGACAGGAAGATCTCACGGGGATCAATCGTTCGTTGGATCGATACGATGAAGAATTGGTCGCCAAGACGGGCAGCGATCTGCAGGGGATCGCCTGCGGCGTTGCCCATCTCGAACCGGATAGATTTCAGAGGAGCCGGGATTTAGTAACGATAGGGATTATCCCGGTCAGTTGCGGCGAGGGGATCATCCGAGGATTTTCGCAGGCTGTCCTTGATATAATCAAACATATCGGATTCAGGAGTTTTATAACAATTCATCCAGATATAGCCGGATTGGCCGAGGCGGTGGACCAAGGGGCGGATATCGTGATGATGGCCGATGATATACGCTTCATCGCACTTAATATCAGAAAGAGACGGATTATCGACAATGCACATGCCACCGGAATCGCCTATGCACACGGGCTCAGTCTGATGGCGGGAGGGGTGGAGAAAAAAAGGGTGTTGCTCATCGGCTGCGGCCGTGTCGGTCGAGCTGCGGCCGTCTTCTTGCTCGCATCGGGGGCAAAGGTATCTCTCTTTGACGTGGTGGATGATCGGTCAAATCAGCTCTCGTGCGAACTCAATCAGATGAGCGGGTATGTCGACATTGCAAAGAATTTACCGGATGCCCTGCTTCGCACTCCATTGATTCTCCAGGCCGCCAGCATGGATCAGGGGATTGACGCCGATACCCTTCATCCCAATGCCTGTATCGCCGCTCCCGGTCTTCCGCTCGGTTTGAATCGCGCGGCCCGGGGAAAATTAGGCAGCAGGCTTCTCCACGATCCTCTGCAGATTGGCGTTGCGGCCATGGTTGTGCTTGCTTTGGATGAGGGCTGTGGATCGTAGCCCTCTCTGGTATGTCGTCGGGGAAATGAGGATGGTATGGAGAAGGAGAAGGAGATCAAAGTCAAGAAGCAGACGAAAAGAGTCTATCGCAAACGGGTGGAATTGGCCAAATTTATCGAAAAGATAAAATTATGGCCTTCCCGCAGGGGAATTCTTCACGGCATCAAGTCGATAGAAATATTCGGATCCCAGGCGGAAGTCGTGACCCATTGCAACAAGACATTCCTGGTCAACAACTCCCGGAACAGCCGGGCCGCACGATGGTTGCGAAACAAATGGTATACATCGGCCTGCACCTCGTGCGCAGTCCCGGAATGGAAGATTAAAAAATATTCTTTGACCCAGTTCAAACGCCATCAAGGTTCCCGTCTTGATCACGTAAGAGGTGGAAATACCGTTTCATGAATTGCAGAACGCATGTCGGTGATCCGGTTCGGACGGTTCCTTGCCGCGGTAATGAATGCCCAGTATTGTTGTTTCGGATCTTCTCCCAACCGAGTGGGTAGAATCGGCATCTAATATGTTGCAAGTTCTTTTCTATCAAGGGTTAGCGACCTATGGCTCGCTGTAAAAGTGTGATATGAACTCTGCATGCGAAAAATAAAACAACTGTACGACTATCCTTGAATCGGCCCTGTCCATTGCGCCAGTCCCAGCGCCGGTAAATCTCCTCGCTGATCCTCGTTTGGCACCAGTCCCCGTGTTCCACCAGGAGAGATCAAATCAGCCCGATGTCTTCGGCATGTAATTTCTCCTGAGTAAACCTCCGGTTCTGCCGGAGGATACTTATTTATTTTGCTTGCATTTGTGGGGTGGATATACTACTCGCCAGTCAATTGTGGCTCCATGGTGGGGCTACCTGAGTAGTTACAAAAGGCAACATGAAAAAGGAGGAAAGAGAATATGATTCCAAGGATACAAAACGTTCTGTACGCGACCGATCTGAGCAAGAACTCAGCCTATGCTTTCCGCTACGCAGTCAACACGGCGCGGAAACACGACGCAAAAATCCACATTCTCCACGTCATCGAATCCCTTTCGCGGCAGGTGGAAACGCTCATGCTCATGTACATCGGACAGGAGAAAATCGACCAGATGCGTCAGGATTCGAAGGAAAACATGCGCCGGCGGATCGAAGAACGCCTGAAGCTGTTTGCCGAAAAGGAACTCAAGGACGATCCGGAGACCCTGAACCGGGTTGTCGGAATCCACGTCGTCCACGGCGATCCCGCAACAGAAATTCTTAATAAAACTGATGAACTCGGCTGCGACACGATCATCATGGGGACGAACGGGAAAGGGGTAATCAGCCATACCTTCCTCGGCAGCGTTTCCGAAAAGGTTCTCCGCCGGATCAGCAAGCCGGTCTATATCATCCCGCTGCCGAAAGGGGAAACCGACATCACCCTGGGGGAAATTTAGCCGATCACAGATACCGTTTCGTCTTCAGGAGGCAAGGCATGAAGGCGGTCAAAGCGGGTCATCTCTAACTGAAGGAGCAGTAGGCATACTCTTCGAATTCCATGGCGGCGCCGGGAGGCTTGAAGAGGCCTCCCGGTTGCCGTTCCATTTTTCAATCCGCTGTTCACCTACCCAAAATCATGGGACATTATTTGAGATGGCAGAGTGGCATCTTCCGGCGCGATCCCGGACAAATATCGCTTGAACTTAGAGGAGAAAGGGGATATAGAGCGCCACACATTCAAAATTACGGAGTAGCCGGCATGGCGACGGTATTGAAGGATGCATTGCAGACGATACAAACCCATCGAGATTTGAGCCCCCATTACGCGGAGCTTCTCGATGTCCTGGAGGAGATCCTGATCCTGCGCGAGGAATACCGGCGCCGGATACAGAGGGAGATCTTCCCCGTCGATGAAAAACTGATTGCAGCCAAGATGGTTGGAGGATTTCCCCTCGTCGATTTTTCTTCGGTCATCGGCGACCTTGCGGAACCCCAGACGTATTTTCTGGCCCTCCTGGAGATCGCCGAGAAGCGGGCGCCGGGGGAAACCGGTGAAATGGCGAGGAAGATCCTCGACGGCGAGATCCGATTCAACGACCTGATCTACGAATCCTTCAATCCCCTGCCGTTGGAAAAAGAAGAGGCGGCGGACGACGAGGAAGAGGCCTCCTTCGACCTCGTTGAGCTGTTCATCGAAGAGAGCCTGAGGCCGGCCCTGGAGAAGGTCGCGGCACGTTACGGCGACGCCGTTCGAAAGGCGGACTGGGCGGAGGGCTACTGTCCCGTCTGCGGCCGGGAACCCAAGATCGGCGAGATCCGAGACGAGGAGGGAAGCCGCTACCTTTTCTGCAACCAGTGCGGCTTCGAATGGAACTACCTGCGGATCAAATGCCCCTTCTGCGGCAACGAGGAACAGCAGAGCCTCGCCTATTTCACGATCGAAGGGGATGAGCGGTACCGCGTCGACGTCTGCAACGAGTGCAAGCGGTACATCAAGATCGTCGACTTCCGAGAGGCAAAGCAGAAGGCGGACCTGGACGTGGAGGACATCGCCACGCTCCATCTGGATATGCTCGCCAACGACGAGGGCTACGACTGACGGCTTTGGAAACGCCAATGGACGACAGGAACATCGCGGAAATCATCCGCCTCCTGGAGCAGGAGCTGGGGAAGCGGGAGCTTCCCATTGTTACAAAGCTCGCCGAGGAAGACCGCGATCCTTTTGATATCCTCATCTCCACGCTGCTCAGCCTCCGGACCAAAGACGAGGTGACGGCGGCGGCGACAGAGCGGCTCTTCACTCTCGCCTCCACGCCGGCGGAGATGCTCCTGCTTTCGGAAGCGGAGATTCGAAGGGCGATCTATCCCGTCGGATTCTACCGGAACAAGGCCGAAACGATCCGGCATGTCTGCCGGGAACTCATCGATCGCTTTCAGTCCCGCGTGCCGGACAGCATCGAGGAATTGCTGACGCTAAAAGGGGTGGGGCGAAAGACAGCCAATCTCGTCGTCTCCCTCGGTTTCGGCGGGGCCGGCCTCTGCGTGGACACCCATGTGCACCGGATCTCCAACCGCATGGGCTACGTCCGGACGAAAAATCCCGAAGAGACGGAATTCGCCCTCCGGGCGAAGCTCCCCCCGGGACACTGGTCCCGTTACAACACGCTCCTCGTCGCCTTCGGGCGGAACACCTGCCGTCCCATTTCTCCCCTCTGCAGCCATTGTCCGGTGAAAGCTTACTGCGACCGCGTCGGCGTGACGAAGAGCCGTTAAAGGATCGGTTTCCGATTCGGTCGTATCGATAGGCTGGACAGATCATCCTTTGACGCCCTCGTAAAAAGTCTTAAAGGTCGAAAAATGGGACGGCTTCGTAAAAAGGTCGCAGGCAAGGCGCGCGCGGTTCGACAAGCTCACCGTGACAAGGCGTGGAGCTTTCCCTGAGCCTGTCGAAGGGAAGGATGAAGCGCAACGCAGCAGGAGCATGCCCCTGCGAAAGCAGGGGTACTTTTTACGAAGCTGTCATCCTTATGCGTTGACACATTTGGAGATGATGATACAATCGGTTCAAAACGAACAAGGCCCCGTGATCCAACCGGGGGCGAAAAGAAAAGAAGGGAGAAAGACGAATGGCAATCAAAGTAGGGGTCAACGGTTTCGGAAGAATCGGGAGAAACATCATCAGGGCCGCAAAGGGAGACACGTCCATCGAATGGATCGCGGTCAATGATATCGCGGATGCGAAAACACTCGCCCACCTCTTCAAATATGATTCCGTACACGGAATCTACAAAGGCGATGTCCAGGCGAAGGACCGTTCCATCGTGATCGACGGCAAAGAGGTCAAGGTCTTTGCCGAAAAGGATCCGGCCAGGCTGATGTGGAAGGAGATGGGGATCGATATCGTGATCGAATCGACGGGCCTTTTCACCTCCCGCGAAAAGACGCAGGTGCATATGACCTCCGGCGGCGCCAAAAAGGTGCTGATTTCCGCGCCCGCCAAAGACGAGGACATCACGATCGTCATGGGGGTCAATGACTATCGGTATGATCCGCAAAAGCACCACATCATCTCCAACGCCTCCTGCACCACCAACTGTCTGGCGCCCTTCACGAAGATCCTGCACGAGAACTTCCGGATCAGAAGAGGCCTGATGACGACCATCCATTCCTATACGAATGACCAGAGGATACTGGACCTTTCGCATCAGGATCTTCGCAGGGCCAGGGCCGCCGCGATGTCCATGATCCCGACGACCACCGGGGCCGCGAAAGCCGTCGGGCTTGTGCTTCCGGAACTCAAGGGAAAGCTCAACGGATTCTCCATGAGAGTTCCGACGCCGGATGTCTCGGTCGTCGACCTTGTTGCCGAAATCGAGAAAAATGCGACCGCTGAAGAGATCAACGCCGCCCTGAAAGAGGCGGCCGAGGGTAAAATGAAGGGGATCCTCGCCTATTCCGATGAGCCGTTGGTCTCGATCGATTATCTGGGCAACCCGAATTCCTCCATTGTGGACGGAAGATCGACCATGGTCATCGAGGGCAACCTGATCAAGGTTCTTTCCTGGTACGACAACGAGTGGGGCTTCTCCTGCCGGATGATCGATCTCGTGAAACTCGTGGCCAAAAGCCTCTGATAAAAGGGGGAACGGCAGGAACGGTTCGGGGAAGGAAAGCCACTTTTTTCTTGTCGCATCGATTTTTAGGAGGGCAAGAAGATGAAAAAATGCATTTCGGATCTGAAAGACGGGGAACTGAAGGGGAAGATGGTTCTTGTCCGGGTCGATTTTAACGTCCCTATGGACAAGCAGCAGAACATCACGGACGACATGCGGATCCGGTCGGCCCTGCCCACCATCCGCTACCTGATCGACCGGGGATCGAAGGTCATCCTGGTCTCGCATCTGGGAAGACCCGACGGGGTGACGGAAGGGCTGCGGATGAACCCGGTCGCGAAACGGCTGGAGGAGCTGCTCGGCCAGAAAGTCGCCAAGTTAGACGATTGCATCGGAGAAGCGGTCACGGTCGCTATCTCAAAAATGTTGAGCGGGGAGGTCGTGATGCTCGAAAACGTCCGCTTCCATCCTGAGGAAGAGGCGAATGATGCCACTTTCTCGAAACAGCTCGCGGCCCTCGCGGATGTCTATGTAAACGACGCCTTCGGAACGGCGCACCGGGCCCATGCCTCGACCGAGGGCGTCGCCCACATTCTACCGGGCGTCTGCGGTCTTCTGATCCAAAAAGAACTCGAAGTCATGGGCAAGTCACTCGACGATCCCCAAAGACCGCTCGTCGCGATCATCGGCGGGGCGAAGGTTTCGTCGAAAATCACGGTGATCCGAAATCTCGCACAGAAGGTGGATACGCTCATCATCGGCGGCGGGATGATCTTCACCTTCCTGAAGGCGCAGGGGCTTGAGGTTGGAAAATCGCTTGTAGAAGAGAAGTTCATTGAGCAGGCCGCGGGGATATGGGCGGAGCTCAAGGCGATGGTCCGTCTGAAACTCATCGTCCCGGTCGATGTCGTGATTGCAGCCGAACTCGCCGCCGGCGCCCCCTCGAGGGTCGTCCCGATCGATCGGATCCCGGCGGACATGATCGGCGTCGATATCGGCCCCGGGACCGTCGCACTGTTCAAAGAGGCGATCCGGACTGCGGGCACGATCATCTGGAACGGGCCGGTAGGCGTCTTTGAAATCGAACCATTCGCCCGGGGAACGAACGAGATCGCCAGAGCGCTCGCCTCTTCAAAGGCCGTGACCATTATCGGCGGGGGGGACAGCGCATCCGCCGTCGAAAAAGCGGGGGTCGCCGATCGGATCACCCACATCTCCACCGGCGGCGGGGCATCGTTAGAGTACCTCGAAGGGAAAAAACTTCCCGGGATCGCGATATTGCAGGACCAGTAACCATGAACCCTTGAATTCCGGCCGGATTCAAGACCCACACCCCCGTACAGAAGAGGGCAAGCTATGGTTTGCCAAAAGGCACGTTCGCAATGGTTTCTCAAAGCAGAAAGGAGGTATGCGTATGGGGAAAGTCGAGGTTTTTGAAAACAGGCGACCGGTTCTCGGTATCAACAGCCTCGGGAGGATAGGCAAGCTTACCCTGTGGCACCATGTCGGAAGAAAATATTTTCAGGAGATCTTCATCAATGTGGGCAGAGGCGTTGGGAAAGGACTTCCTGCCATCGCGCAACTGATCGAAAAGGATGCGACCTACGGAACCATCCACCGGTTCCTGTATGGCATCAAGGCGGAAAGGATGATTCGGATCGTCGATGAAAAGAAAGGCGCGCTCCTCATCGACGGCATCCCCGTGACTATCCTGCGGGAGGAACGAAACCCGGCCGAGATCGGCTGGCGTAACCACGGCGTGGATGTGGTGGTGGAATGCACGGGCAAATTTCAGGACCCCACCCTGGCGGCGGACGAAAAAAGCGGCTCCTTGAAGGGGCATCTCGCCGGCGGGGCAAAGGTGGTGATCAATTCCTCGGCATTCAATATTAAAAACAGGGCCTTGTCCGTACCCGACGCCGCTGTGACGCTCATCTACGGGATCAACCACACCGCCTTTGACTATAAGAAACACCAAATCATTTCCGCGGCTTCCTGCACCACAACCGGTCTCGCGCACATGCTCAAACCGCTTCTCGAAAATGAAGCGACCCGCAAGATCCTCACCGCGTCCATGTCGACGATTCACGCGGTCACAAACTCGCAGAGCATCCTCGATAAGACGCCGAAGGCCGGCGAAAAGGATCTGCGCAAAAACAGAAGCACGCTCAACAACATCATCCTGACTTCCACCAATGCCGCCGAAGCCTTGAGCCAGGTGATTCCGGAAGTGAAAAATATCGGTTTTATGGCGGATTCGATCCGGGTGCCGACGAACACGGAATCTTTGATCGTCCTGAATGCGACCTTTCAAACCTGCGCAAACAAAGATGGTAAAATTGCCCCCCTGACCACCGGCATGCTCAATGACATCTATAAGGAGGCCTCCGGGAACGATCCCGAGCATCTGGTGGTCTATTCGGAGGAGCAGAACGTATCGACCGATCTGATCGGAATGGATGCGGCCATCGTGATTGAAGGACAATTCAACCATACCCGAACGGCATTCATTGATGTCGATCTCTCCCATGTCCCCGATCTTCCGGACGTCTTTCTCAGAACATCATCACAATCGACCCTGCGGATCCCCGTTGTCCACGCCAAGATATTCGGCTGGTATGATAATGAATACGGCAGTTACACGAACAGGCTCGGCGATCTGACCGCTTACGTCCATAAAAACCTGTTTCGTTGAATGATTATGGGGACAGATTTGAAATCTGTCCCCATAATCATTCACAAATCTGTCCCCGTAGGCTAAAGGAGGATAATGGGGACACGATGCCGCATCGTGTCCCCATATTCACCCAGGCCATGAGTCCTGCCTCCGGAACAAGGGCCGTAATCGCAAGGAACAGCAATGCCATTCCTTTTTTCCCCAACGGATCCGATTTCACGGTACCGCCTCCTTTTCCGCCCGGACATTCATAATATCAGGCGCTGAGGGTCACATTTTTCCCTTAATATTTTTAACTCTTCCGGGGAAAGGGGTTCTTCCTCCCTTGCCCGGGAAACGTCAACCTTGAATTCCATGTTGTCCAGTACCCTATCGGGTGTTATGCCCGGATAGCAGCCGGCCAGATACATCTCTTTTGTTGCATCATCAAAACGCATCACCGCCATATTGGTAATGACGACGGTAGGGCCGCCGCCGGGCAACCCTGCCTTTTGACGTCCATCAGGTCCATCAAGATAGCCGGGGCTTGTCAGGTAATCCAATTTGTTCACAAATTTATTTTTCTCATGCTGCATGAAGATGATGCTTCTCGGGACAAAGGAGGCCACATCGCTGGCGCCGCCGCTGCCTGAAAAACGGATTCGAGGGTTAAAGTAATCCCCGATCACCGTGGAATTGATGTTGCCGAATCGATCGATCTGGGCTGCGCCCAGGATTCCGATGACATGATCGCCCGTAATTTTGTTCTGCATGGCGGCAAAGGCATCCAGCAATCTTCCGTTGGCCGAGGTCCGGTACATCACGCGGGAGTCGCCGACGGCCAGGGGAATTTCTTCAAGCCTTGAATCGATGGCGCCTGTCTCGAAAAAGATGACACTGTTCGGGGCGCTGATATTTTTGGCAGCCATCGCGGCCAGCATCGATAAACCGGTGCCGCAAAAGACGATATCACCGTTATGGATCTCTCGGGCCACCATGATGGTCATCATTTCCCGTAAGGTATATTCCACTGTCGCCTCCTGGCTATTTTCGATCCAAGTTTACGGCATAACCCTTCCCCGGGTCCGCTTTGATCCTCTCCAGCCTCTCTTTTCCGATCAAGTCCAGAAGGCCTTGATGGTCATTCACCCCATACACAAACTTCCCGAGATATTTCCGGAACAACCCGTCATCCCTGGCAAACCCGGCATATTCATTCAAATAAAGCGGGTCGTAATCATAATAATGGTAGCACGCCGTGGGATAAGCCCCGTTCGGAACGTGGACAACCGCGTCGACATGGATGAAGGGGATCTGATTTTGATCCGGATCTCTTCTCAGTTCATCCGATTCCAGCAGTTCCTCACAGGTCACGATCAGATGTTTTGCCGATTTGGCCTGCTCGATATCGGCAAAAGGAAGCCCCAGCATCCTGACGGTCCCTTGCCTGTCAGCCTTCTGGGCATGAATGATGGTCACATCGGGGTTGATGGCTGGAACCAAAACTGTTTTTTTGATGCCGCACCACTCACCGAAGGGGTTGTCCAGGACGACCAGTTTCTGATCGGGCATTTGGGGCGTTCTTTCTCGCAACTGCTTTGAAAAGCCCCAGGTATCGATGATATCCGTCCCCAATGAGGAGATGGTGGGAAGAAAAGGCACCCCCATCGCACCGGCAAGAAACCTGAGAGACATCTGGTAATTCGTGTAATCCTCCACTTGGATGGTCCCTTCCTGGACCGCCTTTCTAAACCTGATGCAGGTCGGGGCAAATTTCCCGTTTCCGCCATAGGCGATCTCCAGCCTCGCCACGCAGCCCCCGCCGATCAGTTCATCGATTCCCTGCCCATTGGAATGAACGTACAGATGAAGGTCATGAATCCCCTGGCGGATGATTTCATAGACAGCCGCCATGGGGTTCCTGTTGATGGTAAATCCGCCTATGGAAAGATGGCATCCATTGGCGACATATTTCCCGATCGCTTCCTTCAGGCCCATCACTTTGTCAAGACTGGTATTCATGAAAAGTTATCCTCTTCTGGCTTGAAATGCGAGTGCAGGGTTTCGGGGAGGCTGATCAGCAGGGGCATCCTGATCAGGAGGTCGATTCTGATATCTGATTCTTCTGATAAGGTATTGCTTTTTCGTGGAGGAAGCATAGGACAAGACGGTCTTGTATGTCAACGGAAAATTGACAGGAGTCATAAAAAATCATGCGATATTTATTCTTGATATTCCCCCGCATTGCGTGTAGCGTTAGCCCACCTGCGCTCTCACTCTTGCGCATTTTTCCACTGTCCCGCTGATCATCGATCCTCGTCTTTTGCAGTTTGTCCCCCGGCCCGGCACCGTTTTTGCGGTTTTTTGTGCTGTCTGTGACTTTGGGCAGCAGGAAACCGATCATCACCATCACGACATTCGCTGCTCCGAGCAGCACCAAAGTCTTCGAGGCGTTGTGACCCAGGTGCTGGTAGAGTTCGCCCACAATGCTGGGCGCAGTGCTGCCAAGACACCACGCCCAGCCCATCAGGACCGCCGATACTATGCTCATGTTTTTCGGCGGGGCGATCCGTTGGCCGAACGCCACGCCCAGCGGGTTCACCGTCCCCAGGAATGCCCCGCCCACAATGCAAAGCAAGACGAATGCCGGCACCGGCAGCGTCAGGCGTACAATCGCATGGTAGCTTATTGCCGACAGAATCATCATCGCAATCAATGTCCGACGCCGGCCGATGCGGTCTGCCAGGTGGCCCATCGGCACCATGAACACCGTCGAGCCGAAGACGATCAGACCGAAAGCCCCACCCTGCCCGATCCAGGCCGGATAACCTTTCTCGTGGGCAAATTCCGGCATGAGGAAGAAAAGTCCTGTCAGCACACCGCTTGAGATCGCAAGAATCAGGAACAACACCAGGATCTGACCCGCCACCGGACGAAGGGCATGGAGCGAGCCGATGACGGATATCCTCTCGGAGTACGGCACCTCGGCCGGCCGGCACCGCAGCCAGACAAACGCCCATAGGATCGCCGCGGGAATGAGAAGGATTTCGGTGTGATGGCCGAGGTTGTTGTAAGCGGTGCGAAACACGATCTGGCTAAGACCGAAGCCGATGCTGCCCACGGCGATGAACACAGCGAGGAACATCGAGCCGCGCCGGGCGGAGAAGCTGCCCGCCAGCCCCGCTCCCGAGGGGTGGAACATGTCCTGTCCGAGCCGGCCGGCCGCAAGGATCACAAACACAACAAGGTAAAAGCCGCTCAATCCGAACAATGTCGGCAGTCGGCGGTCCAGTGCCGATTGATAATCGGCAAGCGGGCCGAGCAGCGAAGCAAACGAAGTCAGCAGCGCACCGAGCAGGATGACCCGTCGCGGCCCGAATCGGTCGGCGATCAAACCGAATACCGGCTGAAGCGCTGTTCCGCTCATACCGATGACCGTGGCGATCCATCCGGCCTTGGCGACATCCAAACCGGCCAGTGTCTTGTAAACCGGCCATACGCTCATGCCCATGAAATCAACCATGATATGCGCAACGACCACGGCGATAAACGTGCCGACCGTCGCATTTGCTCCCATGATTCAAACTCCTTGATCAAGAATAAAAAAACCGCCTGGGATATCCATGGCGGGTTGAAAAGAGGAGACTTGGATATGAGTTGTTAATGTTCTCCTCCGAGCGCACCAGCCCCACTACGGATACGCCTATTGTGTCTCATTTTCGTCATCTTCGTTGCCAAAGGCATGTATCCGCTCATGTGATTTCTTCACCTCGCTGTTTTGCTCTAAATACAATTCAGGATGAGAAGTGTCAATCTTTTTTAGGCAATCCACAGGCTGCCGATTATTATCGCCGCGTCGAGGATCATCCGGAAACCTTCAGACTCTGGACGAGGTCATTCCTCAATATTTTTTCTTGATATTCCCACGCATTACGTGTAGCGTTCACCAACACTCGTTCTCACTCTTTCCGTTTTTCCGCTGTCCCGCTGGTCATCGATCCTCGTCTTTTGCAGTTGTCACCCGGTCCGGGTTCGGGGCCGTCTCGATACGCTCTGACCAGGGGTGGCGGAATCAATCGGAATACGCACTCCTCATTCATCATTCGAGGTCTTGCTTCCGTAGGCGGTCTGCACGGCCTGTTCCATGCCGGCGATCTCTTCATCCGACAGAAAATCGAAGTGGTCCATGCGTTTTTGCGCGGAGAGCCGACCATTGTTCTGCAGGCAGAAGCGGATAAAGAGGTCGATCTTCCGGTCGGGCATGTCTACGATCTCCTGGATGGTCCTCTTTGCCTTGTCGTAATGGGCCAGGAACGCCAATTCGCGGGCCAGTTCCGCATCGATGGTCCGATCGATGAAGCCAAAGAGCGCTTCCGCTACATTAGTGTACTCATGCGCGCCGGAGTACACTAAAAAATGATTGAGTAATTTTACTCACCCATTGAGTAATATTGGTTGCATCGATTAAAGTCCTTTGATATAAGGCCATTATGAGCTACGAACGTCCCCTCTTATCGACCTTGCGCACCGAACTTTCCCGGCCGACGCCGGTGATCCATGTCCTGATCGGCCCCCGGCAGGTCGGCAAGACCACCATCGCCCATCAGATTCAGGAATCTATCGACATTTCAACGGTATACGCTACCGCCGACAGCCCGGTCCCTCTGGATTCGGCCTGGATCGAGACCCAGTGGCGCCACGCCGTTGCCGATAGCGGCCCATCGGGCGGTCCGATCCTCCTTATTCTCGACGAGGCGCAGAAGGTGCGGGGATGGAGCGAAACACTCAAGCTCCTCTGGGACAGCCGCCTCGAAGCGCCGGAGATCCGTGTCCTGATCCTCGGGTCTTCATTCCTGTTGATGCAGGAGGGGCTGACCGAGAGCCTGGCCGGCCGATTTTTCCTGCATCGCTGCAACCACTGGGGGTATCCTGAGTGCCGCACCGCCTTCGGCTGGGGTCTGGAGCAGTGGATCTATTTCGGTGGCTATCCCGGAGCCGCATCCTTCACGGACAACGAATCGACATGGAAGCGCTACATCACCGATTCCCTCATCGAAACGGTCCTCGCCCGCGATGTGCTCCAGATGAGCAAGATCGCCAAGCCGGTCCTGCTGCGCCATCTCTTCGCCCTGGCGGCCACCCTTCCGGCCCAGTTCGTCTCCTATACCAAGATGCTCGGCCAGCTCCATGACGCCGGGAACACAACGACCCTGGCCCATTACCTGAAGCTTCTCGAATCGGCCTTTCTGGCGAGCGGCCTGAAATTGTTCTCGCGGGGGAAACAGCGGAAGCGCGGAAGCAGCCCGAAGCTGGTCCTCTGGAACAACGCCCTGGTCAATGCCCTTTCCACGAGGACTTTCGCCGATGCCCTCGGCGATACGATCTGGTGGGGGCGGCTTGTGGAAAATGCCGTCGGCGCGCATCTATGCAACAGCCTCCCTTCGGTGGAATACGAGATCACCTACTGGCGGGAGGGGAATCACGAGGTTGATTTCGTGGTCGCCAGGGGACGGGACGTCTGGGCCATCGAGGTCAAAAGCGGCCGGAGCGGCAAGGCTTCCGGCCTGACGCGGTTCCGCGACCGCTATCCCGAGGCGCGGGCGCTCCTTGTGGGGGGTCAGGGGATTCCCCTCGAAACGTTTTTCAATAGGGATGCAGTATCATGGCTGGTTTGATCAAAGAACCCATGAACACGGTCCGCCGAAAAGAAAAATCACGCTTCACCAGATCATCAATGTCCCTCAGGGCGGTATCCTGCGAGTATTTGGCCAGTTTGGCCCATTTGGAAGAAGTCAGCTTGCCTTCAAAGCCGTCGAACAGCCGGTTGATGACGGCTCGCTGGCGTTCATTGAATGGCTTGTGAGTATGAGCCTCCCAGAAATGGGCCTTATGGAAGATGCCGGCCAGGATATGTCCCGCGCCGTCAATGGCGCGATCAAGACATCCCAGGAACCATTCAAGCCAGGGGGTGATGAACAATCTCCGCATTTGTTGCGGTTAATGAGGCCGCTATTCACCGCAGGTCGATCGATGAAGCCAAAGAGCGCTTCCCTGAAATATCCCTTGACAAGCGTCACGTGACAAGTTAATATGCCATCGTGATTAAAACTTTTTCCGACAAACACACGCAGACTCTCTTCATGACAGGTAAATCGAAACGGCTTGCGCCGGATCTTCTGCGAAGGGCAGTCAGACGTCTGGAATACATCGACCTGGCCACCTGCCTGGACGACCTGAAGGCGCCGCCGAGCAATCGCCTCCACGCCCTGAAAGGAGACCGGGAAGGCCAATTCGCCATTTCCATCAACGATCAATGGCGAATCTGTTTTCGCTTCCAGGATGGCGATGCATGCGAAGTAGAAATCACTGATTATCATTAAGGAGAAAAGGATGGCTATCGAAAATAAGGAACCACGGATCATCGGACCCACCCATCCGGGGGAGATGCTCCGGGAGGATTTTCTTCCGGACTATGGGCTGACGACGGCCGGGTTGGCAGAAGCTTTGGGTGTATCGCGTCAGACGGTCAATGAGGTCCTTCGGGAGAAACGGGCCATCAGCCCGGTGATGGCCCTGCGGCTGGCCCAACTGTTCGGCAACACCCCGGAGTTCTGGTTGAATGCCCAGCGTGCCAATGACCTGTGGCAGGCGAAACTGGGCTATCAAACGGAGATCGAAAAGATCAAGCCGTTACGCGCAGCATGAGGACTCTGATGTTTTGCTTTCGCAGGCGGTTTGTTGCCGAGGATCAGCATCCCGCATCGCTCCTTTCTTGAGGCTGTTTATAAAGGGTCATTTCACGCGTTCAAACAGCATTTCTTGTATTTGCGGCCGCTGCCGCAGGGACAGGGGTCGTTACGCCCGGCTGCTGGATGCGCCTTGACCTCCGCGTCGCGGAGAAGCTGCATGATCCGCTCGGGCGGTTCCCCGGCCAATCGCAGCGCCGCCATCTGCCCGGTGGTGTCGCGGCAGTAGGCGAAGAACCTGCGATAGCCCGCACACAGGTAGTTCAGCCCCGCTTCGCCGTCCGGGGTCCGGATGATGCGATCCTTCGGGCATCCCCCGTTGCACATGGTCCTGACTTCACACTCCCGGCAGCGTCGCGGCAACGCCTCATGCTTGGCCTGCCCAAAGGCGAGCTGCGCCGGGTGTTCGATGAGTTCGATCAGCGGGGTCGTGCGGATGTTGCCGAGGCGGTGCTCGGGGGTGACGAAATGATCGCAGGAATAGAAGTCGCCGTTGTGCTCGACCACCGGGACATCCCCGCATGTGGGCCGAAAGATGCACAGGGAATGGTCCTGGCCGTATGCCGGCCTCGCCGCCTCCTCGAATATCTGCACGATGATCCGCCCGACGTCCTGCCGCACCCACTCGTCGAAGACGGAGCACAGGAAGGCGCCGAACGCTTCCGCCGGCACGGTGCGGCTGCTCACCCCGCCTTGGGAAGCCGGCTGCGGCTCCACGAGGGCGATGAAGCTGATGTATTGGGCTTTGATCTCCCTGAAGAAGCGGTACACCTCAAGGGGATGCCGGACGTTCCCGGCATGCACGACACACAGGAGATCCACCGGGACCTTGTGTTTGCGCAGGAGCCGATAGCCGTGCATCGCCTGCCGGTGCGTGGGCTTCCCGTCCCTGGTCACGCGATAGACGTCGTGCAGCGCCGGCGGACCGTCGAGGCTCAAGCCCACGGCAAAGTTTTCCGCCGCAAAAAAGCGGCACCAGTCGTCGTCGAGGAGCACGCCGTTCGTCTGGATGCCGTTGTTGATGCGCCTGCCGGGGGGCAGGTGTTTGCGCTGGAGCCCGATGATCTTGCGGAAATAGTCTACCCCGAGCACGGTCGGCTCGCCGCCGTGCCAGAAGAAAGTGATCTCCGGTTCGGGGGCGATTGCGATCTGTTGGCGGATGTACTCCTCCAAAAGGTCGTCGGGCATGCGGAACGAGTCGCCCTCCGGGTAGAGCAGGTCCTTTTGCAGGTAGTAACAGTAGCTGCAATCGAGGTTGCAGGCGGCCCCTGCGGGTTTTGCAAAAATCTGGAATTCCCGTGAAGCTTTGACCACGCGCCCCTCCGTAAGTGGGTCCGCACTTCACAGCCGCGAATCGAGGGCTGTGATAAGCCGGTTCTCGAGATCTGGCTATCACAGTGAATCGCCGCGAGGCAACCGAATTCTTGCGTTCCGATTCCCCGCCGGATTCTCCCTCAGAAACAGCGGGCCGAGAAGTTGCCTCCCCTTACGGGATGAAGTATACTACGGAACGTTCCCCTAGATCGAAGCACTTTATTGAGGAGGGAAAATACCCATGAGTTATGTTGAGAAAAAGCGGAAAGGACTGACTCGAAGGGATTTCATCAGGGGGACTGCGGCCGGAGCGGTGGGGGGAATGGTGGCAGGTGCGGCAGGGACGGTGCTTGCGGCGTCAAAGGCGGAGCCGAAGCCCGCGCAGCCGGCCACGGGGATGCCGTCCGAAGCCCTGTGTGCGGAGATCGCGAAGATGCACGGGCACGAGGGCGACACGATCGACGCCTACCTGGCGCGGCCAACGGGACCCGGCCCCCATCCCGGGATCGTGGTGATCCACCATATGCCAGGCTGGGACGAAGCCACGAAGGAGATCACCCGCAAATTCGCGTACCACGGCTACACGGCCATCTCGCCGAATCTGCATTTTCGCGAAGGCAAAGGGTCGCCCGAGGCAAACAGCGCCAGCGTGCGGGAGGCCGGCGGCATGCCGGACAACCGCACCATGGGTGATGTGGAAGGCGCTATACGGTATCTCCGCGCCCTCCCGTATCTCAACGGAAAGGTAGGCATCATCGGCTATTGTTCCGGGGGCCGGCAAGCCTACCTGGCCGCGTGCACGCTCAAGGGGATCGACGTCGCGGTCGTCTGCTACGGTGGCGGTGTCGCGGCTGGCAAGGATGGACTGACGCCGCGTCAACCCGTTGATCCGATCGATTACACGAAGGAGCTGAGCTGTCCTTTGCTCGGGCTGTTCGGCAGGGAGGACAAGCGTCCCTCGCCCGGGGATGTGGCGAAAACCGAAGCGGAGCTCAAGAAATGGGGAAAGACCTACGAGTTCCACACGTATGATAATGCCGGCCACTCCTTCTTCGCGGTGGATCGTGCGGATTATCGGCCGGTGGCTGCGGTTGACGGATGGAAAAAGGTTTTTCAGTGGTTTGGAAAATATCTCCGCTGATCCTTATCCATCGTTCGCCAAGGCATAGCTTGTGCTGTGACCGCCTCCCGGCTCTGTGGAGAAAAAGGGGACAGATTTATTTTTTCAAAAGAAAAATAAATCGGTCCCCTTTTTCGGCCCTTCCGCCCGGGAAAACACTTTCAGAGAGGCGTCATAGTTGGCAGGGTCTTACGATTCAATCAGCGAAGCTGTTCGGCGCCGATGCCCATCCGCCCGGCGACCTCCTTCTGAGTCAGGCCCAGATATTCCCGCCAGGCGCGGGCGAGGGTGTACCCCTTCTTGATTGTCAGGCCCACCACCTCGTGGGGGATGGTGTCGCCCTCGGGCACGCGAGCAGTCCTTGGAAACATGCGTACATATTCATCGAAGGGAATGACCACAAAGGCCGGTTTTCCGTCCTGCATGATGGTCTGGATGTTAGTAGGTTCGTTCATCGCGTTTCTTGACCTCCTGGATCATGATGATTCTGATGCGATCCTGGACATCGAACAGGATGCGCCAATCGCCGACCCGCATCCGTTAGCCACATTCATGGCCGGTCAGCGCCTTCACGTTCCGGCAATCGGGCCAGTGACGGAGCGTTTCCGTCGCGTCGTAGAGCGCCTCCCGGGTTTCCCGGCTTCGGATCTTGTGAAGTTGCTTATAGGCCTTGGTCCGCCAGTCGATTGCATACATGGCTTATTGTATAAGTAAATATATAAGCTAATTGTTGAGTGCCAAGACATCGTTAACGAATAAATGTGCCATGACATCTGTTACTATCTACGTTCTAAGGACAGGGTTTGAGTTGATGACAAGCAATTCAATTGTTCATAAACCATTAGTTTGTCGGAAGTTTCAAGCATCTGTATCTTTAACCTCCTATACATTGAATATCGTGTTTTTATAGGTTCGTTCACGATGTCGTGGCGTAAGCTTCCCCCAAAAGTGGACCATGCAAAAGTAGAGTTTTCTGGCATAATACGCCCAGGAGGCTCTGATGAAGAAGGCACGTTTTACCGAGACGCAGATCATCGGCATTCTCAAGGAAGGGGAT
>Ga0247842_10000979_pt1 | contig 52419 bp, 43 predicted proteins | sample LaCruzMarch2015__3_FD_192411 | JGI IMG/M metagenome (GOLD analysis project Ga0247842, IMG submission 192411) | Freshwater microbial communities from meromictic Lake La Cruz, Castile-La Mancha, Spain - LaCruzMarch2015_19m | ecosystem: Environmental > Aquatic > Freshwater > Lake | place: Spain... | reverse complement strand
CCTTAAGCATAGAACTATGTTAAGCAGTTGATTGTATTTAAGGATATTGGCTTAACGGGTGGGGTACGATTCATCCCCGGCCTAAAGACCGGGGCGTTCTCTACCCCTACACCCCACGCCTGTAATCGTCTTCAGACCCCGGGAGAAGGTCCAACGAGGCCAGGCGAGATGCATGGCCTAAGTGAAATCAGTGAACTCCTCCCACGCCCGGAAGGGCGGGGCTTCCCTGCAGCTTCTTCGTTTTTACGCCGTCATAGCCCTCTGGCATCAGGCCCTGGTTTTGCGGGAATTTTCGGTTTACGCTTCATTGGCCCAAACTTACATCAGATTCGCGATCCCACAAGTTAAGAACTTTTTTTGAATACAGAAAATATTTAAATAGTTATCTGATAACAATTAGACCTGAGCCTCGCATCGCGACAAAAGCACCATCGAGTCTGATATGCCATGAGTTCTATATTTGGAGAGTTTCTGACCTTCTCCCAGGAGAAGGGTCCTGAAGTGCAGCTTCGGGTCTACGGCGATGAGTTCTATTCCCGGTATGAGAATATGGACGGCTATACTGTGGTCTACGACCAGGACCATGAACTGTACTGCTATGCTCTCCTGATCTCTGGCGAGTTCATCTCCAGCGGAGTGGACGCTTCCCAGAGCCCACCCATTGGTGTCCGCCGCCACTTCAAAGAATCAGAATTGGTGAGAAACCGCAAGTTTGAGGCCAGATACGCCAGGATGAGTCCACCCCCATCCACCTTCAAGCCCAGCCTTAATTTCAGGACCTTCGGGTCGGAGAAGGGACTTTTGGAGGGAAGGCGGCTTTCTGAAGGCGAGATCAGGGGCCTGACGGTGCTGGTCCAGTTTAAGGATGTGAAGAGCACCGTCACTGCCGGGGATGTAGACGCCCTGCTCAATGGCCAGGACTACCATGAGAACGGCAACTTCTGCTCTGTGCGGGAGTACTTCCGTCTCATGTCCGGCGGCAAGCTGGACTACACGAGCAAGGTAGTGGGTCCCATAACCTTAAGCCGCAATCGCCAGTATTACACGGAAAACCTGCTCGTCAAGGAGGCCCTCGACCTGGCCGTGCAAGGCGGCCTGGAGCTGAAGGAGTTCGACTCGCGTGGTGAGGGCGTGGTCGATGCCATGAGCTTTCTTTACGCCGGCCAGACCCAATATTCGGGCGAGCTGTGGCCTCATAATTACTTCATCGACCTTCAGTATAAAAATATGAAGACCTATTTTTATATGCTCTCCAGCATGGGCCGAAGCCGGGAGGATCTCTCCATTGGAACCTTCTGCCATGAGAGCGGCCACATGCTCTGCCGCTGGCCGGACCTCTACGATTACGGCAATCGCGACGGCGACTTTGAGAAGAGCGCCGGCCTCGGCTACTTCTGCCTCATGAGCGCCGGAAATCATAACGATGAGGGAAGAACTCCGGCACCGGTATGCGCCTTCCTGCGAAACCTGGTGGGATGGTGCAATAAAACGGTTCGCCTTAACCAACCCGGCCAGTATCAGGCAGATCATGGCGATTACGCCACGGCCATGATTTATGAGACCGGCAAGATAAATGAGTATTTCCTGGTGGAGAACCGCTCCGGGATAGATCTTGACGCCTCCCTTCCCGCCGGCGGCCTGGCCGTCTATCACTGCGACACATTAGGCTCAAATGAATGGCAGGGCGGATCAGCTTCCCAGCATTATCAGTGTGGGCTCTTGCAGGCGGACGGCAGCCTGGATCTGGAGACCAACCGCAGCATGGGTGACGAAAAGGATCTCTTCGGCCGGATGGTGGGAATTGCCCTCAGCCACGACACACGGCCTGCCTCTGTTTTATGGGACGGCTCGGACTCGGGCCTGATGATATCAAATATCACAGAGCCTGGCCGTATCATAACATTTGTGATAGGGCATGAAAAGACCGATCATCTGGTCAAAGGATCAACGCTTTCCGGTGAGATAATCCGGGACAATAGTGCAGAGGGCCTTATCAATGCCATTTTCCTCGACCAGGAGGGCAAGGTGAAAAGGCTGGTGGTGGAAGTGGACATAAGCCACAACAACATTTCCAACCTGAGGGTAGAACTCATCTCTCCGGGCGGCAAAAGAGCCGTTCTGCACAATCGCACCGGCATCGGCAAAAAAAATCTTCTGATGAGTTATGATTCCCGGTCAAATGCCTCTTTAGCCGTTCTTCTCGGCCAATCCATGAAGGGCAAATGGACCCTCAAGATCAAAGATTTGGCAACTATCGGCACAGGCAAGCTGAACAATTGGAGCCTGGAGGCAACTTACTGATTTCCATGATGTTCAGATGAGGCTCAGGGGAGACTTAAAGCTAAATAATATAATGCCTGAAGAGAAGCCAGTGAGGTGTATTAATTGAGATTTAATTGCTTATGCTTATGTCTTCTCGCCCTGATTTTGGGCGTAGGAGCCGCAGTAGCCGTCGGTTCGCAGGGCTTTTCCCTGCTGCAATCCTTTGACATGACCGGTGGAGCTTTTAGCGAAGACTACGTGAACAGCCTGTTCGGGATCGGCGGCGTGGGCACGCAAGCGGGCGGCCCGTGGTTTGGCCCGGAGTTCGAGAACACCAGCAGTGCTTCTTCCTTCCTATCCGAGTTCTACATCAATACCAGCGTGCCCGTGATGGGCGGATTTACGCCTGTAAAAATTGATGTCACACATAAGATGCCCACCAGGATCTACTTCGGCAGCGGCCGGGATGTCACCTTTACCCAGTACCAGTCGGCCATAGCTGCCGCCAGAGGCAATGAGCTGTGGATTCAGAAGGGTCTGGATTGGTCCGCGTATGCCATAGTTCCCGCGGGAACCGGCATGCAGTTCATCGCCTTTGCCCCCGCAGGCGGACAGGCCGATTACTATGAAATCAATCAGACGGATGCTCTGAATATAACCAGCAAGCGCGTTAATTTCTATTCCGGCTACAACAGCCTGAACTTCATGGCGGATAAAGTGGGCAGACACATTCTGCACTTTGTGCTCAATAATCAGCCCAGCAACTCCATCATTGTAGATGTGATCAGCCAGGCACCACCCGCTCAGCAGACCCAGACGGCAGGCCAAATGCCGCCTTCCTCTAATATGCCGCCTGCCTCCAACCAGCCCATTGCTGGTCAGACCACTACAAGCGGCCTGGGCCAGATCACCACCAGCACATCGACATCTTACCAGACATACCCAGAAACTTTCCCGCCCCAGACAGGGGCCGTGGCTGGGGACACACCTGTGACAATTCAAACGACGATGAAAGGCTACGATGTCTACGTTGACGGTGTCATGGTGGGCAAAGAGGGCAGCAACGGTGATGCACTGGATGGAGTCTTCCGATTTTCTGTTGTCGGCGGCAGGGCACACACCATTCGCATCTTTGATGGCGTAAACAATTTCGAGAGACCAATAGACTTCGAGAGAGGTGTAACCAAGGTCATCAATGTGCCTGCCGCCACGACTGTTTACACCACAGCATTTCCTTACTAATGGCCACTTTCTAAAGCAAAGAGGACCTGTAAGCACGGTTCTCAAATAATTTTTTTGGCTAATTATTTATATGAAAACAGATCAGTTATGCTTGAAGAAATGTTTATCCCTGGATATTGATTAAGCGGGGCGATTATTTTGAGAAAAGATGAATTCTTGCAGCAGTTCGAAGGCATCATGCTCCCTGAGACGTTTGATCAGGATCTTCTGGATCACGCCGCTGAGATGTTCGGAAAATGGGGCAAGAGCACCCATATGGACGAGAAGGAGCATCTATTCGAGACCTTCGGGCTGGCCCCTAAACCTGATGACTGCAGCGAGGTAAAAATGCAGAAAATTGCCCTGCGCTTTGTCTGCTCCATGATGATGGAAGCCAACTTCAGCCGGAAGGATGCCGCAGACCTCATCCGCAATTTCAACAAGATCAAAAATCCGGGCTATGAGTGGCTGGAGTAGGCTATAGCTCAATAATATAGTTTCAGGTAGATGTGAAATCCTAAAATCAGAGAGGCCACCCAGAAGCCGGCTGCCGCCTGCATGGCCCGCCTGGGAGCAAGCCGGGCTTTTAAACGCCCCAGATAAACCAGATTGATGTAGATCCAGAGCAGTACCACTGCCAGGCCCAGGCCGTGATGCAGCAAGACCTCGGCCTGAAAGAGACCGTTGGGCCGGCCCGGCTCCAGGATGGGGCCCATGGCCGGAGACATCAACGCCAGGACTGCCAGAATCTGGGCCGTGACTGCCAGACGGAGGACGAGGCAATGCTTCTGAAAATTCTTCTTTTTGGCCAGGAAGACGGCAAAGGCCAGGGCTGCGGCGAGGATCAATTGCAGGATGAGGTTTGACGCTACCAACGTCTGGTAATCCAGGGGCATAGATCCTTTACTCCTCGATCTTCTTCATCAGCCAGGCCATATTCTGCCCCAGGGTTTTCATGGTCTGTATTCCCTCGGCATCCCTTTCCACATCCTTTTCGTGCAGACCCATGCCGATGTTCCAGTAGCTGGAGCCGGCAATTATCATCTGGCTGATGAGGAAGAAGTGATTTATGGAGTCGAAGACGTGAATGGCTCCAGCCCGGCGCACCGCCACCACCGCTGCGCCCACCTTGCGCTTGAACATATCCCCGTTGGCCTTTCCCACAAATCCGGCCCGGTCGATGAGGGCCTTCAGCTCCGGCGTGAGATCGGCAAAGTAGGTGGGCGAGCCCAGAATAATCCCGTCCGCGCCCCTCATCTTCTCGATGCATTCGTTTACCATATCCTTATCCAGAGCGCACTTGCCGTCCTTTTTCTCATGGCACTTATTGCAGGCGATGCATCCGGAAAGGGGCCCTTTCAAATGCACCAGCTCCGTCTCTACGCCCTGGCCCTCCAGCTCTTTCTGAACAACGCCCAGAAGGGTGGCGGTATTGCCATCCTTGCGAGGGCTGCCGTTAAATGCCACAACTTTCATGTTTATTTTCCACCTCATATCTCAACCAGACGGTATTCTTTATTTCCGAGACCAATCTTTTCCCCGTAGTCCAGCTGGATATTTCCGAGAGTGCTCTCCCAGATGCCCAGGAACTTGTCTGCACCAGGCTCGTGATTCTTTTGCAGAAGCGAATTTGCCAGGCCTATCTGCCGGTTCACCAGATCGCAACTGGCCTGGTCTATGGCCACCGGGTCCTTCGAGGCCAGTATGCCGATGTCCGGCACGATCGGGGCATCGCTCCAGGGCACGCAGTCGCAGTCCGGGGTGATATTGAGCAGGAAGTTGAAAAACCCCACCCTTCCCTCCTTTCCCTTTATCGCTCCATAGGCATACTCCGTCATCCTCTCCATGAAGGGCGGCACCTCTACAAACCAGTCGAAGTCCAGGGCATGGGTCGGACAGACGCGCAGGCATTTGCCGCAGCCTGTGCATAGATTGTAGTCGACGGCCGAGATCCTCTTTTCCACAGTGATGGCCTGTTTCGGGCAGTTGTCCATGCAGGAGCGGCAGCCGCTGCATAGCTCTGCGTTGAATATGGGCTTGGCCGAATGCTGCTCCGCCTTGCCGAGCGCCGGGGCGCAGCCCATGCCCAGATTCTTTATGGCGCCCCCAAATCCGGCGGGAAGATGGGCCTTGAAGTGCGATACTACTATCATGCTGTTGGCAGAGGCGATCTCTCCGGCGATCTTGACGCGACGAAAATGCTTCCGGTCGATTGCAACCTCTCGGTAATTGTCTCCTTGCAGGCCGTCGGCAATGATGGCCGGCGCTCCGGCCACGGCCTGGCCAAAGCCGTGCTCAGCCGCCGTTTGCAGGTGATCGACGGCATTGGCCCGGCTTCCTCCGTAAAGAGTATTGGTATCGGTAAGAAATGGCTTTGCACCCAGAGCCCGGATCTTATCGGCTATGGGCCGGACCAGGACCGGATTTACATAGGAGTCGTTGCCTTTCTCACCAAAGTGGATCTTGATGGCGGTGAGGTCGCCTTTTTTTACTATTTCATCCAGGCCTGCGGCATCAAAAAGCCCCATGAGCTTGTTTTGCTTGTTATCTTGATAGCTTCTCGCCCTGACCCCTGCAAAATAAACAGTGCTTTTCAATTCTTGCCACCTCCAATAAGCGATAGAGTCTCTCAGAGTCCCTCAAGATGGTATATGCGGGGATGAGCCCCCCGCACTTTGAGGGTCACTACTACGATCGATATTTTCCCGCAAATTCTCTTACCCACCCAATAATGTCCGGGCTACTACCGTATCCATCATTCGATCCGGATCCGCTGATAGTGCTTGGTGGCTCGCCACCGATGATTACATCCTTTCCCCGTGGAGATAATGAGGGCAGATCAATAACATAGATACGATCCCATTGCTTATATGCCCTACCGCCTCCTGAATAATAACCCACATCATCTATGAACCCCTGCACTACTATCAGCGTCATATTTGTTTTCCATGTACTGACAATATCAGTTGATTCGATCCGCAAACTGGGCGGTAGTTTTGTTTGAAGATCGTGATCTATTGTCAAAATCCTCCCCTGTTTACTGGAATTACGATAAGTGCATATTAGAAACCTGCCATTTGCAATTTTTGGAGGATAATCATAATGCCCGGCTTCAAACTCCCCAATTAACAGACCTAGCGGGCCGCTTATATTGATTACTTCTGCAAATTTAGTATCTAACGCGTTCTGTTCTTTGGCCTCCGGACTTTGTGACGATATCCATCCAATTATGCCTAAAATGCAAATGATAACGACCCATGCGGCTACAAATTTTGCAAATCCTATTAAGAGACCCATTCCCAAACCACCTCATTCTATTCGGACTTATATCTATTTAAAAATAGGGTCTTGAATTTGGTTCATGGTTAGGACGAGAAGATTTCCACTCCGGAGAGATTATGGAGCCAAAAAATCTAATGCCTGGCGAAAGGCTATATGCCAACAATGCCTTAGAATCTTTTTGGAGAGGATTTGCAATTGACTGCTAATAACTATAAGGCATGGGATGTATTGGAGTCCGACTACCCCGCAGATGGCCCCAGGGAGGAGAGACTCAGGTTCCTTTTGCGCTATGCAATTTTGGCGCCCTCCGGCCCCAACACCCAGCCCTGGAAGTTCGCCATTCATGACGGCAGCATTTCTGTTTTCGCCGATTTGAGCCGGGCCTTGCCTTTTGTCGATCCCAGCAACCGCACCCTCTACATGAGCGTGGGCTGCGCCATCGCCAACCTGGCCGTCGCCGGAGCGCATTTCGGCTTTGCTCCCCGCGTGAGCTACTTCCCAGACGGGCAAGAGAGCGATCTGGTGGCCGAGGTGCAGCTTTTGCCCTCTGGCCGAAGGCCGGAGGACGGGCAAGAGGATCTCTTCCCCCAGATGCAAAGAAGGCATACCACCAAAGATCATTATGAAAATGGGACAATCGAACCAAACATTTTAAAGGAGATGGAAAAGTGCATAAATCTCCCCGGCCTAAGTCTCAGCTTCCTGTCCGATAAGGATGCCAGGGCCAAGATGGCCGATCTGGTCTCCCGCAGCCATCAAATTCAACTGGCTAAAAAGGAGTTTCGCCATAATCTGGGGGAGTGGCTGCGCAGCAACTGGACGGCTGAGCCGGACGGCATGCCCCTCTATACCTTCGGAGTACCGGATGCCGTATCTTTAGGATTTCCCGCCGCCTTCAAGGAGTTCGACCTCTCCTGGCCTGTCATCTACCGGGACTCGGGCCTCATCCACGGCTGCTCCACCCTTGCCGTGCTCAGCACCGACAGGGACGACAAGCCGACCTGGACCATGTGCGGCTTCGCCCTGGAAAATCTGCTGCTCCGGGCCACATTTTACGATGTAAGAGCATCCTTCTTCAGCCAGCCCATAGGCCTTGCCGATCTGCGAGAGGAGATGAAGGCGCTAGTCAACCGGGGCCACCCCCAGCTTCTCTTCAGCCTGGGGATGGCAAAGCCCATGCGTCCCAGCCCGAGAAGGCCTTTAGAGGATGTGATTATGAAGCCCTTTTAGCCGATGGGTAGATTTTGCAGGCTATAGAGTGCGCTTTTCAGCTCCTCAATCTTTACCGGCTTGGAGATGTAACCATCCATGCCGGAAAGCAAACATCTTTCTTTGTCCCCTTCCAGTGCATAAGCGGTCATGGCCAGTATCTTCGGCCTCTTTTTTAAATTAAGATCCAAAACGGCACGGGTAGCCTCCAGGCCATCCATCTCCGGCATCTGCACGTCCATGAGGATCACATCATAGTTCTTTTTTAGAAGGGCCTGCAAGACCTCACGGCCATTGCAGACCACATCGGCTCTGTAGCCCAGCTTCTTTAGCATAAGAAGCGCAACCTTTTGGTTGACAAGGTTATCTTCCGCCAGCAATATATCCCGATTCATATCCATATCCGGGTGTTTCGTTGCGCTGCCACATGGCCGCATCTTCTTATGATTTTGGGGCATGAATGCTTCCTGTAGGGCGAAGAGAATGCCGGCCTGCGATAGGGGCTTGATTAGTGTTTTTTTGCCTGCTCTTTGCCGGCCGGGCAAGCCGAGTGTGATGGTAGGAAGGCGCTCTCCTATCTCCTCGGCCAGCTCCCCGGCCCCCGGAACCTCCATATCCAAAATTGCGGCATCAAAACGGCTCTCTACCAGCTCTCGCGCCTCAAAGGCCGAGACCACGGGGTATATCTGCATCCCCCAGGAGAGGGCATAGTCAACCAGTTCCATCAAGGTGTCCTCGCTACCTAAGAGTGCCATTATCTTCTTGCCGGCCAGATGCAGCTTGGCAGCCTCTCCGGAAAATGGCTGGGCAAAAATATGGAAGTGGAAGGTTGAGCCCTTGCCTGGTTCGCTTTGCACCCAGATCCTGCCGCCCATCAGCTCCACCAGCCTCTTGCTTATGGCCAGGCCCAGGCCTGTGCCGCCATATTTTCTGGAGGTAGAAACATCAACCTGACTGAAGGAGTGGAAGAGTTTTTTAGTGTCCTCTGCGAGGATGCCGATTCCCGTATCGGAAACTGAAAAGTGAATTTCATCGGCCATTTCTCCCGGCTGAACATGAATGGCTATGCTGCCTTTTTCCGTAAATTTTGCGGCATTGCCGAGCAGGTTGGCCAGGACCTGGCGCAGCCGAACTGAGTCCCCCAGGATGGTTGGGGCGACCCTTTCGTCAACGGCATAAGTCAGATCCAGTCCTTTCTCCGCAGCCTTTGCCGCCACCATATCCAGTGTGGACTCGATGCAGTCACGTAAAATGAATGGCATGCGCTCCAGCTTCATCTTGCCTTCATCGATCTTGGAGAAATCCAGGATATCGTTGATGATGGCAAGTAACGCATCACCACTGTTATGAATGGTCTCCACGAAATCGCGCTGCTCTTCGGTGAGGTTTGTTTCCAGCAAGAGCCCGGCCAGGCCGATGACCGCATTCATGGGAGTGCGTATCTCGTGGCTCATATTGGCCAAAAATTCGCTCTTCGCCCGGCAAGCGGTATCAGCCGCCTGCTGCGCAGAACGTAGCTGTGTTTCCGTCTTCTTATGCAAGACCGTCTCCTCTTGCAGCGCCGCATTAGCCCGGAGGAGCCAGGCCGTCCTCTCCGTCACTCTCTTTTCCAGCTCTTCCTGCGTCCTTTTCAGGGCCTCTTCCGCCAGTATCCTATCCGTGATGTCGCTCGCGAATCCCTCCAGTGCGAGCAACTGCCCATCCGGCTGAAATATTCCCTGACCCTGTTCCAATACCCATTTAATGCCAAAGCGCGATCTTATCCGGTAAATCAAACGAAAAGGCCTTTTCTCTGCAATTGCTTGCATAATCTCATCACAGACGTAATTTCGGTCATCGAGATGAATCAAATCGGCGTAGGAGATGGCAATATTCTGGAGCAGTTCTTCCGACTGGTAGCCTGTAAGGGCCAGGCAGCCGTGGCTTACGAATTCCATGGTCCGTTTAGAATCGTTTTTGCAGCGGTAGGCCATGCCGGGCAGGTTGCTCATCAGCGTGAAGAGCGCCCTTTGGCTCTCCTGGAGAGCCACCTCTGCCGCTCGTCGCTGCATGATCTTCCACATGCCGCTCATGAGCAGTGTGAGCTGGCGCGCATCGGAGTCATCGTACTCCTTCTCCTTGTTGCCGAGGCCCGCCACAATTACGATCTTGCCCTTGTCCATGATGGGCACGTTCATGTGGCGGGCAACTTTAACGTGACCGATAGGAGTGCCTCTTCTTTGGGGGCAGGAGGCATAATCATTGGTTATCACCGCTTTTCGCTGTCGAATAGCCTCGCCCCAGAGCCCCGTTTCCTGCAAATGATAGACGATCCTTTTGTGTTCAATGTCGCACTCCTGCATGGCCGTCTTGGACCAGGAGTGCATAAAGAGCGTCTTTTCTTCGTCGTCAACGAAAGCCAGGTAACCGAGCTTAGATCCAGTCAGCTTGACCCCCGCCTCCAGAGCAAAGTCGGCGATCTCTTGAAGGGAGGCCTCATCCATCTGGTTGAGCCTTTGCAATGCCTCCAGCCGGGAATCGTCGAGAAGGCTGGCGTTTACATACTCAATATTCCCTTCGAGATCCGTTAGCACAATGGCCGTGGGAGTTGTCTCTACGGCTTTTGTCATATATTGCTCCAGCAAGCAGGCCAGAAGGTCGTCTAAGTTCTCCTCAAGGCCATCAAGCAACGCCCGCGTTTGCACGACATTGCAGTCGCTCTTCTGCATATCCAATACTTTTTGCAGCATCTGCTTGATCTTCGTTTCAGGATTGCTGCTTGCAGCCGTCTCTTTGCCCAAGGGTTATCACTGCCCGCGCTTCGAACGGAAAGACACCTTATTCTTAATCAATATATTGGCTATTTTTTCCCCTCGAACCCCCGCTGCAACAGCTCGATCAGCCCCTCAGTATTGTACCGGGATATCAGATCCAAGAGCAGGTCTGTTTGCAAGTAAAAGCGCCTAGCTTTGCCAATCCTCTCCAATGCCGCCTCTGACAGATGCTCACAGCTCCTGAGACCCTCCTCTGTCCTATTCATGGCGGCTATAATGACCTGCATCTCCTGTCTCATGTTGATTATCATTTCCTTCTTGAGCGAATCAGGATCGGTAACAGGGATATAATGGTATCTCTTGTCACCCGGTATGACCACCCTCCTGGCCAGCCCCATTCTTTCCAGAGTGCTCATATTGGCGCTGACTGTGGACTTGCTGTAGCCGGTCTCTTCCACCAGTTCGTCCATGGAAATGGGCCTGTCCGCCAGAAAAAGCGTGCCGCGCAAAACACCCACCGCATCGCTGCAGCCGTAGCTGTTGGCCACTTTGACGCAGGCATCAACCATATATATCTTCAAGATATCCTTCTCATCTCGATCCATCCCTTTCCAGAAGACCACAACTTTTAAGTACTTTTCGCATGTCCCGGACGTTTGGTAATTTCCGAACAGAACTGAGGTAGACGCGAATGAAAGGCACAGAAAGGCTCGGCCAATGGATCGCAGACAATTCCCTAATAATCATGGTAGCCGCCCTGCTTCTAACTCTCGCCGCCCTGCACTATGCCCAGCAAATTGAGGTGCAAGGAATGACCACGGAGAGCATGGTGGGCAAAGATTCTCCTCTTTACCAGCTTTTCGACCACCTCTATGTAGAGAAGTTTGCCACTGAGTCCATTGCGGTGCTCATTGAAGCGGATGATGTGACAAAACCGGATATTCTGAGATCGATGGATAAGCTCTCGCAAAAGGTGCGCATAGCCCCGGATGTGCTGGCTGTGACGAGCATCGCCGATATTGTGGCGAATACAGAGAAGCTTGACAGCGGTATCCGGACAATTCCCGTCCAGGAGAGGATAGATGAAATTCTCTCCTATCCGGCAAATCTTCCCGCCGTAAATGCCATGATGCCAGACAAAAGACATACCATACTCTCCATCGAGCTGCCGGTATCTTTGAAGGAAGCACAGCTGAGAGAGATTTACAAAGAGACGTCCGGCCAGGTGAAGATGGCAGACTTTCCGCCGGATGTGATCGTTACCGTCACCGGCAAGCCGGCGCTCATGCAATCAATAACCGAGGAGATGGCCAGGAGCAACGGCCCCATTCTCGCCCTGGCCGGCCTGCTCATGATCGTGGCACTGCTCATATCCTTTAACCATGTGAAATGGTCGCTGCTCCCCATCCCCGTCGTCTTCCTGGGCATAATATGGTCCTTCGGAGCCATGGGATTTTTGCACATACCTTTTACCATGGTATCCATGTCCGCCTTTCCGGTGCTCATCGGTATCGGCATAGACTATGCCATCCAGTTTCACAACAGGATCGATGAGGAGTTCACTAAAGGCGGCTCACCCATGCAAGCGGTGATAGAAACGGTGAGCCACGTCTCCCTGCCGGTCATGATCGCCCTGATCATAACCGCCATGGGATTCGTATCCCTCCTCACCTCCTCTGTGCCCATGACCAGAGATTTCGGGCTGTTATGCCTGGTCGGACTCTTCCTTTGCTATCTGTCCGCCCTTTTCGTGGGGGTTACTCTGCTTTACATTATAGAGCGGAGGGGATCAGGAAAGAGAGCAAAGAATGCACTCGCCAATGTGCCCAAAGACACAATTATCGGAAGCATCATCGAGAAGGTCTCGGACATCTGCATTCAAAGATGGCATCTCGTGCTCGCCTGCGCACTCTTCCTCTCCCTGGCGGGCATCTATGCAGATACTCAAGTTCAGGTGGATACCGACTTCAAGAATTATGTGCCACAGGACTTGCCTCCGCTCATCGACTTTCGACATATGAGCGATATCTTTGGAGGCACGGATACGGTAGACCTCATCGTTCAGGCCGATGACATCACCAATCCCGATACCCTGCGTTGGATGGATGAATTTTGCATTTATTTGAAGAATTCCCGAGATCAGGTTTATGGTTACGAAAGCATAGCCTCCTTAGTCAAGAAGGCCAATGGCGGCGAGATACCTCAGGACCAGACTGAGATCAGAAAGCTGATAGAGCAACTGCCCATCGCGATGCGCGTTCGGCAACTGGATGGTCACGATACCGCCCTAATCAAGCTGAATGTAGGCAAGCAACTGAGCAACCTGGGCGCAGAGGGCACCGACCGGCTCATAAAAGAGATCGATAAAGACATCGCCTGGCATCAGCCGCCCCCCGGAGTGTCTGTGCGGGAGACGGGCGACGCGGTGGTGATGACCACGGTCATCGGCGCTCTGACCCAGGGCAGAACGGAGATGACTCTGCTGGGATTGGTGCTGATCTTTGTCGTGCTGCTGCTCATCTACCGGGATCTGATAAAGGCGCTGCTGCCGGTACTGCCTATGCTGGTAGTAATAGGCTGGATGGGCGGCGTGATGTACCTGGCCGACATGAAATACACGCCCCTTACGGCATGCCTGGGTGCACTCATTCTGGGCGTGGGATCGGAATACGCCATATTGATGATGGAGCGCTTCTACGAGGAGCTGGCAAAGATGGGAGAGCCCCGCGAGGCGCTCAGGATTACAGCGAAGCGCATAGGCTCGGCCCTTATTGCCTCCGGCCTTACCACTGTATTTGGATTTGCGGCTCTGATATCTTCGCCCTTCCTGATCACCAACAATTTCGGGACCGTTACAGTTTTAGCGATAGTATTCGCATTGCTCACGACCTTCACGGTCTTCGTGGTGCTCATGTATCGCATGGAGATTCGGCGTGCTGTGGTGGAAAATGCCAAATACGAAATGAAGAAAGCCCTTAAGCTGATAGCAAGAGGAGGATGAATGATGAGAATTAAAATGGCCCTGGTTGGCCTTTGCCTGTTATTTGCCACTGTCTCGGCGCAAAACACTTACATACCCTTTGAGCTGGGCGGAGATAACTATTACACCATGTATGGCAGCCCGGATATCTCAGCCGGCATTTCCGGGACGGATGAGTTTGAACGTGGAGATACTGTTTCCCTTTACCTGGATCTGACCAACTATGGGAGGATACTGGGATTCAAGGAGGATCTAACTCCCCAGGACCCAAAGGAGTTCGCTCTGGCCGGCGCCGAGCTGCAAGAAGAGTACAAGAAGCCGACGGCACTGGGAATCACGGCTAACCTCCAATCCGACAATCCAGAGATCGAGATAAAGTCGGCAGATCAGGTTGTGCAATCTCTAAAGTCGGGCGATAAGACCCAGTCGCCATTGAAATTCTCCATTAAAATTGGAGAGCACGCCCCTGCCGGGATTTATCCGCTCAGTTTAAACCTATCTTATGACTATCAGGACAATGTCCGGGTGCAGGCTTCCAAGCTCGTTACCAGCGGAAGCTCGCCTACTCTGGCAAATTATCAGGTATCCTATATCTACCAAAAGGCCAATCAGAGCGTGCCCATCCTCGTCACCGTCAAGAAGCAGGCGGACTTTGTGATCATGAATGCCACGGGAGCGCTCTTTGCCGGCGTCAAGAAGGCACAAATCGTTGCCACATACAAAAATATCGGTGAGGACACCATCCAAGACGCGATCGCCAGACTATCCATCTTCAAGCCGTTCTCCTCCACCGATGATCAGGCATTCATAGGAACGCTGGCTCCGGGAGAAGAGAAGGCCGTGGTCTTCCGGCTTGACGTTGATTTCGATGCAACGCCCAAGGACTATGGCATCAACAGCGAGATCAAATATACTGATGTTAATGGCGACTCAGTGATCTCCTCGAGCATGAAGATACCAGTTGTAGTCAAGGCCGCATCCGCGTCTCTGCTCCTGCCGGCTATTGTTATTCTCATCATAATAGTAGCAGCAGGCGGATACATGTATAGACGAAAACAGAAGAAGACGTAAAGCCGGGGCTCTTCTCCTGCTATTTTATACTATTTTTGTTAATGCATGACAAATTCATCATGCCTTTGACTGCTATATGACGCTATCCTGGGGCAGGCTTTGGTGGTCCTGGTCTGGCGGCCCCGCCTGGCCAGCAAAACCGATGAGCACAAGAAGGCTATGGCGCTGCAAAAGACCTTTGACCGGCTGGACAATCCAGGGGAGGCCATGCTGGAGCACTATCGCAGCAGCTCCGATCCGCTGAACAAATATTTGGTGGCCGGAGCCTGGGGGCATGAGTATCTGCAGAAGAGAAAGATCGATCTGGAGGAGTACGATCGAGAGCTGTGCGAGCTGTTCGGTTGCAGGGAGACGGCGGCGGGAGGGATTGTGCAGGGATATGCCTGGATAAGAAGGGCTATTGATGAGGTAGGGACGCGAGCGAAGAACTAACAATGAGTTCAGCGAAATCACGGACATTCTACAGCGCTTGACTTCAGCGCGAACTGATAATCCTGCTTTACATTCCCCAGACAAATATGGACGGCACACCTTTTCCATTCTCAATTCTGCGAAAGATCTTCCTCGACCATGGCGTGTCGGGCGTCCTGTCGAAGAGCACCAGATGCGCTTCGTCCACCCTGCAGCGGTCCGCGTAGCTTTTCATCTGGGCGAGCCCCTCCCAAACCGCAAGGATCACGGGAGAATCGGTTTCCGCAATAAAGCTAGAACTTATGCCTTATGAAGCAGCATTGAAAATTTAATTTGCCAATATATTAATAAAAATATCTTATAAAAAAAATTAATCAACAAAGCGATCTCAATGAAAAATTGATATAGTAGTCAAGAGCAAAGAAATCCGATGTTTCCCCGGGCACTCTGGATCTATGTAATCATTCTCGTTGGAACAGCAGATGCATTGGACGTGCCTTTCGTTTTCGGGGAGACAACTTCAAGTGTGACAGGATATACCTCAAGCCAATTCGAGAAGATCAGTCTAACTTCTCCAGATCTCGCCGGTGTGCCTTCAGCCTCAATTCCTTCAGATAGCGAGATACTCGAATTCCCGATTGTAGGCGGCAGCAACACACCAGTGGGTACAAACGAGAAAAAAGTGGCGGATCTCAAAAAGACATTAGACACTAAAGTGCAAGCTGACAGTCCATCCGTTATAGAAGAAGTAGGATTGGCAGCAGGCAAATATTCCGGCGATTACACCATAGAACAAGTCGGTGCAATTTACGATCATCTAAAAGATAATTGGCATTATTTAAGAGATCCAAGAGGAGTTGATTACTTTAAAAATGCCAGTGAGTCACTCGACTTAGGCAAACGAAATGGATGCGTAGGTGTGGGCGATTGCGACGATTTTGCTATCCTCATGGCTGCTTTGGTGGAGTCCATTGGAGGAACGACCCGAATCATCCTGGCCCGCAATAATAGCACCGGTGGACATGCTTATTCCGAAGTCTATATCGGCCAGTTAAACACCACAGGCAATCAAGTGGATGATATTATCAAATGGTTAAAACAAGAATATGAAGCTGATAAGATCTTTACCCATATTGATACCGATACCAAGGACGTCTGGCTGAATCTCGATTGGGGTTCGGATGATAAGGGGAATGCGCACCCTGGCGGACCGTTCTACCAGGGTGATAAGCACTATGTCATATGTATCCGGGACATCTTTGGAAAAACTCCTTTAAAGTTACCCGAAAAATCCAACAAACCACCTACGTTAATCGGCCTGAACCCGGATAAAATAGATCCGCAGGTGTCTGGGACATCCATAACCTGGACGGCCAGTGCCAAAGACCTTGATAAGGATCAGATATCATATCGCTTTTTCCTAAACGATGAACCTGTGACTGACTGGAGCAATGATAATACTTGGACATGGATGACTGTGAATGATGACGCTGGCAAGAACCAGATCGAGGTAAGGATCAGGGACGGAAAGCACCGAGGACCAAATAGATTTGATGATAATAGGATCGTTGATTTCAATATAAATCAGGTAAACCAGAACCCGAACGAAGCAGATAATTATCCTCTAGAGATTGAGATTACGCCTGATTCAGGGAAGGTGTCAGGCACCGGAAGCATCAAGAGAGAGTACTTCGTACTGAACAAAGCAAATGATTATGCAAAAGTGTCCATAGATATAAAAAATGCTACTCGTTACGAATATAATTATAGCACTCATTCCGAAGAAACGCAATGCAGTGCCGAACTGAGATTAAATGTCAGCCAGGCGGAGAGCGTTATATGCACTGGAAATGCAAAAAATAGAGACGGCATACCTGCTAATATGTCTGCATCGGTCAAAAATGGGAATATAACATATGACAACTCTATGATTGTCTCTGAGAACGGCGTGAAATCATCTCAAGGTTTGGAGTATATGTCTATAGGGGATAGTGTAGAGGCCAAAAGCACAGCATCTTTTAATAACAATATAATTAATAAGATTATTGAGAACAACATTGTCTCAAATTCTTGTGAGCATATCCAAACCCTTCAAGAGATTTCTATTGGAGAAGATACAAATACATTTGCTGACATTAATGCAATAACTGGACCTTTTAAATCATCATTATCGAGAAGTGAAGGAGATCACAAGATATATGCCAATGCAGATGTAACAGCTGGCGTAATGTCTCTTGAGCAACGCGTTGATCAATATGACGCTCGTCAATCCTGTAAGGGAGTACTAGGCGGAGCTACCTTCTATACAGGGAGCATAAATCCCGATAAAGAGAAGATCTCCGCATATACGATTCTGGGAAGTGGAAATATATTAAAAATGCGTCAGCTGGCTAACTCTCTTTATGCATTTTATGATGTTAATTATGAATATATGCCTGTTTCCTATCAAACAGGTATATATGATATAAATATAAACACAAGCAGTACTCAGCAAGATTAATGACTAAAATATATTTCATCCCTCCCGCGTTTCAAATAACCGTAAATAGAGCAGATCAGATCAATGGAATGATCGCCAGGATATTTGGCTGCCAAGACTACTGCCTCATGCCGGACGTCGGAGTTTTTCAGCTCAACTCTGGCTGTCATAACCGCCTTTAGGGGTTGGCAGGTGATATAATGCGCAAATTTTGACATGTTTTGCCAGATAATCGCGATCTTCAGGCAATATGGTTTCAGCCATGCCATCATAAATGTGCAAATTATCTCCCGTCAACGACTTAACTCTCCAACCGTTTTTTCAGCGGTCCCAGTCGAGCCGCTGCCGCCACCAGCCACAGGAAACTCCAGGACCTCGCTATCTAAGGGCGAATAGATGCGCGGCACTCCGGCGAGGTCGGGAGATGAGGGGATCATGCTCACCAGTTGATCGACGGAATAGCCCGCGACTCACGAGGAACTGCCATCAAAGACAAAAGGCACGTCTGCGGCTATCCCTGAACCTATAAACAACAGGATGATGCAAAACCATAGGGCCCTTGGAGACATAGTTGCAAGGAAGAAGATGATTCATCTACTATATCTATTTTGCAGCGAAGACGAGCATAGTCCGGATGATGGCCGTTGCAAAAGATATTATATTCCATGCGCAGATTGATTGAGTGATTTGGAGGTGATGTGGCTGCTGGAGATTGAGGATCTGTCGGTCAGCATCGGCAGTAAGCAGGTTCTAAAGAACTTCAACCTTAGAATAAGTCGTGGCGAGACCCATGCTTTATTTGGGCCCAATGGAACGGGCAAAACAACTCTCTTGAATGTCATCGCTGGAATTCCCAGGTATACCATCGATGGCGGGCGCATTGTATTCAAGGGAGAGGATATCACGTACATGTCCATGGACGAGAGGGCACGTCTCGGCATAGGCATGGCCTTTCAGCGTCCTCCCGCCATCCGGGGCCTGAGGCTCAAAGACCTCATTAAGATCATCAATCCCAAGGCCGATGCACCGGCCATCCTCCGGAAGATGGACTTTGAGGCCTTTGCAGATAGGGATGTCAATCGCGGCTTTTCCGGAGGCGAGGTGAAGCGCTCCGAGATGGTTCAGCTCCTGGCGCAGCAGCCTGATTTCGTCATGCTGGATGAGCCGGACTCCGGCGTGGACCTGGAGAACATCAAGCTCATCGGCGAGGCCATCAACACTCTCACCCAGAAAGATCAGCGTCCCAGCATAAGGACCAAGTCCGGCGTGATCATCACCCACTTCGGCCATATTCTGGATTACATGAAAGCGGACAGGGCCCATGTCATGCTGAACGGCAACATAGTCTGCAGCGGCAATCCGGGCGAGATTCTGGAGCAGATCAAGAGAAGCGGATATGAGGGGTGTGCAGGATGCAGCACGTGTCCGGTATAGAAGATAAGGCCAGAGCGGCACGGGACAAGAAGGCCGTATACGGTACCGATGTGGACCTGGAGAGCTACGAGTCCGAGGCCAAACCCCAGGAAACCTTTGACAATGCCGAAGATCTGCCCAGCGTCGTCAAGAAGGCGGCCCTGGATGTGGGCGTGAAGCTGGACGGAGAATCTTCAGGATCTTTTGTGCAGATGGACCAGACGGCTGTGGTGGCCAAGTCTCTCTACGAGGGCGTGGAGATCATGGATATGGCCTCCGCCCTGGAGAAGTACGACTTCTTGCAGGATTACTGGTGGAAGCTGGTGGCACCGGACGCGGACAAGTACACGGCCGACGTTGCTGCAGCTCCGCCGGCGGGCTACTTCATCCGCGCCAAGAAGGGCATGAAGACCGTATTTCCCGTCAAGAGCTGCCTGTATCTGGGGTCCAGCGACCTTAACCAGCGCGTGCACAACGTCATCATCGCGGAAGAGGGCTCAGAGCTGCACGTCATCACCGGCTGTACTACACCGGCCCATGTGCAGAGGGGCCTGCACATCGGCGTCTCGGAGTTCTACATTCAGAAGAATGCCAAGGTCAGTTTCACCATGGTGCATAGCTGGGGCAAAGAGGTCGAGGTGCGGCCCAGAACCGGCATCACCATTGCGGAAGGGGGATCTCTCTCCAACAACTACATCCTTCTAAAGCCGGTCAAGACCATTCAGACCTTCCCCACGGCCACGCTGGCAGGCCGCGGGGCGGTGGCCAGCTTCAACTCCGTCATCTACTCCACCGTTGGAAATATCGACATAGGCAGCAATGTCAACCTCAACGCACCGGATACCAGCGCCGAGTCCATCTCTCGCGTGGTCTGTGTGGGCGGCGAGGTCATTGCCCGGGGCAGAATGACCGGCAGAGTGCCGGGCGCACGGGCCCATCTGGAGTGCGTCGGCCTTCTGCTATCGGACAAAGGCAGAATCTACTCCATACCGGAGCTGGACGGCCAGTGCCGGGACCTGGATATGTCCCATGAGGCGGCAGTGGGCCGCATCTCCGAGGAGGAGCTGGAGTATCTCATGTCCCGCGGTCTGAACTCGGAAGAGGCCACCAGCGTTATCGTGCGCGGCTTTTTGGATGTGGAGATCAAGGGGCTGCCTGATGATCTGAAGCAGGAGATCAAGAACATCACCCAAAGAGAGGATCTGAAGGGAGCGCCGTAAGCTTCCCATGATCCTTTTTATAAAATAGATGAAAAATATATTTTATATCCTTCGTGAAGCCATTAATGAGTGGCTCAAAGACGATGCCTCGCTCCTGGCTGCGGCCCTGGCCTACTATGGCCTCTTCTCCTTCGTGCCGCTACTAATATTATCATTAATATTTATAAACTCGCTATTCTCCCACGGCTTTCTCGACGGCCAGGTGGTGGCCACCTCTCTGGATCTGGTGGGCCGGCAGATGCCAGGAGTGGCGGGCGAGTTGATCGATCAGGCATCCGATCAGGCCGCGTCCTTTCCCTTTACTCTGCTAAGCGTCGGTCTCTTGCTTTTTGGGGCTGCCGGTCTCTTCGTTCATACCAGGAGAGCCTTTCGCCTCATCTGGAAGGTCCCGGACAACTTCGTCCCGCTCATGGACACAATCCTCACTTATCTGCGCTCTTACCTCCTCATCGCCCTGGTCGCCTTTTTGCTGCTGGCCACATCCATCTTTACCGCTCTTCTCCTGCCCGCAGGAAAGCAGATCGAGGCGTTTCTGCCCACTCACCTGGGGCTGCTTCGGCTTCTCATGTTCCTGGTCTCCTTCTCCTTTGTGACTCTGCTCTTTGCCGCTACCTACAAGACTCTGATCGAGGTAAGGCTGCAGTGGCGAGAGGTGCTTCCCGGCTCGGCACTGGCAGCTCTTCTGTTTGCGGCAGGAAACGTTTGCATCGAGGCCTATGTGGGGTTGGTGAACATCGGCTCGGCCTACGGGGCGGCGGGATCTCTGGTGATATTTCTCTTCTGGATCTACTACTCCGCACAGATCTTCCTCTTTGGGGTGGAGGTGATCAAGGTGCAAAAAAAAGCGAAGGAGACGGAAAATGGGCAGCACGCAGAAGAGTGAAAAATAATATCCGCCTGAGCGATCAGCCGGTTTTCTTCTGTTGCCCGTAGTCCTCTCTTATGGCCCTGGCCATCTCCTCGTCCGCCTCCACGATCAAAGCGCCCATGTAATCGCAGTTCTTGCAGCGGTAGATCTTGCCGGTGTAGCCGCCCGCCTCGTAGTACAGGTCGGCGCTGCCGCAGACCGGGCAGACCTCCAGCATCTTCTCTGGCTTCATGATGAAGTCCTCCTAGCTTGCAGGAGTTCAACTTTTGCATGTTGCGAAGAGTTTATGATTTTGGAATATCTACTGAATATATCTGAGGGATGAAAATGACCAGACAAAGCTCAAGTGGAAGCTGCAGCTATTGCCAGGGAAGCTATGCCAAGTCGGCAATGGCCCGGCATTTGAAGGCCTGCAAAGCAAGGCAGGAGGATAATGAATCGGATATAAGCAGTTCTGGAAAAGGCAGCGCCAAAAGAACTATCCTCCATTTACAGGTGGTGGGCCGCGACAGACCGATGTACTGGATGCATATCGAGATTCCCGCCAATGCCACCTTGACGGATTTGGATGATTTCCTGCGCCGGACCTGGCTGGAATGCTGCGGTCATTTGAGCTGCTTCGAAATTGCAGGCGAAACATTCGACTGCGAGAGTGCGGAGATGGGCAACAAGAGCATGGATATCTCCTTAGGAAAAGTGATAGGGCCCAAAATGATGTTCGAGCACACCTACGACTTCGGGACATCAACTGAGCTATCGCTAAAGGTGATATCCGCCAGGCAAGGCCTGGCACAGGGCAAGGCAGTGAAGATCATGGCCCAAAACACTCCTCCGGATATAAGATGCGAAAGCTGCGGCAAACCGGCCACCGAAGTTTGCTGCCAGTGCATCGATGAGGGCACCGGTTGGGTCTGCGAGGACTGCGCAGAAAAGCACGAGTGCGGAGAGGACATGCTTTTGCCGGTGGTCAACTCTCCAAGGGTGGGCATGTGCGGCTACACGGGAGATTAAAATAACCGCATTAGCTCCTCAGCAATGATCTTGTAGCCCGCTTCGTTGGGGTGGTCAAGTCCTGGCAGGATCAGCGATCCCAGGGGCGTGCCCTCCTCTACGCGCCGCATCCAGGCCCCGTAGACATCCACAAATCCCACATCCATCTGCTTCGCCACCCGCTCGATGGCCAGATAGTAGTCTTGCACCAGCCGATCGTAGGGCGGCGTCTCCAGGGGCTGGGAGGAGAGCAGCAGTATCTCCGAGTTGGGGCCGGCATGGATGCGCCGCACCATCTCCACGAAGTTCATCTCGAACTCCTCCAGATCCAGGCCAAGCGCGCAGTCATTGATGCCGAAGTTGATCGTAATTAAGTCGGGCTCGTAGGAAAGAACCGCCCAGTCCAGCCGGGCCAGACCGTCCATGCTCGTGTCTCCGGAGATGCCGGAGTTGATCATCTCCACTACGGCCTCTGGATACTTTTCCGCCAGCAATGCTTTCCAGAAGGAGGGAAAGCCGTGCCGCACGCAGTAGCCGGCTGTGATGGAGTCGCCAAAGGCCACGATGGTTGCTTTGCAGCCGCTTTCCAGGTCATGCCTCGTCTTTTCCACAAATTTCTGTTGCCCTTCGTCCATAGATGAGGGTCCATCAGCCAACTATTGGAGCTTTGCCCTTTCCGACCGCCTTTATCGCCGCCTTCATCTCGCGGACGAGCTGCTCCAGCCGCTCCACCTCACCGCGAGCGATGAGGTCCACGCAGACCGAGCCCACAATTGCGCCGTCTGCTCCGGCGGCGATCACCTCCGCTGCCTGGGCGGGAGTGGAGATGCCAAAGCCCACAGCCTTGGGCTTGCTGCCCGGCACGCGGGCGATGAGGTCACGCGTGCTTTGCAGGATATCGCTTTGTGCACCAGTCACGCCTGTGCGGGCCACCAGATAAAGAAAGCCCGCCGTCTCTTTTTCGATCATCTTCAGCCGATTCGCTGGGGTGTTGGGCGCCGCCAGGAAGATCAGGTCCACGTCGAATTTGGCGCAGGCCTCCTGGAGAGGTCCGGCCTCCTCGGGGGGCAGATCGGGCACAATCATACCAGTGATGCCACAGCGGGCACAGTCTCCGGCAAACCGGTCCAGGCCGCGGGCATAGATCATGTTGTAGTAGCCCATGAAGATCTTGGGGATGGCGACGTTCGCCTCTGCTGCCACCTGGAAGTAAACATCTGTGTTCATGCCGGCGGCAATGGCCCTTTGCGCTGCCGCCTGGATGGTGGGGCCGTCCGCGATGGGATCGGAGTGGGGCAGCCCCAGCTCAATGATATCCGCCCCGGCTGCCGCCAATCGCCGCACCAGGTCGGGCGTGGCCGCGGGCGTCGGGTCCCCTGCGCAGATGTAAACAATGAGCAGGGGCGCTGCAATAAATGCTTCAGAGATTTTCATAGTCCATCACCGTTGCCAGATCCTTGTCGCCCCGACCGGAGATGTTGATGATGGCCAGATCTCCCAGGGCCTGCGGCTCCTCTAAGGCATAGCCCACGGCATGCGCTGACTCCAGAGCCGGGATGATGCCCTCCAGTTTGGAGAGGGCATGAAATCCTCGCATGGCCGTCTTATCATCAGCGATCTTGGTCAGCACGCGCCCCTTCTCCGCCAGAAAAGCCAGCTCCGGACCCACGCCGGGATAGTCCAGGCCTGCCGCCACGGAATAGGACTCCAGAATCTGGCCGTAAGGGTCCTGCAAAATTTTAGTAAGAGCGCCGTGCAAAACGCCATCAGTGCCGTGGCCCAGACTGGCTCCGTGCTCCGCAATTCTATCCGTCTTGCCGAGGCCTCGCCCGCCTGCCTCCACTGCCAAAAGCCGAACGTCTTCGTCCTGCAGAAAAGGAGCGAAGATGCCCATGGCATTGCTGCCTCCACCCACGCAGGCCGTGATGCTGTCCGGCAAACGTCCCTCCGCCTCCAGGATCTGCCTTCTCGTCTCATGGCCTATGACGCTCTGAAAGTCGCGCACCATGCTGGGAAAAGGATGAGCGCCTGCCGCCGTGCCCAGCAGATAATGGGTGTGATCAAAACTGGAGGCCCAGTCTCGCATGGCCTCGTTGATGGCGTCCTTGAGGGTCCGCGACCCGGAGCGTACCGGTATGACCTCTGCACCCATCAGTTGCATGCGGTAGACATTCATCTTCTGCCTCTCTATGTCCACTTCGCCCATGTAGACCTGGGTCTCAAATCCCAGATTGGCTCCCACGATGGCCGTGGCCACGCCGTGCTGGCCGGCGCCAGTTTCGGCGATGAGCCGGGTTTTGCCCATCTTCTTGGCCACCAGCGCCTGGCCCAAGGTATTGTTGAGCTTGTGCGCCCCGCCGTGCACCAGGTCCTCTCTCTTCAGGTAGACCTTGCGGCCTAGCCTTAGGCTGAGGTTTCGGGCATAGTAGAGGGGGGTGGGCCTACCGGCAAAAGTTTTTAGAGCCAGGTTCAGCTCCTCTAAAAAATCATCGCTCTTCATGAGGCGCTGGTAAGCTTTCGCCAGCTCCTCCAGGGGTGGCACCAGCGTCTCGGGCACAAAGAGGCCGCCGTACCTGCCGAACTTGACTGCGGATGTATCGGATATCAGACCATGCAAAGGATCACCGGCTTGCTTTTAAATGTACTAATTAATACTATGATGTATGAAAACGTACATCATTGGTTATATTTAAGCTTTGTTGCAGCATAGGCTTTGCACCTAAAGGGCCTCTTTCGCTCTTTAATTTGGATGTAAGTCTCTGACATATTGCAGATTTACGATAAATTATACGGAATCTCTTGCAGCCTCGATCCGCTTTGCCTTTTTATATATATTCCTCCTATCATCCATATATTCTAGATAAATTAATCCATTTTCCCTGATGCTAAACAGCAATCGATCGTTTCCGATCCGTGCTCTATAAAGTCGATCCAATGGGGGTTCCAACTTTCTTGTATTTCTAAACGGAGCGTTCTCCATTCGGAGAATATGGCTCAAAATTACCCTTTGACGATCACGATTTTGGGATTTGATATATTCTTCCACATCATCGGAATACTCAATAGAGTAACTCATCCTCTTCAAACCCTAGATCCGCTATAAGTTTGAGCAACGGTTTCGCTTTGCCTTCCACGAATTGCGAGTCCGATCGCCTAAGCGCATCCATTATATTTGAATCTTCTAAAATCTGCTCAGTTTCGGAAGGTTTATTGGGATTTGATAACCTATATCCTACATTTTGGCCCCTTCCATAGGTTACAATTCTTCTATTGGCCATAATATATGCAAGGTTCGTGGGATCTGCCGTAGATTCATAAAAAGCTCCCCCAACTGAGGAAGTGGAATTTTTAATTTGAACAATCTTCTGCACAGCACTTGTTTCAGTTAGGCTCATATGTCCATCCCTCAAATGTGCGATCGTCGCGAATTTCTTCTGCAACGACTCCGGGTTGTTGGTACTTAGTCAGCTTGCCTCTACTTACGAACTTATGACTTCCACCATTCGTGCTTTCTATGAGGGCCCGCCGGAATTCATAGTCGATGGTCTTTTGACCTGCCAATTTGATGGCTGGGTAATAAGTTTGAGTTAGTTCAAGTTCATTAGAGATGTCATTTTGAATTTTCTTGATTACATCGTATAATTCTTCACTTGGGTGCTCCACCTTTAATCCCAAATCATCACGTGCTTCTTGGCGGAAAATTGTGTAATCATGGCTGCCGGATTCACTACATAGGAATGCCAGAATTTTTTCCATTTTCTCATCATCACTCATATGTTTAGATAACAGTCTTTTGCCAAGCATTCGTATCTGGCTTCTTGTTCGATAAACCTGTCCCAGAACAAGCGGATGAACGTGGGAGGACAAGATAGACATGATGGTTGTCAAATCTGTGGCAGATTTAATCCCTATCGAATTCGCGAGTTCGATATAGCCGTTTATCGCCTCAACACTTACAGGAACACGGGCTGTTGGGGGGGCACCGGGGATTGCTGGATTTAAAGGTGTATTCACCGAAGGATCTATGGGGCCAAGAGTCGCCTGTTTCGTCATAATAATGCTATTGGCACCAAGACAAATCAGCGTCCCTCCACTATGTGCTTTGGAAGATATTATTACTTCAAAATCAGAGCAGAACTGCCGAATAAGATTAGCTATGCTCCATGAAGCAAGAGTATCCCCACCTCTCGTGTAAAGATATAGCGATATCTTTGGGACCGATCCTGTGATATCCAGATGCTCAAGGAAAAAATTCAATACATCTGAGGCTATCATGGTTTCAAGATTCTGTCTATCACCGGTAATGTAGACTAATAGCCTCGATTTTCTGTCGTCTTCGATTTTACGATATAGATCTACGCGGTCCTTATACATGGCATCCTTTTTTTAAGGGTGCTTCCTAAATGAAATATCTTTTGGTATTCGGATGAGAATCGCGGATTGCTATGCGTTCCAATACATTTTGCAGCTTTGTCTTTTGACCCAGATTAAGTGCAAAGCCCACCGCATCAGCTCAGATCGGGAGGCAGCTCTCCAGTCAGGCACTCTATCCTTCTCTGTGCGCTCTCCAGTCGGGCATTGCAGAGCTTGACCAGCTTCATGCCCTTTTCATAATGGTCCAGGCTCTCCTCTAAGGTCATCTTTCCCTCTTCCAGCACCTCTACAATCTGCTCCAGACTATCCAGAGCCTCTTCCAGGCCCATCTCTTCCTTCTTCATAGTGCTCCCTCGCTATCATCCCTGCATTCCAGCACCTTGCACCTCAGCCTTCCTCTCCCTAAGATCAGTTCTATCTCCTCATCGGGCCAGGCGTCCTGGGCTCGCAGTATCAGGCCCTTCTCTGAGCGGGCGATGGCATAGCCCCTGAGAAGAGTGGCCCGCGGTCCCACCGCCGTCAGGCGTCCTTTGGCCAGCTCCAGACGGCTTTTCAGGCTTTGCATCTTATCCGCTTGAGCGGCATCCAGGCTTTGGCAAAGAATATCCAGGCGCTGGCGAGCGTCCCGTGCCAGGGAGTACATCCGTTTGGCGGAGACATTGTGCTTTAGATATTCCAATCGCTCCTCTTTTCGTTCCAGGTTTGTCCAGAGGGCGCGCATCATCCGGACCTGGATGGTGGCCAGGCGCTCCAACAATTCCTCTACATCCGGCACAGCCATCTTCGCCGCTGCCGTGGGCGTCGCTGCTCGCATATCCGCCACATAGTCGGCAATGGTCACATCTGTCTCGTGACCGACTGCGGAGATGACTGGCACGTCGCAGGCGAATATGGCACGGGCTACAATTTCGGAGTTGAAGCACCACAGATCCTCAGTCGAGCCGCCCCCCCGACATACTATGATTACATCAGCCCGGCCTCGCAGGGCTAAGATGGCAGAGGCAATGCTCTCCTCGGCCCCCTCTCCCTGCACCTGGGCCGGAGAGAGGATGATTCTGGCGGGATAGGAGCCAATGGTTCGCAGAACATCTTGCAGTGCCGCTCCCTGGGGGGAGGTGACAATGCCGATTCGCTCCGGATACAAAGGCAGCGCCCGCTTTCTCTCCTGGGCGAATAGCCCCTCCCCGGCCAGCTTCTTTTTAAGGGCCTCCAGTTGCAGGTGCCGGAATCCCAGCCCCTCATCCTGCTTTATGCCGCGAGCTACGAGCTGCACTCTGCCCTGCGGCCTGTAAACGGCAACATCTCCGAAGACCATTACATTTGTGCCGTCCTCGAGCTCAAAGTTCAGAGAGAGGGCGCTGCCTTTGAAGAGAACGCAGGAGATGGAAGAGCCCTGGTCCTTGAGAGTGAAATACCTGTGTCCTGAGCGGTGGTGGAGGTAGTTGGAGACCTCGCCCCGTGCCCAGAGGTCGTGCAGGCGGGGATCGTTCTCCAGGCGGTCTGCTATCCTCTGATTCAGGTCGGTGACTGTGAATATCTGGGTCAAGATGGATTCCTTTGCACAGGCTGAATATTTAAGTGCGATTCATGCGTGGAGCGAAACTGATAATTAAACTTATTTGGTCATAACGCAAGAAAACTTTATATGGCAGAATATCGTTGCCGTAAAGCAGTGATTCAATGCACATAATGGAGGGTTTTCTTCCTCATCCCTGGTGGGAGATCTGGTTTGCTCTCTCGCTTCCCGTAGTTGCCTTTGGTGTCTACAAGATGAACAGGATGATCAAGGACAGTCGTGAGACTCTGCCCTTGCTGGCCGTGGCGGGGGCCTTCGTATTTGTCCTCTCTTCACTGAAGCTGCCCTCCGTTACCGGGAGCTGCTCTCATCCCACGGGTACGGGAATGGGCTCCATAATCTTCGGCCCCTGGATAACATCGGTCCTGGCAGTGATCGTCCTGGTCTACCAGGCCGTATTTCTGGCGCACGGCGGCCTGACCACTCTCGGGGCCAACACCTTTTCCATGGGCATTGCAGGACCTGTCATCGGATACCTGGTCTACAAAGCGGCCAGCAGAGCCGGACTGCATCTCTACCTGGCCGTTTTCCTGGCTGCGACTTTGGCCGACTGGGCCACTTATCTGGTCACATCCGTCCAGCTGGCTCTGGCCTTTCCGGCAGCATCAGGCGGAGTCCTGGCCTCCTTTGAGGCCTTTGCCGCGATCTTTGCCATCACCCAGGTTCCCCTGGCCATAGTGGAGGGAATGGTGACGGCATTGATGTTCAAATATATCGTGCAACTGAGGAGTGATGTGCTGGTGAGAATGAAAGTGGTCTCCCAAAGCACGATAAAAAAGCTGAAGGAGGCAGTGGCATGAAAATAAAACTTGAGCTTTTAACTTTGGGCGTGGTCGTGCTCTTCATCGCCGCCTTCGCTTACGTCAGCTCCAGCGGAAATCACGAGTGGAGCGGAGCAGACGGCCAGGCGAAAGATGTGATTTCCATTCTTACCGGCGGCACCTACATCCCATGGTTCCAGTCCATTTACCAGCCGCCCAGCGGCGAGATCGAGAGCCTCCTCTTTGCCTTGCAGGCGGCTGTGGGCAGCCTCATCATCGGCTATTTTCTGGGCTACTACCGGGCTATGGCCAAGATAAAGGCCGGCGAAGCTGTCCAAAAAGGAGAAGGAAAATCGGATGCATAACCTTCTCGACGACTACGCCATTGGCAATGCCCTGCGGGAGACCAGTGCCCGTCTCAAACTGTTCTTGGGTCTTGGGGCCATCCTTCTTTCTGTATCATCCACGACTCCTATCGCGCCTTTATTCGTGGCCATAACCATGAGCCTGATAACTGTGATGCTGGCTAAAATTCCCGGACGCATCTACTCCCGGCTGCTGCTGGTGCCCCTCTCCTTCGCCTTGCTCAGCGCCGGCGTGGTGGCCTTCATGCATGGCAGCGGCCAGACACTATTTTCCGTGCAGCTCTTCGGCCTTAATCTGGCCATCAGAGAGGAAGGAGCAAACCTGGCCGTTCTTCTTATCGCCCGGACCTTTGGCGGCATGTGCTCTTTGTATTTCATAGCTTTAACCACGCCCATGATTGAGATATTCGCCGTGCTCAAAACTTTGCACATACCGCAGTCTGTCATTGAACTGTCCATGATGATTTATCGATACATCTTCGTCTTTTTAGATCAGGCGGCCATGATCCACAGCGCTCAGATGATGCGCCTGGGTGATGCCGGGACAAAAAATTCCCTGAACTCATTTGCCATGCTCTGCAGCGTTCTATTCCTGCGTTCCTGGGAGCAGGGGGAAAGGCTCATCGTGGCCATGGACTCTCGCTGTTACGACGGCAAGCTCGATCTCATGGAGCAGGCGGACAGGGCAACGCATAAAGCACTTTTTGCGGTAGCGGTATATTTGGTCTCAGTTGCAGCCATCGCGGTTTTAACCAGAGGCGTCCTTCTTCTATGAGGCCATTATGACGATTATCCTTGAAACCAGAAGTCTCAGTTATTCCTATGGAGACGAAACCGCCGCTCTGAAGGATGTAAGCATCTCCCTACAGGAGGGGAAAAAGGTGGCTCTGGTGGGGCCCAATGGAGCCGGCAAGTCCACGCTCATGCTCATGTTCAACGGCATCCTGCGGCCCAGTGACGGAGAAGTTCTCTTCCGGGGCCTGCCCATGAGTTACGATGCCGCCAGTCTGCGGTCCATCCGCCGGGCCGTGGGCATGGTCTTCCAAAATTCAGACGACCAGCTCTTTGCCCCTACCGTTTACCAGGACGTGGCCTTCGGCCCCACCAATCTGGGCTATGCCGCGGATAAGGTGAAGAGGTACGTGGGCTTTGCCCTGCAGTACGTGGGCCTTTTGGGATATGAGCGCCGTCCACCTCATCACCTGAGCGGCGGCGAGAAGAAGAGGGTGGCCATCGCCGGCATACTGGCCATGGAGCCGGAGGTGATTATTCTCGATGAGCCCACCTCCAACCTCGATCCGGCCAGCTCGGAAGAGATCATGGAGATGCTCGATGAGCTGAACTTAGGCGGAAAGACACTGATCATCTCCACTCATGATGTGGATTTGGCCTATCGCTGGGCGGATGAGGTCATCCTCATGAAGGATGGTGGGGTGGTGCGCCGGGGCACAGGGCAGGAGGTATTCGGAGATGCCGACCTTATAAAGGATGCCCGGCTCAAGCTTCCCCTCGTGGTGGACCTCTACTCTGAACTGGCGGGACGGGGCATTGCCAGGGGGGCAAAGCCGCCCAGGAACATCCTGGAGCTTTGCGATCTCCTGCGGCCAAAGGCGGAGACGCGTGCGGGGGGTTGGGGCAAAATCTACATCTGCAACGTAGATGAGACCGATGGGAAACAGATCAAGGCCTTGCTCGAAAAGATTCCGGCCGGCTTTAAGGGCGCTATGGGCACCAGCGCCAAGGTCATGGCGGAAGAGTGCGGCATCTCAATAGATTTTACTTACGGCGTCATCGACAAGTGCATCCTCAAGGCCCTGATCGGCAAGAGCTCTATCATCATGACCTCCGGGGGAATGGCGGACCACACCATGCAGAGGATCAAGGACTACGGTCAGGAGTCCGGGACGAAGATCGAGACGATCAAGCTCTCCCCCTGAGCCGAAGCGCATTCTGAACGATCTTTTATTTTCATTTTCCGGCCGATTCGATGAACTGCGACCACTTCACAGCGCATTCAGGGTCGCAATGTTTAAATTCAAGTAAATTTACCTAAAATCAAAATAGCTTTAGTTGTGGAGGATGAAGATGGAACCGAGGATAGACAAGACCTTTGTGAAGATCCTGACAAAGACTGTGTTCAAAGTCACGCTCCTCATTCTGCTGATCATGGCATCTGTCGCAGCATCAGACTGGCCTCAATTCCAGAGAGACGAGGCGCATTCAGGACTTTGCCTGGATGACGTTCCGACAAAGCCGCATATTCTCTGGTCAGCGGATCTGCTCAGGATCGATGTGACTCCCATCATCTCATCGGACAGGGTTTATGTCCTGGCAGGCAACGGCTCCCTCTCCGCCCTTGACAAGAAAACGGGCGAGCTCTTATGGCAGTCGCAGATGGAGGGCTGGGTCTTCCAGACATCCACCCCGGCTTGCAGCGGGGACCGGGTTTTTGCCGCCACAGACTCGGGAATCCTGGCAGCCTTCAATGCTTCAAGTGGCCGCACGTTGTGGAGTCGCAAACTTACGGACAAGAGGTTCGAGGGACCGCTGACATGTTCCGAAGGTAGGATATTCTTGGGCGAGGGCAGTGCCTATGGCCAGGCTGCCAAGCGTTATTTTTGCTTCGATGAATTGGGAAATGAGCTCTGGAATGTGACTCGAAACACTACGGGATACCAGTGGTGCGGTGCCGGTACCCTGGGCGAGTACATCATCTATGGTGAGAATGACGGACATATTTTGAGTGTGGATCGACAGAGCGGCCGCCCGGCAGATGAGCTGAACCTGTCAGACCGCTCGCGTCTAACCTTTTCCCGCTCCGATTCTGGCCGCGTCCGGGCCTCGGTCTCATGCCATGAGAATCATGTCTACACCACATCCGAGTCCTCAAATGACAACGGATACGCCTGGAAGATCGGCTTTAACCAGAGGACCGGGAAGTTTGAGAATCGCGGTTGGAGTTCGCCCGTCGGCTTCAGTACCTCCACACCGGCGGTAGGAAATGGGCGGGTATATCTTGGCATGGGAGAGCACGGCCACTCTGGCAAGATGATCTGCCTGGATGATACCAGCGGCGAAGAGATCTGGTCTTATCCCCTGCCGGCCGGGGTAAAGGCCTCGCCCACCCTCTCCCAGAAAGGAGATCAAATCCGCATCTGCTTCACTACAGCCCAGGTCAACGGATCGGCTTATTGCCTGGAGGACGCAGGAGGTGCGGCGCGCTTGATATGGGAGTTCAATCCGCCCGATGACGGATACATCTTGGGCGGCGTGGCATTCTCCGATGGACTCGTTTACTTCGGAACTGAGGGAGGCCAACGATATGGAAAGCTCTACTGCCTAGGCGAGAAGCCGGATGATGTGTTGGAGACTGCCTTTGCAGAAAACGCTGAGAGCGAAGACTGGTCTCAATTCCATGGTGGTCCTGAGCACACGGGCGCATCTCAGTCCAAGGCCCTCATCATCAACAAAACCGCCTGGATTAGCAACGACCTGGGTGCCCAACCCGGCTCATCGGTATCTTTAGCCGAGGGCAAGGTTTACGTGAACTGTGTGCGCGCCCTGATCGCTCTCGATCAGCATACCGGGAAGGTTCTCTGGAAATTCCCATTTGAGTCAGCCGGAGATTACGCTTTCGGCTTCACTCCCATCTACCACAATGGCTGCATCTTTTTCTCTGCAGACAAGTCCTATTGCCTGAACACCAGCGATGGAAGTTTGATCTGGAGCTTCCGGCCGCCCACAGGAGGCCGTGCTGTAGATGGCTGCCCAGCAGCAGACGACGGCAAAGTGGTTGTGAGCGACTGGGATGGCCATCATTACTATTGCTTGAACGAATCGACCGGGAAGGAACTGTGGAACTTCACCGTAATGGGCAACGCCCAGTCCACGCCGGCCCTGGCCGAAGGGCGGGCTGTATTCGCAGGCTGGGACTGGGGGCAGGGAGGTAAGATATACTGCGCCAGCCTTGAAAACGGCACACAGTTCTGGAATCTCAGCACTAAGAACTCGCCCTGCGGGTCGGCGGATGTCAGCGATGGCGTGGTTTACATGACTACCTTCAACTTCGAAGGAGATGGAGACCTGCTGGCTCTGTCACTAGAGAACGGAACGGTTTTCTGGAGCGAAACCGTGGAGAGAACAGACAGCACACCCGCTCTGGCACAAGGCAAAGTCTATCTCTGCGGCGGTGTGGATGGATTTAGCAACCTCACCACGTATTGTTTCGATGCTGCTACAGGCAATCTGGTCTGGAGGACGCCGCTTGCAGAGAAGATCGGGGATTGGAGATGTTCCCCTGCCTATGCACAGGGCCTGATCTTTGCCGGAAAGGGCAATCTGGCCGAGTACGCAGGACTGTGTGCCCTGAATGCCAGCACAGGTGAACCGGTTTGGAGCAATCCCGGAGGAGGAGCGTCTCCTGCCATAGCAGACGGCATGATCTTCAGCGTCGCAAATGGCAAGGTCTATGCCTTCGGTGATAATAACGAAACCAGTGACTAGAAATCAGAGTCTAGAATCCTGGGGACGCAAAGGAGATTCGTAGAGGCTAGAGAGGGTTCACCCCTGCAGAGATCTTATAGGAACGATGCATGGACGTCCCAAGATATCTATTACCATGGCTTCGACCCCATAGACCTCTCGAATGTTCTCGGCGGTGAGAAGATCGGCGGTTTCTCCTGCGGCATAAATCTTGCCGTCCTTGAGGATGGCCAGCTTATCTGCGAACATGGCTGCGAGATTCAGGTCATGCAGCGCCATGACCGCTGAGATCTTCTTCTCCTTGACTAGAGTTGTTATAATTTCCAGGACCTCTAGCTGGTGCCTCATATCCAGGTTAGAGGTGGGCTCATCCAGCAGCAGGACTGAAGGCTCCTGAGAAAGGGCTCTGGCGATCAGTACCTTCTGCTTCTGGCCTCCGGACAGCTGCGAAAAATCCCTCATAGCCAGGTCCTGCAGGTCGAGCTGCTCCAGTGTGTCCGATACCTTCTCGATATCGTCGTCCGAGACACGCCATCTGATGTGCGGCCTTCTGCCCATAAGCACGGTATCAAAGACCGTGGTTGCCAGTGGAGTGGCGCTGGACTGGGGCACATAACCCAGCCGCCTGGCAATCTCTTTTCTGCCGATGCCTTCTAGGTCTTTGCCGTCCAGAAGTATGCTGCCTTTGGGCTTGAGTATCCTGTCGATGCACTTGATTAAAGTGGTCTTGCCTGACCCATTGGGGCCGACCAGTCCCAGCACCTCCGAGTCCTCGATCAGAAGATCAAGATCATCCAGAATCCTGGAGCCGTTGTAGCCGAATCTCAGGCCTTTGATGGTAATGTTTACCAAAACGTCCTCCTCCTTCGCAGGAATAGGTACACGAAGAATGGAACACCAAGGAAGGAGGTCATGATGCCCACAGGCAATATCACTGGAGCAAGAAATGTCCTGGCCAGAGTATCCGCGCCCAAGAGGAGCAAGGCCCCCACCAGGGCACTGCCCGGCAGAAGAAACCGGTGATCTGCGCCTATGGCCATCCTGGTAATGTGAGGCGCCACCAGGTCTATGAAGCCGATGGTTCCCGTGAAGCAGATGATGCTGGCCGTTATGAGCGAGGAGAGCATCATGTAAATCACCCTCGTCCGCTCTACATTCACACCCAGGCTCTGAGCAGTCTCATCGCCCGCCCCTAGAGCGTTGAGATCCCATGATTTGATGACGAGATAAGGCAGACAAAGGACAAGAATGGTTATGACCATCCCCACGTTCTCCCAGGAGGAGCGGCCCAAAGAGCCCATCATCCAGAAGACAACTTCATGAACCTGCTCTGTCTTTCCCGCATACTGCAGCAATGATGTTAGGGCCGAAAAAAGGTACATGATGGCGATTCCCGCCAGGATCATGGTCTCGGAGGATATTCCTTTGTACTTGGCCAGGCCGTAAACGGCAAAGGCGGAGAGAAGGGCGAAGATGAAAGCATTGCCGATGACAAGCCACGACCCTGCCACGATGCCTGCACCAAGGATGATGGCTAACGCTGCGCCGAAGCTGGCTGCGGAGGAGATTCCCAGAGTAAAGGGGCTGGCGAGGGGATTCTTGAGAATGCCCTGCATCACTGCTCCGGCCGCGCCAAGGCCCATGCCGGCGACGATGCTCATCAAAACTCTGTGCAGACGCAGGTCCCAGACGATCATATCCGTGAAGGCCGTGGAATGAAAGCGTCCGGGGAAGAATCTGGCCAGGATGGTGGAGTAGACATCCAGGATGCGGATATCCGCTGAGCCGAGGGTGACTGCTACCCCTGCAAGCAGAGCTATCCCCAACATCAGGACCAGGAAGAAGAGCACCTTTCGTCCTGTGTATTGCCTGTACTGCTCCCCCAAATCATTCCCTCCACAGGCACCCGGCTTTGGGATGCCTGAGACGGCATTATGACCAGATATGGACCCCACAACAAATGCCTCAGAACGCTTCCGGATGGATGAACTTTGCAAACATCTCCAGGCCATCCACTATCCTGGGACCGGTGCGGGTTATGAGATCTCCTTTTGCCTGATAAATGCGGCCATTCTTGCGGGCATCGGTCTGATTCAAGCCGCGCTCAGTTTCCGCCCAGAGAAGAGACTTGTCTGCTCCTTGGCCCATTCCCGTGCAAGCGATGATCACCTCAGGATTTCGCACGGCGATGGCCTCAGGATCCACCTCGGGGTACCCAGATAGATCATGGAAGAGGTTCACGCCCCCAGCCTTCTCGATGATCTCGTCGTCGAAGGTCCCAGAGCCTGCTGTCTGAACCGGATCGTGCCAGACGATGTAAAGGACCTTCGTTTTAGGAAGTGATGAGACTTTGTCCGATACGGCTTTTATTCGGGACTGCATCTGCTGGGTGAGAGCTGATGCCTCGCTTGCCTTTCCGGTGATTTCCCCAACCTTTTCTATGGATAGAATTATGCGGGAGAGATTATTGGGATCGACGACAAAGGTGGGAATGCCCTCTTTGTCCAGCAGGGAGACTGCCCCGCTGCTGTGCGTCTGGCCGGCCACGACCAGATCAGGACGTAGGGAAAGAATCTTCTCAAAATCAGGGTCTACATAGCCGCCCACTACCTCCACCTTTCCACTATCTTTGAGGCTTTCTACTTGCGGCGGATAGTTGCAGTATTTGGTCACGCCGACAACTCTGTCTCCCAGACCAAGTGCAAAGAGGATTTCCGTATTGGAGGGGGAGAGAGATACGATTCTCTGAGGAGCGCTTGTTATGCTGACTAGGCGCCCCAGGTCGTCAGTGACCGTTACTGTATTGTTCTCTTCGGCTACAGCCACCGAGATCAAGAGAAGCATCATGACCATGGACAATTTCATCGATTTCGATATCATTTACCTCATCCCTTCTAATTAAACTTTATTGGATTAAAAACAGATGTATTTGATTTAAAGGTTTTGGTATATCCATGCAGTTGAGCACCGTCTTTATCTTGTTGGGGTACAGGGATAGAGAAGACCCCAGACTTCAGGCGGGGGATGAATCGAACCCCAGTCATGATTAAGAACCACTGTCTGGCAAAGCATATTCAGGATGTATCATGGGGAAAGCTAATACGCTTCACGGTGAGCAAGGCTGAAAGAGCTGGCAAAACCGTGATATTGGTTAATCCCTATAACACTAGCCAGAGATGTTCCGCTTGTGGTGAGAATGTGCCCAAGAAGCTAAAAGATAGGGTGCATATCTGCTCTCGGTGCGGTCTAATAATCTGCAGAGATCTCAACGCAAGCATGGGAATCAGAACCCTCGGACTGAGGGGGATAGCCTGTGGAGAACCGACCTATGGCTTTGGCCTATGTCCAAAGTAAGCGCCGGTTCGTCGAAGCAGGAAGCCCCATCCTTTAGGGTGGGGAGGAAGTCACGAGGTTTCAAGCGTATGCCAGAAGGCAAAGGAGATGAATCCTTGAGCCCAGGTACCTATCTCATCGCTCTGGATAGAAAAGAATCCTGCAAAGGCAACCCGGAGAATGTTGCTGCCTTTCGCCTCATAAACCAGCTCCTGGAAGAAGGTGTGCCGGTGAACTGGACTGGGGAGGAATTCCAAGCGAACGGCCGGAGCTACCCAGCCGGCACTTTTTTAATCAAAGCCCCTTTCCGGACCACTCAAGGCCTTCCCTGGGACGCAGTAATGTCCTGGCTGGAAGACAAAAGGAAGCAGTCCGGCATCAACGGCATCGACAAAGTCCGTGAAACAGTCAAGGTCAAATCCAAAAAACTGGTGGCACCCAGAATCGCTCTCTACTACGATTCCACCACCTACGACAATGCCCTGATGCACTACCTCACCTTTCGCAGCATGGGCTTCAAGGTAACGCTGACCCAGGCCTCTGATCTGCTCAAAGATGAGTGCGATCCAGACCGCGTTCTTGCCCGGTCCAATGTCTTCGTGATGCCGGGCGGCTCCATGCATTTCTCGTCTTTCTCGACCCCAAAGGACGCTGCCAGGGCAATTGAGAATCTTCGTAGCTTCGTAACAAATGGCGGTGGCTACATCGGAGTATGTGCCGGCGCAACAGAGGCCCTGATGGGAAGTCCCTATCCCTACCTCAATCTGGTGGATGCATCTTATCATGCCGAGTGGTTCATGCCCCGCGAACCTGCCGAAGGGGACAGGGAATGGCGAACTCTCATGGGACCGCTCCTTCTGGAGATTGTAGAGCCGAAGCATCCGGTGATGTTCGGCTACGGTCAGAACGCCATGCTGCCCGATTACGGACCACGAGTAGCTGTAGAGTATTTCGGCGGCCCGAGCATGTTCAATACAGGCAGCTTCGTGACCGTGCTGGCCAGGTACAGCGCCCCTATTCACCAGATTCCCTGCAATAGGGTAAAGGACATCTGGGGCAGCGCAGCCATTGTCTCTTCACACTTCGGATCGGGAAAGGTGATCCTCTTCGGCCCCCATCCGGAGTGGCCCGGCCCTTGTCACAGGATGTATGCCCAGGCGCTCTACTACGTCGCCTGCCTGCCCAAACCATCTAACCTGGAAAGGATCTACGGCCAGGCTCTCTTTGGCCAAGAAATCCCTGATTCGATCAGCTCAGAGCGCGTGCAAGCCATAGTTCAGACGGCAGAACAGGCCGGATCGGTCCTGGAAAACTGCGTAAAAATGTGCAATTCCATGGTCGAACTTGGCGCAGGCGACAGAAGCAACCCACTGGGTATCTGGTACGACAAGACCTTGTTGACCTTCACTAAGGAGCTTACAGCTCAGATGAGCGAGATCGCTCGCCATGCCCGAGGGTTTCAGCAGGAATATGGTCGGCTGGGCAGCATGGCGTCCCTCTTTAGCGGCAACCCCAGGGCGTTGCAGCGGATTGCATACAGCCGGAGCATGATCGAAGGGTTCTTCGCTTATGCCGAGAACCTGCCGCCCGCATCTCACCCGATTGCTGACTTAAGCGGATTGGAGAATCCCTCCCTCCAACATTTTTCGTTGCCATGCGATTCGCAAAAGTTCTCTGACCTCCTGTCGGCCATAATGTATGTCGAGGAAGAGATTCAGGAGGTAGATATGCCCTGCACAGTGAAATACGCCAGGCTTTTTCACCATTACGAAATATTGCGGGCCAGTTGTATTGCCGGCAAGACAGAGGAAAATCGGCGAGCTATGGACGAGATGTATCTGAAAATCTCCTCGTTCCACCCTCCCGGACCCCTTTACAAGGCGATGAGCACCCTGCGCCGCACCCTTGACGTTATGCAGTACAAGATCGACGTGCACTTGCTTAACCTGCTCACACTTGCAGACAATGCCGAGGAAGTGCTCTCCCTGACAGATTGCGCTTTAGCAAAGGAACCCGGGTCCCAGCGATTGAAAGCAGTTTAATCCCAAAGAACTTGCTAGAGAATAATGGAATGATCAAGGACTGGAAGAAGAGCCTGGCGTTGGGCATTCCTGTTATTTGAATCGAGGCCATTCGCTATTTTTCCATGCTGCTTCGGGCAGGGCTCTTCAAATTCAGCAGCACACCGTAGTCTATGTTCTCCAGGAACCTCTTTTCTCTGGCGTCTTTCGTCCCAAGCCTCATGATGTTTATGGCATCTTCCTTGGACGGAGACCATAGCCGGGAGATCTTTTCCGGATAGCGGGAGTAATTGCACATAAGGCTCTCTCCCAGGGCCTGAAGCCTGCCGAAATTCCCCCACTGATTGGCAATGGCCAGATGCATTTGCTCTCCTAGCCTTGCCTCCCAGATGAACTTGCTACTGGCGTTTTCCCAGAGAGCAGGCACACAGAGCATATCAGAGCCAAGCTTTGCCAGCGAGTCTGCAGCCTCTGGAAACATCAGATCATGGCCGATGAGCATCCCCATCCTTGCGAAGCGAAGGTCGAAGGCGGCAAAGCCGCAATCGCCTGGAATGGCCCAATTTCGATCATGTGAAGAGAGATGGACCTTTCTGTACTTGCCCACAAAACCATCGGAACCGATCAGGACTGAGCTGTTGTAAAATGCCTTTTCATCTCTCTCATCTCGCTCAGCCACGCCAAAGACGATGAAGAGATCCTTTTCCCGCGCTTTTCGAGCAAAGATATCCGTGATTTTTCCCGGTATCACCTCTGATTGCGTCTCTGCTTCCCCTAAATCAAAAATGGGCCCGGAGGTGGAGAGTTCCGGCAAAACGGCAAGGTTTAACTTTTGCTGGTTTTCGGCAGCTTTGGCCTCGGCATGGTCGATGAGCTGCAGCATACTCAACACATTGGCAGCCCGGTCCATGGACTTGGAGTGAAACTGAAGGGTGGCGGCTGCGAAGTCGGCAGCCTGAGGCAAACCGAGCAGCAACTCCACATTGATGTACGAGTATGGATCTAGAGTTATATTTCCATAGCATTGAGGTCGCCTGTAGCTCAATATATTTTGTGGAGTCTTCCGAGCGGTCTCAACTGCTGTATCTCCTGTCGTATCCCATCCATCTGTCGTGGAGCTGATCACGCCACTGTTCAGGGGCAAAGCGCCGTAGATGATGATATCGTCTGGAGAGCTGATCTGCTTTATTGCCCGTCCCTGCGGATCTATGATGAAGGACTCTGCATGGTTGCAGTCCATGATCCTATCCATTCCCGTCCGGTTGCAGGCCAGAATATACATGCCGTTTTCCAGTGCTCTGGCCCGCCAAAATTTCTCCGGATTGTGGTGCTCGGGAGGCCAGTTGGCAGGGACAAGCAAGAGCCCTGCTCCTTGCAGGGCAGCAATTCTCGCCGGTCTGTAGGAATACGAATCGGCGCAAATGACCATCCCCAAAGCGCCAAACTCGGTCTGTACTGCCGGGACGGGGAGATTGCCCTTTGCCGCCCATAGATTCTCTTTGAAGGCAGGAGATGCCTTGCGATAGCGGGCCACAACGCGGCCGCTCGGCCCTATCAGAGCAACTGAATTGTAAAAGATTCCTGTCCTGGCATCTCTCTCAGGCAGGCCGATGCAGATGTAGCATCCATAAACCCTGGCAATTCTGCCGAATGCCCGAGTAGTGGGCCCAGGAATGCTCTCCGTAAGGGCGGCAATCTCTCTCCTGCTCTCAAAGGCGTAGCCAGTGGTGGCAAGTTCCGTATTTACGATGATTCTGGAACCGCTTCTGGCCGCTTCTTCGTTCAAAGTTAATAATTTGGCGATATTTTTATCTTTGTCTTTCCAGCAGATGGCGGCATGAACAAGGGCGACCTTTAGCCCAAGCTCTTCGCCCGATGTTTTTTCATTATTTGTATTATGATCCTGAATCATTGATCCATCCTTATTGGACTATTAGCATATCATCATATCTCTTTTTCTCTCTTTGCACTATCACCACGAAGGAAGCGAGCGACGTTTACCCGCTCAGAATACTTCACCTTCGCACTTAAAACCAAAAAGTTTAAGTAAAATCAAATTAGATTGATCAATAAAATATGCGTTAACTAAAGTTAAATTGGGTGGTCCATTGATGATGAGAGCTGCGGTCAAAACAGGTTTAATTTTATTAATAGTATTATTTATTCCGTTGGTTTCAGGCGAAGTGAGCGTGCAAATTACCGTTTTTTGCAGTGGAAGCCCGGTATGGGACAATGCCGTTTCAGTCGGCGGGGCCAGTCCCACCGCCCTTGATGCCATAAAAGCCAGCGGCGTATCCTACTCCGGCTATCCCAGCTCTTTTGGCTACTATCTGATCAGTATCGCGGGCTGTGGAGGTGATTGGGGGCCGTCATTCATGGTTAACGGCGCAGCTTCTGATTTGGGCGTTAGCGGCTACCATATCTCCGATGGAGACCAGCTTATTTTCTTAGGGCCCAATTCCGCTTCAAGCGAAGCCAAGTATCTTTTCCTGACGAATGTGCCAAACGCTGTTGGAAAAGAAAAAGTATTCAGGGTCAGGGTGATGGAGCAGGATGGATACGGGTTCATGCCGGCAACTCCATCCGCCGGGGCGGAAGTAAGTGTCGGCAATAATACTGTCACCACTGACGGCGACGGCTTCACACCGGATATATCTCTCGACCTGGATGCTTTCTACTGTGTTCACGCCACCAAATCAGGCTGCGTGGACAGCTATTACTTCGGCGGGCTTCCTTGGATCCAGTGCGGGGCAGGCGGGCCTTACATATGCTCGGTTACCGGAGAAGGGATAAATCCAAAAGGGAATATAAAATACGATGAGAGGTCATCTGTTTCAGGAGTAGGCTTCTCCTCTTGCCGAAGCCACTTTGAGAACCAATTTGGAGGTTTGTTCCCTGCGCGAACCTCTGACATCCGGCAGAAAGGCTCTGGCAGCTATAACGCAGAAAAAGTAGTGAAACAGAGGCCCAGCGGAATAGACATCAATGAATCAATCGATATGAAATATGCGCCCACGGCATCGAAGGCATACTCAAGGCCTCTGAATTACGCTTCCAAGTACGGAGACTTTACTTCTCAAAAAAATTATCCCAAGGGGGCCTTCTTCGAGGAGAAATACAGCAATCTGGATTATCTGAAGAGGCAAAGCTTATACAACAATAGCGGGAAGATCAATCTATCGCTGGAGTCGGATTTCCAGGGAACTGCACAGATGCATGCTCGCGCAATAGATCCAGGAACCTTCCTTAATGGCCTTGCAGCACATGAAAATAATGGCAGCTTGAAAGAGGAGTCTCTAGAAACATACGTCGGTAACTTCAAAATTCTAAGGAGGCAGACTGTTCCTCTTGTCAATGAGACAATAGATTACGATTACGAGAATGAGACTAACGAGACCGAAGAATACGATGCTTTGCCCTGCTGCAGCGGTGGATGGACGGATATGAACGCTGCCGATAGAAGAGACCATTCTGCGGAGGGGGTGTTTGGCTGTCCATCATGTTCAATGAAAGCCTGAGAGAGGATTTCAAGTCATGATTGTAAGCCCTTCTTTTTATCATGATAGAAAAACGGATCAGATTTCGGACTATGTGAGGTGACTATATTGAGTGTATCATCGTATATTATGATAATGCTTGTTGCATTGATTTGTGGTTTGGGCCTTGCTGCTCAGGACATGAACTTGTATCCATTGCCTGCAGACAACCCCCAGGTGAAATCTGCCGCAAGTTTTCTTCTTAGCCGTCAGAACGCTGATGGTGGCTTTGGTTCGTCAACGGGTGAAGAGAGCGGCCTGATCCCTACTTGCGAAGCCATCATGGCTATGACCGCCTTGAACGAAAACTTATCCTACCAGAAACAGGGCAACCCACTTCACTACCTTCTGGCCAATCATGCCCTCTTGGCGAATCTATCCAATGTTGAAGCCCAGACCGGCAGGTTTACAGTTGCGCTGGCTGCGGCTGGTGTTGATCCTCATAATGCAAGCGGACGAGACTATGCAGCTATTCTCAAGAGCTATTCAAAGCCTACCGGCGGGATCGGGAAAGAAAACTACATCTGGGACGATGCCTGGGCGATTATGGGGCTGGCCGCCGCTGGGGAATCACACTCTGGACCGGTCTCAAAGGCCGCACAATACCTGAAGGGCACTCAGACTTCATCCGGGGGATGGTCCTGGAACGGAGCACCAAAGGGAGAAGACTCCGACACCACGAGCATCATAATCTGCGCCCTGATGGCTGCAGGAGAAAACAGCAGCTCAGAGGCCATACAAAATGGCCTTAATTATCTGAGATCAGAGCAAAATGAGGATGGCGGTTTCTCATCATTAGGAAGCAATGCCGCTACCGACGGATGGGCTATCCTGGCCATCAGGGCGGCAGGCCAGAATCCGCGAGAATGGAAGATCGGCTCTGCAGATCCAGTCATCCATTTATTGAGCCTGCAAGGAAAGGACGGCTCATTCTGGTGGAAAAAGGATGCTCAGGGAATGACCTTCGAATGGACTGCCAATGGGATTTTGGCTTTGGCAGGCGGCAGTCTGCCTGTTAAATGAATCCTGCCGGTATGCCGAAAACTTTAAGTAAAACCAAATTGATTAAAGAAAAGAACAGTGGAATAACTTGTTATTCCGTGCGTCCATTCAAAAATCATAATATTTTTAAAAATCTTCCACCCATATCCCTCTATATTTGCCTGCAATAAGTAACGAGCGGGTAGGGGAGTGGGGGTTAGTAAAAAAGATGAGTGTACCCGCTCTCGCCTCAACAATCTACTAATCGTATAAATACTTTTCTGGCAATAATTTATGACTGTTTTTGTCCATTCGCTTTTTGTCTGGCGATCTTTGCCGCATAAGCGCCGGCTACATAGCCCGCATCTACATTAACCACCGTGAGAACGGAGCAGGACTGCAACATGGAATAAAGGGCCGCCAGCCCCCCTCCGCCCAGACCATAGCCGGTGGAAACCGGCAGGCCGATTACCGGTGCTTCTACCAGACCGGCCACCACCGCCGGCAGCGTCCCTTCCCGGCCGGCCGCCACCACATAGGCATCAACATCTGCCATCTTCTCCAGGCAGGGAAAGAGCCTGTGAATGCCTGCCACTCCTACGTCGTACTCCGAGATGACGTTGCAGCCCATCTCCTCCGCCACCACCCGCGCCTCCTCAGCAACCGGCATGTCGGCGGTGCCTGCGGCCAGGATGCCCACCCATCCCCTTTTAGCCTGCGGCTTTGCCGACCGGATGACCACCGTCCTGGCTCGAACGTTGTGCTCCAGTTCACAGCCTTCCGGCAGTTCTGCGCACCGCAGGAGCTCCAGCTGCTCAGTTGAGACGCGCGTGATGATCACACTGCCTGTTGCCTGCAGGTGAGCCAGGGAGATGGCCACAAGATCGGTTTTATCCTTTCCCTCGGCAAGAATGGCCTCAGGTATGCCGATACGCTCCGCCCGGCAGATGTCTAGCTTTGCCACCTCTCCTACGGCCAGGAAGCTTTGCCGTTTGATGCGGCGCATGGCCTCTTCCTGGGTGATCTCTCCCCGGCCAAAGCACTCCAGCAGCTCTCTCAGGTTCTCTTGCACGGCCCTAAAAATAGATCGTCAAGCATAAAGGGTTTATCCCCGCAGGGAGAATTAAATGAAGATGCTTGTAAACCTTGATCTTCACATTCATTCCCGCTATTCGATGGCCGTCTCCGCAGACATGCAGCTACCGGAGATTGCCAGAGAGGCGGCGCGTAAAGGCGTGAAGATCATGGCCACGGGAGACTGCCTGCATCCTCTTTGGCTGGATGCCATAAAGGAGCTTCCTGAGGCAGACGGGCTCTTTCTCCTGGGCGATACCCATTTTGTCCTCAGCGTGGAGGTGGAGGACCAGAGCCGCGTGCATCATCTCATTTTTTTGCCCGATGTCTCTAAAGCCCTGGAGCTGCGAGAGGGCTTTGCACCGCATTGCAAAAACCTGGAAACGGACGGCAGGCCCCGGCTGCATTTGAACGGCGCTGAGATAGCTGATCTTGCTCTTGAGGCGGGCGGCCTGCTGGGACCGGCCCACGCCTTCACACCCTGGACAGGCATCTTTGCTTACTTTCGCTCAATAGCGGAATGCTACCAGGAAAAGGCGGACCAGATCCGGTTTATTGAGCTGGGCCTCTCTGCGGACACGGATTATGCGGACAGGATTGCAGACCTTTCCGCCCGGACCTTTCTCTCCAACTCCGATGCTCATTCGCCCCGCGCGAGCAAGCTGGCCCGGGAGTTCAACCAGATGGAGCTGGTGGATTTCAGTTATCAAGATATCTGCCTGGCCATCAAGCGCGAGGGCGGGCGGCGCGTAGCAATGAATGTGGGCCTTTTCCCGGAGGAAGGCAAGTACAATCGCACGGCCTGCACGCGCTGCTACCGGCAATACTCACACACCCAAAAGGACGGGCTGATGGGACGCTGTCCAGAGTGTGGGGGCCAGATCAAGCTGGGCGTTATGGACCGGGTAAATCTTCTGGCCGATTATGAAAAGCCCTTACATCCAACTCACCGCCCGCCCTACCTGCATATTATTCCCCTGGCCGAGATCATTGCTCTGGCCCTGGGGCACAAGAGCGCCATGACGACTGGCGTGCAAAAACGCTGGAGCGAGTTGACAGCGGCGAAGACGGAGATTGAGGTTTTAATGCAGGCCGATCTTGCCCAGCTGCAGGCCGAGCCGAGAGTAATCGAAGCCATCCAAAACTTTCGCATGGGCCAGGTTGTGGTCAGGCCCGGGGGCGGAGGCCAATACGGGCATGTCAGGCTGGCCGGAGCAGACGGGCCAGCCGGGCCGGACGGGCCGGAGAAAGAGGGGCAAAAGGCGGCCCAGAAGTCGCTATTTGACTTTTAGACGGGGCAAAGGAAAATGGAAAAGGTCAGAGCTGGAAACCAATTGAAGATCATATTGGCATTGACTATTGCACTTATTTTCATCATCAGCGCCGATGCCACCTTCTGGTCCTCCCGCGTGACCTCAAATTCCACTAGCTGGTCCATCCAACGCCAGAGCCAGAACCTGAGCTTTGACTGCTCGCAGTCTGTCCAGGGAAAAGTCTCGCCTGTAGACTACCACGGCAGAAGGCTGGGCTCTTACCACTCCGGCTACCAGGAGCTGAAAGTCAACGATGTACGCCTGCGAGAGCGAACCTCGGCAATGCCGGGCAACTACAGCTTCGCTGAGGACATTTACCTGCGCTCGTATACCACCAATTCCATCGCCGTATCCATCACCAAGCAGGCGGACAGCCCTATTCTTACCGTCAATTATGCCGAAGAGTGGCCGGTGATTCTCAAATCCGTCCGGTCGATAGAGTACTCAGGCAAGGGGATAAATGACCGGGAATTTGCCGGGAATAATCTGGACTATGTGGGAAGCGATTTCCTATACAACAAGGAGCTTTCTGCCCAGACCAATGTGGGCCTGCTGCTGAAGAGAATGAACGCTACGGTGCTGGGGCTGGTAACTAACGACACCCTGGTTTCTGCGAATTTTATGCCGGGCATGGAGACGCGCTATCGTATGGTGGCGAATACTAGCGGCATTGCCGACCTGAAGTACAGGCTGACCGGTTCCAGCTATGATTTCGTACCAGGTATCTATCCGGCTATCATCGAGGGTGAGGAGAGGTACGTTGGGAACTACCATATTGCCCGAAGCCTTCACATGAAGTCCGACTTTGAGAACGCCACGCCGATCGAATACGGTTATCCCTGCTGCTTTGCCGGCTGCAGCGACCTATTCCTTCCGGAAGGGGCGGATTTAGGGTTTAGCGCTAAAGATGTTTTCGATTGCGGCTGCTGCAGAGTTCCTTGAACTTGTTGGGCACTGTGCGTCTCAGATCACGATGCTGGTGATGGGGGAATTGCCTGGTGATTATTCGCGAATAGGCGGGGGCGCAATTGATGTTCCTTATACTTTTCGAAAAAATTATAGTTGTATGTTTGCATGTTATTAGATTTATAAGACAATTTTTCTGCTCAGTGCCTTGAAATTTCATATTATTTTGTCAGCTATCTGAGAAAAAAACCAAAAAAAGATACACAATGAAGTACTCGGTAATTTAATAATGGCTTGATAAGCAATCAATTGGTAATATACAGATTGGTTAGCTTTTAAATCGTCTTTTCACATCTTTAATTAATTGCAATTTGTTTTTTTGATGATAGTAACCACATTCTTAACATCGAGTTAATATAACGCAAGAGATTGTTTTTCCCTGCATGGATCAGATAGCTTCTAATACTTATCAAAAAAGATACTTATTATCGATAATCCTTATCAACACTAATACTGATCAAGCAGGATACAGATCCCCGATCAGAACAAAAGGTATCTCTATGACTACAAATATGGCACGGTTGGCATTTGCATGCCTTTTAATTTTAGGTATCGCGGCAACGACGGCGATGGGAATTACGGTAAGCCTCTCCTCATCCGAAGGCGTTGAAGCGTCCTCCTCCTCGCAGAGCTTCGATCTGGATAGATCAACCTGGCTGCAACAAGACCTGGTCCTGGACGCCGGCAAAATCTCATCCCAAATGCAAGCGGAGGGCGGAGGAAATAACAGCCTGAGTCAATCGCTATCCGGAAGCGATTATGCTCTGAGCAGCGACGTCAACAGCCAGGGAACGCTTTCCCTCTCGACATCCTCTTTTGCCTCGGGGCAGGCGGGCAGCCTCAGCCAGGATGTGGCGGGCGCGGGCAGCCTCAGCCTGAGCCTGCAGGGCGAGCAGGCCGGCTCGTCCGCGGGCCAGGAGGCGAGCGTTGCCTTTGGCACCCTGGCCGGCTCACAGAGCCTTTCGGCAGGTGCGAGGCAGGGCGCTTTTGCCAGTCAGAGTACAACGATGATGGGCCAGGGGGGCAAAGTGGTCTCGGGATCGCTTAGTGAAGAGAATGTCGTTTTGGCGACGGGCAGCTTTTCCGGCCAGGGCAGGATGCAAGCAGTTCTTGCCTCCTCGGCAGCGGAGCGTGCTTTTTCCGGCGGCTCGGCAGCCATAGACGATATAATCATTTTGGATGACGGATCCTTTAAGGCCGTATCCACGCAGGGCGACAGCCAGATCATGGGCATGGCAGGGATGAGGCTGGCAGATGGCGGCAAGAGCATCGGCAGCTTTGACATGAGCGTGATGAATCTTGATCTCGCCAAAGAGAAGGGCGCAGCAGAGGTCTCTCAGACGGCGGCGGCAGCCGCGTCCGGCGGGTCCTATTCATCCTATGCGTTGACAGGGTACCGCTTGAATAGCGCGGACCCCAAGATGCAGCTCTATTTGAACCCGACCGACACCCCCGCGGGCCTCACGGCTGATGCCTCGCAAAGCGCCATAGCCGCGGCCGCCAATAGCTGGGATGATGCTGTAGCAAAGAACATCTTCGCCGACGGCAGCACAGTGATCGTCGACTCCACCAAGGTGGTGGACGAACCCTTCTCCAACACACCCAAGAGCGATGGCTACAACGTGAACGGCTGGAAGAACTTTGGAAATAGCGCTATTGGTATGAACCGCTGGTGGAGCAATGGAGCGAAGGTGGACGGGTACTATTCCATCACCGAATCGGACGTCTGGTACAACCGCGATTATCAGTGGACGACTGACCTGGCCACAGCGCAAAGTACAGGCAAGATTGATCTGCAGAGCGTTGCCACTCATGAGCTGGGCCACAGCATCGGCATGGGTGATATCTACTCCACAGAGTATGGAGGAACTCTGCCGCCCAGCGATCCGCGCACCCAGGACTATGAGCAGGTGATGAATGCCTACGACGAGCCGCAGAGGACACTGGGCAACGGTGACAAGGCGGGAGCGCAGTTGCTGTATGGTGTCAATAATTTCAGGCAGAGCAAAATAGGCGTCCTTCGAAATGGCAATTGGTACCTGGACGATAACGGCAACGGTGTATGGGACTCGGGCGACGTGTTGAGCTTCTTTGGAACAAGCGGCGACCAGCCTGTCACAGGAGATTGGAACTTTGACGGCAAAGATAAGATAGGAGTCCTCCGAAATGCCGCGTGGTATCTGGATGCCAATGGCAACCGTGCCTGGGACTCGGGCGACGCGTTGAGCTTCTTTGGAACAAGCGGCGACCAGGCTGTCGTAGGAGATTGGAACGGTGACGGCAATGATAAGATAGGAGTCCTCCGAAATGGCGCTTGGTACTTGGACAATAATGGCGACGGAGTATGGGACTCGGGCGACGTGTTAAGTTTCTTTGGAACAAGCGGTGACCAGTCTGTCGCAGGAGATTGGAACGGTGACGGCAAAGATAAGATAGGAGTTCTTCGAAATGGCGCTTGGTACTTGGACTATAATGGAAACGGAGCCTGGGACTCGGGCGACGTGTTAAGCTTCTTTGGAACAAGCGGCGACCAGCCAGTCGTAGGAGATTGGAATGGTGACGGCAAAGATGAGATCGGAGTCCTCCGAAATGGCGCTTGGTACTTGGACGATAGTGGCAACGGAGCCTGGGACTTGGGCGACGTGTCATTCTGGTTTGGAACGAGCGGAGATAAACCTGTAGCAGGTTATTGGAGTTGATCATAGTTCCAATAATCAGCTTTTTTAATTTTAGGCAAATGAGCACTATTGTCCCGCAAGCATTGAGCACTTCTAAACCGCCATTGACAACTGCAACAACAGCATAATTCTCTGGCATCTTTATCCTAAGATCTTGCTTAGATATACGCTTATTTTTAAACGTAATACCCTGCATCTGTCTGCGCGGGCGCGTCGCAGCCATTTCACCTCATAACGTCTAATAAGCATATCTTTAAATAGATAAAGCATAAGTTATTAACAGATCATAATAGGGCGTGATGTTCTGATAAAAAAATGCTTTGCACTAATTGCGATATTGGTGTTTATTGCGGGAACCGCAATGGGGACTGAAAATGCAATCCAAAATATTACTCAAGACCAAAATATTACACAAGAGGGGTCAAAAAGAGCAGAACATGATATCTCAACTGATTTGTTCACATCGGTTGAAGAGTATAAGGAGATGACGCCAGAGTTATCAGTAATTCGTGTCCCTAACATCAATGAATCAAGAGCAGTGGATTTTGCAAAAGAGGCTTTTCTAGCAGATTCTAAGCTCGATTCACCTGCAGAGATTAAGATTTTTGATGTTGGCATGTATCATAGTCAATACACGAATAAGAGCTGGTGGCTCATAAAACTTGGTACAAATATACCTGTTCAGACATATATCGTTGATGCTGATGATGGATCCATAAGCACCGGATGGAGCTTAGTGGAAAGCTATGAACAGGAATTTGCTACTAAAAACGGGAAAATTAGTCCTATTATTTCAAAGAACGTAGGAATATCCAATACCGACACCAAGAAAGTCATTGTGGTCTTAAAAGATCAGCCAAATATCCGCGAAATTACCAAATATACGGAGGGATTGTTCAACAACGAACTTAATGAATCATTTGAGAGCAAAGATAACGCCAAGATCAATGCGACCATATTTAAGATAAGAAGCACGATCATCGCCAATGCAAGCATTTTTAATATCGAGCACGGTCAAGAGTCAGTAAGTCTGAAAATTACCAGTTTGAATGGCCAAATAATTTACCAAGGCAAATTACGCAATCACATAATTGCCAATATGTCGATAGGTTCTTTAGAAGATATAGCAAAACTTCCTGAAGTGGTATCTATTGAGCCTGATCAAATCTCTATAGGTCATTTGGATATAAGCACTAAGGCAATAAACGCAGATGATGTATGGCCGAGGCTGAATGGAAATACCTTCACATCTAATGCGGGAGTAGTAAATGAGGTTTCGATCTTTGACAGTGGCGTAGATTGTAGCCATCCTGCGCTTGATTGCGAGGCTTCCTGGAATTATGTGTCAGACCAGGAAAATACCGTAGACGACTTGCAGGGCCATGGAACGCATGTAGCGGGAATCGTTGCAAGCAATGACGCAACATACAGAGGGGTATCATCTGGAGCAAGGATACTTAATGAAAAAATTGCTTACAGGGCGGCTGATGGAAGCACCTACTCACCAGATAGTGCTACAATAGAAGCACTTCAACATTCATACAGTTATCAATCCGAGGTAGTTCAATACAGCTATGGACGGTTACCGTTACCCAGTGACTATGCCGCTGATACCCAGGGGAATTCTGAGATATCAAAAACCTTCGACGCATATGTAGAAGCAGGTTTAGCCTCAGTTATATCTGCCGGCAACAATGGGCAACCATACTCCACGATCAATGTTCCCGGCGATGCATATAATGTCATAACCGTTGGCAATTTCGATGATATGAACACAGAAGGCAGATCGGACGATTCCGTGTACATCGACAGCAGTCGCGGATATACTGGGGATTTAAGGACAAAGCCGGATGTTTCAGCTCCTGGTAGTAACATAATGTCATGCAATACATTTTGGGAGAGTACAAATGACTTCATACCTATGTGGGGAACAAGCATGGCAGCACCCCATGTATCCGGAATAGCGGCTTTGCTAGTCGATGAATGGGCCAGGCAATACAGCGAACGATTATCCGGCACGGGCTTTGTATATGGTGGGCCATTAGCCATTAGAGCGATTATATATAACTCTGCAGACGAAACCACGGGAGAGAACACAGTCGCTTGGAATGATCGCATATCTGGCACAGGTTATGTTGATGCCCATGCTGCTATTATGAACCAGGCCTCAAAGAATCTGGTGAAAATTTTGAATGTAGGGAATGCAGCTAATGTATATCAAGATATTTATGTTTATCCAGGAAATGTGATAAAAGCCACAGTTGTTTGGAATAGGCACGTGGATATCGATACAATAACACCCAAATCGGTTAGTGATATTGATTTGGATCTTGAAACAACAACGGGAGTAGTGTTGGCTTCATCCCAGGATGGACCCACCAACTGGGAAAAGATAAGTTATACTCACACGGGTTCGCCAACTACATTGAGAATCAGAGTCAATGGATTCAGTGTCCCTACTGCAGTAGGCTCTGAAACTGTTGCACTGGCTTTCTCCACAGGCACTGGATCTTCGATTGTTCCCGATAAAATAGGTGTATTCCGAAATGGCCCGTGGTACCTGGACTATAATGGCAACAGAGTCTGGGACCCTGCTTCGGGCGACGTGTCATTCTGGTTTGGAACGAGCGGCGACCTGCCGTTAGCAGGAGACTGGAACGGCGACGGCAAAGACGAGATTGGTGTATTCCGAAATGGCCCGTGGTACCTGGACTATAATGGCAACAGAGTCTGGGATCCTGCTTCGGGCGACGTGTCATTCTGGTTTGGAACGAGCGGCGACCTGCCAGTAGCAGGAGAT
>Ga0247842_10000977_pt1 | contig 52446 bp, 54 predicted proteins | sample LaCruzMarch2015__3_FD_192411 | JGI IMG/M metagenome (GOLD analysis project Ga0247842, IMG submission 192411) | Freshwater microbial communities from meromictic Lake La Cruz, Castile-La Mancha, Spain - LaCruzMarch2015_19m | ecosystem: Environmental > Aquatic > Freshwater > Lake | place: Spain... | reverse complement strand
ACAGACGACCTAATTATCCCGTCTCATAATTGAATAAACGAGATACTCATAAATATGGCTTACGTCCATTTTCATCCACATGGGTGACCTAAAGTCATGGTCGTTTCTCTGTGGTGGTAGTATCGTCAGCTACTGGTTATAACCAATGGCTGACGATACTACCACCACTGCAGACACAGAGCGGGAGAGAAGACTCACAGAGGCCTCAATTATTCTAATACCACTCGATACCGCTAAGAACCCCACATTATTCAAATTAGAACAACCGATTTCATCCCGCTCCTTTGAGCGGAATGGGAAAATGCCTCCTCAATTCCGGCAAGATTCGTCCTCTTTGTTATGAGCCAGTCGGCTTTGATCATACCTCTGGTCAAAAGCTCCACAGCCTGCCGGTTTTGCCGGCTGCTACAGCCATAGGACCCGCTGATGGTCAGCTCATGGTAGTGAATGGAGCGTTGGTCGATTCTCTCTTGATAGTTTTCAGGAGCAGGTCCGGAGAAGATACAAATCCTTCCTCCGGGTGAGAGAAGCCTCTGAAGATCATTGTCCACCCGCACCTCCGGTGTGGCGGTGAGGATGACGTCCACGCCTGCTTTGCCGATCTCCTCGACCAGGACGTTTTTCCCAGATTCTTCCGCCGGATCGATAACCACAGCGTTTGTGTGCCTTTCCAGCAGGCGGATGCGGCCGGGTATTCTCTCTGCTACTATTATCTTCTCGGCTCCCTGAAGCTCAGCTAAAAGAGCATGCAGAGCACCGATGGGTCCGCCGCCGCAGATGAGAACGCGATCGCCCTCAGAGACACGACCCTGCTCCTGGCCGTTAATGCAGCAAGCCAGAGGCTCCGCCAGAGCGGCAAGAGCCAGGTCGGCTCCCTGGGGCAGCAGGTTAACGCCGCCGGAAAGGCTCTGCTCGGGCAGGGCCAGGAGCTGTGCAAAGCCTCCATCGCAGTTGAATCCCATGATCTTGATGCTTGGGCAACGATTGTCGGCTCCCCGCAGGCACGACCGGCATTTTCCGCAGGCCAGGCCCGGCCAAACCTGTGCCAGGTCGCCTTCGGCCAGGGCTATGTCTGAATCGATCTCCACGATCCTGCCTACCATCTCATGCCCCAGCACGCGAGGATAAGCCAGGTCCCGGTGGCCCTGCTCTCGCATCTTGACATCCGTGCCGCAGACGGCGCAGGCTTTGATCTCCAGCAGGGCGCCGCCTTTGGGGCAGAGCGGATCGGGGATATCGCAAAGCTCCAGAACTCCCGGAGCCTTTAGAATCGCAGCTTTCATTTCTTAGGCAGCTCCACGGTCATGAGCACCCGGTCCGTCTCCTCGACGAGCTCTTTTTGCGTAATGCCGTAAAGCCCGGCCAGAAGACTGGCACCGCCCATGCCCACGCCCTCTTTGACGTAACCTTTGGCGTAGATCTGCACGCCCGGGATCTTGGAGTTCTCCAGTCCCGGATCGGAGTAGTAGTAAGGCCGGCCGGTCGATTCTACGATCTCCTTAAAGTTGGCCGTTTTGTCTTCCACTATATATTTGGTGGTAGCAATGGAGATGTCGCCCTCGAGTTTCAGGGCTTTTGCCAGGGCCAGCACGGCGGCCATTTGCGTGCCACCCGCCAAGACCACCCGGCAGCCCTGCAGGCCCTGCATGAGGCCCAGAGCCGCGGCCATCATGGGGTCGCCCACCTGTTCGACCGCCCGCAGGGGTTCGCTCTTCAGGCTGCCAATTTTGATGCCGGCCCGCAAAAATGCGCCGGCCACCACGCTTTGCTTGAGGGCAGTGGGATTAGACTGGAAGCTGCTGCTCACATTGACATCATAGCCCAGAGCCCAGAGAACGGCCATAGCCGTGGTTGTGCCTCCGGCGATGGATTCGCCAATGAAGACGCAGTCGGAGAGTTTTGCGAGCTTCTTTCCCAGCATGGCGGCATTTTCGTAGAGGGCGATAGCGTCCGGCACGGCAGGCTCTTTGCGAATGTCGCTGCCTGCAGATCCGCCCAGCTCTGCATAGGGAATGGCCGGTTTCTTACGAAGGCCCGAGGCCACGAATAAGGAAGGTATGCCGGTCAGGTTCAGAGCGGCCTTGGTGACGATGGCGGGAGTGGGCGAGCCGCCCGGCGCTTCCGGTAGCTCGGGCATGGTGATGATGCGGTTGGTCTCCACCAGCTCGGCATCGGCGCCGGGGGTATAGTCGGTCAGCTCCGGCGTGGTTCCGGCAGCGGATAGGCCGGGAATCTTGCCGGTGTCGGTGTTGGAAATGATGCAGAGAAATAAAGGCCGCTGGGGGCGCGGCTCGAAATCGGGGTAGATCCAGTTTGGCATAATTTTAACCCTGGTCTGCACCTATATGAAACCAACGCCAGTGGACTTAATTTAACTAAACTTGCGTTGATCGGCACACAAGCAGACTTTGGCGGAATGGAATGGAAAAAGAAAAAGGGATCTAAATAATGCCTTTTGCCCTCAGGGCAGCCCGCATCTCTGTAACTTCCGATTGCAGCTTCTCGAACCTCTGTTCCAGATAGCCCTTCAGGTCCTTTCTGGATTCACGGACCTCTTCCAGCAGATTTTCCGACGAATTGAGGTCCTCCTTTTGCAGTTCGATGGTCTCCTTTTGCAATCCTATCATGGTATCCATCTTTTTGCCGAGATTTTCGTTCAGATCGTTAACTGCTCCAATGAGATTCTTCATGTGGACTGCGGCGATATCCTGCCGGGAATCCGTCTCGCCTTTATCCACAAGCTTGTAGAATCTGGAAAAATCGCCTCTGGGCTCAGAGTATTCTCTTTCGATGGATGCGACCTGAATCAGACTATTCTAGTAATACGCCTTCTAAATGCCGCGTTTGGCGCAATACTCATCAAGTGATATGTACTGGTCCTTCTCTCTCTGGAGCTTCCTATATTGCTCATCTGCATAAGCCGCCAGTACATCCTCTTTTTGGACTTCAACAGTTGCCATTGATATCACTTATATCTCCATTGGTTATTAATTTTGCCTATAGAACGAATCCCTTTTCTTTGGAAATAGATCCGTAACAAATATGGCCTGGTCTTCCACAAAGAGGGAATTATCCAGACTCATTGAGAGCCGATAAGAACCTTGTCCTAAATCTTGAACGATACAAATATCTTCAGGCCCTTCTCCCAAATCTGTACGCGCTCCTTCACCATAAAATTCCCCTAAAGTCTTGATAAATTTTCCAAGTCAGGTTGCAGTCCTCTTTACAATGATCCGCGATTGTACCGAGCTCGCCATGCGCCCACCAATCGGCGACATCGGATCCACTCGACTGCTTGCATTTTCCATACATTGCCCATCCGAGCTCAGACAGGCTGCAACTAACGACATCGCTTTGCCATGTCCCACCAAGAATATCGTAAATATCGAGATTTCGCAGAGCCCTCTTATCAGGCAGGTCCAGTTTTATCCCACACAACGCCCCGCGTAGCATCAGGAACGGAAAATCAAAATTTTTCCCGTTAAACGTGACGATCGTGCTATCAATATGGGCGCGGAGTACATCGGCCAGGCTCTCCAAGATGGCTTTTTCGCTGTCAAATTGCTGCCGATCCAGGATTACAACCTCGCCATTATTTACTAACCCGACACATACGACCTCGCTGATGATGGCGTGCAGGCCAGCACGTTTCTTGCTATTCGGAAACGATTCTTCGTACTCATCGATCCGGTGAGGGACCGACTCAATATCAATAACTAAAACGTCGCTCATATCACACCACATCCGTCCATGCTCAATAGGATATCAATTACTCGGCTTAAGGAGTAAATCCGAAATGTGTTTTCGCCCTTCCTAATTTGGGTCGTGTACTTACTTAACTGAAAAATTTTACTACTATTATTCGAACCTTGATGTTTCACGATTTTGGTGCTGGCAGAAGGTATGACTGATCATGTATGGACTATCAAGAAGCTAATGGCATTCTGGATACCAATTCAATGATATGCATACACGACCGGATTTCAAAGAATAGCAGGAAAATCGACATCTATTGTTATAAATCATGGGGCCACGGCGATTTGAACGCCGGTCACAGGACCCCCAGTCCTGTAGGATACCAGGCTACCCTATGGCCCCGCTTGGCGCACCCTAGCATGCAGAGGTGGCATATAAGGATTTCCCACGGCCCGCGGACAAAGCTTTGCTTCCTCTCCGAGCCTCAGTGCTATCGGACTGTGATATTTTTTGCGGACGGGTGGCCAAAGGTGCAGAGCCCAAAAACATGTGCCAAAAGAGGGGACAAAAACCCCTGGACCATTGGGTCTTTTTTCGCCCCTCTTCCAATTCTTAATAATACTTGGGTTTGGGTGGCTCAGGCTGAGGATTCAATTGGTCAATTGGGTTCTTTGACATCCCTATCTTTCCCATGGCATTTGGCACGATTCCAGAGTTTCTGATGCCGGATGCATCTGCCAATACCCCAGTCGTAGCGCTGAAAGACATAAGTCCTACATCTGAGATCCAGGTGTGTCCGCTCTGAGACCTGACTACTGTATCGACCAGCGTGGAGAGCTCCAGGCGGTGGATCTCACTACCCCAATTGGCATAGTAAATGTTTCCATCCCGGTAGGCCATTCCGGTTATTGGAGCGTTATTGCTGGTGTAGATCCTGCTGACAGTTCCACCGTATACTCGATAGATAGAGGCAGGTATCTGGTTTCCTGAGCTGAGGTAAAGATTGCCATCCTGGTCATGGATGAAATCGCCCGCCCAAAAACCATCGACATCAGAGAGCCTCACAGTATAATAGGGAGTTGCAGCTCCTCCAGATAAGAGGTAGATCTGACCGTCTGCGCCAGCACCGCTGGACTCGCTAAAATAGACTTCGAGTCCGCCGGAAGCAGTTGGGTGGTATTCCAGGTCCCTGATATAAGTGCTATGCGTGTAGGCTACCTGATCCGTAGTAGTCCAGGTCCCACCTGTGGTCCTTGTGGCCAGGTAGATCTTATAATCATTAGCATTCACATAGTATAGCTTCTCTGGCACATAAGGATGGAAGGCAAAGGTGTAGATGTTTCCGGACGGGCGGGCGAAATAAACGTTTTCACTTCCGCTCATAGCAGATGAGTAAACCTTTCCCGGGCTCTCCATTGCATCTGCGAAATAGATGGTGGCCGGACCCTGTCCCATAGCTGCAATTGACGTCAGAGATATAAAAAAAATCAGCAATAGCAGTATCTTTACCGGAGCTGAAATTCGATTCATTTTAACATACCTTCTGATTGGTATATTAATTGTAAATGATGATATATAAATCTATTCTTGACAGATCCCCGTATAAAATACAAGCGCTTCATATCGATCTTCTAAAATGGGTTTGCTGGTAATAAAGGCAGACCAGATATCATCCTTTGTTCTTCACTCCCACATATATCATCCATCCGCCCACCAGCACTGTCATTCCAAAGAGCACCAGGCTTTGCAGTCCCATGCCGTTGGGCAGATCGAATATGACCACCGCGCCCATGATCACGCTGCCGGCGCCCATGAGAATCACACCAAGCCGGGCCGAGAAGAGATAGGTTATGAAGCCGAAAGCAATGAGGGCCGCGGCAATCAATAGCGGCGTTGAAAATAATGGGATGGACAGATTCATGATTTCCCCGTCCTTTTGCTGCATACTTATAGTTTCTTACAAGTTCGCCATCTATTTACCCTAGCATCCCATATTTCTCAGCGATGAAGCGTATTTACATGGATCACTCTGCCACCACTCCCGTGGCGGCGCAGGTCTTGCAGGCCATGCTGCCCTACCTTTCCGATAAGTTCGGCAATGCCTCCAGCCTGCACAGCTTTGGCCTGGAGGCAAAAGAGGCTCTGGAAGAATCCCGAGAGAAGGTGGCAAAACTTCTGGGGGCGATGCCGGCGGAGATCATCTTCACTTCGGGAGGCACAGAGTCCGACAATTTAGCCTTAAAAGGCATAGCGCGGCGCAATAAGGATAAGGGCAAACATATTATCACGACCTGCATTGAGCATCCTGCCATCCTGGAAACCTGCCGCAAACTGGAAAAGGAGGGCTTTGCCGTCACCTACCTGCCCGTGACGAGCGATGGGCTGGTGGACCTGGCCTCCTTGGAGGCGGCCATTCGCCCCGACACCATTCTCATCTCGGTCATGCACGCCAACAACGAGATAGGAACCATCCAGCCGCTGGAGGAGATTGGCAAACTGGCTGCGGAAAAGGACATCTACCTGCATACAGATGCCGTGCAGAGCGTGGGCAAGATTCCTACCGATGTAAACGCCCTTGGTGTCGATCTGCTCTCTCTTTCCGCCCACAAGCTCTACGGGCCCAAGGGCGTGGGAGCACTCTACATTCGCAAGGGCACAAAACTGGAGAGCATCGTCCAGGGCGGCGGGCACGAAAGAGGCCTGCGCTCGGGAACGGAGAATGTGGCGGGCATCGTCGGCCTGGCCAAGGCGGCAGAGCTGTGCTGTGAAGGCATGGCTGTGGAGGGGCAGAGGCTGGCGGGCCTCGCCAATAGGCTGGCGAGCTTGGTCCTGGGAAAGGTCAAGGATGCCTGGATCAATGGAACTATGAAGGGAAGGCTTCCCGGAAGCCTGAATTTCGGCTTCAAATATGTGGAAGGCGAATCGTTGCTTCTCTTCCTCGACTCCAAAGGCATAGCCGTGTCCACGGGATCGGCCTGCTCCTCGCATAAGCTAGAGCCCAGCCACGTGCTGCTCTCTTTGGGCCTGCAGCCGGAAGAGTGCCACGGCTCCCTGAGAATCACCATGGGCCGCTCGAACACAACGGAAGAGGTAGACTATGTGGCAGAGTGCATAGTCGAAGCGGTGGAGAGGTTCAGAGGCATATCTGCTCTGGGAAGAGAGTGATAATCAGTGCTCGGCAGCCTTTCTGGCCTGCACTGCCAGCCCGCGCTTGATCTGCATCATTTCCTCAGGTGCGAGCACGGCTGTTCCCGTGGCCAGCAACTGATCCAGGGCGTCCACAACCAGCACCTCTTCCCCTGCCCGAATTTCCTCATCCACACTTAAAACGTGCTTGGCAAAGAGATTGCCGCCTTTGGCAACGAAAGGCGCGGCATCCTCCGAGGCCACAACCCGGAGATTGGGCCTTTCGAACCGGGCGTGCAGCCTTCTTGCGCCCATCATGCTGAGCGTCAAGAGGTTGTCGCTGGCCCGAACAGTGACGATCCTCTCCTTTCCCGAGTAGAGGTACCTGAGCCGGCGCGTTTTGGAGAGGCTGTAGGTTGTGTCATCAAGAAAAAGGGCCTCGCCTGCACCTCTACCAAACTGGTAATCGGCAATAATCCTGGCACGCTTTAGCATCTCATATCCTTAAAACTGCAGATAATAAAGAGTTATGGTTTCTACAAAATAAGTTTACCACCATAATCTATTTTGCTCTCCTCATTGCATCTCCTCCAATCCTGATATGATATACCGGTGATTTGATTGAAGCCTTTAAGCGTTGAAGATCCCGAAATCGCAGCCGCGATCCAGGCTGAGCTGGAGCGGCAGCGAAATAACATAATTCTGATCGCCTCTGAGAACTTCGCAAGTAGAGCCGTCATGGAAGCCCAGGGCTGCGTCATGACCAACAAGTATGCGGAAGGCTACCCAGGCAAACGCTACTACCGTGGCACGGCCAGTGTGGACGTGGCAGAGAATCTGGCTCGCGAGCGCTGCAAGAAGCTCTTTGTCGGTGCAGAGCATGTCAATGTGCAGCCGGTCAGCGGCACTCAAGCCAATATGGCAGCCTATTTTGCCGTGCTCAAGCTTGGCGACACCATCATGGGCATGAACCTGGCCCACGGCGGCCACCTCTCGCACGGCAGCCCGGTCAACTTCTCGGGCAAGATGTACAAAATCGTGCCTTACAGCGTCTCGCCCGAGACAGAGATGCTCGACTACTCCGAGATGGCGGCCATTGCCAGAAAGAACAAGCCAGAGCTCATAGTGGTGGGCGCCTCCAGCTATTCCAGAACCATCGACTTCAAGGTCGTCCGCGAGATTGCCGACGAGGTGGGGGCCAAGGTCATGGCCGACATAGCTCACATCGCGGGCCTGTGTGCCGTGGGCGCGCATCCCTCACCCGTGCCCTACTCGGATATCGTTACCACTACTACCCATAAGACCCTGCGTGGGCCGAGGGGCGCACTGATCATTTGTAAAGAGGAGCTTGCTGCTGCCGTAGATAGATCCGTCTTCCCGGGCACTCAGGGCGGGCCTTTTATGCATGCCATAGCCGCAAAAGCGGTGGCTTTCAAGGAGGCACTGGCACCCGAGTTCAAAGAATACCAGTTCCAGGTAGTCAAGAACGCTCGTGTCCTGGCGGACAGGCTTCTGGAAAACAAATTTGATCTGGTCTCAGGCGGCACGGACAACCACCTCATGATGGTCAAGCTGATCAAAGAAGGCATCACCGGCAAGGTTGCAGATGAAACCTTAGAGCGGGCGGGCATAACCCTGAACAAGAATATGATCCCCTTCGATCCAGCCACGCCCTTCGTCACCAGCGGCATTCGCATCGGCACACCTGCCATGACCACGAGAGGCATGATGGAAAAACAGATGGTGCAGATCGCCGACATGATCACCTCAGTGGTTCGCGACATTACCAACGAAGAGACGATAGCCGACGTTCGGAGACAGGCCAAAGAGATGTGCGGGCAGTTCCCGCTCTATCCGGACCTGGCATGATTACAGATTACAGGTCGAACCAGATGGATCTGATCTGATATGATAATCGATGGGAAAGCTCTGGCGGCAGAGGTTGAGGTCGAGACGGCCAGGAGGGTAAAAAAGCTGGCCGAGAGGGCAATTGTGCCGGGCCTGGCAACGGTGCTGGTGGGTGAAAATCCCGCCTCACAGATGTACATCCGGCTCAAGCATTCCGCTTGCACTAGGGTAGGCATTCGATCCGAGAATGTGGTGCTTCCCGAGAACAGCTCTGAAGAAGAGCTCATAGCCAGAATATTGGAGCTGAACGACCGTCCGGACATAAACGGCATTCTCCTGCAACTGCCGCTGCCCAGAGGCCAGAGCCCGCAAAGGGCCATGATGAGCATAATGCCTGAGAAGGATGTGGACGGATTTCATCCTGTGAACATGGGCGCTCTTCTCCTGGGCACGGAGCGCCTCGTACCCTGCACACCAAGGGGCATCATCTATGCCCTGGAGCGACTGGGCAAGAAGCTGGAAGGAGCGGAGGCGGTGATTGTGGGCCACAGCAACGTAGTAGGAAAGCCTCTGGCGGCCATGCTGCTCAGCCGCAATGCTACGGTGCAGGTCTGCCACGTCTTTACCAAAGATCTGGCCGAGCACACCAGAGATGCTGAGATATTGGTAGTAGCAGCCGGGGTTCCGGCCCTGATCAAGAAGGAGATGGTCCGGCCAGGGGCCATTGTCTTTGATGTGGGCATCAACCGGGTTGGAGATAAGACGGTGGGCGATGTGGACTACGAAGCCGTAAAGGATATTGCTTCGGCCATAACCCCAGTTCCGGGCGGGGTAGGACCGCTCACGGTGGCCATGCTGCTCACCCAGACGGTTTTGGCGACGGAGAGCCAGGCCAAGTAAGCATAAAATGCAGCGAAAATAAATGAAGAGGAATTGATATGTCTCTGGTCATCGCACTGGCAGCCAATCGGGAGGCAGTAATTGGAGCCGACCGGCGGGCCATCGCTTTTTTGGGTTCTTGCCCCAAGTTGGAAGAGGAGCTTTACTCCGGGCAGATCAAAAATGATCCGGAGCTGGCAGACAGAGCCAGAGAGCTATGCGCCACTTTGCAGATCTCTGACGGCAGGGAGAAGGTCTGGAAGCGAGGGGATTTGCTGGTGGGAGAGGTCACCGAAATATCGGCCAGGCTCTCCCGGCGCAGAAGAATTTACCTCACACCCGGAGCCAGCCTGCAGGTAGACATCACAAGCGGAGAAGATGCCGGCGCCGCAAAGGGTGCGGGAGGGGAAAGCGCAGGCGGCGAGGCGAAGATAAGAGCCTGGGATGGCGTAGGATGCATAGTCTTTGGCAACCGCATCACTCAGAAGCTAGCCCATGAAGAGGTGGGCCGGGCGGGGGGAAGGGTAAACGAGGCTCTCATTAGAAGCATTCTGGTCAAGGCTGGGGAGAGTACGGCATCGGTAAGCCGTGGGCATATTGTTCTGCATAGCATTGTCATGCAGCAAGATCCCAAAGCCGCCCTTCTAAAGGCTCTGCAGGAGGACTGCAAAGAGAGCGGCTGGAGGCTATGCGCTCTGCAGTGATCCTGGCAGGCGGAAATGGCCGCCGCCTGGGAGCGGAAAAGTCGCTCCTGGAGTTTGAGGGAAAGCCGCTCATCTGCTGGACTGCGGAAAAACTCTCCTGGACGGCTGATGAAATAGTAGTAGTGGCCCGGGATGAGGCTCATGCCCATCGCTTGCAAGGGATTATCTCGGATTTAGCCCCTGCGGGGCCGAAAGTCACATTTACCTGGGATCGCGTGGCGGGATTTGGGCCGGTGGCGGGCCTCTCTGCCGGGATGAAGGACGCGAGCGGAAGTCTGGCCTTCGCCACGGGATGCGACCTGCCGTTTTTAAACCTTCAGGTAATCGAGAGGCTCTTCGAGCTGGCCGGCGAAGAGGACTATGACGCGGCGGTTCCCGTGCAGAGAAATGGTTTTTTCGAGCCGCTTCACTGCGTTTACCACCGCAAAAAAATGCTGCTGGCCTGCGAGAGGGCTATGGAAAAGGCGGAGCGCAGAATTCATGCACCACTACAAGAGTTACGCGTCAGACGTGTCTCTGTCGATCTGCTGCGCCCCCTGGATCCCGATCTTCTCACCTTCTTTAATCTGAATACCAGAGAAGATCTGGAAAAGGCCAGAGCGCTCTGGCCGGATCACGGGCCCGGGTAGGTAGAGCCGGGATGTAAAGACCAAATTCTAAACGTATTGCTTGAGCACCTGATAGATAATGTAGACTACTACTACAAAGAGCACGATTCTCATCAGCCACCAGAAGGTTCCCCAGAGAACCAGGGCGACCAGGATGGCCAGTAGTATGAGGACCAGGTTCTTCTCGCGGCTTAAGCCGGGGCGCGGCAGGCTAAAATTCCGCCTATGCATGGCAGCCCATCAACAACGGTAGTATTAATTGTTTTCCTATGAACATGAACCAAAAGCATTATACATCCCCATTCCTCTGTGAGGATTGGTGAATGTGCATTGGATAAGCTTGAGCTGGTGATGAGAAATACTGAAGAGATCGTGACGGTAGACGAACTTAAGGGCCTTTTGGAGCAGAGCCATAGGCCGCGCGCTTACGTGGGCTACGAGACGAGCGGCAAGGTGCATCTGGGCCACATGCTCACGGTCAATAAGCTCCTGGACCTGCAGAAGGTGGGCTTTGACGTCGTGGTCCTGCTGGCCGATCTGCATGCCTTCCTCAACGAGAAGGGCACCCTGGAAGAGGTGCGAAAGATCGCCGACTACAACCGGGACTGCTTCATGGCCCTGGGCCTGGACCCGGAGAGGACGGAGTTCGTTTACGGAACGGACTATCAGCTCAAGCCGGACTACATGCTCAAGATACTGCAGATAGCCAGGAACACCACGCTCAACCGAGCCAAGAGGAGCATGGACGAGGTGAGCAGAAGTGCGGAGAACCCCATGGTCTCCCAGATGATCTACCCGCTCATGCAGGCCATCGACATCGCCGACCTGCGCATCGACCTGGCAGTGGGCGGCATTGACCAGAGGAAGATTCACATGCTGGCTCGTGAGGAGCTGCCCCGCCTGGGCCTGCCCGCCCCGGTATGCATGCACACGCCTCTCATCGCCGGCCTGAATGGAGAGAAGATGTCCTCCTCAAAGGGTAACAACATCGCTGTGGACGAGCCGGCTGAGGAAGTGGAGAAGAAGATCAAGAGCGCCTTTTGTCCTGCCAAAGTGGTGGAGAACAATCCCGTGCTGGCCATATGCAAGTACCACGTCTTCCCCCGCATCGAAGCCGGCATGACCATCCGACGACCGGCCAAGTTCGGCGGAGATGTTTCTTATCAGAACTACGAGGCAATGGAAGCGGACTACGTGAGCGGGGCCCTGCATCCCATGGATCTCAAGAAGGCCTGCGCAGAGTGCATGAACGAGATACTGGCGCCGGTGAGGGAGAAGATGGGGTAATTCCATTCCTATTTAGCATAAAAAGACCAAAAGGCCAATATATCTTAACTCCTACTAAGCGATGATCTAATAAGTCAAGTATAAATAGGAACGATGCGAATAACATCAAAAAATAAAGGAGGTTTAAGGATTGCCAATTCAAGAAATATTCCCCAACCCGACAGTAAAACAAGTTATATTTCAGATCCGGTTTCCAAATTTGTTTTACTTAGAGTCTAGAATAGGGGAATTCCAGTTAAAAGTGATGAAAGAATTCCCCGAATCTGCACTCCTATTTAGAAGACAAGTGGTTTTTGCAGACGTTGGCCCAGAAGGCAAATTAGAAAACATTCCACAGGATGCGGATGGAAAAAAAATCTGGCAATTCAAATCTCCTAAAAATTTTGAGTTAAGTGTGTTAAGCAATTCGCTGGATATAACCTCAATGTACCATAAGACTTATAACTTAGATGGTAGCGATAAATTCAGAGATATAATAGATTACGTATTGAAAGCATTCTTTGAAATTATGCAAGTACCTATCATTACACGTATAGGCCTAAGGTATATAGATGAATGTCCGATACCTGCGAAAAATAATGAAATATTTAGAAATCATTATAACTCTGTATTTCCCTTAGACAGATTTAAACTGGATGATTCCAATCAAATGCTCTTTCAAGCAACTGTCAAGAGAGGTGAATACTATTTGAGATATGTTGAAAAGCTATCCGCATTAGATGATAAATATAATTTAATTCTAGATTTTGATGGTTCTGCAGTTAGTATCATCCCAGAAAATTGTTTAAAGGTTACAGATGATTTGCATGAAATTATATTGAAAGAGTTTGAAACGACGATAAAAGAGCCAGTTTATGAATTGATGCGTAGTAAAAAATAGAGGGGTCAGAAATGTGCTTAGATCTAGATGATTATGATAAAATAGAATATGATGGGACAGGCTCTCATGATAATTTATGTACTTACAAATTTATCATTTATCCGTTTGACAAATATGAAATAAAAATAAAATTAACATCCAATAATGAATTTATTGGAATAACAGAAGTAAAAATTAATAAAAATTTTCTATCATATAGGGAAAAGCAAGCCCTAAAGGGACACCATGATGTAGAAGAATTCTATAAAGAGTAGTAGGGGCTCTTATGTTCTACGAAAAAGAAATGGAGCCTACATTGAGATTCGGAGACGTAGTTAGAGGCTATATTTCGGCAGACATAATCATTAAACAACCAATTCTATTTCATGAAAAGGATGATTATAATTACAAAATAGAAATTGAATTGCCACGTTACTCCGTTGTGCTAACACCTTGTTGTTCGATTGGAGATAGCGTGATAGCATTAGCTCCGTTAGTAAGAATATTGGGTGATTTCTTTAATAATCCTTATTTTGAAAAAGATCTCACTAATATTAATCGAGAAATGGAACCACAGCAGGCATTATCTCCTGAGAATTGGAGCAAACTTCAAAAACAAGAACAAAATCGCCGATTAAGCGAGGGAAAAAGATATGCTCTTTTAAATTATTTTATATATATGCAGAATGATAATCTTGAGAAATATGCGTTAAAAGGGCATGAAGTACAATATTATATGATAAATTTTAAAGACATACGGAGAATTAAATGTCCATTGATACAGCGACCAGAAAAAATGAGACGTGAGGATGCAATAATTCAATCAAAAGCTTTGCAGTTAACTATCACTGCCAGATCGGAATTAAGGGATAAGATCGCCTATTTCTTCAGAGAACCTGCTGAAGATAAGCTGTTGGAAGATTAGTGATCTACCTTTCTCACTCAGATCATCACAAATCTTACGCTTCAAGCATGAGGATAAATTGCGCAGGACTGTATTCTGACCAAAGATAAAACGCTTGAATTGCTCAAGTAACTCGTCCCCCAACCGACGATTCTGGCGCGGGAGATCGTGGAGAGCCTGGAAACCGCGCTGGAACAGTTCCGAGGCATCGAGGATGAGCTGAAATACTGAGAACTAACGACCTGCCAGCTCGAAATGCTTGGCCGATTCGACCAGCAATCGAGCCCCGGCCCGAGGGCACCGGCCCACCCAGGCGCGCCGGGGCCCCACGTGCGTGCGCACGGGCGCGGGCAGGCGGGCCCTGGGGCGAGCGGCCCCGCCTGCAAAGGCAGCGCACGAGAGCACGAGGCGAGCCAGGGAGAACGATGAATGGCGCGACCGTCGGGCCATGCTGGATAGACTGGAGAACAAAGACGCATATCCGGCCCGTTGACAACCATCAAATCCAGGCATAGATTTATTTTCAAGAACAACCTCTTGCTAATAGATGCAGCCGATAAAAATAATTATAGAAAAGCATCTCGATGGCTATGTCGCCTATCCCATCGGCATCAAGGGGATAATCGTAGGTGAAGGCGATACTTATGAGGAAGCAATTGCTGATGTTAAATCTGCTATCCAGTTCCATATAGATACATTTCCATGAATAGGATAAATCTCGATGGAAGCAAAACGCCCCTGACTATGCCGAACCATGAAGTGATTAAGGGTTCCACGTTATTGATAATCCTAAAGCAAGAAGGAATTTCCAGAGAAGAGTTTATCGAAGTATTCAATGAGATATGATCTCTACTACTGCGATGCGATGAGTCAACAAAAACAAGACGCCCCTGATTTTAGCGAGATCGACCTCTTACAGAGGAAGCTGCAAAAACCACAGTGGTCCGGCCCGATGGCGCCCACCTGCGTACGCCAGGCCCACGTGCGGGCGCACGGGCACGGGCAGGCGGGCCCTGGAGCGAGCGGCCCTGCGTCGCAAGGCAGCGCACGAGAATGCGAAGCTGCCCGACTGGGCCTGCCCAAGACCAGCGCCATGATAAATCTCGCAGAAAGGCAAAGGATAATTACTTTTGAAGGGAATTATCTGCTGCATGATCCCTGCCGCAGAAATTAACCTGTTCAAAGCAATAGTTAGCGCCAAGTCCAGAGTCTATCGTTTCTCGGTAGTAATTGAGACTGATCGAGACGGATACTTCGCCTTCACCCCAGAATTGCAGGGCTGTTACTCAGAGGGCGATACCTACGAAGAAGCCATAGAGAATATCAGGGACGCCATTGTTCTGCATGTGGAGGACCGGCTGGATAGCGGTGAAGAAGTCCAACCACTTCAAGATGCAAAGCCATGATCACAAATCTCTCTGAAAGTCGCATAAAAGTATCCGCAGAAGAGCTGGATGCATTCTGCAGTCGCTGGAAGATCCTGGAGCTGTCGCTATTTGGCTCAGTCATCCGGGATGATTTCCGGCCAGATAGTGATGTGGATGTCCTGGTTAGCTTTGCCGAAGATGCTAAAAAGAGCTTCTCCGGCTGGATGGGCATGATCGATGAGCTGGAAACGATATTCTGTCGCAAAATCGATCTGGTGGACAGAAAGCAAATGGATAAGCCAACCGCAAATCCGTTCCGACGCCAGGCAATCTTGAGGGATAATTCAAAGGCTCAAGCCATTGCACCGGAAGACCGCGATTTAGCTCACCTCTGGGACATGCGAGAGGCCTGTCGAATGATCCAGGATATAACTTCGTCCCTGCGCCTTGAATCATTTCTGAACGATGAACAAATTCTATGTGCCACTCAGTTCGAATTGGAACGAATAGGCATGTCTGCCCAGAAGGTATCCGATTCCTTAAAGCATGAACACCCAGAGATTACCTGGGAAAAGCTGGCCAATCTCGTCTGGCTTACTTCTTATCAGAGGCGAATGGATTGCGGTGAGATTGAGCCCGAGCGTTTGTGGGCAGTAATAAATGAGCTAATACCCGAATTGCCCTTAAATCTGGAAGTCCTTCTGCGTTCAAAAACGTGATTTGGCTGAGACCGTAATCCCGTAGATTCAATTCAAACCGCTTTTCTGTTCCTTGAGCAGTCTTCAAGATATTCATCTAATTCGTCATCGTATTCAAGGTCGGAACTCTCGATAATCTCGTCGAGGATTTTCTCATCATCGATTCTAATCAGGCCAGCAAGACGATCTACAGGATTGACCCTAACCTCAATTTCGACAATCTCGCCATCTCTCAGGTCAAGCGTCTCCAATGGCTTGAGGACACCATCTTCATATTTTGCCCTAACGATAGTCCGACTCACAATAGCATACAGAATCCTATGAATATGTACCTGCCGATTTTGACTTTAAACTTAGGACAATGGATAGTCTCGAATCATTGGTGGAATGCAGATTGGAATGGAACAAATCTTCAAATCTTATCTATTCCCATCCTTGCATCCACTTCCAGCCCTCCCGCCGCCCGGCGACTCCACGCGCACGGGCACGGGCAGGCGGGCCCTGGGGCGAGCGGCCCCGCATCCGAAGGCGCACGAGAGCACGAGGCGAGGGAGGGCTGCGTTGGCCCCCCGGCCCCAGGTAGCCAAGATGAATAAAGACTGAACTTCCCTCGCTCTATCTCAAGATAAAAAACATAGTTCGCATGAACTCGGAGAGCATCCTGAGTTCACGATTTTCAGCCAATACCAAAAAATGATGGAATACGACCGAAACTCGTCAAGTATTGGAAAAATGGTTATTAAACAGGCCGGAGTTTAGGCTCTGTGAGTCCTCCGTCTGCTCTGTGTATCTTTGGTGGGATCGTTAGTTGTATGGTTATAATTATCCGCTAATATTAATAGGATAGAAAAAACCTATGCAGAAAACTATAAAATGTAAGAACGAATAATAGTATTAAGGTGAATCAAGAATGAAAGAAGAAGTTTTCTTTGGCGAAGGCATGGCCAAGACCAAGACTGAATATCCCGACCTCTACAAAGCCATCGTTGGACTAAACGAGGCCATCTACACTGGCAAAGCCCTGGACTACAAAGCCCAGAAGCTGATTGCCATCGGCATCAATGCCGCCACCTCCGACGACCGGGCCACCAAGAAGCAGATGATGAGTGGCATGAAGGAGCTTGGCATCACCAAGGACGAGATTGTGGATGTCCTGAGAGTGGTTCTGCTAACTTCAGGAATGCCTCCCTTCACCAAGGGCATGAAGATATTGTATGAAATACTGGATAAATAGAAATTTGGCCCTTCGCTGCATCTTTTGGGCAGGCCACAGACTTTTGATATTCCAGGGGGTGCGTAGCCCCCGGAATCGTCTTTGTGCGTAATTTGTAAACTTTATGCCTTTGTGGTGAGCGTATGCACACGATTCAATCCGATATCGCCTTCTTTCGCAGCAGTCGGTTGTAGGCGATGGCAAACCGGTGCGCTTCGTCTCTGATCTCCTGCACATAGAGCGATGCCTTATCATTCTTCTTGATCTGCAACGGTCCATCCCGGCCAGGCATGTAGATCTCCTCTTCACCCTTGGCCAGAGAGATGATGGGAATCTTCAGCCGCAGCTCTCGCAATTCGGCCAGCGCAAAGGATAGCTGCCCCTTGCCACCATCGATAACTATGAGGTCAGGCAGCTCCTGGCTCTCCTCCTTCTGGCGGGTGTAGCGGCGTCGAACTATCTCGGCGATGGAGGCGAAATCATCTACGCCCTGCACGCCCTTGATTTTGAAGCGCCGGTAGTTGCTCTTGTCCGGCCTGCCTCCCCGAAACTGCACCATGGAGCCTACCGAAAAGGTGCCGGCCAAGTGTGAGATGTCGAAACATTCGATGACCTGGGGAGTCTTAGGAAGACTGAGTGCCTCCTGCAGGGCCAGCATCTTCATTCTGTCACCAAAAAAGCCGATCTCCACATTCATTTTGGCCAGCTCCAAGAGCTCCTTTTTTTCACCCTGCTTGGGGACGGTGACGTGCACCTTTTTGCCCTTCACGTGGGAGAGAAAATCCACCAGAGACTGCTCTAACAGCTCTTCCATTATCAGCTCCTCAGGCGGCTCATGCTCCGAGTAGTACTGCACCAGGAACTCCTCCAGGAAGTTCTCGCTCTGGGCAAAGACGTAGTCCTCTTTTCCCTCCAAGGTGCCCCGGTAGACCTTGAATAGCATGAGAAAGACGCTGGAACCGTCCACCTGATAGCTGATAACGTCCTGATCGTACTTGCGGTTTTTCTCCACCTGCTGCCTCTCCTGAAGGTGCCGCAAAGCTGCGATCTCATCGCGTAGCTCCATTGCTCTCTCGAACTCCTGCCGGGCGGAGAGCTCCCCCATCTCCCTTTGCAGAGATTCGACCAGTTCTCCCGTTTTGCCCCCCAGGGCAGAAGCTGCCCTTTTTACCCTCTCCTGGTAGTCCTCCTCTCCGATCTTGCCTAGACAGGGGGCCATGCAGTGGCCCAGGTGGTAGCGCAAGCATGCTCGCTTGGGCAGCCTTTTGCAGGTGCGTAGACCAAAGGTCTTGCGCACAAGCTGATAGACGAATGTCCTCTCCTGGGAGGAAGTGAATGGGCCGAAGAACGAGCCCTTGCCAGTGGCCTTGCGGGAGATTCTGATGCGCGGGAATCGCTCTCCTGTAAGCTCTATGCAGGCATAACGGGAGGAGTCTTTGAGCTTGATATTGTAGCGAGGCAGATGCTTCTTGATTAGGGTGTTTTCCAGCAGCAGCGCTTCGACTTCGGTGTTGGTGACTATATAGTTCACAGTTTTTGCTGCATAGATGAGGGCCTCTGTCCTGGGACCGTGATCCTGCTTCTGAAAATAATTGGCGACCCGCTTCTTGAGATCGCGGGCTTTGCCTACGTAGATCACCGTGCCCTGGCCGTCTCTGAAAAGATAGCATCCGGGATTGTGGGGAAGAGAGTCGAGAGAGATCATACTTTGGAGAGCCACTATATTTTCCGGCTATTTTATTCTAACTCTCGTTCTCTGCATCAACCCAATTTAATTTTTTTTTAAAAAAATTAAATTGTATCTCAATAGATTGTAAGATCTCCTTCCCCACCCCCATTATTGCTGTTGCAGTTGCATCCGCCGTTAGTCCATTGGCATCCGGATTGCTGGCACTCTGCTACCGGATTAGGTGCCGGGTTGAATGGTTCCGGCTCAGGATATGGATTGGGAACGGGTCCTGGCATGGGCTCGGGTTCCGGCTCAGGCTGGGGCATGAAGCAGTCGCACCGGTTATCAACCCAGGCGCAGTTCGCACTCTGCTCGCATTTCTTCTTTTCGGGGTCATCCAGGCCTCGGCAGAGGCATTGACCGTTTACCCAGTCGCATAATGGATTCTGCTCGCATTTCTCCTTTTCAGTAGGCTTAGGCTCGGGCATGAAGCAATTGCACCGGCCATTGACCCAGGCGCAGTTCGCGCTCTGTTCGCACTTCTGTTTTTCAGTTAGTGGAGGCATGGTGCACAGACACTTATTGTTCACCCAGTGGCAATAGGGTTTCTTCTCGCACTGCTCTTTAGGGGTTGGTGGATTGGGTTTGATATAATTGCCTGCGTCGTAGACATCGATGATGACGGCATTACTGTATCCGCTGTTGGTAGCAAATAGGCTTCTGTGCCTGCCGGGCGTATCGGCATAATACCAGATGTAGTAGTATCCGCTCTGCACCAATCCCAGACTATATCCCAGGACATAGCCGCCTGGATAGATCTCGTACATGGTAACGGGAGACGCCTGCGGCACATAGATCAGCTCTCTCGTCCATCCGCCCCAGGGCAGTGTGGCATATTGCGTCCAGCTAACAGCTCTCTCTATCCACAGGCCCGGATTGTTGGTGGGAAAGCTTGTGGTAAAGTCGTTCCAGGCCAGGTATTCTCCGTTGTAGTACATGTACTTGGGCGGACTCTTAAGAATCGCCGAAGGCATGAGCTTCTTTAGATCCGCAATCGGAGGAACCTGCTCGGTGTAGGCGGCAATCTCCGTTCCCGCATCTTCAGAAGCCGCCGGCGGCTCGCTGGTATCGACGAATGCGCTCTCTAGATTGCTTGCCGGAGCCAGGGCGTTAAATTCCGAAATAGTCAGATTCTCTGCACCAGAATTTCCGGATTGGTCCAATCCACCCAATGATATGCTGCAAAGGAGGAGAGTGGCTATAACAATCCGAGATAATAAATAGTCGGCTTTCATTGTTCCCTCTCAATATTTATTATTACTTTTCATCACCAATTGATAACCTCCATTCATTACCTATAAATTTTTTGTATGGTTCGGTTATGAATTGTTCGCCTTGCCTCAATTCAGGAGGAAGTGCAGAGCCGTCCCCACCAAAAGCGCCGCCACCAGCCTCAATGCTACGGATTTCAGGGTTCCATAGACGCCTAGCTCCTTCAGCATCACCATGAAAGTTGCCACACAGGGGAAATACATAGCCAGCACCACAGAGGCGACCACCAACTGTGCTGGCGTCATATCCAGGGGCGCGAACATGCCGATCCCCACATCCTTTCTCAAAAAACCGATGATCAATGCCGTAGCGGCGTCGCTTGGCAGCCCTAAAAGGCCGGAAACGACCGGTCGCATGGTCTCCCCTATCAGGCGCATCAAGCCGGAGAGGTAAAAAAAGTTCATCACTATCATGCCTAATGCAATGTAAGGCACAGCCTCTTTCAAAAATTCGCGAATGCGAATGAAGGTCTTTTTGAGAAGCGAACGTAAGTTTGGCATGCGGTAGGGCGGAATCTCTAGAAATATCTCGGGAGACTCTCCGCCGATAAACCTGTGCAGCAGGAAGCCTGTCACCGCAAAAGTGGTGAAGAGGGACATGTACACGACGAAAATGTATCTCAGGCCGTAGGGAGCCAGCATGCCGAAGATCATGGCCGATTGCGAGGCGCAGGGAATGGCCATGGTCATAAGCGTGGCCGCCAGATACCTCTGCTTGGGCGACTCCAGGATGCGCACGGAGAGGACGGCCGGCACGCTGCATCCCATGCCCAGGACACAGGGCAGGATGGCCGCCCCGTGCAGTCCGATCCTGTGCATGAAAGCGTCCAAAATGATGCTCAGCCGGGGAAGGTAGCCGATGTCCTCCAGGGCGCCCAGCACCAGGTAAAAGGGAATGAGGAAAGGCAGGACTACGCCTAACGGAATATAGAGACCGGTGGTGAGAATGCCGAAAGACTTGAGCAGCTCAGGAGACGTTCCTATCAGGATGTCATGCAGCAAGGGCGAACTGATGTGGCTTTCTACAAAGCCGCTGATGAACAAAGAGTAGGCAATGAATATGGGGTCGGTGATCTTCACTTGCAGCAGCTCTCCTGCTTCAATCACCAGGCTGAAGGAAAGATAGAGCACCAGCATAGCGATGGGAATTCCTGTCAGCGGTTTGATGGAAATATCCTCCAGCCGGTCGAAGAGGGAGGGATGGCGGTGCATGACCTTTTGCGTCCTGGCCGCAATCTCGCCGATGCGGGCCCATCGCTGATCCGAAGAGGCAAAGTGCATGACGGGTGGCATCTTCGCTTTGGCCAGGGCCCCCACCAGGTCGCGAATGCCCTGGCCGCTCACAGCCACCGTGGGAACTACGGGGACCCCCAATTCCTTCTCCAGAGCGGCCACATCGATCTCGATGCCCTTTTTGGTTGCGGCGTCCCAGAGGTTGAGGGCGACAACGGTTGGAACACCCCGCTCCAGAATCTGTAAAGTGAGGTTGAGGTTCCTCTCCAGATTGGTGGCATCGATAACGTTCACCACCACATCTGCGCCCTTGGAGAAGATCAGGCGGCTAACCTCTTCCACATGAGTGGTGGGATCGAGGGAGTAGACACCGGGAGCGTCCACTAAGGTGGCCATCTGCTCGCCAAGTTTCATGCGTCCTTCCGTGTACTCCACGGTGGTGCCGGGGTAGTTGGCGGAGATGACCTCGATTCCCGTCAGCCGGGAGAAGATGACGCTCTTGCCCACATTGGGGTTGCCCATGAGCAGGATCTTCAAGGTGGGAGGCTCCATTTTTCGGGTATCATACTTCGGATATCCATTTTATGGTTAGGATATTTTATACTTAACTGGAGCGGTGTAGAGAATCTGATTTTCGATTAAACCAGGTTACCAAACCAAAATAGCCAAGACACAAAAAAGATGGTGAGAATTAGAAGCCAGACGGTTTCAGATCATCTTAACTTGAATCGTATTCAGCAAGTTCTCACTCAGATTCGTCGGGAATTTTGCCAGAATCTCTACCGTTGTCATTCCCACGGATATATTGTAATTCTCAATTACTCTGCTGTCCAGCCAATATTTTGCAATAGTTGAATTAAAGACTTTGCCGTTTTTCTCATAGGTTTCGGTTGCTACAAGGCCTGGTTTGCCATCAATAATCATCTCGGATAAGTCGCCATCCGTTATGGTTCCGAGGGCTTTTTCATAATTCAAGGCAAGGTTTAGGTATCTGAGATCTGGAGATAGATCTGAGCATTCCCAGACGGTTTCATTGATTACGGCAATAGCAGCTTGGGTATCATTAGTAAATTTTATATCTATTCTTGAGGTGGCGTTCGCCTCATCCCATTGCGATGACACATTGTATTCCATTGTCGTATTCAGGTCAAACGAAACGTTATAAGGCCCAACCGAGATCTCCTCAGTCTTTGCCGATGCACCTGCAGCCAGCAAGAGCATTAAGATTAAAGCATACAATATCTTCATATTAATCCACCTGTATTTTCTCATGGCAAGAAATTTTGTCCACTAATAATAATATACTCTACTGCAATTATATAAAGTTAAGGATTGGTGTCTGTTGGGAAATGACGCATTTGATTCTTGTCGGCTTTCGCCATTGCGGGCACATCGTGGGTTTAGGATTTGGGTGCATCGACTGCCGGCGCTCTTGCCCTGGCAATGCTTGTACAATATAATCTTGTCTTGCTGAGGGGTATTGAGAAAGTGTGCCTATATTTTGGCACACAAAAAGGAGGCGTCAGGATTTTTGAGAATTCAATGCATTCAAGTTAGCCTTCACTTTTTTTGTGAGCGGGTGGTCCTTCCCCAGGAATTTCTGCAATATTCTGATTGATCGCTCGTAGCATCTTTTTGCGCCCGCCAGATCACCCAGATCTTGCAGCACCGAGCCCAGGTTGTTGACATCTCTGGCCACGCTGGTGTGCTCCGGTCCGAGGGCCTTCTCGTCGATAGCGAGAGACCTCTCGTAGCATCTTTTTGCGCCCGCCAGATCGCCCAGAGCTTGCAGCACTCCGCCCAAGTTGTTGACTCTGATGGCCACGCTGGTGTGCTCCGGTCCGAGGGCCTTCTCGTCGATTGCGAGAGACCTCTCGAAGCATCTTTTTGCGCCCGCCAGATCGCCCTGATCTTTCAGCACCAAGCCCAGGTTGTTGACTCTGATGGCCACGCTGGTGTGCTCCGGTCCGAGGGCCTTCTCGTCGATTGCGAGAGACCTCTCGAAGCTACTTTTTGCGCCCGCCAGATCACCCAGAGCTTGCAGCACCAAGCCCAGGTTGTTGACTCTGATGGCCACGCTGGTGTGCTCCGGCCCGAAGGCCTTCTCGTCGATGGCGAGAGACCTCTCGAAGCTGCTTTTTGCGCCCGCCAGATCACCCAGATCTTTCAACACCGAGCCCAGGTTGTTAGCAATTGTGGCCACGCTGGTGTGCTCCGGCCCGAAGGCCTTCTCGTCGATTGCGAGAGCCCTCTCGAAGCATCTTTTTGCACCCGCCAGGTCTCCCAGAGCTTTCCTCACCAAGCCCAGGTTGTTGACATCTGTGGCCACGCTGGTATGCTCCGGCCCGAAGGCCTTCTCGTCGATTGCGAGAGACCTCTCGAAGCATCTTTTTGCGCCCGCCAGATCGCCCTGATCTTTCAGCACCAAGCCCAGGTTGTTGGCAATTGTGGCGACGCTGGTGTGCTCCGACCCGAAGGCCTTCTCGTCTATGGCGAGAGCCCTCTCGTAGCATCTTTTTGCGCCCGCCAGATCACCCAGATCTTTCAGCACCGAGCCCAGGTTGTTGACATCTCTGGCCACGTTGGTGTGCTCCGGCCCGAGAGCCTTCTCGTCTATGGCGAGAGCCCTCTCGAAGCTGCTTTTTGCGCCCGCCAGATCACCAAGTGCTTGCAGCACCGAGCCCAGGTTGTTGACATCTCTGGCCACGCTGGTATGCTCCGGCCCGAGGGCCTTCTCGTCGATTACGAGAGCCCTCTCGAAGCTGCTTTTTGCGCCCGCCAGGTCGCCCAGGTCTTGCAGCACCAAGCCCAAGTTGTTGATATCTCTGGCCACGCTGGTGTGCTCCGGCCCGAAGGCCTTCTCGTCAATGGCGAGAGACCTCTCGTAGCTGCTTTTGGCTTCGTTGAAATCTGCGAAATGACGCTGATAGCTGCCGGCATTATTCAGAATCTCTGCAATAATCTCCGATGCTGCGCCATGCACCTCAGCATATCCGGCGCAGGCCAGAGCATGAAGCAACAAAGGCGCGCACTCTTCCCAGCTCTTCTGGCTATTTTCATCAAATTGGAATGCATCATTCAGCAAATTCAGGGAAGCTGCTGACCACTTCTTTAGCTCATCCTTTGTCAGCCAACTTCGCACCACCACCTGCACCAGTTGGTGCATGGAAAAGTTATCTCCAACTCCCGTGATCAGCGAGTAGCGCCTCAGCTCTGTCATGGCAGAATCAAGCTCCAGCTCTTCTGCCACTGCCGAGGCTAAGGGCTCTGGAAAATGCTCCGCACCTGCGGCGATCATTGACCTGGGAATATCGTCGGGTGCAAGAAAGGAGCAAAGGACGAGTAGATCAGCTCCGGCCATAGACTTCGTTCTCACAGCCTGAAAAGAGATATTCCATGTTGTGGCAACGGTGTCAAGATAATTCGTTGGCTTGCCGCGTTTGAGAATCTCCGCTCTGTTTTTTCGGAATCGTACCAGATAATCTGATAGCTTTATTCCGCTCTCTTTGATGTAGGCTCCTGCCTGCTCCAATGCCAGGGGCAGTCTTCCGGTCTCCCTGGCCAGAGCTTCTGCTGAGGCTTGATCATCCTGATTGGTTCGCCTGAAAATGAAGTCAACGGCTTCAGCAGGCTCGAAAACCTCAACCGGCAGCACTTTTGCTAAGCCTCCCCAATTGGGATTGCGAGAGGTAATGAGCACATGGCCGCCGCCTCCTTGGGGCAGAAACCTATTCAATGCATCCGGGTCCTGGGCATTATCGAAGATCAGCAGCCATTTCCGGTTCTGCCCCAGCCAGCCCTTCACAGCATTCACGGCCTGGTCAGGAGAATCCGTTTTGGGCAGACCCAAGGCTGCTGCCAGGCAGACATAATCCATGGTTATGCTTGCAGGCTCCTCAGCACGCACCCACCAGACCAGATCATAATCGGCCTGGTAGCGATAAGCGAATTCCCTGGCGAGTGTTGTCTTTCCCTTCCCACCCAGGCCGCTCAGAGCCTGAAGCCATGAATCAGGCTGACCGGGATTCAGAGCGGTGTGAAGACCATTCAGCATTGGTTCGCGGCCTGTGAAGTTACGATTGCGCAGGTGCGGCACATTCCAAATGGGCGGAAGCGCACCGGGAAAACGCGGCCCTCCTGATGCAGTGCGATCGCCTGGAAAGCCGGGCGGAGAGCTGGGCTTAAGACGCTCGTCCCTAGCGGCTGCCAATATTTTTTTTCTTGCCGCATCTTCATCAAGATCCACTAGATCGAGGTAACTGATTGCAGCCAGAAGGCCGTCTGGCTGGCAATCCTGGATTCGTATTAATAATAATTTTCTCTTTTTGCCCGTGGGATCATTAACGAAGGCTGCCGACCACTCTGGTTTTGTGAATATCGAAGCAAGGAAATGGGGGGACAAAACTCCAATGGTCCTTTCAGCATCTTTGGTTGCCTCATGCATCTCCAGAACGAAATTGCTGCCGGGCAGAAAATCCCAGCACTGGATGACTACAGAGTAGCTGGCATCCTCAAGCTGCCACGCGATCCATTCCGCCCACTGGCGATCAGCTTTGTTGTAGCTGATGAAAAAGTCCTTCATCTTGTCTCTGCAAGCAACTCTTGAAGATAAAACATTTGTGCAAGGTTATCTCCGCCAATTTATAAATTATAATATTAATATCATTACTATCAATTGGATTTAACTCAGCTCAAAAATTGTCATATTTCATACATATCAAGGCACTTGAGACATAAAGTTCAAATAGTATTAGGATAAATCATTATTAAAAAAATTAGTTAGAAATAACAAAGCGCAAAAGATGCGGGTCTTCGTGAGCCATCTGAGGGGATGGATGCAGCTTTCCCGAAATCCTGCTTGAATCAACCGGCTTAAATGAAGGGGGAGTATAAAACGTCAATGTTGATACCTATCGGCATAGTCATGCTGAGCGGCGCTGTAGGCGGAATTGTGAATGCACTGGTGAGCGACAACGGTTTTATCAGACCAAGTGAGGAGACGGCGAATGATGTCACCATAATCCGTCCCGGTTTTGCGGGCAACATACTTCTGGGAGCAGTGGCTGCCTTTATGTCCTGGGGCCTTTACGGAGCTTTCAGCAATGCGGTTATCTGGGGCGCGAACACCGGAATGGGAAGGGAGGAGGTAACCGTTTCCATGGCATCCATCTCCGGCGCAGTCCTGGTGGGGATAGGCGGAGCTCGCTGGCTGACCAACGAGGTGGACAAGAAGCTGCTGAAAATAGCAGCGGTCTCGGCTGCCGCCTCCAAGGCATCCTTTGACGATTCTCAGAAAATTGCCCGTGCCACCCCGGCCCAGGCCTTCAATATCGCCAAGAAGATGTACAAAGAGTGAGAGACTATTGGCATGAATGAGCCACTATGATCACAGAGTGCATGCGGGCAATGCTGGGGACGTCTGGAAGCATTTCCTACTGCTGGAGGCGGCAGATTGCCTCCTCGACATCGACGGCAGCCTGGTTTATGCAGAAAGCCATGTGGGACGCCCCGAGTATGCCCTGAGAGCGCCCGGTGATTGGGAGGGCGGAATAGGCAAGATCCGGTCGCTTCTGCCATCCCTTGGAAATTTTTGCTATTTTAACATTCTGGCTGATTTGAATCCTGAAAACCCGTCTTTTGTTCCCTGCATGGGACCGGTTTTGGGATCCATTCCGGTACAAATATCGAGACCAATACTTTATCCTGGATCTGCCCGCCTCATCTATGAGCTGGCGAAGAAGAAAGGAACAAACCTGCAAGCCGATGTTTGGGACAACGATTCCCGTGTAGCCGGCTCTTGGGAGAGCTTCACAGAGGCGGCAGCGGCCAAATCGGCCGGAGCATTTCTGCCTTCTAAAATCGTCTTTCATCAGGGAGACGGATTTCTGGGAGTGTTGTCTTGGCTTCACAGATCTCCGCCTGGACTCCTTTTCATCGATCCTCCTTACCTTGATCCCCAAGATGTCCGGCTCGCAGAGAAGCTGCTGCAAAAAGCGAAAGACCTGGGATGGATTGTGCTCTGGTGGTACATGATGGACATGAAGACCGCGCCGGATTACTTGCAAACATTCGAGCTGCAATTTGCTGAGGCGGGGCTTGAAGGCGGAAGATGGAAAGGAGCCGTCGTGGCTTTTGCCGGAGGAGATAGCGAGCGGTTTGACCATCTCATTAGCCACATTCACCTGCAAATACAAAATTTCATCAGAATACTTATATTGGAATAATCCAGAAAGATATCTGATGGAGCAAGAGCTGCTAAAAGATGTAGTGGTCATATTCGTACTGTCTGTAGCAGTTCTCTTCCTATTCCACAGGCTTCGGGCACCTACAATTGTGGGCTTTCTGCTTACCGGGATTTTGGCTGGACCGCAAGGTTTCGGCCTGATAAGTGCCTCGGAACAGGTAGCCGTCTTAGCTGAGATTGGCGTGGTCCTTCTCCTCTTCACAGTTGGAATGGAGGTTTCTCTCAAGGATCTCCTGAAGATCAAGAAATATGTTCTTGTGGGTGGATCGCTCCAGGTAATTCTGACTATTTTGGTAGTTTTTGCCATTCTTCTAAGGATGCAGGTGCCCATTGGAGAGGCACTGATGCTAGGCTTTCTCATATCTTTGAGCAGCACGGCCATCGTTCTTCGCATCATTCAGAAAAAAGAGCAATTCGATAGCGTCTATGGCCGGACGACCCTGAGCATACTGATCTTTCAAGATATTGCCGTCGTTCCCATGATGCTAATTGTGCCGCTGCTTCCTGGGGCGATGCAGACAACGCTGCAATCGCCCTGGCTGATTTTGGCCAAAGTCCTGGGCCTGATCGCTCTGGTAATTTTGAGCGCCAAGTGGATTGTGCCCCAAATTCTCTATCACATCGCCAAGACGGGGGACAGAGAGCTGTTTCTTCTCAGCATCGTTGCCATCTGTCTTAGCGTGGCCTGGATAAGCTCGCTGGCCGGGCTATCATTGGGCCTCGGCGCTTTTTTTGCCGGGCTTATAATATCCGAGTCGCCCTACAGTCACCAGGCCTTTGGCAATGTGATGCCCCTTCGTGACGCTTTTACCAGCTTCTTCTTCATCTCCATAGGCATGCTCCTCGACCTGAATTATCTCGTGCAAAATCCGGTTTATATAATCCTGGCAGCATTGGCAGTTATGGCTCTAAAAGCCTTAATCGCCGGCTTTGCTGTTTCCATTTTAGGTCTTCCGCTGCGCATAAGCGTTCTTGTGGGACTGGCTTTATGTCAGATAGGTGAATTTTCTTTCATCCTGTCCAAAACAGGTTTTGATAGCGGCATCATCTCAGTGGAAGTCTACCAGCTTTTCCTCGATGTTGCCGTGCTGACCATGGGTGCCACATCCATCCTCATGGCCGTTTCACCAAAGGTGGCAGACGGCTTTTTAAGGCTTCCCATCCCGGATAGATTGAGAAATAGAACACTGCCCATGGCGGTAGCAAGAGGTCCTCAATGGAGAGATCACCTGGTCATCATCGGCTACGGTGTAAATGGCAGGAACGTGGCCATGTCTGCCCGGTCGGAAGGCATACCATTTGTCATAGTTGAAATGGATCCCGACATAGTGATGCGGGAGGAAAAAAATGGGGAGCCGATCCGTTTCGGCGATGCCTCCCAGGAAGCTGTACTGCAATATGTCGGAATTAAAAGCGCAAGAGTGGCGGCAATAGCCATATCAGATCCTGCAGCCACTCGCAGGATAACGGAGCTGGCGAGAAGGATGAATTCCGGCCTGTTTATCATCGTCAGAACGCGCTACCTGCAAGAGATGAATCCACTAAAGGGACTGGGAGCAGACGAGGTCATACCAGAGGAATACGAGACCTCCATGGAGATCTTCGCCCGAGTGCTGGAGCGCTATAAAGTGCCCAGAGAAAAAATCGAGCAGTTCATTGATCACATCAGGTTGGAGGGCTATGAGATGTTTCGGAGCCCTTCCCAGGAACCGTACTGCAATGCTAATTTAAGCATGTTGAGCGATGAGATACGCTCCTTTAGGGTTCTACCCGGATCGCAGGCTGAAGGAAAATCGATTGCATCGGCAAGCCTGGAAGGGCTGGGCATCAAATTTTTAGCCCTGCACACAGATCTGCAGACGATACCTAATCCGGATAGCAAAATGCTGCTACAAGCAGATGATGTAGCCGTTCTCATGGGACCGGGAGAGAAAATAGACCAGGCAGCAAGATGGTTTTCGGACTCGATCATTTCACTCCAAATTAACCATTAAGTTTATCCGCTTTCATGAGGGTTTATTCGCATAAGGGGATCTCACTTGCGCAAAGTCTACCGGCTCACTATCTCACTGATTCTTGTTATGCTCATTTACAGCCTTGTCTTCATGGCACTGATGAGCGTTGAGGGCCAGTCCCAGAACGTGAATCTTGCCACGGCTGTTTACTGGGTGGTGGTGACCATGACCACGCTGGGCTTTGGAGATATCGTCTTCAAAACCCCCCTGGGATATATTTTTACTATCATCGTCTCCCTTTCCGGAATAGCCATTCTCTGGTCAGTGGTGGTTCCACTAGGCATAACTCCCAATCTGGAGCGCATGATCCGGGCCGCTCCCTCTTCCGCCCCGGAGAAGATGAATGGCCACATAATTATTTCCGGATACAATCCCATTGTGGAGACTTTGGCGGAGAGATTTTCTCTGCTGAAGATACCCTTCTTGATCATCGAACGGTCGGAGAGCGTAGCCAGAAGTATCTATAAAAATTATCCTGTTCTCTGGGGAAATCCTTCCCAGACAGAGGTGCAACGAAGAGCTTGCATCACTTCCGCCCGGCTCTTCATAGCCAACGAAAATGACGAACTGAATGCTGAGGTCATTTTAACATTAAGAGAGATCTCTGATATCGAGATCATAGCTCTGGTAGACGATCTGACCAGATCCAGATTTCTGAAGTATGCGGGAGCCTCCCGCATTATCTCGCCTAAAACATTGCTGGGAACCTTCATCGCCCAGATCACCTCTCTGCCTATGAGAAATGTATTTCCTGGATCCATCCAGCTCTTTGGCGATCTTCTCCTGGTGGAACTGCCCATCTATCCGGGTGCAGAGTTGATCGGAGAGAAGCTGGAGGAAATAGGGATAAAGAGATCGGGCGCAGGCATCGTGGGCATCTGGCAGAGGGGAGTCTTTCATCCCAGCCCCGGGCCCAATGAGACCGTGCACTCCAACTCGGTGCTGATGGCGGTGGGAAATATCGAGCAGCTCTCTGCCATCAGGGATCTCACCTTAGGCACTCGTAAGGAGGGGCCTCAAATAATCCTGGGATACGGGGATGTGGGAAAACGGGTGGCGGCAGTTCTATCGGACTGCGGAACAAATCCAAAGATCCTGGACAGGCGCGTTTTAAAAGATATCGATTTTCCGCACATAACCGGTGATGCTACGGCAGAGGACGATCTGCTGCAAGCAGGGATCAAAGAGGCGGTGGGAGTCCTGATCATGCTCAACTTAGACTCTGATGCCATTTATGCCACCCTTCTCGCCAAAAATCTTAACCCCCATGCCTTTGTAGTGGTGAGAGCCAATCACCTCAAGTCAGCCGAGAATATCTACCGGGCCGGGGCGGACTATGTAGCATCCGTGCCAATCGTAGCCAGCCACATGCTGGCCAGGATCATCCAGGGAGAAGAGGAGCAGCTGCATCTCTTATATGAGGATCTGGAACTGAAGATATTCCATGTAAGCAAGAGGTCTCGTTTAGCGGGAAGAACCCTGGCAAAGCTGGATCTGCCGCAGATGTTCGGCTGCCGAGCGGTAGCCCTGGAGCGAATGGGCCAGGCCATGGCTGTGCCGGACACAAGGACCGTCGTGGAAGGAGGCGATATTCTGGCACTGATGGGCAGCCCGAAGGGCATTGAGGCCTTCAGCCGGAAATACGATCGAAGGAAAGACTGGAAGAAGATGCTGAAGATCTAATTGTTGTTATCGGGATGATCGAAGTCTATAAGCTGCACGTTCCTCTCCCGGTTCTCCTTTGGCATGACCTGGGAATTGCTCCTCGTGCGGGTGGGCCTCGTTTTCCAGAACGGCGATCCGTGCATGCCGTCTTAAAAGTTATATTATTATCATTATGCGGAAATCCAATCCGCGCGGGAGATCCCTGCATCTTTTAAAATTGTTTTAATGAGACTTACATCTACGTCCTCGCCTTGATGCGGATTTGGCAAGATGATAACAGTGTCGTCAATGACCATGTACGGGTGCTTGCTGCCATGGTGTGGTCCTTCCAATCCCAGCTTCTTCAGCTTCTTAATGAGGATGCGATAAGGAACGGGAATTATTCTACACAATGGCCATCGGCTCCTGAGAGACCCCGATCGCATAACCCTCAAGGGATGGAATGGCGAAGCCTCTCTGCAGCCGAATGGTAATCCATTCCTCAATGACCTCGATAAGATCTTCCCGGCATTTCTCAATAGTTTCGCCGGTGGCTATCACGCCACGAAGTCCTTCCACAGTGGCCATGTAGGAGCCATTCTCCAGGGATTCGTACTTCGCTCGCCCCAAAGCGGCTCCGATATACTCCGAGAACATGATGAGTTCTACTACTCGATGGGATTTAACTTTTATCGTTTGATTTTGGTTTCATGAGGGGACTTTTGCGCCGGCTGCGTCCTCCGCCAGGGGCCCCGCCGTGAGCCTGGCAGCCATCAGCTCCTTCCGTATAGCCCGAAAGAGCTCCTCGTGCAGACGGGCCCTCGTAATCAAGGACATCGACCCTGGTGGTAGTATTGATAGTAATAATCTGTTTTTGTCAGACGGAAAGCCACTCATCCCGAGAGATCTTGCACTATTTCAGGATGATTGAGATACCTTTTATCGGCGGGATCAAGTCTCCTAATCGGAGTCTTAGCGCAATCCAGCCCTCAATCACCTCGATGAGATCTTTACGGCATTCTTCGATGGTGTCTCCGATGGCAATTACGCCTTGAAGCCCAACTACTGTAGCCACGTATGTGCCATCTTCCAAAGTATCGTACTCTGCCAGTTTTAGTGCTGCCTTAATGTACTCAGAGAACATGATCTGATCTTATAAACTTGCAGGAATTTAACTTTATCTTCGATGAGATCTCTTAGCCGTTTGCAGGCTCCACCACTCAGTGGTTTGTCGTTTTGCAGCTCTTCCACTTCTTGCCAACTGAGAATCCATCTCCTGTATCCAAAAATAGTAATGAAGATCGCAGTACCACCCTTCATCCATAGATCTCTCTAATCAGGCCCAATGCTGATTCCTGCACCTTGTCCACAAATTTTGCAGGAACGTAGGACCTGGGTGTCTGGGAGCGGGCCAGGCAAATGAATGCCGGTCTGGCCACGCTCTCCAGGACGCGCCGAACTCCCGCCAGCCTCTTCTTCATGACCTCATGCGGCGAACCTCTGTCGCCGTTTCCGTACAGGCCGTCCAGATCAAAGCCTACCGCAGTGGGAAGAAGGCAATCTTGCAGATCCCTATGAAAATCATGCAGGGTTATCTTGCGTGGCACGGGAGAGCTCTTGGCGCTGCTGCCTTTGAGCCGGGTTGTGTCCTCATCCCAGACAATCCATTTACCTTTTCTTTCATTGGGTTGAGCGCTTTTCTCGGTAGTCTTTAGCGCGTCGATTGTCTCTGATCCGGATACTCTTCCATAGGCATCTATTTGATTTTCCTGAGGGTGAAAATGGTACAAAGCCCCAACGACTCCGGTGTGAAATGCGGGGCAGGTGAAATTGCCTTCGTTGACTTTTTCCCGGCAATAGTCTTGCAGGTAGGGCATTAGCCTTGCAATAAATTGGAACTTTTCCCTTCCTTCCCTGGCAGGCAGAGCCGGGCAGCAGTGGAACATGTCGTGATGGGCATCTATACGTACTACTATCAGGCTGCACTTATGGCGCAAGAATTCCTGGAACCAATAAGGTACGATATCGTTATGGGGATCGACGATGATGATCTTTATTCCACCGATGAACAGCTCGACGGGGGAAAACCGGCAAGAACCTGAGGACATGGAAACACTCCTGGTGGCGGAGATGAGGCGGCTATGCTCTCGATTTAAAGTTTAACTTTGCTCACGATTATTGGTGTAAATAATGGTCTTCAAACTTAATAAATTTTTCGCAGGCTCGCCCTACAAATGTTTACCCGACAGTAATATGATGCAAAAGATCCCAAGCGGTAGAGCGAGGAGATGTAAATGAGATTTCGCAGCAGTATGATTCTTGCATTGCTCTGTGCCTCGATTATCATCTGGATGGGAGCGGCGCAAGGCATGGTGGTCATCAATGAGGTGGAGGCAAATCCGGCAGGAGATGAAAGTGCCCACAAGACCTCCATAACGGCCTGGTTTGAGCTTTATAATAATGATGACAAAGATGTGGATATCGGTGGATGGAGCATAAATAACTCGGAAGGAAGAGCGATGACAATTCCCCCGGGCGCGGTCATCAAAGGCCTGGACTATTACGTAATGGATGTGAGGCCCAAATGGCTGGCTCAAAGCGGCGAGATTCTGGTGCTGACCGATGCCAGCGGCAGAGAGGTGGACCGGACTGCCGTTCTCAGTGATAAAGAGGATAACGAGATCGCCTGGACAAGAGATCCGGACGGAAGGGACACCAACAGCACGTATGACTGGAAGTTCCTGGCCAACAGCCGCGGATTTTAATGGGATACGAGATCTCGCTGGAGCGGGCCTGGGATGAGCTGGATAAGCTCGCTTTGCAGGATTGTACGGTGTCTCTCCTGGGGGAAAATTACCAGGTTAAGGCAAGCGAAAGAGCGGTGCTGCTCTGCGGGGCTCCGGCCGGGCAGATGCAGGCCGTGCTCATTCTGCACTACCTGATCGGCCTTTTGCAGCACGGCTGCCGCCCTCGGGGCGAGTGGATCTCCTTCAAAGAGACGAGGGACGGCAAGCTCTTCTGGCCTGCTTTTCAGGAGAGCGCCATAAAACCGCTGGTGCAGAGCTTTCATCGTGACCCGGAGGGCCTGGTGCAGAATTTGTCAGAGCGCCTGGGAGGCCGGAAGGTGGAGGGCGGAGATGTAGCGGTGGAGCTGGCCACGTTTCCTGGCGTATTCGTGAGGCTGATCTTTTGGAAGGGTGACGAGGAGCTGCCGCCCGAGGCGAGCCTGCTCTTTGACAGAGGGCTGACGGAGATTTACAGCACGGAGGATGTGGCGGTGCTGCTGATGGCGGTGGTGCAGAAAGCGATAGAATGGAAAGCGATTTGTCAGGCGTAGATATTTATTCGAATCAAGCCGCATCATAAGACATGCGACAGGTCATAATCTACCCCGGAGAAGATGGCTACTTTGTGGCAGAAGTGCCCAGCCTTCCCGGTTGCATCAGCCAGGGAAAAAGCAAAGAAGAGGCGCTAATAAACATCAGAGAAGCTATCCGGGTTTATATTGCAGTATTGCAGGATGATAACATTTCAGTTCCGGAAGAGCATTAAGAGTAAAGGGACTAGCCAAAGTCTCCATTTTCTAAAAATCTATTCCATCGTCAAGCTATTTCAGCATGCTTCGATTTCATCAATGCTGGCTTTAAACAGACCGATCGAGAGCAAGCAGAAACAGCATCATCATTGGCTTAGTGCGCTATTTCATGGCCAGTGAACCAGTCCCACCTTTGCCGCTTTCCTGGTGGCATTGCTGACTCCTGCTTTCGGATCAGCGTTCCGAAAGTTATTGATGCTCGTCGTAAACATGTCCGACATCAAGCCACCGGGATTCTTTTTGAATGCAATGTTCTCAAATATAACTGGATTCAGGTTGGTTAGATCGATGGCAAGCGGATTTCCCCAAATATATCCTGGGTCCATAGGATTTATTATGGTCCTGTTGATCGATTCGTTGACGACATCACGATTAGGATTTATCGTGTCCGAAGGTGATTGTGCAAGAACTGGAGCTATCAAGGCCATCAAAACGGCTGCAATTACTGCTTTTCTCGAATATTTCATATAACGCCTCCTAGATGTGCATCTCTTCTTTCAAAACACTGAAATGCCGCCCACTCTACGGCAGATGACGATATTAACTAGGGCAGATTATATACTTTGCGGCATTATAACGGACTGACTAAAATTAAAATAATTAAATACTACTATTCTACATATTCATAATGCCTGTATCCCTGATGATCGATCCTTACCAGGGCAAACTCACCCCTGGGCGGCAGCACGCTCTTTTCCTTCTTCCCTTCGTGAAGCCTCTCATAATCCTGCAAAGATATCTGCCTTCTCTCCTCCAGCCTCTGCAGCAGACCTCTCAAGGGCACAGATGCGACCTTTGGCTGGGCTAGGGCCGAGAAGAAGAGGGCCGAGCAGCCGCTGCCGTAAGCTCCGAAGCACATCCTTTCTCCTGCATGAATCTTCTGCATCTCCAAAAGGCTGGCCAGGCCCAGATAGATCGATCCGGTATAGATGTTTCCCACCTGGCGAGAGAGCGTGGCCGTATCCCTGACTTTGGCCTGGTAGGCTTGCAGGAATTGCTTTGACTTTGCGAAGCGCCGGGCGTAGTCCGCCTCTGCCGCCTGATATTTTTCGGTTTCATCATACTCCAGGGCTTTCGGCTCTCGTCCCAACTCTTGCTCGATCTCGCTGTATCTTTGGCTTTCTCTCCAGTCGTGCCTGAAGACGGCAGCGGAAGCGTATTCGACCATCCTGGGATAGGGAATATGAAAGAGAAGATGATCTACGAAATCGGTAACGCACTCGCCTTTTTCGGGCGCAATTGCCCCCCGGCGCTTCGCCCGGGCGGCAAATGAATCAAAGGCTCCTCGCATGGCATCCAGATAACACTGATTGCTGTGCTTTCCGTTTACAACTGCAGTTGTGCAGCCCATGGGCCTGAAGAAGTCGTTCTCGTCCCTGGTGAAGGAGCCGTAGATCTGCTCCAAGGCCAACAGCCGGGGATTCTTTTTTATCAGCAGGGCCACGCTGCCCGCTCCCTGCGTGTACTCGCCAGCGGAGGCCAGCGGGTACTTGGCCACATCCGAGGCGATGACAATGCCCACCTTGCCTTCTTCTTCCACAGCCGCCCAGTAGCTCTGGCTCTCCAGGGCCAAGGTTGTGCCGATGCAGGCTGCCTTAAACTCAACCGTACTGCATTCTTGAAAAGAGCCCTTTCCGTAGATCTGCTCCAGCATGCCTATGACGTAGGTCCCCAGGGCCTTGGCCTCGTCCAGGGCCGACTCCGTTCCCACATAGATTTTGCCGATCTCTTCCGGACGAAGATGGGTTCGCCTCATCAGATCCAAAAGAGACATGGCCGCCATGGTGGCTGCATCCTCATGGGCATCGGGAACGGCCATGCGTTCGATGCCTATTCCCTTAATCAGCTTGCCGGGATCGATGCCTCGATTATTGGAGAACTCTCCCGCCAGGGGAAGAAAGAGCCTGGGCACATAAACGGATAAATCATCGATTCCCACGGCCTTTTCTTCAGGCACATTCTTTGTAGGCATGTCTTCAATACTCCGGCTCAATATCTGGCATCTCCTCACTGCTGGCTCATGCGTGGCTGGATATTATTTCAGGTTTTTGCTTACCTCCAGAGGAAAATATATCAATGAGAAACGCCAGACTATGATCTGGAATTATAGGAGTGAAGGATATATGACTGATGGAGATGTATACAAAATAATAGAACTGGTCGGAACTTCCAAAACGAGCTGGGAAGAAGCAGTTAAGACCGTTGTTGACAGGGCTACCAAAAGCCTGAGAGACCTTCGCATCGCTGAGGTCAAGGAGCTGGATGTCCGGCTGGAGAATGGAAAGATCGCGGAGTACAGGGCTAAGGTAAGGCTCTCCTTCAAGTACGAGGGAGAAGATTAAGATCCCGCCTAACTTCTATTTTTACTAAACTGACCTATTTTCTCTATTTATCCGCTTCGTTCATGTACCAGCTTGATCTCAAAGAGCTTGGGCCACAACTTTCCTGTCACAAACAGCCTATCTTCTAACGCATCGTAGGCAATGCCGTTTAGCACATCCACAACACTTCCCTGAATATCGCGTTCCTGCAAGATCCCTTGCATATTTATTTTGCCTTTCACCTCGCCGCTCTCGGGAGATATTATCACTATCCAGTTTGTAGGCCAGACATTGGCATAGATTTGCCCTTTGATATACTCCAGCTCATTTAGGCCCATAAGCGACGTGCCATTGGCTGTGACTTTAATCTGACCCTTTTCCGCAAAGCTCTCAGGATCAAGAATATGCAGAATGTCTGTGCCATCGCTCATGATCAGGCTCTTGTTGTCGGAGGTTATGCCCCAGCCTTCTGTCGGGTAGCTGAAGTTGCCGATCTCTGTCAAATTCCCTTTGCCATAGACAAGGCCCCGGCCCGACTGCCAGGTGAGCTGAATGATCCGGTCTTTCCAGAGGGCTACGCCTTCCCCAAATAAGGTGTTCTCCAGGTGTGTCTGCTCTAGAACGCGGCCAGTTTCCAGATCGACGCGGCGCAATGATGATCGTCCGTACAGCCCAGTTCCTTCGTAAAGCACCCCTTCGTCATATACCAGGCCTTGAGTGAATGCGAGGCTGCTGTGAGGATAGGCATTGACGATTTGGTAGCCGAATACGGGGATCGCGTCCGCCTCGACAAAATGAGAGCTGCCCTGCGCGGTAAAGAGCATAGCTGCTAAGAGCAGAACAGCCGGGAGGGCCAGGAGAACGAATCGTGATGTGCAGGCTATTTTTATCATGGAATCAGAAAGGTCTATTAGCCTCGGGCTTTAAAGATTTTCCGCTATTGATCAGGGAAGATCTGAGAAGGAAAGACGTAAATGCTAAGAATAGTATTATCAGATCAACTGGAGGAGAACAGAAACGGCATCCGGCAAAATATCTTTAGTAATGGCCGACATCACCACGCTCAAGGTCGATGCCATCGTCAACGCCGCCAACAACTCTCTCCTGGGGGGCGGGGGTGTGGACGGTGCCATCCACAGCAGAGCGGGCCCACAGCTTCTGGAAGAATGCCGGCGCATCGGAGGCTGTCCGACGGGCGAGGCTTGCATCACCCGGGGCTACCATCTTGCTGCAAGATGGATCATCCATACCGTAGGACCCATCTGGCGAGGCGGAAACAACGGCGAGGACGATCTATTGGCCTGCTGCTACAGGAACTCTTTTTCCCTGGCAGAGCAGCACGGCATAAAGAGCATAGCTTTCCCGGCTATCAGCGCCGGAGCTTATGGGTTTCCCATGGAGCGGGCCTGCCGCATTGCCCTTAGAGAGATGAGCGCTTTCCTGGAGAAGTGTGACGAAATAGAGGTCATAGCCGTCTGCTTTAGCACAAGAGCCTACCTGTGTTACATAGATGCCTTGCGAGGGCTTTGAAGCCGTTGGGTCAGCTTACAAAGTATATGCCTATCGCTACCACCAGGAAAGAAATCCCCTTCTGTTTCAAAGAACACCAATCCGTTTTTTCGTTCATCACTTTTGCCAGCTTCGGCATGAGAATTCCCAGGCCAAGGATGAGGAGCACCGTCATGATGGGCTGAAGTGCTCCTACGCTTGATACCATGGTAACCGATCCGATAGCATAAGCGAAGAGCGAGAAGATGATCCCCAGGAATTGGAAGATCTCCTCTGAGATCAGAGTTCCCACGGCCAAGCCGCCCTGACTAAAGAAGTTCTTGACCTCGCTGCGTATGGATTGAATGCCCATGAGGGATAATACCATCATCAGACTGCCCAGGGACGACCAGATATAGAGATTCCATTCATCGATGGAGATGAGTAGATACTTGAGGGAAAGATAATAGACGGCGGTTAAGATCCAGTACGACAGGAAAGGCTTGATAGCAGGAGATAGGGCACTTAGAAATGGCTTGATGTTTAAGCTATTGCTATTACAGCTGTAACTGTATAAACCATTGCTACAAGATCCATTTTTTTTGTAGGACATTAGCAGAGTGCCAACGAGAAGCAATAGACCTCCTGCACAATTTTTTAGCTCCATCACCTCCCCTAAAAATAGGACGGAGCCTATGAATACAAACAAAGGATAAATGTATTCCAGAGCGGCTACTTTAGATGTTTCTTCCACCTTTAGGGCCTTCATGTAATAAAAGGAGGGAAATACTTGCAAGATTCCGAAGAGAAGAGCAATGAGGGATTGCGGGTAGACAAAGTTTGCGCCTGCTATTAAAAACACTGGGATAGCAAAGAGCTGCGAAGCTAATACCTGGCATACGATGTACCCATTGGAATTGTCTACGTAGCTGCTGAGCAGAAACTTATCCAGTAATCCTGCGATAGAGAAAAAGACTGTTCCTAAGAATGCGAATGCAAACCATTCCAGTTAAAATCCCCCCTTTAAATAATGCGTTTTTTTAAATATTCTCAGTAATACTGCTACCGTTTATATACTGTTACTGTTTAAATCAATTAGATATCAATGTCATACTAGATATACTTATCCAATTTTCAATTTATGAGACATCATAGATTAATAATTTTTTTATATAAGTTGTGTCTTAGATACATTATTTGCCATTGTATGTAATAATTATGGAAAAAAATGATGATCAGTTTTACATAACGTTCTCAGACATCCCGATTTGAATTATATATTTATCATTAATCCCGGAGTAGAGCCGACTAATGATTGGGCAGTGTGAGCGTTGCGACGGGAACAGAAATAACACATACAAAAAAAATGATAGCCGTTGATAGTCCTGAGGACTGCTCTCGGCCTCATCATATCATTATCTCGTAGCTATCCTTGTGCGGATTGATGAGCAGCCGTTCTGCAATCTCTCCCGCCTTAATTTGCGCTTCCGGCTTGAGCGTATTGAAGTACAGCTTCCAGACAGTGGCCTTCTTCACATCCACCACATTATCGAAGCCCAAGCGGCTTCGCAGGCGCTCTCTGATAGAGATGGCCTCGCCGTCCTCGATATGTAGGCCGACCTTGACCGGCACGTAGTCCTCCTCAAACTTAAGCTCGTCGATAAGAACTATGTGGCTCTCTTTGTTCTCGTTGACCAGCTCCTTGGCAAAGCTCTTGGCCAGCTCCTCTGGGTCTCCGGAATCCACCTCGATGGAAAACAAGCGCTCCTTCTTGACATCGTCCAGGACATTGCCAAAGCCCAGGCGCCGGATGAGCGTGTTCTTAACGGTGGCCGCCTCGGCATCGGGGATCTTCAGCCAGACGCGCAGATTGATCTTACGATTCATGCTCATGCGTTCACCTCGATGTAGCGTTTCATGGATTCGAAGACCCTTCTGCCGGGACCGGGCTCATCGGGCCGCTGTTTTCTTGGATCGAAGGCAGGAAGCTGCCAGGCGAAAAAGGCCCTTTCCGGGTGAGGCATCATGCCCAGGACATTTCCCGGCTCATTGCAGATGGCAGCTATGCTCTCGGTGCTGCCGTTCACATTGAAGGGAAACTCGTTTATGATCCGCCCGTTCTTATCACAGTAGCGGAAGACCACCTGACCCTCGTCGTTAAGCTTTTTCATGAGCCCAGGGGTGGTAGTGACCAGATTTCCTTCGCCGTGGGCGATGGGGATCTTGAGCAGTGCTCCTCTCTCGATGGCAAAAGAGCCGCTGCACCTTTTGGAAGGTGCTTCATGCCGAAGGTTGACCCAATCGCAGTAGTAGCCCCGCCGCACAATCTTTCCCTGGGAGACCATCACGTTTTGGGCCAGGGCCATGTCCACATTTCCGCAGCTCGTAGCGCTGCCGGGAAGAAGGCCCGTCTCCACCAGAATCTGAAATCCGTTGCAGATGCCGATGATGGGCTTTCCAATGCCTGCTTCTTCTTTCAAGGCGCTCATGACCGGCTCTTTGGAGGCTATAACTCCGGCCCGAAGCCGGTCCTGATAGGAGAAGCCTCCCGGTATGACAAATCCGTCAAAGCCCGAAAGCTCGCCAGCCGGCCGGTTCCAGCGAAAGATCTCGCCTTCCATGCCCACTGCTTTCACTGCCACCAGCGTCTCAAATTCGCAGTTCGTACCGGGAAACTGCAAAACTGCAATCTTCATCTCATCGCCTCCACCAGGCCAGTCGTCCAAGCATTCCTCGCCTCGTCCAGGTCCAGGTCGGCCACACACTCGCCTGCTCTTGACATCACAATCCGTCTCTTGCCTGTAACTATGCCGATCTGCATCGGCTCCAGGCTGTAGCTCTTGAGAAGCTCCTCCAGCCGGGCCTCGCTGCCCGCTTTTGCCTCCAGGACAAAGCCGGAGGATTCTGAGAACAGCAATTTATCGGTCCTCATGCCGATGTCGCCGCCCTGGACGCGGTCCAGGTCCAGCTCCAGTCCGAAGCGGGCCGGCCGGGTGAGGGCCATCTCAGAGAGGCTCGCCGCCAGGCCGCCGTTGGAGATATCGTGGGCTGCAGCCAGCAGGCCCTCATCGATGGCATCGATTACGGCGTAGATCATGTTCCTCTCCAGATCGAAGCGAACGATGGGCACGTTAGCGCCCGTTTCTCCAAATATGGTTCGGTAGTATTCGGAGCCGCCCAGCTCGTCAAATCTCGGCCCGATGAGGAAGAGTTTGTCGCCCGCTTTCTTGAGATCCATGGTTATGGCTTTGCTAAAGTCCTTCATGATGCCTACGCAGGCCACCACGGGCGAGGGGTCCACCGATCCCTGGGGCGATTCATTGTAGAAGCTGACGTTCCCGGAGACTATGGGCACAGCCTGCTGCTGGGCTTCGTAGCCTTTGAGGTACAGTTTTTTGCAGGACTCGGCCAGGCCTTTCACGCCTTCCCGGAATTCCCAGAAGGCTTCCGGTTTTTCCGGGTTGCCATAATTCAGGCAGTCCGTCAGAGTGGAGGGAACAGCGCCGACTGCGGCCACATTTCGCATGGCTTCGGCCACGGCTGTTGCTCCGCCCCAGTAAGGACTGATGCGTCCGTAGAAGGGATTGCTGTCCACAGCCAGGGCAATGCCAAACTTTTCGCCCCGCACCGGTGCGATCAGTCCGGCGTCCGCCTCGCCCGGCCGGATCACGGCGTTGCCCATGACCTCAGTATCGTAGTAGCGGTAGACGTGCTCTCGGGAGGCGATGTTGGGCGACCGCAAAATCTTGAGCAGCACATCATTGTAATCCGTCGGCTCAGCCACATCCGGCTCGGTCACTTTGATAGTGCGCGGCAATTCCAGACGATTGTAGCGGATGCCTTCCGTCAGGTGTTGGATGGGCACATCGCAGACCATCTCGCCTTTGTGCGTGACCGTAAATCGGTCCCCAGTGTTGATCTTGCCGACAACGCTGGCCCGAGCCCCCTCGTAGACGTTGGGCAGATCCCAGTCCTCGTTGTAGATCTTGAGAATCTTCTCGCGTAGCTCCGGGGGCGAGACGATGAGGAAGCGCTCCTGGGTCTCGGCGATGCTCAGCACCTCGGCTGGGAAGTCGGCCGCTGTGTGCATGTCGTCCAGGTTGATCTCCATGCCAAAGCCACCGGAAGAGCCCATCTCTGATGTGGCGCAGGTAAAGCCGCCCCCGCCCAGGTCCTTGAAGCCGATCTCGATGCCCGACTCGCGGACCAGCCGGAAGAGATCGTCGTTGGCCTTGAAGAGCACGTTCTTCAAGAAGGGATCGGGAATCTGCACAGCGCCGCGGTTGGTCTCCTCGTCCTCCTCTCGTAAGGCCTCTGAGGCGAAGGTGACGCCCCCCAGGCCTGACGAGTCGGTGGGCTTGCCGATCAAAATCACGTCGTAGCCCTTCTCGCCGGCCAGGGGCGGAGCGCGGGAGCGGATGATCTGGTCGCGCCGCACGATGCCGATAGAAACGACGTTTACCAGGCAGTTGTCGTCGAAGCTGTCATTGAAGACGATGTCTCCGCCCATGTTGGGAACACCGAGAGCGTTGCCGTACTGCCAGATTCCGTCCACCACGCCCTCTGCCACCCAACGCACCTTGTTGGCCTTGGGGCCGTAGGGATTGCCAAAGCGCAGGGGATCGGCGGTAGCGACAACGGTCGCGCCCATGCAGTTGACATCGCGGACAATTCCGCCGATGCCGGTGGCTGCACCCTCGTTGGGCAGGATTTGGCTGGGGTGATTGTGGCTCTCGTGGGAGATGACGACGCACCACTTGTCATCGATGGCCACAATTCCGGAGTCTTCCACAGGGCCCATAACCACATTGGGGCCGTCGGTAGGAAGGAATTCTTTGAGGGTGGCGCGAGAGCTCTTGTAGGAGCAGTGCTCGGACCACATGGCATCATAGCAGAATAATTCGGTGAGGGTGGGGTCGCGGCCCAGCACCCCGGCAATGGTGCGCGCTTCCGGGACGGACATGCCAATGCCGGCGGCGCGCAAGCTGGTCTGCACTTGCGGATCGGAAAGACCGATTATCTTCAATTCAGTTACACCTCTGGTTAGCTAAGATATGCTGGGCGGGTGGCATTATCAATTTATCGATCCGGGCGGTGAGGGAAAGGGGGAGATGAAAAAAGTAAAGTGGAAGTCCTGTTGAATTTCTTACATGATTCTCATTACAATTACGTGACTGGGTGTAAGGTATTAGAAAACATATTTAAGCATTGATGTAGATGGATGCATAATGCCTGAATTAGAAATATCTAATGCAGAAAGTGATTTTTATGAAGAACTTTTAGATGCTTATCAACATTTTATTGACTTGCCATTATGCATAGTTTTTAATAATGGATTGAAAATATATTCAAGCAAAAATAACAACACGATTTGTCATTTTATATGCTCACGTTATCCCAAATTATGCGAAAACGAAAGAAATCATAATAATATTAATATGGTTAATCTATGTAAATCGGGTCTTCTTTGCTATGAGATCCCAATTGAAGTAAATAAATGTGAAGTTGGTGTAATTAAAATTGGACATGTCATTATAAACGGTTATGAGTCAAAATCGGAAAGCATATTGGTAAAATCACTACATGATGAAGGTGCTAATAAAATTGAAGTAGATTTCTTTCGAGACTTAATGAAAAAAGCGGAAAAAATAAATTTAGATAAAGTATCGAACGGTGATATCAATAAAACACTTCTATTTATAAAATACATTTTGGAAATAAATTTGAACCAAAGAGAACAGGATAAAAAAAAGCTAACAGATGTAAAAATACTTGTCGAAAATTTAGCTCACCAATACCTAACTCCAATCCAAGGTATAGTGGGAAACGCAGAAAATTTGATTAACGAATACGAACGATTGCCTCGACTATGCCAAGACCTAGAAATAAAATTAATAGCAAACGATATTTATTTGGAAATACAAAAATTAGCGTTATGTGCAGATAACATAAGAAACTGGATAGCTTCTGAGCACAATTTGTTATATAGGTATGATTTTCATATGACGCCAATTTTTCCGATAATTATTGATACAATAAAATTATTTCGGGCTGAAGCCAAATCAAGAGATATAATAATAAAAGAACCCGAATTCTCAGATGGAGCGCCGCCCAACTTGAAGATTTCGGGGGAACATATGAGACGAGTTTTTTATAACGTAATTAGTAACGCCGTAAAGTACTCATTTGAAGGAACTCCCGCAAATTGCAGGTGGATTGAGATTAAGTGTAATAAAATAAATAATTATTATTGTATTGATATAATTAATTATGGAGTTGGCATCCTGCCTGAAGAGATTGATGAAAAAATATACCAACCAGGATATCGCGGTAAGCTTGCTATGGATCGCAATAGATACGGATCGGGATTAGGACTCGGAGTTATAAGAAAAATAGTAGAAGATCATGGAGGGGGAGTTAAAATAATCAGTGAGGCCCAAGGAGACAGAATTCATTATGCTAAAACTCCATTCAAAACTATAGTTAGAATATGCTTGCCGTTATCAAATGAGGTGGATTCACTTGGTAGAAACTAGGAAAATATTATGGATAGAAGATTCTGCATACACCTTACGCAGCTTAATAAGGCCCTTAGAAAAGAAAGGCTATAGATTCACTATTGCAACCAATGAGAAACAAGCACTCGATATATTAGATAATGATACCTTTGATTTAATATTGTTTGATATCATTATCCCAACAGGATCTGATGAATCAGAAGATTTTATTGAATATGTGGGAGTTCGTTTGGCAAAAGAAATTGTTAATATTAGAAAAATAACCACACCTATTATAGTTATCTCTGTAGTAAATAATCCGAATATAATCAAAGAATTTGAGAGTTTAAATGTGGCAAAAATTTTGCAAAAAGGGTATATACTTCCAAGTATATTGGAGCGAGAAGTAGAAAACATTTTTAAAAAAATATCATAATTTTAATAGCAGTAATTATAACGAAGGAAAACAATTTATAGTTTAGCTCTTCCTAAGGGAAGCATGACGATAATAGCTTGATATGGTGATTCCCTGGCTGAATCTATTCTAATAATTCACCTTTCTGATCTTCATTTTGGCCCAAATAGTCGATTCGCTAATAGAGATCCTATTGAATTAGGCCAGCGTCTATTTTTAGCTATAAATAAAGAGATAGAAAATAGACATATACATCCTCAGATGAAGCTTGTAATTATAACTGGGGATATTACTGATACTGCTGAACCTGAGCAGTATAACCTAGCGTTTTTGTTCTTTAAAAGCTTAGCGGATGAATTCGGATTAAACCATGAATACTTTATTTTTGTTCCTGGTAACCATGATGTATCTTGGGCCAATTGTAAGAAAATAGAAGAAGATGGGAAGAAATTAGGTCTTAATGACTATGAAATACGCGATCAGTTAGACCAGGCTAAGCTTTTACCATTCGAAGATTTTTTGCAGAAATTCTATGGACGTTCCCGAAGAGATTTCTTGGATAATCTAGGGAAAAATGCCTATATTTATAATTTTATGGAAAGTAACCTTACAATAGCTGCTCTAAATTCCTGCGAAAAGGAATCACATAGATTAGAGGATAGAATTGGGAAATTTGGGGATAAACAAGCAAAAAGCTTAATGCTATATTGGCGAAATAAAAAATCGAACTTTCAGCTAAAAATTGTGGCCATCCATCATAATCCCGTACCTATGGTTGATAGAAGTATCCAAGATGCTATTAATTATTTAAAGAAACTTTATAAAGAACAAAAATTGAGTAATGATAGTTTTCAGCGGTTCAGCGCGGATATTGTTGGTTTTGAGGGGCGGGATTTCCTAAAGGCGATAACTGAAGATTGCCAAGTTCAACTTGTGTTGCATGGTCATTATCACGCCACGAATAGAAATGCGTGGCCTTGGAAAAAAGAAGGGCAAACTAATGTCCTTTCAGCAGGTAGCTTTGGTCTTGTATCAGATGAATTGCCAAGAGATTCTTATAATACACAAAATTTAATATTTATAGATATATCCGAAAGGAAGATTCATTCATGGGAGTTAGTATACAACCCGCTAATTAGGCCAGAAGGATCAATTTTTAACGGAGATTTTACGTTAGGAGATGTAATTCTTGACGCTCATAATCTTCTTATACCCGATGATTCAATACAAAGCAATCTATCTCAGGAACAGATCGCTAAGGGAAGCACATCTGAACTTACCAATAGAGAAGTTAGTGTTCTCTCCATTTGCATTCCATCTTGTCAATATCGTGGTCTCTATTCGTTTGAAGAAAAAGATTCCCCTATCTTTTTCGGACGATACACATTAACAAAACGATTGGTAGATCTATTAAGAGAAAAATCGATGGTAGCGGTCATTGGTTCATCAGGCAGTGGGAAATCATCTCTAATATTTGCAGGATTAGTTCCGCAACTACGTGCCGAAAATAATTGGATTATTATATCATTCCGTCCTACTAATCATCCACTATACGCACTAGCTGCAGCCCTAATATCATACATCGGTGAATATAGTAGCGATGTTGAACGTATATTTAAGATCAATGACATGGTTAGAGAATTTTATGAAGAGAGTATTTGTGAAGAGAGAATATCACTTGAGGGTGTCTTAGAGATTATTATTCAAAGAACGCTAGCTGACCAAAAATTATTATTGATTATAGACCAATTCGAAGAGATATATACTCTGTGTAATGATTTAATGGAACGTAATGTATTTTTAAAGTTATTAACAAGAGCTATAAATTCTAAATTATTTAAATTTCAAGAGAAAAATAAAATATTGCTTGCTTTAAGGGCGGATTTCTTTAACCATGCACTCTCAACTCGCAATTTCGCCGATATGCTGCAGGATTCAACTTTTATCCTTAGTCCAATGAGTAAGGAAGAACTAAGAGATGTTATCGAAAAGCCTGCTTTGCAAAAAAATATTACATTTGAAGATGGTCTCACGGATAGAATAATTGAGGCAATAGGTGAGGATTCAAATTGTCTTCCTATCCTTGAATTCACTTTAACTTTGCTTTGGGAACGACAACAAAATGGTAAAATAAAACACGTTGCTTACAAGGAAATAGGTGGAATAGAGAATGCTCTTACTTCCTATGCAGACGATCGATATAATCGTCTGACAGATTTTGATAAAATACTCGCAGAAATGATTTTTATACAATTAGTACAACCAGGTGTAGATACAGAAGATACTCGCAGACAAGCTATAAGAGAAGAAATTGGAGAAAATTGTTGGGATTTGGTAAGGAGATTAGCTGATGATCGTTTGGTTGTCACAGGAAGGAGTAATAAATCATTAGATGAAACAGTAGAGGTCGTGCATGAAGCATTAATTCAAAGATGGGGTCGATTACGTGAATGGATGGAACTCAACCGTGAGTTCCGAATTTGGCAAGAACGACTGCGATCTTCAATAGAACAATGGGAGATAAGTGATCTGGATTACAGAGCATTACTAGGTGGAGTATTACTTGCAGAAGCAAACGAATGGTATGACAAAAGATCAGATTCGTTAACGTTAAAAGAGAGGGATTTCATCCTACAAAGCTTACACCACCAAGAGTCTGAGGAAAAACGATGGAAAAATCTCTATGAGAGTGCTCTTACCCACAAAATGGCATTGCATATAGAATTGCAGGGCATGCAATCCATAATATCTAATGCAGAAAATATTAAAAATGATTTAATTGGAGCTAAATCAAATATTGAATTGATAAATATTGCTGATGAAATAATAAACGAGGCGCTTAAATTATCGCATTCACTTGGAAACGTAACAAAATCGCCAATAGATGGATCTAAAGATAAACTGCGATTTAATACAATAAATATCTATCCACTTCTTAGTGATTCAATTAATCTTTTTAGAGATGAAGCATTTATCAAAGGAATTATAATAAGAGGTCCTATATCAAAAGGTACATCATTTCCGCCTTTAGAGATATCTGAATCTCATATAAGACATGCTTTGGTTAATTTAATTGATAACGCAGTTAAATATTCTTTCAAAGGGCATTTTCCTAGAGAACAATATATTGATATTATCTGTGAAAATATAGATAAATATCTTTGTATAGAAATAACTAATTATGGAATAGGAATTCGATCCAACGAGATAGAAACGCAATTGATTTTCCAAGATGGTTATAGAGGTGAATTAGCAATGGATCGCGTAAGAACAGGCTCGGGATTAGGTTTAGGTGTAGTAAGAGAGATTATTAATGCACATAATGGTAAGATATCTGTAAGCAGTGAGTTATTGTCGGGCCATAAAGATGATTATTTTAAAAATGTATTTAAGATATATCTACCTTTCATGCAAATTTTGAATGAATGAGAATTTCAATACTTTATGGGATCTAATCGCATATCCTATGAAAATGACATATCGCTTCGACCAAGATTATCTTGATCCCTAAATTGCGTTCTTTATAGTGAGCATCTATTAAAGAATTGTAGATATGTTTTTTACACATCGGATCAGAATTGTTGCCGAATTGGTATAATTGAGCCAAAGCAGCAATTTTCTGTTGCTTTTCGCCAGTTTTTAAATTATTAATTGCTAAAATTATTAATTGCTTATTAAATTCTTGCTGGTCCTCTTTTCTAATACTCAACCGTATTTTTAAGGTAATCCATTTAAGGTAGAAAAAGTCATAAATTTTAAAGAGGAAATCAGGTTTTCTATATTTCAAATATTCATTTTGAAATTCTAATAGAGTCACGGAAAATTCCAAAAATAGTGCTAATGCGATATGATTAGGAATATTTTTTATACTCCACTGGGATATTTCTCCTTGTTCTAGCAAAGCGATTAATGCAGTTGCTATTAACAAGGTTAAAAAAATTTTTAATCTATTAAACATTAATCCTCTAACATAGATTCCAATTCGATTTTCATTTGACTTGGCAAAATTCTGCCTTTATTAAGAATTTTGGTTATGCCCAATTCATTCAATTCTTCTATAATTCTTTGATCATTAACTACGGAACAAACCAAGATTGGTACTGTAATCTTCTTTTCTCGTATGATTTTTTTTGCTAGCCTTAATCCTATAAAAAGACTATGTTCAAGAATCTCAGAATTGACATCTTCTGGGATTATTATATCCAGAATAATCAAATCATAAATTCTATTCTGGAGTTTATCCAATGCCTCTTTCTCGTCAATAGCAAAATCGAATATGTATCCTGCATTTTGCATTGGCTTGATCAGGTCAATCAATTGCCTATAATCATCCTCTATCCAAAGTATAGTTGTCGATTTAGGCGTTTTTTTCATCTTTTTCACCTCACTCAATCCTGAGGCAAAAATACTCTCAACGTTGTCTTATAAGGATTTCGCTTAGATCCATCATACGATCCTACTATCTTACTTTCAGCCTCTACTTTCCCATCGTGTTTCTCTACAATACGCTTCACTGTTGGCAAACCTAAGCCAGAGCCAAAACGATTTCGATCTCTTGCCATTTTGCCTCTATAGCCATATTCAAATACTTTTTCTATTTCATCTGGCATAATGCCTATCCCTAAATTTGATATTTCTACACAATAATATTTTCCGCTTGGCCGACAAATTGTATCGACAAAACGAAAATGGCCAGGATATCCATCAAAAGAGTACTTAACAGCGTTATTCATCAAATTGATGAAAACCTTTCTCAAATGAGGGGCTGATCCTTTTATGGTGGGAAAAGGGATATCCCTTGGCACAGGATCATTTAATAAAATTCCTCTCTCAAATGCTTCCGATCTATATAGCTCTATAGCATCCCGTATTATCCCATGTAAATTTACTTTTTCTTTTGTATCAAACCTATAAATATCTTTTTCTTCAGCCATCCAGTCTCTCAAATTTTCTGCTGAATAAGATAATTTGATTGTTTCATTCAATATCCCGTTGCAGTTTTCAATTAATTCTGGTTCGCAGTACCGCTTGTCCATTTCGTTTAATCTGGATAATAAGTTATCTGTCTTAGAAACAACGGCTTGAATGGGTATTAAGAAAGAATGCGCCAGATATGTAGATAATGTTTTTAGCTCTCTTATGCGTTTTTGATGATGCCATTCCAAATTCAAATATTTTTCTATTGATTGCAAATGTCGGTCAATAACAGCCAATAATTCTGGTTCTTTTATAATATCTACTTGCCCGAGCAAATCTTTTAGATCAGAATAAATTTTCTCATCCAATTTACGTGATTCTGCAAGCTTTTTCAACATTTTTTTAGAATCTTCTTCGTGTCCTTCAAGCATGCAATGGCCCAAAGCTATAAATCCAATGTTCTTGTCTTCAATTGAAACCGGGAGTGAATAGCAGTAAAGCCCGGCATCACACATATGGATTTCTTTCGTTCCATCAAATCCTTTTTCGCAAATGCCTAGATTCAATGTTTTTATAAATTTACAGTATCCAGACCAACGTCTTTCCGAAGATACAATTTCATCTTCTACTTTTAAGGATATGGCTACTCTTGTAAGACATGATAACATATTTAGGAGATCAACCAAGAAACCATAATCATCAATTAGATTTGCATGTTCATCAATTTGACGAAGACCCATTACATACACCTCTAATGATTACATATCTTGGCCTTGGCATTTCAAGTTTTCGAGAGCTTTAACTGCAATATAGATGGATAACCTCATTTGCTTTCCTTTTCTCAATGGGAGATTTTCTTACTCGGGTCTCCAAGATTCTTAATCGAGGGAAGGGTCTCTAATTATTTCAGCTATCTTGCGGCTGAATCAGAACATCCCGATTCCAGATTATTGCCATCATGAGCTAGCAAGATCCGTCCTGGGGAAGAAATACGTCTTGATTTGATCCAATGCCATTTTGCTGGGCAATTCCTGGCCTCCCCTACTGCCTCCGGAGATATGGCCCCGATCAATCCCAAGGGCTCCATCAGCCCAATGGCATCCCCGGCCACCTTGCTCAATGGTGCAGGGGCCGGGCCGACCGTCGCGCCCCCGCCCGCGCGTGGCTCCCGCGCCCGTGAGCGGTGACGGCGGCAGCCGCGGGCACCGGGCCCGCCACTTCCGGGACTGCCAGGCCGGGAGGGCGAGCGCCCGTGCGTCATCGGTTGAGGCGGAACTCGATAAGGCGTGGCAAGAATTATCATTCTCTCGTCGGTTCTTCGCGGCTTCGCGCCTTCGCGTGAACCCGTGATTTCGGCCCGACCGCCCCCCTGCCACCGGACACGATCGCCTGCCGGGCAAGCCAGCTCAAGCGATAGCGCAGCCCAGGCCCGGCCCACGGGCAGCGGCCACGAGCGACAGCAGGAAGCCGGGCGAGGCTAGCCCACGGTTCGCAAAGATAGCGATGCTGTAGACCTCAGCTAAACTCTTTGTGCGTCCTTTGTGAGCTTTGTGCGCTTTGTGGTTGGCCCGTAACCGTTCGGTTATAATTTTCTGCTAATAATACTAACGAATCGTCATAGCCTCCAAAATCCAGCCCTCCAAAAAGCTGCCCATTCCGGAGACCTGCACACCCGACCCTCCGGCTCGACCGGGCCTCCTGCCCCCTCGCACGATCGCTTGCCGGGCTCCGGGCCCGCCCCCAGGGGGCTGCCAGGCCGGGAGGGCGAGCGCCCATGCGTCACCGGCTGACTTGGAAAAGATCTAATCTATATAATATAAACATTTAAAATAGAATGTTTGCGTTTAATCACGTTATCAAATGATGCCCTTGGCCCTGAGAGCGGACT
>Ga0247842_10000972_pt1 | contig 52728 bp, 50 predicted proteins | sample LaCruzMarch2015__3_FD_192411 | JGI IMG/M metagenome (GOLD analysis project Ga0247842, IMG submission 192411) | Freshwater microbial communities from meromictic Lake La Cruz, Castile-La Mancha, Spain - LaCruzMarch2015_19m | ecosystem: Environmental > Aquatic > Freshwater > Lake | place: Spain... | reverse complement strand
TGCGGAGATGGGGAAGGAGAGGCCTCCTCGGCGTACGTCGCTGCAGTGAGGGAACGGTTCACCGCCGTTGGACAAGAACACAGGACAAGCAGAACGGATAAGGAAACGACCAGAAACCTCTTTGTTAAACCCATGGTGCACAACCCCCTGATGATGATAAAACCATTCACTCATATCAACAATCAGTTTGTCAAGAGGGCGGACTCAACACCTAATATTAAAACGACCCTGTGCGACACTGCCTAGCTCATCGAGGAAGTACCGACGAAAAGCAATATTGGATCGAGCTGTTGACACAAACTTCTCAATGGCGTACAGCAGAGGACACACAGGGAAAGGTAGAGGTGACGAAATGGAGGGCGAATCACCGAAGGGTGGCTTCAAAAGGGAAGAGATGACAACCCGTGTCAAGATCTGCTGCATCCAAGATTTAGAGGAAGCGCAGCTCGCCATCAGCTATGGCGCCTCGGCTTTGGGATTGGTTTCCTGGATGCCCAGTGGGCCAGGCCCTATCGACGAGAAGCAGATTGCTGCCATAGCGCGGAGCGCACCCCCTTTTATAACCACCGTTCTGTTGACCTGCGAACAAGATCCAGTAGTCATCGAAGCCCAACACCGGCGTTGTCGAACCCAGGCCATCCAGTTGGTGGATGTTCTTCCCAGGGGAGCTCACGCTTCGTTGCGGCAGGCTTTGCCGGGGATCTCCCTGCTGCAGGTAATCCATGTCTGCGGGGAAGTCTCCATGGCAGAGGCGGAGGATGTGGCGCTAATGGTTGATGCGCTCCTCCTTGATTCCGGCAACCCTGCTTTGACGGTGAAGGAGCTGGGCGGGACCGGCCGCACCCACGATTGGCGGATCAGCCGGCGCATCCGGGATGCAGTCAGCATCCCGGTGATCCTGGCCGGCGGCTTGAACCCGGGCAATGTAGGGGAGGCTATCCAAGCTGTTCGCCCCTTCGCTGTGGATGTTTGCAGCGGGGTGCGCACAGGGGGGCGGCTGGATGAGAGCAAGTTGGCCGCCTTCATGGATGCCGTGCGTTCAGCGGGTAAAAACCCATAGTCCTGCCGTCTTGGAAAACTACAGCCTGTAAGGTTGCTCCCTGGGCAAGAGATCGGACAACCTGGAAGCGCTAAAGGGTTTTCGGTTGAAGTGTGGAATGAAAAGCGGGCTTCCGGTGCGAGGGTTTGTCCCGCTGAGGAAGCGTGGTTTTCCCCTTCCAGTCAACCAAGCCGAAGTTATCACGGTAGCGCTGGAGGAACTCATCGATCGTGTAGCTGTGTTCGGTGGCGCCCTGGTGTTCCACCGCGTAGACGGCTGTGACGCTGCCGAAGCGACCCATGACGGGAAGCGGGCGGCCTTCCAGGTAACCTTTCAACAAGCCGGCGCGGAAAGCGTCCCCCGCCCCAGTCGGGTTGACCACCTCAGTCGCCTGGGCGGCCGGGATCGGGACTTCCTCTTCTCCGCGGGTTAGCGTCGATCCGCGATCACCGCGGGTGATGGCCAGGATCTCCACCCGCTTCAGCAGATCTTCCTTGCTGAGGTTGGTCTTGTTCTGCATCATCGAGTACTCGTACTCGTTCATCACCAGGATCCGGGCGCCGTTGATGCCCATCACCAAATCTTCCCGGGAGAGACGGGGGATCTGCATCCCCGGGTCGAAGAGATAGGGGAGGCCTTTGGCCTGGCATTCCAACGCCCATTTGATCATTGCCCCCGGCTCTGTAGGTGCGATGATCACCATCGCTACCTCCTCGGTAGGCATCTCCGTCAACGAGATTTCCCCATCGCGGCTCATGGCCCCCGGGTAGAAGCTGGTGATTTGGTTATGGCCAAGGTCGGTCATGATGGTGCAAAAGGCGGTGTAGTCGTCGCTCACCGTTCGCGTGAAGCGGGTATCCACGCCCTGTTGGTGAAGCCAACGGCGATACTCGGCGAAGTCTTTGCCGACCGTGCCCATCAAGAGCGGCTTTTCCCCGACCAAGGCGAGGTTGTAGGAAATATTGGAGCCGGTGCCTCCTTTGATGCGCTGCATGCTGTCCTCCAAAAAGCTGACATTCAAGGAGCGGATTTTATCGGGAAGGAAGCTATCCTTGAAGTAGCCGGGAAAGCGGACGATGTTATCATAGGCGATCGAGCCGCCGACGATGATTTTACGGCTCATGGCCGGACCGCTTGGACATTGAGGAGGGCGGGGATCGTCTCCGGGAAAGGAGGGTGAATCACCCCTCGTTCGGTGACAAAGCCACTGATCAAATCATGTGAGGTTACGTCGAAGGAAGGATTGAAGGCGCACGTTCCATCCGGGGCGATCAGATGGCCAGCGCAGGTCAGTACTTCTTCCGGGTTGCGTTCTTCGATGGGGATCAGATCGCCGTGCAGGGTAGACGGGTCAAAGGAGGAAACAGGGGCTACGACGTAGAGGGGAATCCCGTGGTAGCGGGCCAGGATGGCCAGCGCATAGGTGCCGACCTTGTTGGCCGTGTCGCCGTTGATGGCGATGCGGTCCGCCCCGGTGAAGACAGCGCTGATTCCCTTGCTCTTCATGGTCCAGGCCGCCATGTTGTCACTGATCAGGGTCACCGGCACCCCTTGGTTGTGAAGTTCCCAAGTGGTCAGCCGAGCACCCTGCAAGTAGGGGCGAGTCTCACAAGCATAGACCTCGATCTGTTTCCCGGCGGCGTGAGCATAGAGGATAGCGCCCAGGGCGGTGCCGTACCCTCCGGTCGCCAAAGGGCCGGTATTGCAGATGGTCATCAGGCGATTGCCATCCGCGATCAAGGCGCTTCCCAGGCGCGAGATCTGCAAGGTCCAATCAATATTGAACTCCTCCTGGCGCTGGGCTTCGGCCAGCAGGGCGTCGCTCCAACTTCCCGCCGGCAGGCCGGCCATGGCTTGCATGGCCCGGTCGATTGACCAGGCCAGGTTGACCGCGGTGGGCCTGGCTCCCTTCAGGTATTGAGCGGCTTGAAGGAGGTCTTCCACGATCAACGGCCGTTGCGCCTCCAAGCGCCGGGCCTCCAGGTACAATCCATAAGCGGCTACTGTCCCAATCAGCGGCGCTCCTCGCACCGCCATCTCACGGATTGCATCGTGTACCTGACGAGCCGTGGTGCAGGCAATCTCCACCTGTTCTTGGGGCAGACGGCGCTGGTCGAGCAGGTACAGGACATCTCCTTGGAAGCGGAAGGGTTGAACTGGGAGAGCCCTCATCCTTTCGCTTCGCTGGAAGGCAGGGTTGTGATCAGATTGGCCTCCGGGCGCTTCTCGCAGGAACAATCCCATTGCGGTGGAAGCGTTTGCAGGGCAGCCATCAGGAGGGTCAGGAATTGCTCGCCATTCTTTTTCATCATCTCCACTACCTCTTCATGAGAAAGAGGATTGGGAGAAATGCCGGCGGCATAATTGGTCACCAGAGAAACGCCCGCGTAACAGATCCCCGCTTCGCGGGCCAGGACCACTTCCGGGACGCCGGTCATCCCCACCACTTGTCCCCCCAGGGTTCCGTACATGCGAATCTCTCCGGCGCTCTCGAAGCGCGGCCCTTCTGTACAGACATAACACCCGGAACTGTGAAAGGCGAATCCCAAGCGCTCGGCAGAGCTGGCTAACTCCCGGCGGAGGAAGCTGCAATAGGGGTCGCTCATGTCGGTGTGTACGACCGGAAAGCCTTCTCCTTGGAAAAAGGTGCCAATCCTGGCTTTGGTGAAGTCGAGGAATTGATCGAGGATCACCAAGTGTCCCGGCGCCATTTCCTCGGCCAGCGAACCCACGGCCGTGGTGGCGAAGATGGCCTGAACCTGGAGGGTCTTCAAAGCGGCGATGTTGGCCCGGTAATTGACGAGATGGGGTGGGACGCTGTGGCCGGCGCCATGGCGAGACAGGAAGTAGATCTCCCGATCGAACTTGTGCCCCTTCAGCAGGCGCACCGGCCCGTACCGGGTCTCGACGAGGATCTCTTGGGGATCGTCCAGGAAGGGGGCGGCATAGAAACCGGTCCCCCCGATGAAGGCGATACAGCCCCCGGCAGGGAGTTTTTTCATGGTCATTTCAAGCCTTTCGTTCGTTTTCGCGCTTCATTGAGGACCGCTTCTCGCTCCAGGGTTAGAAAGCGGCGATCCTTATACAACCAGCGCCCTTGCACCATCACCGCGGTGACATCGGAGGGGAGGGCGGCGTAGGCCAGGTGCGAGTAAGGGTCGAAACAGGGGGTGAGGTGGGGGGCGTCGAAGTCGAAGATGGCGATGTCAGCTTGCTTGCCCACCTCCAAGACGCCGATCTGCTCCTCCAAACCAAGAGCCCGGGCTCCCCCCAGGGTGGCCATCTGCAAGGCCTTAAAGGCGGGCAAAGAAGTAGGATCGTGATCATCGGTCTTGCTGACCAAGGCCGACAGCTTCACTTCCTGCAGCATCTCCAAACGGTTGTTGGATGAGGCGCTATCCGTGCCCAAGCCAACATTCACCCCCTCCCGCAGGAGGCGGGTGGTGGGACAGATGCCCGAGGCCAGCTTCAGGTTGGAGACCTGGCAATGCGCCACGCCACGCACTTGGCGCAAGGAGGCGAAGTCCTCCTCCTGCAGCCAGACGCAATGGGCAGCCAAGGTGGGGGTACGGAACAAACCCAGCTCTTGGACCAATTGAACTGGCGTCTTGCCATGCTCGGCCAGGCAATCATCGACTTCTTTGCGGGTCTCGCTGAGGTGGATATGGATGCCCAAATCTTCTTGCAAAGACGCTTCCAGCACCTTCCGAAGGAAAACCGGCGGGCAGGTGTAGACGGCGTGGGGGGCCAGCATGGTGGTGATCCGGCCACTCGCCGCAGCCCGGAAAGAGGTGGCAAAGTCCAGCCCTTGAGCCAGTTCCGTGCGCTCCTTTAAAGGTCCTAAGGCGACCATTCCGTAGCCGAGGGAGGCTCGCAATCCACTCTCCTCGACAGCACGGGCGACTTGGTCCATAAAAAAGTACATATCTGCAAAGCAGGTTGTGCCGGAAGCGATCATCTCCAAGGCTCCCAACCGGCTGGCAGCATAGAGATCCTCCGGGGTCAGCTTCGCTTCTCGCGGCCAAATCTCCCGCGAGATCCAATCCTGCAAATTCAGGTCGCCCCCGATCCCACGCAGAAAGACCATCCCCAGATGGGTGTGGGTATTGACGAAGCCGGGAAGCGCCACTTTCCCTCTTCCGTCATAAACCTCCAGATCGTTCGCCTGCTCTAGCGGTTGACTGGGTCCTATGGCGCGGATCAAGCCGTCCTCGATGAGAAGGTCTCCGCATGGAAGCGTGTCCTCAATCTTGGTCATGGGCAACAAGGTGATCTGTCGGAGGAGGATTCTGCTCATCGCCGGGCGAGACCGATAAAAGAGACGTTCACCGGGACATCAGCTTTTGCACCCGTTCGAACGTTTCCTGCTGTACGGATCGGCGGTCGAGGGTGAGGTGGCGGCGATCCTTATACAACCAGCGCCCTTGCACCATCACCGCGGTGACATCGGAGGGGAGGGCGGCGTAGGCCAGATGCGAGTAAGGGTCGAAACAAGGGGTGAGGTGGGGGGCGTCGAAGTCGAAGATGGCGATGTCCGCTTGCTTGCCCACTTCCAAGGCGCCGATCTGGTCCTCCAAACCGAGAGCCCGGGCTCCCCCCAGGGTGGCCATCTGCAAGGCCTGAAAGGCGGGAAGAGCCTTTGGATCGCCGGTTCGGGCTTTGGCCAGGATGGCTGCCGTCTTGATCTCCTGCAGCATCTCCAAACGATTGTTGCTGCAAGCGCCATCGGTGCCCAAAGCCAAGTTGCTGCCGGAGGAGAGCAATTCCGTCACCGGGGAAATCCCCGCAGCGATCTTCAAGTTGGAGGTGGGACAATGCACCACTCCCCTGGCTTGAGCCAGGATGGGGAAGTCCCCCTCCTCCGGCCAGATGCAGTGGATGGCCAGTATCGGAAGCTCGAACAAGCCTAGCTTCTGCAATAGGCCAGGCGGGGTCGCGCCGTAGGCGCTGCGGCAGTCTTCCACCTCTTTCTGGGTTTCGCTGAGGTGGATGTGCAAACCCAATCCTTCCCGCATGGCCGCCTCCCGCACCAACTTCAGAAAAGCCGGCGGACAGGTGTAGACAGCATGGGGGGCCAGCATGGTTGTGATGCGACCCTCCGCGGCGCCGCGGTTCTCCAGGGCAAAACGAAGCCCGTCCTCCAGGTATCGCTCGGGGTGATCCTTGCCGGTTACGATCAGGGCCTGGGAAAGAGAAGCCCGGATGCCGCACTCGGTTACCACCTGGGCTGCCTCATCCATCGACCAGTACATGTCAGCGAAAGTGGTCACCCCGGCTGCAATCAGCTCCAGGGCTCCAAGCAGGCTGAAAGAATAGACGTCGCCCGGCCGCAATTTGGTCTCCATCGGCCAGATCTTGTCCACCAGCCAGGTGTGCAGATCCATGTCGTCGGCGAAGCCGCGCAGGAAGGTCATCCCCAGGTGGGTGTGGGCGTTGACGAAACCGGGAATAGCCACCTTGTTTTCACCTTGATACACATCCAAGCCCTCCTCGTCCTCCCAATTCCGAGAAGGTCCAAGGTAGGCGATGCGGCCATGGCGGACCAGGAGGTCTCCCTCCAGGAGGTCTTCAGGCTGAGTCATCGGGAGGATGGTGATTCCTTTAAGGAGGATGGCTGGTTTCATCACTCGTTCCACTTTCGCGGCAGGAAAAAAGGGTGGTCGTCTTCCATCAGGACCGAGGGTTGGGCCAACAGGCGGCGCAGGTCTTTGGACAGGTGGAAGAGGGCGAGATGCGTCTCCCCATCGTACCAGCGCAGTTCGCCCTCTACCCGTTCGGCCAGGCGGCGATCCACTTCCAGCGGGTCCAGTGCCATCGGCTGCCAGCGGTCCGAGGCCAGGATGAAGCCCCAGGGCGTATCCAGGCTGGGGACATAGGGAGCATAGGAAAAGGTTCCGTCAAAGACCGTTTTCAACGTGTTGTGAATCACCTGGTGCATCTGGTAGCTGGTGTTGCGCAGGATCGAGGATTGCAAGGCGAAAATCCCATCCGGCGCCAAGCGCTGCTTTACCAGGGTGAAGAATTCGCGGGTGAAGAGGCGGTAGGAAGGGCCTTCAGTGAAGGGATCGGTGAGGTCGGAGAGGATCACATCGAAGGGTTCCCCCTGGTATTCCTCCAACATCGTCCGGGCATCACCGATCCGCAGGGTGAGACGCGGGTCGTCGAAAGCGCCGGCACTCCATTCAGGCAGAAAGGTACGGCAAGCCTCCAGGACCTCCGGATCAAGGTCGAACATCCACACCTTCTCCACGGTCCGGTGCCGCAACGCCTCCCGCAAGGTAGCACCCTCCCCGCCCCCCAGAATCAGGACGCGTCGCGGATCGGGGTGGGTGACCATGGCCGGTTGCACCAATGCCTCATGGTAGATGTACTCGTCAGCAGCGGAGGACTGGATGTCCCCGTCCAGCAACAGCATCCGGCCATAGGCCGGGCTGTCGATGATCTCTAGGGTCTGGTAAGGTGTCTGCTTTTGGAAGAGAAAGCGGTTGAAGCCGTGCAGATGGATCTCTGTCCGGCCGAAATAATCATAATACCAATGCCAGTTCGGTAGAGGGCTCGATCCCATTTCCATCCTCCAGATCAATGATCTCATGAGAGAAGGACTTCCCGTCGGTTTCGATCCCTCGCCGCACCAAGGTCGCCTTCAGGCTTGTCGCCCCGAACGCCTCGGCCACTTGCCGGCAGGCTTTCCAGGGGAGCGTGTGTTCGCCGCATGTGTAGATATCCAAAGCAGCGTAGCCGTATTCCGGCCAAGTGTGAACGGAGAGGTGGGATTCCGAGATCACCACCACCCCCGAGACGCCCTGTGGAGCAAAGTGGTGAAAAGCCCTCTCCCGTACTTCCGCATTGGCGGAAATCGCGGCGTCGGTGAGGATCGACTGCACGATGTCCAAGTCATTGAGCACGTCAGGCCTGCAGCCGGAACACTCCACAATGATGTGCCTACCAAGGGTGTACATCTTTTCACGCTCCTTTCTCCACGCAAGTACGCGAAACGTTACTATTTTATGGAGGAAAAAGCAAGGATCAACAGTGGATCCCGGCGCGTTTCCAGACACTCTCCCAGGCTTGGATAGATCCTTGAAAAATCTCTAAACAAACTTCAAACCATGGGACCGCCGCACCCCAGTGCGGCCTAACCCATCTCCATAGCTTTTGGCAGTCTCGGCAGCAAATCCGAGGGAAGGATTCCCCGCTTCCCGATTTCTGCAGCGGCCAGGTCACCGGCCAGGCCATGCGCGTAAACCCCCAGCAGGGCTGCATCCAAAGGCGTCGCACCCTGCGCCAGGAGCCCACCGATGGCTCCGGCCAGGATATCCCCCATCCCTGCAGTGGCCATGGCTGGCCCTCCGGTGGGGTTGATATAGAAACGTCCGGTAGGGTCGCCAACCACCGTGCGGAAACCCTTCAGCACGGCGACGCAGCCGTATCGGCCAGCGGCCTCCAAACAGCAGCCAATGCGATCTTCCTGGATGGCTTGGGTGGAGACAGCAAGCAGTCGCCCCATTTCCCCCGGGTGGGGAGTGAGGACAAGAGGCGCCGGCGTTTCCAGGAGGATCGCCGGGTTGGAGGCGACGATGTTCAGCCCGTCGGCGTCCAACACTGTCGCTGTCCGGTTTCGACGAAGGAAAGCGAAAACGAAAGCAGCCGTACGCGGGTCTTGGCCCAAACCTGGTCCGAGCACCACGGCGTTGGCCTCGGCAGCCTCTTCCAAAGCCATCTCCAGTGCTGCCGGGGCAAGAGCTGGCGAATCTTCCTCAGGCAAAGGCCACTGAACCAGCTCATCCGGCTTGTCCAGATTGAGAAGGCATAGGCTGCGAGGCAGCCCCAGGCGGGAAAGGCCGGCGCCGATGCGAAGGGCAGCTATCCCGGCCAGGTTGGCAGCGCCGCGGTAAGGGAGGGAACCAGCCAACACCAGGACAGTGCCTGAGGAACCCTTATGCGCCTGGCTCGACCGAGGTGTCAGGATCCACTGCAGCAGGTCTGGTCCGATCAAGTGCCCGGGTAGACTATCCTCGGCCAGCAAGTCGGGCGGAAAGCCGATTTCGGCCACCTCTATCTCCCCAACGAAAGCGGCCGCTGAGGGAGCCCACATCCCCATCTTGGGCAATCCCATGGTCACCGTCCAGGTGGCACGGAAAGAGGCGCCCAGCGGAGTTCCGCTGTCCGCCCCCAGGCCGGAGGGGATATCCACGGCCAGGATGGGGATGGCGGTGGCTTGTGCTCCAGCGATCAGATTGATGTAGAAGCGGGAGAGCGGGCCGCAGAGGCCGGTTCCGAAGAGTGCGTCGACCAGCAGATCAGAACGCCCAAGGGCTTCAAGTTCACGGGTCAGGTTATCCTCGCGCACTTCTCGAATCACCACCGGGAAAGCTTGCAGCGCTTGGAAGTTCAGTGCAGCGTCGCCCTTCAGTTTTTCTCGCGGGGCAGCCAGGAAAACAGTTACCGCAAGGTGTTGTGACAAGTGCCTGGCGGCGACGAAACCATCCCCGCCGTTGTTGCCGGCGCCCGCCAGGATAGCCACAGTGCGAGCCTGAGGAGCATGACGCCGGACCGCCACGGCCACTGCTCGCCCGGCATTTTCCATCAGGATCAGGGTGGGAAGGCCGCATTCGTCCGCTGCCGCTCGATCGATGGCTTGCATCTGGCGAGCTGTGACCAGTTTCATGATTCGTTGATCCGCCAAATAACGGCCACCGCGGTTTCCCTGGTATGACTGATGGAGATCAGGTAGTGAGGGGTGGCCTCCCCTCGCAGAAAGAGATGAGGCGCCCCGGATTCATCGTTGCGCACTTCCACTTGTGGAAAGGGCGGTGCGGCGACAGGGGAGGAGGCCTTGAGGAAGGCTTCTTTGGCAGCAAAGCGGGCTGTAAGGTGAGGAAATGGGTTATCGTGACGATAGCAGTAGTCGATCTCGAGGGGCGAGTAGACCCGCTCCAGAAAGCGTTGGCCGAAACGTTCAACAAGATCCCGAATCCGCGCGATCTCTTCGATGTCGATCCCCAAGCCTGGCATGTTCCTATTTTAGGGAAAGTCCCCTATTATTGGAAAGGACTGACCCGAACGGAGATTTTCCCTTGGAGGACGCCATGAATCGTTTTGAAACGAAAATCCTGCAGCAATTGCTGTATTCCCCGACATCGTACTGGTCGCTTCTGCGCAACTCGGATTCCCCGGCTCCCGCTTTCGTCCAGACTATCGCCAGCCTCTACAGTGGAGGCCTGATCCAGTCTGATGAGGGGCGCATCTCCCTGACCCAGGAAGGCCGCCGTTATGCCGGCATCCTGCAGCCTTGGGAGGAACTGGCTTGTCCAGCCTGTCATGGGCAGACGGTAGTTGCCAAGGGCTCCTTTCAAGATCTTCTACTCCGCTTCGAGCAAGTCAGCCGCGGCCGCCCGGCAGCGATTACCGACTACGACCAAGGTTTTATCCTGCCCCAGCAGACTGTCGCCCGGGCTCTTTTCCTCTATAGCCGTGGCGATTTGGAAGGCCAGAGCATTCTCCTTTTGGGAGACGATGACCTTACCTCCCTGGCCCTGGCTCTTACCGGCTTGGCCAAACGCATCACCGTGTTGGAGATCGATGCCCGCTTGAACCAGTTCCTGCGAGAGAAGAAAGCCGCTTACGGCTGGGACAACCTGGAGGTGCTGGATTATGACGCCCGTTACCCCTTGTCCCCCGAATTGGCCGGGCAGTTCGACGTCTTCTTCACCGACACGGTGGAGACGATTCCCGGCATCACTCTTTTCCTCTCCCGCTGCGTGGAGGGGTTGCGCGGCGAGGGCTCTTCCGGGTATTTTGGACAAACGCGCATCGAGTGCGCCTTGGCCAAGTGGCAGAAGATCCAGAGCATTCTGATCTCGATGAATTTCGCCATCACCGACATCGTCAAGGATTTTCACGAGTATTTCTTGGATCCCAACGGCATCCTGGAACGAGGTTTCCGTATTACCGAGAAGGCTCCCTTCGACCCCGGCTTGCCCGACGTGAACTTTTTCATCAGCAGCCTGGTGCGGGTGGAGGCGGTGGGGACGCCGCACCCTCTGATCACCGAGCCGGTGAACTGGGAGCGCGATCTCTATTATGATGAGGAGATGTGGATCACCCTGGATTGAGCTGGGAAACGCAGTACATAAACCAAAAGAGGAGATCGAAATGCCGAAAGTGATCATGACCCCGGGGAAGTATGAGGGAATCTGTGCCTGCGCGGACTCGCACGGCATCATTGCAGCTGCGGCGATGGACCAGCGCGGTTCACTGCAGAAAGCCATCATCAAGGCTCGAGGGGCGGATGGGAAGGTCAGCTCAGAAGACCTGACCCTCTTCAAGACGGCAGTTGCCAAAGTTCTGACCCGTTACGCGACGGCTATTTTACTCGATCCCGAGTACGGCCTGCCGGCCTTAAAAGAGAAGGATCCGATGGCTGGAGTATTGCTCGCCTATGAAAAGACCGGTTATGATGCGGCGGTAAAAGGCCGGATGCCTGACCTGATGGCAGAGTGGAGCGCTTTGCGATTGAAGGAAGCAGGCGCCAATGCTGTGAAAATCCTCCTTTATTACAATCCCAACGATGAATTTCGCGTGAACCGAGTGAAGCAAGCCTTCATCGAGCGGGTAGGGGCGGAATGTAAGGCCGTGGATCTTCCCTTTTTCCTCGAACCGCTCTACTACGATGATGCGCTGGACGAGAAAGGCCTGGAGCTGGCCCAGCGAAAGCCGGAGAATGTGACCCGTACCCTGGAAGAGTTCTCTCAACAGCGGTATGGGGTGGATGTGCTAAAGATCGAAGTGCCGGTAAACATGAAGTACGTGGAGGGAACCCGGGCTTTTGGGGGGGTGGCTGCCTACAGCCGCGCTGAAGCCATGGAGCACTTTCGCAATGCTGCCTACGCTGCCAGAAAACCTTTCATCTATCTCAGCGCCGGAGTCAGTGACGAAATCTTCCGGGAGACACTGGAGCTGGCCGCCGAGGCCGGTACGGGATTTTCCGGGGTGCTATGCGGGCGGGCCACCTGGCAGGAGGGGATCCCCGTTTTCGCTCGTCTTGGTTACGACGCCCTGGTGGAATGGCTTGAAGAAAAAGGAGTGGCCAATATTGAAGCTCTCAACGCCGTCCTGGCCCATGGAGCCAAGCCTTGGTGGACCATTTACGGCGGTAAAGAGAACATCCAGATCGTCCATTAGTTGGATCCGTTCTCACAGAGGGATCACCGCACTGGGGTGCGGCTCATCTTGGATCAACCTGGGACCGCCGCACCCCAGTGCGGCTCTTTAGACTGGACTGACTTGGCCCTTTTCTAGAAGCGGCGAGATTTGACGACCATGCGTGGATCGAGGGCATCGCGCAGGCCATCCCCCAGCAAGTTGAATCCAAGCACGGTGAACATGATCGCCAAACCGGGGAAGAGCACCGGCCACCAGGCCCCCACAGTGAGGAACTTGTAGCTGTCGGAAAGCATCGCTCCCCATTCCGGCAAGGGAGGCTGGGCGCCGAGTCCGAGAAAGCCCAGAGCGGCTGCTTCCAATACGGCGGAAGCGATGTTCAAAGTGGATTGCACGATCAACGGGGAGAGTCCATTGGGGAGGACATGTTTGAAGAGGATCACGATCGGTGCCACGCCAATGGCCCGCGCTGCTGAGACGTATTCCCGTTCGACCAGGGTCATTACCATCGAGCGGGCGATGCGGGCGTAACCGGGAATGGAGACGATGCCGATGGCGAACATCGTATTCTCCAAACCGGGTCCGCGGGTGGCCACAATGGCGATGGCCAGAAGAGTGGCGGGGAAGGCAAGGATGATGTCCATGACGCGCATGATCACCGAATCCGCCCATCCGCCGAAGAAACCGGCGATCATCCCTAACACGGTCCCCACGAGGAGCCCAAAAGCTACTGCCAGGAGACCCACCCGCAGGGAGATGGGAGCGCCGTGGGCAACACGACGAAAGATGTCGCGACCTTGGTTATCGGTTCCGAAAGGATGCGACCAGGAAGGCTGTTGAAGTCTCTGGGTCAACTCGGAATCGGTCTTCGGGTTGTAAGGCCAGGCCAAGGGAACGATGACAGCCACAAGGACCAGGAAAACGACCATGTAGAAGCCGAGCCGGGCTGAGCCGCTGGACCAGAGACGGCGGAAGGCCTGGCGGAAGAAGGTGTTGCGGGCCATCGTCTGTTGAGAGATTAGTGTAGTGTCTTCCATCCGGTCCTCCTCAATGGTAGCGGATCCGCGGATCCAGGAAAGCGTAGGAAATGTCCACCAGCAAGTTCACCGCCATGAAGACCAGGGTGATCAACAAGGCGGAACCCTGGACGATTGGGTAGTCTCGTGCCTGGATAGCGCTGAAGATCCAGCGCCCGATGCCGGGCCAGGAGAAGATCGTTTCGGTCAGAATGGCTCCGGACAATAAGGCGCCCACTTGCAAACCGATGGTGGTCACAACCGGCAGCGAGGCGTTCTTCATGGCGTGACCCAGTAGGATATTGCGCTCGTTGAATCCCATCGCCTTGGCCGTTCGCACATAATCCTGTCCCAGTTCCTCCAACAGGCTGCTGCGGGTCATGCGCGCGATGATAGCCATCGGGATGGTGGAGAGAGCCACCGCCGGCAGGATGAGGTGGGCCAGGCTGTTCCCCAGCGCGTTCCAATTGGCCGTCATGAGAGCGTCCCAAACCATGAAGCCAGTCTTGGTCTGCAATACTAGATCGGAATCGAGGCGTCCTGAGAAGGGCAGCCAGCCCAAGGCTACTGAGAAAAGGAAAGCCAGCATCAATCCTAGCCAAAAGACGGGCATGGAGACACCGATCAGAGCGATGAACATGGCGGCCGAATCGAAGAAGGAGTTACGCCGAGCAGCAGAGATGATTCCCGCCGGAAGCCCGATTAAGAGAGCGATAATCATCGCCGCCAAGGCAAGTTCAGCAGTCGCTGGGAACTTGACCCGGATCTCGTCGATGATCGGCGTGTTGGATCGGATGGAACGCCCCCAATCCCCTTGGAAGATATTGCCGATGTAGATGAAATACTGCTCCCAGATCGGTTTATCCAGTCCCAGCTCGGTACGCATACGGGCGACCGCTTCCGGTGTGGCACGTTCTCCGAGGATGGCTACGGCCGGATCGCCGGGGATCATGTGAATAAAAAGGAAAACGATGATGGAAACTCCAATCAGGACGGGAACCATTGATAGCAGCCGGCGAATGATGTATGTGAGCATGGACGGTTCCTCCAAGGGAGCCGGGGGCGGGCTCTAGAGCCCGCCCCCGGACTCTTCGTGCGGTCGGTACTAGGGAGCGATGGAGACGGTGTTGAAGAACTCAGTGCCGGTGGGATTGGCCACGTAGCCGGAGACCTTCGTGGAGAAGAGCAGCGGGACTTGGTTGTGGCCGATGAAGATACGCGGGCAGTCGTCGTGGATCAGTACAGCGGCCTGCTGGTAGAGCAAGTCGCGCTTGGTCTGGTCTACTTCCTTCTGGGCATCGAGGAGGATCTGAATCAGAGCGGGGTTATTGTAGTTGCCCTCGCCTGCACGGGGGACGCCGTAGTGGAAGAAGAGGAAGTTGTCGGGATCACCGTTATCACCGGTCCAGCCCATCATCCAAAAGTTGAACTTCCCGTTCTTGCGGTCGTCGAGGTAGGTGCTCCAGTCCTCAGTTTTCAGGTTCACCACTACTCCGATCTTGGAGAGATCAGCAGCAATGGCTTCGGCGATGGCTTTCGGGTCAGGAAAGTAGGGACGGGGATTGGGCATATACCAGAAGTCGAGGGTGAGGGGATTGGCATCAGTGAATCCGGCATCGGCTAACAATTGCTTGGCTGCAGTTGGGTCGTAGGTGTAGTCCTTAAGATCCTTGTTGTAGCCCCACAGGGAGGGCGGCAGGAACTGGTTGGCGACCAGGCCGGTGGCGCCGTAGAAGGCATCGACGATGGGCTGCTTGTTGATGGCCATGGCCAGGGCTTTGCGCACATTGACATTGTCGAAAGGCGCAACAGCCACATTGAAAAGAACCGTTCCGACGTTCAGGGCCGGCCGCAGCATCACCTGCAAGGTCGGATCCGTGGCAGCGGCATTGGCGTCCTCGGGGTTGGCTCCTTCCATGCCGTCGATCTCCCCGGCCTTCAGGGCCAGGTAACGGGCAGCATTGTCCGGGATAACCCGCAGGATGACTTGGTCAACGTTGGACTTGTAACCCCAATAGTCGGGATTCCGCTCCAAGACCATCTTGTCATCCTTGGTCCACTCCACTAACTTGAACGCGCCGGTGCCCACGCCGGGGTACTGGGTGGAAGTGCCGTAGTTCTCCGGCAGCTGGGCTTTGATGGCCGTGGGGGAGGCAATGGCGAAGCAGAACATAGCCAGGGTGGTCAAGAGCGGGGCATACGGCTGAGCGAGGGTGAAGCGGACGGCGTAATCGCTGACCTTCTCCATCTTGGTGAAGGTAGAACCCTCAGTCCCCTTGAAGCCGTTGAACATCGAGCTGAAATACTCGAAGGTGCCGATATGATAAGCATTGCTCTCGTCCCACCAGCGCTCAAAGTTGAAGAGCACTGCATCGGCGTTGAAGTCGGTGCCATCGTGGAACTTGACCCCCTGACGGAGCTGGAAAGTCCAGGTCAGGTTATCAGCGGAGACTTCCCAATTGGTAGCCAGGGCTGGCTCGACAAGGGTCGTCTCACCTTTGAATTGAACCAGGGTGTCGTAGATTTGCACCGTAGCGCGGGCAGTTTCTCCATCGGTGACGTCAGCGGGATCCAACTTGACGCTATCCGCACCGCGGGCAAAGATGAAGGTGCCGCCGGTGACGGGAGGAGTCGTGGGAGTCGGGGTGGGAGAGGGTGTGGCGCCCATCATGCGGACGCCGATGACCGCTGTCTCGGCTCGGGTCAGGCTGGCCAGGGGGCGGAAGTTGCCGCTGGGATCACCCTTCATCAGGTCGGCGGCGATGGCATTGACGACAAACAGTTTGGCCCACTCGGAGACCTGGTCCCAGTCTGGAACTTTGCTGATGATGTCCTGCATCTGGGTCATGAGAACAGTGCTGGTCTCGTCAATTCCTTTGGCTCGAACCAGGATCTTGGCAACCTGCTCGCGGGTGATCGGGTCATTGGGCAGGAAAGTCCCGTCCGGGAACCCGCCGATCAGGTTGTTCTGCACTCCCTGCATGACGGGCTCGAAGAACCAGTCCGTCATCGCCACGTCGCTGAAGGGAGAAGCGCCGGCCGGGGCTGCTGGAGGCAGTTGCAGGGCGGCAGCGAGGATTTTGATGAACTCCGCCCGGGTCACCGTCTTATCAGGCTGGAAGGTGCCATCCGGATAACCTGAGACGATTCCTTTGTCTACAAGCGTCATGATATCGTTTTGCGCCCAATGGCCGAAGACATCGTTAAAATCAGTGGTGCCGGCGGTGATCGGAAGAGCCGACATGGAAAGCATCATGACGGCCACAAGCAAACTACAAATAATTCTTTTTTTCATACCTACTCTCCTTTTCTGAGCTGCAATTCATCCAAAACCAAACTGTGACCTCCACATGCCCCCTCTCTCTGAATGTTGTTCCTTTTGCCCTAGGGTGGAAGGACTTCCAATAATTCTATCAGGATTAGCGTGATGTTGTCGTGACCGCCACGATCCAAAGCAGTCTGGAGCAGCTCTTCCGCGGCACAGGTAAGATTTGGAGAAGCTGTCAGGCTGCCCAGGATCGTCTCTGGCAACTCGCCGAAGAGACCGTCCGAAGCCAGCAGAAAGCGGTCGCCGGGCTGCAGTGCGAGCGGGAAGATATCCGCGAGAGGTTCCTCCGGCCCCCCCAAGACCCGGGTGACAACGTTGCGGTAGGGATGACGGCGAGCCGCCCGTTCGCTTAGGGTGCCGGCCTGTACTTGTTCCGCCACCCAGGAGTGGTCCAGGCTGATTTGCTGCATGACTCCCCGTCTCCAGAGGTAGGTGCGGGAATCTCCGACATTGCCGACCCATGCAGAACCGCCGGAGAGTGCAAGGGCGGTCAGGGTGGTAGCCATCTCAAAGAAGGGAGGGGAGGTTCGCTGTTTTGCCAGAATAGCAAGGTGCGCTTGCCGGAAGGATTCCTGCAAGCGCTCAACGGGCGGCAGGTTGCTATCGAGGAGAAAAGTGGAGACGGTCTCCACTGCCAATCGAGAGGCTTGCGCACCCCCGGCGAGTCCTCCCAGCCCATCGGCCACCAGGAAGAAGGGCGAGCCATCAGTGAGGCCTCCTTGGGCAGAAAGAAAATAGGCGTCCTCGTTGAGGGGACGGAGCAGCCCACGGTCAGTGAGGCCTACTGCTTGGAATCGCATGGGATGAAGTGGTAGCGCTGTGGGGAATTGAACCCCAGTTTACGGATTGAGAGCCCGTCGAACTAACCACTGTTCTACAGCGCCACGCTCGTGAATATAGCAAAGGTCCGCTTCTGACGTCAACCGCGTTGCCAATGCCCAGGAATGTCCTACAATGGATGATATGGCTGAACGAGTGCTATTGGTGGAAGATGAACGCAGCATGAGCAATGTCCTGGCCTATAACCTGGAACGAGAGGGCTATGTGGTCGAATGTGCCTATGATGGCGATCAAGCTTGGACACTGTTTGAAGCGAGACCTCCTGACCTGGTGCTGCTGGATGTGATGCTTCCCGGCCTGGGTGGGCTGGAATTGTGCCGGTTAATCCGCGCTCACTCCTCCGTGCCGGTGATTCTGCTGACCGCCCGGGGCGAGGAGGCCGACAAGATCCGCGGCTTGGATTTAGGCGCCGATGACTATGTCACCAAACCCTTTTCCGTGGGCGAGCTGATGGCCCGCGTCCGCGCCCAACTTCGCCGTTCCGGCGCGTTGGGGAAACTTATCGAGCAGGGTGGGCTGCGCATCGATCGCCAGCGTTTCTCCCTGGAGAAAGACGGCCAACCCCTCCCTCTTCCCCGAAAAGAATTCTTGCTGCTGTGGGAGCTGGCCAGTCATCCCAACGTGGCCATCCCCGGCGAAACCCTCTTGCGGCGCGTCTGGGGCGAGGATTTCTATGGTGAGGAACAGACCCTGGCTGTACATGTGCGGCGTCTGCGGGAAAGGATTGAAGAAGATCCTTCTCGTCCCGCGCTGATCGAGACCGTGCGGGGGGTGGGCTACCGATGGGCGGCTTGAGGGTGCATTGGCGCCTGGGTTGGAAACTCGTACTGGCCACCACCCTGGTGCTGGTGATCAGCAGCCTCTTCGTCGGCTTCTATCTGGCCGGCGCCTTGCGTTCAGCCAACGAGGCGGACCAGGAGCAGTCACTGCGGCGAGAAACACAGTTGGCCGCCCAACTCCTGGTAGTTCTACCAATGAGTTTGGTGCAGGAGCAGGGCGATGCCCTGGCTCGCCAGGCAGCCAGTGGGGGTGAGGCCCGTTTTACCATCTTGGACGGGACCGGGAAGGTGTTGGGAGATTCCGCCGAGCCGGCTGCCTTGATGGAAAATCATGCCGACCGTCCGGAGGTGCAGCAAGCGCTTCGCGGAGAGGTGGGGATCTACCGCCGCTACAGCACCACCTTGGGCGAGTCGATGCTCTATGTGGCGGTGCCGATCCCCGCCCTGCCGCCGGTTAAACTGGTGGTCCGGGCCAGCATCCCCGGCAATTTCCAGGAGAATTACCTGATGACGCTGCTGAGGGCTCTGATAATTGCCATAGGTGGGGGTTTTTTAATCTCCCTTCTGCTGGTTCCCTGGGCGTCTCTGTTGGTGACGCGACCGCTGAAAAGGATGCTGAAAGCGATCCATCCTCCCGTCAAAGGATCTTCCTATCCTTTACTGCGAATGACCCGCACCGACGAGTTGGGTGATCTGGCCAACGGGATTGATGGGTTGTTGGAGCGAGTACATGCTCAGGAGGAGAATCTGCGATCCTTACAGGAAAAACTCAGTGCTTTCCAAGAGATAGAACGAGACGGTTGCCTGGTCCTCGATGTGGAAGACCGCGTTTGCAGCGCTTCACCCAAAGCGGAAGAGCTGCTTGGCGTCCCCTTGCGGCGCATGATCGGGCGCACTCTCTTGGAGTGTACCCTGGACCACGCCCTGTCCGAGTCAGTACACCGAGCTTTCGCCGAACCCGCAGGGGTTCCAGTTTCCTTCGCCAGCCGTGAGCTCTTCCTGCGAGGGAGGAGGTTAGTCCAGTCGAACCCCGACATCGGTCTTCTCTGGATCGAGGACCGCAGCGAGCTCGCCGCTCTGAAAGCCACTCGCAGGGACTTTGTAGCCAATGTTAGCCACGAGCTGAAGACCCCCATCGCCTCCCTGCGGGCAATGCTGGAGACTCTCGGGCAGCAACCCCCACCCTCGGACCAACGGCAAGGCGAGTTCTTGGCTCGCTCTTTGAAGGAGGTTGAGTATCTGCAAGCCTTGCTCGAGGAGCTGGCCAAGCTCTCTCGTGTTGAGGCAGGGAAGGTTGATTTCCAGATAGAGGACTGTGATTTGCGCCAACTCCTGGCTGATCTGGAGGCCGGCTTGGCCGAGAGAGCCCGTCAGCGCTCGCTGCGTTTGGAGATTCGAACCGGCGAGGAACCGGTCTTCGTTCGAGCCGACCCCCTGTTTCTCCGAGAAGCGTTGCTGGCCATCCTGGACAACGCTATCAAGTTTTCTTACCCAGGTGTCGCTGTCACTGTTTCAACCTCAAGTGCCAAAGGATGGGTCACCCTGGAGTTTCGCGACCAGGGCCCTGGAATCCCGGCCGAAGAGGTTCCACGCATCTTCGAGCGCTTCTACAAAGTGGACAAAGGCCGAGCCAGTGAAGGATTCGGCATTGGGCTCTCCCTGGCTCGACACATCCTGGAGAGTTTCCACGGCAGCTTGACTGCCTATAGTGACATTGGAAAAGGCGCTCTTTTTGTGGTTCGCTTGCCGCTTACCCGAGGCGACTCTGTCGGAGAATAATGATCGAGGCTGCGGCAGGATGCTAACCCGCGATAGAATGATAACCCATAGCGGGATGATAGCCCGCAGCAGCGTGATACTAACGAATTAAGCGATATGTAATCGGCAGGTAAGGTCCCGGTAATCTTCTCCCGCTACACTGGGTCCGAAATGAGAAAAGAACCTGTGAAAAAGGAGAATAGAATGAGAAAAAGTAGGATTTTGGGGGGCGTAGCCCTTTTGCTGTCGGTCAGCTTGTTGCTTGCCGCATGCGGAACGCCGGCATCGACCAGCCCCACAGCCCCTTCACCCACAGCCAGCAGCCCGTCTCCAAGTCAGGAAGGCGGCACGATCGTGGTGAAGGGTTCGGACACCATGGTTAACCTGGCCAGCGCCTGGGCGGAAGACTACATGGCCGGGCACTCCAATGTGAAGATTACCGTCTCCGGAGGCGGCTCGGGAATCGGCATTGCTGCCTTGTTGAACAAGACCACGGATATCTGCAACAATTCCCGCCCCTTGAAACAGGAGGAGTTGGACAATGCCAAGGCCAACGGAATCAACCCCGTTTCCACCATTGTAGCCAAGGATGGCGTGGCCATCGTTGTGAATCCCGGCAACCCGATCAACGAGCTGTCCCTGGAACAACTGGCAGCCATTTTCGGCGGTAAGATCACCAACTGGAAAGAATTGGGCGGACAAGATGCCGAGATCGTCGTCCTCTCACGCGACAACAACTCCGGCACCCATGTCTTCTTCAAGGAACACGTTGTCCAACTAAAAGACAAAAAGGCCGAGTACGGGACCAATGTCCAATTCCTTCCCACCAGCCAGGGCATCGCCGACGAGGTGGCCCGCAACCCGAAGGCCATCGGCTACTACGGCCTGGGCTACCTCTCCAGCCAGCAGAAAGCCTTGGCTGTGAAGAGCGCTACAGGTCTCGCCGTGCTGCCTTCCAGCGCCACTGTTCTGGATAACAGCTATCCGGTCTCACGGCCTCTCTTCTGCACCACCAACGGCCAACCCAGCGGCGCCTTGCAAGATTACCTGGCCTGGATCCTGGGTCCCAAGGGACAAGAGATCGTCAAGTCGCTCGATTTCGTCCCAATCCAGTGAGACACCCTTGAAGCGGATTCCAGGAGAGTCAAGATCGCTGCGCTCACGGCCCAAATTGGACCGTGAGCGTCCAGTACGGATGGTTCTGGCTGCCGCTGGATGGATGACAGTGTTGATCCTGGCCTTGATCATGATCATGCTCTTCGTCGAGGGATTGCCCATCTTCACCGTTACCAATCCCTTCAGCTTTCTCTTTACCAGCCAATGGTACCCGGTCTCCGACCCTCCTGTCTTCGGGATCCTCTCCTTTATCATCGGCAGCTTGATGATTACCGCGACTGCATTGGTGATCGCCATCCCGGTGGGGATCGGGGCAGCCGCTTTTCTGGCGGAGATCGCCCCACCGCCCGTGCGTGAAGCGATCAAGCCGATTATCGAGCTGCTCTCCGGTCTGCCTTCGATCGTGCTCGGTTTCGTCGGTTTTCTCCTGCTGGCGCCGGCTATTCAGCGGATCTTCAACCTCGATTCCGGCCTGAACGGGTTGACTGCTGGAATCATGCTGGCCTTCATGTGCCTGCCGACCATCGTCAGCATCTCCGAGGATGCTCTCAGCGCTATACCTCGCGAGTATAAGGAAGCTTCCCTGGCCTTGGGGGCCACCCGCTGGCAGACCATTTTCCGGGTCCTTATACCGGCTGCCCGGCCCGGCATCGTTGCTTCGGTGATGCTGGGCATGGGTCGCGCCATAGGAGAGACCATGACCGTGCTGATGATTTCCGGCGGACGATTGGCGATCCCCAGCTTCATCACCGATCCGATGTCGGCCATGACTGGCCGCATCGCTATCGAGATCAACAATGCTGTCTTTGGCGGGTTGCAATACCAGGCTCTTTTTGCCATCGGCATCGTCCTCTTCCTGATCACCTTTGCCATCAACCTGGTGGCTGACCTGGTACTGGAAAAGCAACGAAGGAGATACGCATGAACCCGGCTGCCGGGAAACCGGAGGGGAGGCGCTTTCGCTCCCGCAACGCCACCCAGACAGCAGCCTTCATCTTTCTCGGCGCTTGTGTATTATTAATCCTGGTGCCGGTCCTCTATATTGTTATTTACACCATCGTCAACGGAGCGGGCGCCATCAGTTGGGATTTCCTTACACAACTGCCCAAGCAGCGCGGCTTGCAGGGCGGAATCTTCTCCGCCATCGTGGGCAGCTTCTACCTGATGGTAGGCGTGGTAGCCTTCGCCCTCCCGGTGGGGATCATGGCTGCCATTTATTTGCACGAGTACGCCCGTCAGGGTCCGTTAGTGCGCCTGATCAATCTCAGCATCGTCAACCTGGCTGGGGTGCCGTCCATCATCTATGGCCTCTTCGGGCTGAGCTTCTTCGTGCTGATGCTGAAGATGGGCTCTTCCTTGTTGGCTGCCAGCCTGACCTTGTCCTGCATGGCTTTGCCGGTGGTGGTAACGGCCTCCAGAGAGGCCTTGGCGACGGTTCCCAACAGCTACCGCGAGGGGAGCCTGGCCTTAGGCGCCAGCCGCTGGCAGACGATCGTCCGGGTGGTGCTTCCCCAAGCCTGGCCGGGCATTCTCACCGGTCTGGTGCTGGCGGTCAGCCGGGCAGCGGGGGAGACCGCTCCGATCCTGATCACCGGCACCGCCTTCACCGCCATCTTGCCCACTTCGCTTTTCGATCAATTCAACGCCTTGCCCTACCACCTCTACGTGGTGGCCACACAGATCCCCAACATGCCCAAGAGCACCCAGTGGGGGATCACCCTGGTGCTGCTGGTGATGGTCCTGCTCTTTAATCTGACTGCCATCATCCTGCGCATCCGCTTGAGAGCCCAACGGAAGAGGGTCGGGCTATGAGGAGGAAAAGATGAGCATCGTCAGCTTGAACATGATCGAGGGCCGCACCGTGCCGTTCGTCTTCGAAGAGAACGTGCCGGTGAAGATGCGCTCCCAGGCAGTGAGCCTCTTTTATGACAAGGTAGAGGCTCTCAAGGAGGTCACTCTTCCCATCCTGGCCAATCGCATCACCGCCATCATCGGCCCCTCCGGATGCGGGAAGTCCTCCTACCTGCGCCTTTTCAACCGAATGAACGACCTGATCTGGAATGCCAAGGTGAAAGGCCAGGTATTCCTCGACGAGGAAGCCCTCTATGACCCCAAGATCGACGTGGTAGAGCTGCGCAAGCGGGTGGGGATGGTCTTCCAGAAACCCAACCCTTTCCCGATGTCGGTCTTCGACAATGTTGCCTATGGACCGCGGCTGCACGGCGCTAAAGAGCTGGGCAAGCTCTCCGAGATCGTCGAGCGCTGCCTGCGGCAGGCCGTCCTCTGGGAGGAAGTCAAAGACAAGCTGAAGGGCTCGGCTTTCGCCCTCTCAGGCGGGCAGCAACAACGCCTCTGTATTGCCCGGGTGCTGGCGGTCGACCCCGAGGTGATCCTCTTGGACGAGCCCTGTTCAGCCCTCGACCCCGCCTCAACGATGCGTATCGAGGATCTCATGCAGGAGTTGAAGAAGAACTACACCCTGGCCATCGTCACCCATAACATGCAGCAGGCTGGACGAGCCTCGGACTATACCGCCTACTTGCTGATGGGCGAGCTGATTGAATTCGGACCGACCAAGAGTATATTCACCTATCCGCGAGACAAGCGGACGGAAGACTACCTGACAGGAAGGTGGGGTTAATATGAGCACAAACCTGCGACAGATATTGGACAAGAGTATAAGAGATTTAGAGGAGATGACCCTGGAACTGGGATCCCAGGTGCGGGCCAGCCTAAGTTCCAGCCTGAAGGCCTTGCGGGAGAGAGACAAAATCCTGGCCCAGTGGGTAATCAACAACGACGACGTGCTGGACGATTTGGCCAAGCGCATCGATGTCAAGGCTGTAGAGATCATCGCCACCCAGCAGCCAACGGCTCGCGACTTGCGCGTGATCATCGCCATCATTCGCATGATCGCCGACCTGGAGAGGATCGGAGACCTCAGCGCGGGAGTTTCCAAAGAGACCCTGAAGATCGCCGATCTGCCCCTCCTGAAACCGCTCATTGACATTCCACGGATGGTCGCCATTACCAACGAGATGCTGGAAGACGCCCTCCAGGCGTTTATCCTGCGCGATGCCAACCGGGCGGAGAAGATGTGCCGGCGGGACGATGAGGTGGACGGCCTGCGCAACCAGATCCAGCGGGAATTGCTGACCTACATGATTGAGGATCCCAAGTCGATCTTTCGGGCCAACGCCCTGATGTTCATCTCCTTGTACCTGGAGCGGGCCGCCGACCACATCACCAACATCGGCGAGGATGTGATCTACATGGTGACCGGTGAAATCCGCGACATGAACAACTGATCATAACTGTCTCCCTCACCCAGGAGGCAAACGACCAGCATCAGGTCTCCCCGATGCTGGAGACACTAGAGGAGAACCTCCAGGCTACCGGTAACTGGAAGGATCCCAGCTTGTCATTAGTGTGCCAGCACCTGCAATGAAGAGAACCTGAAGAAAACCTCCGCTCCTAGAGAGGATCCCCTCTACCCTGACTCCCCGCCAACGGATGGATCGGAAGCTGCGCACTCAACGAGAGGAAAGCTTACTATCTACTGCGCAACCGGACCATGGAACCGGTCTTCGACAAGATCAAGCGTAGCCTCGTTTATGATGGCCTGTTCTTGCGCGGGTTAGCTAACGCTGATGGCGAGTGGAAGCTGATCTGCACTGCTTTCAATAGAACAGCCTGCGGCAGCTGTCACAGAACACCCTGCCGGAAGCTATCCGTCGAACCCCCTGAGGAGCTCTCTTTGGTGAAGATCGCATTGTCGTGGAAGGCGATGCGGCTCGGTGGATCCATGAGAACAGGAGCCGTACTGGGGTGCGGCGGTCCATTTTCGCTGGACATCAGGCCGGGGTGCGCTAGTTGCCAGGCTCCATTCTACCCAGTACCTCGATCCGCGGGTGCGTGCAGCCGCAGCTGCAGGGGGAGGCGCCAAGCACACGGACAAGATCCCCCGTGCGGTAGCGCACCAGTGGCAAGCTCTGGCCGAAGGTGGTTGCCACCAGTTCGCCTTCCTCACCCTCCGGAGCGCCGGACAACCAGAGCGCTTGGGGCTGGTAGCCGGCTTGACTGCGCTCCCGCTCCAACTCAGTTCGGGGCAGGATTTCCGGTAGGCAGGCATCCAACCAAAGGTGCAAGCCCTGGTGAGCTGGACATTCCACCGCCAGAACAGGAAATTCTGCGGAAAAGTACAAAGAAAAAGCCTCCAGATCATAGGTGTGTTCCAATGTTGCCCGTTCGTCACCCAAGGCGTGGCCAAAGAAAAGGCCCTTCCGGGATGTGGTAGGGGGAGCTGCCGACCCAGCGACCGGCCAGCCCGCTTCAACCAGAGGTTGGCGCAAGGCCAAGGCGTCAGCCACGTTGGCCCACAGGACGGCCGGCTTCATTCGACCGGCAAAGATGGGCCAATTGCTGTGCTGCAGTGTCGCCATTGATCCGGGTATGAATTCCAGGTGCTGGCCACCCGACAGCATGTCAGCCATGGCCCAAAGGTAGGGCAATGCATTTCCAGCCCGCGGAGCCGGTCCAGTGACTAGCAGCACCCGGTCACAGGAATTCAGTTGCACGAGGCGGCTCATCCGGTTGGCCAAGCCCATGATCTCGCGCAGATCGCGCTCGCCGTAGGGTACCCATTTCCGGGTACTGCCGCGGGATGCGGAAGAGACCCACAGGCGCGGCGGTTCCACGAAAAGGCGCTGCAATGGAAAAGCGGATTGTGCCTCCTGCCAGTCTGTCCCGGAGATCAGCGGCCATCTCTTCAAGTCGTCCAGCGTGCGCGGAGCGCCGGCTCGAACTCCCGCTTTTCGCCATGGCTTAAGGTACAGGGCCGAGCGCCCAGCGCGAGCCACGATGTTTTCCTGGATCAGCCGGCATTCGCCCTTGCGGATCAGCTCCTCCAGGGGGAGTTGATCGTCCCGTGGATCACCAAAGGGGATGACCAATTCTGCCATAGCCATTTCAGCCTCCTCCCGGACGGATGTCAGCTGCATAAATCACCTTGCGCAATTTGCCGGATTGCGTACGCCGTTCCTCGATCGCGGCCACTATCTGTACCTCGGGTTCGGCGATCAGGTGGTTGTCCAAGCCAAGCTTGACAGCGTCCAGGGAGAGGAATTCCTGAAGCACCTTCTCTTTCCAGACTTGACTGTCCTGGCGAGGATCCGACTCTTCCACTTTCAAGATGGCCTTCGGTTTATAATCCTGCCGTTCGATCCAAAGCTGCCAGCGTCCTAAACCCGGCAGCACGCTGAGGCGCTTCTGCAACTCAAAGATGGAGAAGCGCACCAATCCCAGATTGACGATATCGTCCGTCCTGTGCAGTACGCGGATGCGCGGGTGCGTTCGTCCACAGGCGCAGGGCTGACAGCTTACCAGTTCGATCAAGTCAGCGGTACGATAGCGCACCAGCGGGAAGGCGTCAGCAAAGTTTGTAACCACAAATTCGCCTCTTTGGCCCGCCTCCGCTTCCCACAAGGGAATAGCTCGGGGAATGTAACCAGGCTGGCCTTCCTCCTGCTCGATCTCATTCTGCGGGATGATCTCCGGCAGGCAGTAGTCGATCCACAGGTGTACACCGTCGTGGGCGACGCAGTCTCCCATCACGCCAAGGAATTCTGAAAAAGAGTAAACTTCGAAGGGCTCGACGCCGTAGGCTTGGCGGATCGCCGGACGGTAGGGATCGAGTGGTTCGCCGGCAAAGACACAATGCCGGAAGGGAACCAGGTCGCGCGGTCGGATCTTTTTTACTTTGGTGATCAACACAGCCAGCAGATTCTCCAGGCTGCGGCGCTCTGCCAGGCGGTCACGGGCTGCAGCGGGAGCCAGCTCAGCCACACCTTCGGCCATCCGCATGGCCACCGAGGGGAAGGCGGCGAAATTTGACGGCCGCCGTCGTAGGGCAAAGAAGAGCGCATCCTGGGCTTCGGTGTAGTTGAGGGCGATCGTTTCCCCGGGGATTTCCAGCAACATTCCGTCAATGGAACCGGTTACCGCAGTGGAATCGGTGACGAATGGAGCGGGCGCCACCAGACCGAAGGTTGCCTCTTGGCCCGGCCGAGGTCGCGATCCTCCATGCGCCAGATAGACGTATCGCTTTCCTGTCTGGCGATTATCCGCCAAATCACGGTCCGACCGGGGGATCCATTTGGAAGCGCCGGTAGTGCCGGACGTGCTGATCCATAGGCGAACATGCTCCGAGCAGACGATCTCCTCCGGGGCGTATTGGCTCTCTGCCAGGCGAAGATCGCGGCCGTTGGTGTAGGGCAGCGTGCGCAGGGCGGCATAGCTGGTGATGTCCGCTGGAATGACTCCTGCTGCTGCCCACCGATCCCGGTAGAGCGATGATCGGGCTGCGCGCAAAATGACGCTGGATCCCACCAACTTGCCCTCGGCGATCCGGACCAAGTCTGACAGAGGCATGCATTCCAGTTGGGGGTCGGCATACAAGGGTTGGACATCTCCACGCAATCTAGCTCTCCTTCCTTCGGTCGACAAACCGCTTCAATTTCACGATATTCTCCTGGCTGAAGGTTCCCTGCGTCACAAACTGGAATTCCAGCGGCTCGATCACTCCCGAGTTTTCCACATCATGACGGATGAAGGCCAGCTTGGCGTAGACCGCAGCGACAACCTGGGCTTGCACTTCTGCCGGGGAGGCGTTGGCTTCCAGGCGGAAGAGGAGGTGATCCCGAAAGCCGTTCTTTGTCAAGACAAGCTGATAAGCCAGGACCCCTGGCACGGCAAAGAGAATCTCGTCGAATTGAGTGGGGTAAATATTCTCTCCGGTTCCCAGAAATGTCATATCATCGGCTCTCCCCAAAATCCGATCGATGCGCGGAGTGGGCATCAGGTGACAAGCGCATTTTCCCGAAAGCAGGCGCGACAGATCGCCGGACCGGTAGCGCAGCAATGGCATGGCTTTACGCAGGAGGGGAGTATAGACCAGTTCGCCGCGGCTATTGGGGGGCAGCAGGTTACCACTCTTCGGATCAATAACCTCAACGATCAGGTCGGGTGAGAGATGCAAGCCCTGGCGCCGGTGGCATTCCCCGGCAATCAGGTTGCCCATCTCGATCATGCCGTAGCTGTCAAAAACCGTCGCACCGCCCCAGGCTTCCTCTACCTGATTGCGGAAGGACTCACTCAAGGGTTCTGCTCCTACTGTGATCATCCGCACCCCCAAGGTGGCGAGGTCGGCACAATGCTGCCCCTCTTCCGTCAGGCGGTGCAGGTAACTGGGTGTACAGAAAAGAAGGTTGGTTCCCATTTCCTGGATTGTATGCAACTGGGCCTCCACGGAAAGATCATTGCCGGATGGCAGGATCAGCACGCCGCACAGTTCCAGGGCACTTTGCAGGAAGGAACCAATCGGCCAGGATGGCCGCCCATAGGCAAAACAGATTTGGGCTGTGTCGCCAGGCTTGACTCCCCGAAGGATCATTGCGTACGCAGCGGTCAACACCAGACGCCGCACTTCCCAGCGGGTGAAGAACGCTCGCTTGGGTCTGCCGGTGCTCCCGCCAGTTTCCCAGATGTACTGTACGGCTGCCTGGGGCACCGCCAGAAACTGCCGGGGATCTCGCGCCAGGTCGCTTGCGGTGGTGAAGGGCAGCCTCGCCAGATCCTTCATGGTGCGGATATCCTCCGGAGAAACGCCCCATTCCTTGAAGCGATCATGGTAATAAGGAGAATGACGCCAAGCGTACATGACTGCCTGGCGCAACAGATGTTCGTGGTTGAAAAGGGTCCAGCCAGCCCTGACCCGACTTCTGTAGCGCAGCCAGGCGGGGCCTCGAACAGAGAGCTGGTCTTGATGATTCACCACTATAGCCTTATCCGTCCTCCTTGAGAATCAACAGCTAGCATTCGGCGCCTCCTGCCACATGGCGACACTTTTTTCATTCTATTCTCCACCATCAGTTTGCACAATCAGGCGATCCCAATGGCGGTGATCCGGCACAATTGCTCACAAAAACGAAGGGCATGTTCACTACTCCAGAAGGTATCTGGAAATTCAGGATACACGAGCCGTAAATTCAACAGCTTCTCCGGGCCCTGCGATCCAACGGCGAGCTGGATGAGTGGATGAGGAAGAGACACCTGGCAAACCTCTTTCCCTGGAGGTCGAAGGGAAAGCTCAGAACAGACTTCGCTGGCCCTGGAAGTAGAAGGGTACAGTCTCCCGGCACTCTCCGGACTCCATGCCAATCGTCCCTGGGCTCAAGCCTTGCGAAACCTGACCAGTCTACGGGGAATCTGTTAGGAAACCATGTGACCACGATGAGAGAAAAGCTGCGAAAGATGGATCGACCAAATGTTGACAGTAGTCTTCCGAAGCGGTTTTTTGACAGAGGGATTACCCTTTTTTATACTATTTGGCGTAGCTGTAGTGCGGTGCGATTGGCGGCAGCCCGATCTTTGGTGGAATCACACCGTTTTGTCTTGTTTCAATGACACCCCATTGAATCGCGATCGCAAGGAGGAACACTTTTGGCCATCAAACCGTTGTTGATAACCCAAGATGGGCTCATTTCGGACACGACGCGCTGGGCGGAAAAACGGGGAGACGTCATTCGATGCCTGTTGGAGACTCTCGGCCAGTCGCAAGCCCCACGCAACACGGGGCAATTGGAAGTGACCAGTGAAGAAGAACTGGCACAGTACTTCCGGCGGAAAGTCTGGTTCTCTACCGGGAATACCGACCGGATTCCGGCCTGGTTGCTCGTGCCAAAGGGGGTGGCATTCCCGGCCCCTGCCATTCTGGCTTGCCACCAGACCAACGACTGCGGCAAAGATGAGGCGGTCGGTTTAGGTGGTTCTGCCCACTATGCCTACGGACAGGAACTCGCCGAACGCGGGTACGTCGTACTGGCTCCGGATGTCTTGACCGTGGGAGAACGGATATACCCTGGTTTCCAGCAATGGGATTCGGTCCCTTTTTACGCCGAGTACCCCCATTGGTCGATCATTGGCAAGAATCTGGAAGACTCCCGCGCGGCACTGGACGTGCTTTGCGGTCTGGATTTCGTAGACCCGGAACGGATCGGGGTGATCGGTCACTCTTTGGGCGGGCACAACGCCATATTTGCAGCTGCCATGGACGAGCGCGTGCATGCCTGCGTCAGCAATTGCGGCATGTCCGTTTTCAGCGAGGAGGAAGAGCGGTTGGAGTGGACCTTGGAGGACGGCTATATCTTCCTTCCTTCCCTCAGGTCCTATTTCCTAGACGATCGCCCCACGCCCTTCGATTTGCACGAAGTGGCGGCACTGATCGCTCCACGTCCCTGGCTCAACATCTCGGCTTACGTGGACAAAGCCTATGGCCGTCAGGAGTTTCTAGCCCAAACCGGTGTGCTCCTCCACCAAATCTATGAACTATACCAGCGCACGAGCGCCTTCGCCTGGCAGATGCATGGAGGCAACCACTCCTTTCCACCTTACATTCGCGCCGGAGCTTACGCCTGGCTGGACCGGTGGTTGAAGGGGTAAGCCGCTGGAACCGAGAGAAAAGACCTGACCTCGAGGAAAATCTTTACCTTTTCTTCATCTTCGCTTGCTTTGGCCTTAATCCAGACCTGCTTTACTATCTTCAGAACCCTCCTTGCAGTACCCCTCATACCTCTCCTGAGAGCCGCCCTGGGGAAGGGCGGCTCACTATTTTCCTGAGTATACTCAAACGAAAGAGGGCCGGATGGCCGACTCTCTAGAAGAACTTCAGGTTTCCTGGTCGTTGTGCAGGGGCGGATTCCTTCACTTCGATCGAGGGCGGGTTTCAAACCCGCCCCTACTGCTACGGTTTTGGTTTCGGGCCGGGAGAAGTAGGTGGGCTTGGGGATGGGGTGGGACCTGGTCCGGGTCCAGGGGGTGAAGGAGTCGGTGTAGGACCTGGTCCGGGTCCAGGGGGTGAAGGAGTCGGTGTAGGACCTGGTCCGGGTCCAGGGGGTGAAGGAGTCGGTGTAGGACCTGGTCCGGGTCCAGGGGGTGAAGGAGTCGGTGTAGGGTTTGGCGATGGGGGAGTAGTGGGTGGTCCGCCAGGGCTGGTAGGAGTTGTCGTAGGCGGTCCCCCTGGGCTGGTAGGAGTTGTCGTAGGTGGCTCACCTGGGCCGGTAGGAGTACTGGTCGGCGATCCGCCTGGGCTGCTGGGAGTTCCGGTCGGCGGTTCTCCTGGGCTGGTAGGAGTTGTCGTAGGTGGCTCACCTGGGCCGGTAGGGGTGCCTTGGGATTCGCTTGGCGGTTCACTGGGAGACCCTGGTTCAGTGGGTAGTGTGTCAGGTGATGGAGCGGGCAATGTACTGGGGTGATCCGAAGAGCCGTTTCCCGCTGATGGGGAGGGATCGATGGGCAGTTCTGCGCCGGAGGCGGGTGAAGGGATTGGCAACCCCGTTGCGGTCTGGCTGATGAAACTTTGCGGACTGCTCGATGTTTTGCTGGTTGAAGGAGTTATGCCAGGAGTCTGGTCGTCCCCCGGGTTGCTTGGGGTAATGGGGACCAATTGCCCTACGATCACCTTTCCTTCCAATCCCAGCTCCTCGATGATCCGGCCCCAGCCAAGGCCTTGCTCTCGCAAGGCTGTGATCTCGCTCAAGGAGAGGCCTGACGAATTTGCAATCTCTGCGCGTAAAGCCGCCTCCCGGGGAGTGACTCCTTGCGCCAGCAGAACGTTGACCATGGCAAGGTCACAATGGAACTGGACGGCGAGCAGGGATCCTACTGGATAGATGCTGTCCCATGCCGAGGCAGCTTGCTCCAATTGTCGTTCAGTCCACCACTGGGTAAGGTTCTGAGCGCCTGCTAAAACCGGGAATGCCGTCACTATTAAGAAAAGAACAAGGGCCAGTACAGGAGATAAAGCGAAGGCCAGGCGACTCCGTTGTTGTTGCTTGCGGCCACGTACGAAAAGATCCTGCAGAGAAGGTTGCCGAATGGGGGCGCTATCCGCAAGGCGGCTCAGAGCTTTCTTCAATTGGGTATCGAGGTCAATCGGTTCCAAGATGCCTCCTGATCTTTTCCTTGGCCTGGAATAAAGTCGCCCGTACGGTTCCGGGAGCGCAACCACATATGCTTGCCGTTTCCTCTTCGGAGAGGTCTTGCAGCAAACGAAGGGCGATGATAGCCCGCTGCCGCTTGGGTAAGCCGTTGATCATCTCCAGCACCTGAAGGTAGAACAAACGGTCCTCCGGGTTGACCTCTTGCGAGTCGCGGATTTCAGGCTCTTCTTCCAAGAGGAACTCTCGTTTCCTCCGGAAAAAAGAGAAGCAAGCGTTGGTGGCCACTTTCAGAAGCCATGGCAACATCGGGCCTTCTTGTAGGCGGCCTCGGTGTCGCCAAAGCTGCAGATAAGCGTCTTGAGCGATATCCTCTGCCTGCTCGGGAGAGCCAAGAACCAGGTAAGCGGTGCGGAAAACCGCCTTGTAGGTCGACTGGTAAAGCGATTCGAAAGCTCGCTCGTCGCCTTCCTTCAGCTTCTTGACCAAATTCAATTGACAATCGCACGATACTTCGTTCAATCAGCTTTGCCATGCCTTCCTGTCAGGTGATTCTCCCTTCCGGGGAGAGCTTGCCATTCTCCTCGGAAGGGAGTGTGACGAGCTGAGACTAGCTTAGTTTCCCTCTTCGTCCTTGAACCCAAGGGGGTGGAACATTTTCATCCCGGTATATCAAGCCGTTGATCGCAAAGACTTCCAAAGGAGTCGTCTCATTGCAGACAGCCACTTTTAATGTCACCGAAGTGCCTACAAGCCCGGTCAATTCTTGCACAATTGTTTGCGTATTACCATTATTGTCGTAGTCTTCTCTTGCGATGGTGGTGCGGATGTACCAGGATGGGCCGAAGTCGACCCGAGTGCCTTGCACAAAGTAGCAGCCATTCAGTTTAACCAGAGAGAGGATGCCAGTAATCGTGGTGAAGGACACCGGGCATGGACTTGATAAAGAAGAGGTCACCAAACTCGGTGAGGCGGCGAAGACGGGAGACCCCGTCAGAAGCAAACCTAATACAAGCAAGAGAGCCAATACACTGCGCATTTTTATCCTCCTATTGAGATGACTTCTAATAAAGATACGCACACAGAGGCTGTTTGGTGTAGTCGAACTTTTTTGGTTTTTTCCGATCGGGGGCGGTTCCCTGGAGATCGGTTCATTCCAGTCGAAGATGATGGAGGAGGGCCGGCTATCCGGCCCTCCATAAGAATCTCAAGTTGCCTGGTCGTTATCGCAGTTGTTTAGTGAAAGCCTTAAGATGGTTTTCCGACCCCTTCAGCAGGTTGGCGTAGACCGTTCGGATGTCACTGTGGGTGGTCTCAGTGATGTGTTGCTGCAAGTCAGCGATATCGGTCTCTTCGATCAATTTGCCGACCAGCAGCGCATTGCGCTGGGTGGTGGTTCCGTTCGCTACGAGCTGATCATACAAAGCCTGAAGATCGCTGTCCTGAAAGACGCCTGGCAGGTCCGGGGTAGCCGGGTCCACCAATCCGTAGCGGTCCAGCAAGGTCTTGATGGCAGCCATGTGTTGGCTTTCCGATTGCATGATGTTCTGAAAGATGGGCAGTCCCCAGGTTTGATAGAGAACCGCGTAGACATCACGGGCCAGCTTCTCTTCCTCGCGCATGAAGAGCAAGCCCTGGGCTTCCACCGGGGATAGGGGTTTAACGACCGCAGCGGGATTCACGGTAGGGGTCGGGGCTGAGGGAGCAGCCAGGGCAGCGCCGGCGGTACCGGCCAAAACGGCCAGGACCAAGGTGGCGAAGAGAAGACTTGAAGCAAAACGTTTTACGATCTGTGTCATGGTAAATCTCCTTTCTCCACATCATTGTGGATAACTCCAGCTTACACGCTGTTTCTCAGAGGGCGATCAAAGCGAGATAAGAATTCAGTAAGAAGGCAGGAATGGGAGGAAAAAGCCTGGACAAGGAAGGGAGCGCTGCCCATAGAATAAGAAGAAGCTACTATCCGATTGGAGGTCGTTCATGAGCAAATTACGAGTCAAGGCAGAGAGAACCCAAACTTTTCGCTATATTGTCCAGATCCTGGTGGTCGCCTACGCCCTTTTCCTCAGCCTGGGGAAATACCTCAGTTTGGCCGCCACGGCCAATCTCCATGCCATCTGCCCGTTTGGCGGGGTGGTCAACCTCTATACCTACTTCACTGGCGGCAACTATGTAGCCAAACTGCATCAAGCCAACTTCATCCTTTTGATTGCTCTCGTCCTTGGCTTGCTGCTGACCGGAAAGTCCTTCTGTGGCTGGATCTGCCCACTTGGCTCGATCGAGGAATGGCTCGGCAAGCTGGGGCGCCGGCTTTTCCCTCGGATCTACGACCGGCTCCCGGTAAAAGTAGCCTACGTCCTCCAATTCGCCAAGTACCTGATCCTGGCCTGGGTGGTTTATCAAACAGCTCTCACTGCCAAGCTGATGTTCGAGCCTTGGGATCCTTACTGGAATCTTTTCAATATCTGGACCAGCGAGGTGGCCATCTCCGGCTACATCGTCACCGGCCTGACCCTGCTGGCATCCCTCTTCCTGGAGCGCCCTTTCTGCCGTTTCGCTTGCCCTTTGGGAGCCTTGAACGGTCTTTTCAATCGCTTCTCCCTGTTGAACATCAAGCGGGAGGAGGCAAGCTGCATCCATTGCGCTGCCTGCGACAAAGCCTGCCCGATGAAGATCCTCGTCTCCAAGAAGACCACCATCGACAACGTCGAATGCCTTCGCTGTCTGCAGTGCGTGGATTCTTGCCCGGTGAACGCCAAAACCGGCAGCACCCTTCAACTGAGGGGGCTTTTCGATCACCCCGGCAAGGAGCGTAAGCCTGTGCCCAAGTCAGCTTACCTCTCTATCGTGCTGGGGGCTTTCTTCCTGCCCATTGCCCTGGTCGCCTTCAGCGGAAATCTCATCACCTTCCGGGCTGGCACCTACGCTTCTCCCGATGACATCAAAGGCTCCTCTCCCTTGCAGGATATCTTCGACAACTTCCCCCTGAACCAGGCACTTTTCTACCATGGCTTCGGCATTCCGGAAGAGATTCCCGCTTCCACCCTGTTGAAAGATGTGCAAGCCCGCATGGGGATCCCCAAAGGAGAAGAAGTGATCGCTCCTGTCCCAGTGCGAGAAGCAGTGCGCTCCATTGACGAGACGCTGGCAAGTACAGCAGCCAGGTTGTCGCTTCCGGCGGAACGAGTGCTGGGAGCTTTGACCGGCTCCGGCCTCACCGATGCAGCCACCCTTCGCCAATTAATGGAGGGGGGTCAACCTGGCGCTGTGGCATACCTCCTGAGTGGCATCTGGCCAAAAGATTTGGTCAGCCAACCGACGCCCACACCCAGTCCCGGTGGAACCTCCACCCCCAGCGGCACTTCCACCCCCAGCGCTACCCCGACCCCCTCCGTGAAAGGCACCACCACCCTGGCTGAGGTCCAGGCGCTTCTGGGGGACCAATATCCTGCTTTTCTGGCTCGTTTCGGCATCACTCCGGAGGATCCTCAGACGTCCACGTTAAAAGACCTGGGGGCCAAGTACGGTTTCGAGGTGACTGCAGTGCGCGAGTATATGGCGACATTGCTTACCCCCTAGAGGGGGCGCCCAAGCGCTCCCCAGTCGTTCCCTCCCAATGCCTGGGACCGGAGAATCGGTCCCAGGTTTCTTTCATGGAAGCAGCTGACATCTAGGACCTATTGAGACCAACGATAGTGATAGGCGAACGGATCATCCCAGAGAAAAGCCATACCATCGGCAGTTCACTGTAGACCCGGAATCAGATTCCTGACTCTGGGGAACGTTTTAGCTAGAACCTCAATCATAGGCGAGACGAGTTGCCTCATCCGCCAAAACGGGTTGAATGATCCGCTGCCAACCTGGCGAGTCCCAAGTCCCCAATTTTTGATGCACCAGGAAATACTTCTGTGGGATTGGGTGGGTCCCGGTGACGACTTCCAGGCTGTAGCGCGTTGTAATAAACTCGCTGAAAGAGTGGATCCGCGGGCAAGGTGGGTAACCAACGATTAGACCAGTAGCGAGATGGATCACTGCCGCTCCGTTCTTTTTCATTTCCTCAGGAGCATATTCGACGTTTCCACCTGGGCATCCACCACAGGAGGTGTATCCGACGAACTGGACCTCTTGCCCTTGGTAACGGCTGAAAGCTCCTTCCCGTTGATGCAAGGCGCGGAAGCATTTACCTCCCGCACACGTATGGTAACGATGACAGATGAGAATACCCAATTTCATTGTGTTCGCCATTTCGTCCTTTCTTTTCTTAATCGATTGACTGGATCCAGCCGCAGCGACCCGTGGAATCTCCAACGGACCGTTTGCGCTGAGTGATCCAATTTGAAGACAACTTGGAGTCTACGCCAGAAGACACTTTTTACAAGAGTCTGTCTATTGAACCGGCTCCACCTGGGGAAGGCGCCATGTTTCAAGATGAGATTGCCTTGTAGGCTGGGGGCGATCTTTCGAGACTATTGACATGGCTCAAACAATCTTTATAATAAGCATATGCTCATAATAAAGGTATCCTTGGAAAGGTTTTCTGCAGATTCTTCACAAGAAGGAAAGTGGCGATGAAAGTCGCGATCCCCCTTTTGAGGGAATCTTTGACGGATCCTATTGAGCCAAGGCTCGGACGAGCGCCTGTCTTTGCTTTGGTGGATCTGGATACAGATGAGGCGCAATGGTTGCATTCAGAACATGGAGCCAGCGCCCATGGGGCTGGGACGCAGACAGCTCAGCAACTGGCTTTAAACGGAGCGGAGATCATCCTTTGCCGTCAAATTGGCCCCAACGCGCTGGAAGGGCTTTCCGCTGCTGGGATCGGTGTCTATCAAGCGCCAACAGGGAGCGCTGCAGAGGCAATTGCGCTTTTTCGCAAGGGCCTATTGACAGAAGTGCGCTCGCCGAGTGGCGAGATAGAAGCTAAAAGGATGAATGATGGCGATTCCTTGCAACATGAGACGATGCCCCCCATGGGGGGCTCACTTGAAGGTAACTAGAAAGAAGGAGGACTAGAAAAATGCCTCGAGGAGACAGAACAGGACCTTGGGGGAATGGGCCCAAGACAGGGAGAGCGGCTGGTTATTGCGCCGGTTCACCGGTCCCCCGGTATTCCAACCCAAGCGAAAGCGCCGAGGAACTCCCAGCACGGTATGGTCTTCCTGGCGGTTGGGGTCGTGGGTACCGCAATTGGTACCACGCAACTGGCCTTTCGCGCAAGCAGCGATGGCAAAGCGGGTTTCCCACTCGCTCACCCGTTGTTCCCGGTGCTAGCGAGGATTCTAAAGATGAGCTGGAAACATTGCGACGGGAATTCGAAGATTGCCAAGGACGGATCGCTGTCGCTCTTCAGCACATTGAAGAACTAAAGAGGCGATAGTGGCATAGAGACAGAAGGAAGGTGCTGAAAAGAAGTCCTATGGCTGAACAAAAAGGAAAGGAAATTCCGATTCTTCCACAGTTGAGCAGTGAAAGCCTATATGAAGCCCTTCGCCAGGTGAAGGATCCCGAGCTGGACCGTGACTTGGTTTCCTTGGGGATGGTGCAGAACCTGCGAGAGGAGAACGGCACGGTCTCCCTGGAGTTGGCTTTGACTTCGCCTCGATGCCCAATGAGAGAGCAGATCGAGGCTGACGTGCGAAAGACCCTGGAAGCGATTCCTGGAGTGCGCGAAGTACGGGTTCAGGTAAGGGTGATGACGAAAGAGGAAAGCAAGCGTCATCAGCCGGCAACAGAGGGGGGAACCTCTTTGCCCTTCAATCGTGTCCGCCACGTGTTGGCGGTGATGAGCGGCAAGGGGGGAGTGGGGAAATCCCTCGTCACCAGCCTCTTAGCCGTCGCCTTGCGAGATGCCGGCAATCGTGTCGGGATCCTCGACGCGGACATTACCGGGCCTTCCATTCCCCGTTTGTTCGGGCTTCATGGAGAGCCGGACACCTGTGCCTACGGAATCCTCCCACCCCAGAGCCGGCAAGGGATCAAAGTTATCTCCATGAATCTCTTCCTCCAGCAAGAAGGACAGGCCGTGATCTGGCGCGGGCCCCTTATCGCCGGCGCGATCCAGCAGTTCTGGGGAGATGTCTTGTGGGGGCAATTGGACTACCTCCTGGTTGATCTCCCGCCAGGAACCTCTGATGCACCGCTTACTGTGCTGCAATCTCTCTCGGTGGAGGGCGTGGTCTTGGTCACTTCCCCCCAGGAGTTGGCCGGGATGGTGGTCGAGAAAGCCGCTCAGTTGGCGAGCGCTTTGCATATCCCGGTCCTGGGTTTGATCGAGAACATGTCGTACCTCAATTGTCCGCACTGCTCTTTTGAGATTGAGCCGTTCGGCTCCAGCCACGCCAAAGACCTGGCGCAAAAGTTGAAAGTGCCCCTTCTGGGGCGTTTGCCGATTGACACTGCAGTGGCCATTGCAAGCGATCGAGGGCAAATCGAATCTTGCTCTTTGGCAGGCTTCCCCGAGATCGTGCAGCGGCTTCGCACGATGTTGAAAGAAGAAGCGATTCCACCTCGCCCGCCCCGACCGAACTGAAGAGGTTTGAAAATGTGCGGCAAACAGAGATAGAGACCTGAATCCATGAGAATCGCTATCGCCAGCGGAAAGGGGGGTGCAGGAAAGACGACGGTTGCCACGAACCTTGCTGTGTTGAGTGCGGAGATGCACCGGACAGTCTACGTCGACTGCGACGTAGAGGAACCCAACGGCGGCCTCTTTCTCAAGCCGACTGACCTCCAGTCCTGGCCGGTGGAATTGCTTGTCCCTCGGGTGGAGCGGGAGAAGTGCCTGCGCTGTGGATTGTGTGCCCAGATCTGTCAATTCGGCGCCCTGATCAGCCTGCGTGGTCTCCCCTTCATTCACCAACGTCTTTGTCACGGGTGCGGAGGGTGTGCTCAAGTTTGCTCCGCGGGCGCCATTCGAGAAGAGCCACGACCCATCGGCACTGTGGTGGAAGGCCGAGCAGGGGAACTTATTTTTCTGGAAGGCCGGTTGGAGGTAGGGGAAGCTTGGAGCCCACAGGTTATCCGAGCTCTAAAAAAGAGGATTCCCCGGCAAACCACGGCCTTTTTGGACGCCCCTCCTGGGACTTCCTGCCCGGTCGTGACGACACTCTCGGAGGTTGACTTTGTCCTGTTGGTCTGTGAGCCGACGCCGTTCGGTCTGCACGACCTGGACCTCATCCTTCACACCGTGCGAGCGATGAACGTGCCATGCGGGGCATTTATCAACCGTTGGGAAAAGGATGAAGATAGCGTTGAGCGCTTCTGCCTGCGTGAAGGGGTTCCTCTTCTGGCAACCCTTCCGGATGACCGCCGGATCGCCGAAGCTTGCTCTCGTGGGGAGTTGTTGGTTCATTCCCTCCCGGAATTCTGGCCGCTTTTTGTCGACCTATTCACCCGCCTTCTGGAAAGAACCGATCGATGAAAGAGATCGTTTTTGTCAGCGGGAAGGGAGGAACAGGCAAGACCAGTCTGATGGCTGCCTTCACCAGCCTGGCGAAGAATCCTGTAGTAGCTGACTGCGATGTGGATGCGGCTGATCTTTTCCTGCTCCTGCAGCCGCAACAGCAACAGCCTCACTCTTTCGTCGGCGGTAAACAAGCTCACATCGAAGCGGACCTCTGCTTGCGGGAGGGCATCTGTCAGCAAGTCTGCCGTTTCGATGCTGTGCGGCGGGAGACGGATGGTCGTTATCTTATCGATCCATTCCGCTGCGAGGGATGTGGAGTTTGCGCTTATTTTTGCATTCACGGAGCGATCCGTTTGGTAGCGGACCAAGCTGGGGTATGGTTCTCATCCCAAACACGGTTTGGTCCGATGGTTCATGCCCACTTGGAGCCTGGCCGGGAAAACAGCGGCAAGTTAGTCACCATTGTCCGCCAGGAAGCCCAACGGATCTGCCAGGAGAAGGGACGAGAGTTGTTGTTGGTCGATGGACCTCCGGGAATCGGCTGCCCAGCGATCGCCTCTTTGGTCGGCGCCGGCCTTGCCCTGGCAGTAACCGAGCCCACGGTGGCCGCTGTTCACGACCTACAACGTTTGCTGGAGCTGGTCCGTCAATTGAAAGTGAGAATTGCCCTTCTGATTAACAAGTGGGATATCAATCCCATCATCACGACTGAGTTGGAGGCGCTGGCGGAAAGCCAGAAGTTACCCCTGGTTGGGCGGATCTCTTATCATCCCTCCTTCACGAATGCCCAGCGGGAGGGGAAGACCATCGTTGAATACGGAGGGCCAGTGGCGGACGAAATCCGTCAGGCTTGGCTCTCAATCATACATGAGGTGCAAGCAAATGGACCTGAACACTGAATTGTATAATTATGCAAGGGATCGTTTTCCCGAGCGTCTCGTGATCGATCTTCGAATAGGTCTCCGCTACACCGCCGTTCTGTTGGAAAGTGGAGCCTGTGGAGTGGCCTATACTTTTTTTCGGGAAGGGAACTGTCTCTCTTTCCCTTGGCAACGACCGCTGGTTGGTCAGACTTCTACCAAGTTGTTGGGCATGTTAGGTTCCTCTGATTTGGTGGAGACGGCTGTTGGGTTGGCGACACTCAACGCCTTGGCGAACCATTCCGTTCCAACCATGTCTTCCGGCGATATCCTGGATAACCTATCTTTGCAGCCTGATGACTGTGTGGCCATGGTGGGCTTATTCGAACCTCTAGTTCCGGTAATCCGGAATAAAGTGCGCCGTCTCGTCATTTTTGAGCGCAGCCAAGGCGCTGGTTTCCTTCCGCCGGAGGAGATGGGCGGTGTTTTACCAGACTGCCAAGTAGTTTTGGTTACGGCCACAACGCTCATCAACCGCACCTTTGGTGAGATCCTGGAGAGAGCGCGAGGCTGCCGGGAAGTGGCCCTCCTGGGTCCTTCCACCCCGTTGTTGCCCGATTACTTCTTCCCTCGAGGGGTGACCCTCCTTTCCGGGATCATGGTGGAACGGTCGGCGGAATTGCTGCGCGTGGTCAGCGAGGCGGGTGGTACACCTCATTTCATGCCCTTTGCTCGCAAGGTGAATCTTTTCCTGGGGAAAGACCACTCATGAGAAGGTCATGGATCGGCTTGCAATGAAAAATACCGTTCCTTGACCGGGCCTCGAAACCTTTCTATAATGACCATATGACCATTATTCTCTTCTCTCAACCCCTACCAGGCGAAGTTTATCACCGTGCCTAGGCCTTTTCGTTGCCGGAACATCGAGCGAGTGCCGGAGATCACTTTTTTCAAGCCGCAGGGAGTTCCCCTGCGGGACCTGGAAATCGTGCATCTGGCCTTGGACGAACTGGAAGCGATGCGGCTAGTGGACTTGGATGGCCTCTACCAGGAAGAAGCCGCCTTACAGATGGGCGTATCCCGCCCCACCTTGGGTCGTATCTTGGAGAACGCCCGGCGCAAGGTGAGCATGGCCTTGCTGGAGGGGAAAGCCCTCCGTCTGGAGGGAGGAAACTGTAACGTAATCGCAGCTCCCTCCAATAGTCCTGGCCGGTGTTGGAGAAATAGGCAGGGTGGCGCTTGGCGCCGTAACAGTCAGAAATCAATCAATCAAGGAGGATCTATGAAAATCGCAATTCCGACAGAAGATGGAACCCATATCGGCGATCATTTCGGTCGCTCCCCCAGTTTCCTCGTGTTTACTGTTGAGGAAGGACAAATCCGCGAGAAAAGCTTACGCCAGAATACTCACGCCGAGGGAGAGCATGGCCATGGAGGAGTTGGCGGGCACAGCGACATCCTGGCTGCTTTGGCTGGCTGCCAAGTAGTGATCGCCCACGGGATGGGTCCGCGGGCGGTGCGGGACCTGGAGGCGAGCGGGTTGGAGGTTCGATTGACTTCCACGGATGACGCGGAGGCAGCCATCCAGCTCTACCTGCAAGGCCAGCTTCCCAGCGCCATTGGTAGCTGCCAGTCTCGTTGCGCCTAGAGGTAAGCGATATAATTGGAGACACATTTTACTATTTTCCACAATTCCATTGTGTCTTCAATGAAAAACAGGAGGCGAAAGCGATGACCAAGTTGGGTGATTTTCTCATCACCAGCGAGTTTTCTTACGACGAGACCGGCCTAGAGGAAAAACAGAGGGTGATCTTGGAGGCTTTCGTTCGTTATCACTTCCCCTCCACAAAAGACGGGAAGACAGAAACGCCGAACCAGTTGGGAGAATGTACCCTTGTCGACCAGTACGCTCGTGATGGCCATACCTACTTGGAGCATTCCCCCTTCTATTCCTACCTGGTTAAGTGCGAGGGACAGAACTACCTGGTCGACATCACCTTGGGATTTCCGCGCAGCACCGTCAGCATTCGCCCAGCCTAGGCATCAGCAATCCCTTTTGAAAGAGACGAGAGCCGCCTCCCAAGGCGGCTCTTCCTTGTTCTCGCCCTCCCGACTGCCACCCTAATGCTGCCATTTTCGCTATTACCAACCTTTTGCGAAACGCTGCAGGGAAACCTGCTGTTTCTCGACCCATGCTGGATGCCGGTTCGCTAGCCACAGCGATCACGGTGTGAACCTCTCGGAATAAGGATCCTCGATCGTTGGTTCCAAAGGGATACGAAACCAGACGAACCAAGGAGGACAGATGAAGATGGAAATAACGATCGATATTTCGGGAGAAGCCCGGGTGGATGCCCACGCAGGTGAGTATACGATCCGCACCGATCAGCCGCTGAAGGGTGGTGGAGAAGGTTCAGCACCCGCTCCCTTTACGCTCTTCCTTGCTTCTATTGGAACCTGTGCTGGGTTCTATGTGCTGAAATTCTGCCGCCAGCGAGGCTTGTCTACGGATGGCATCCGACTTGTGGAGCGAGTGCATAGTGACCCTGAGAGCCACATGGTCAGGCGTATTGAACTGGAGATAGAGATACCGCCCACTTTTCCAGCCCAGTACCATGCGGCCTTGATCCATTCCGCCAACCTCTGTGCCGTCAAAAAGCACCTGGAAAACCCACCTGAAATCACAACGCATACGAAGGTCATAGGGGGATAAACAACCCGCCGACACCGCCCTTATTGGAGGGAGTCCCTGTGATGATCGCTGATGAAGCCAAAGCAGCTAGTGAATCAGGGCCCAGCTCCCTCTTGCGACCCTTGCTGCCATAATAAGACGGTCTCCTTCGATCAGGCGAAATCCCTCCCTGTCATCCATTTTCTGCGTAAGTTGTCTCTTGACAGTATGTTAGGCTACACTAATAATAAACTTAGGATGACCGAAATAAAAGGTGCCACCATCGTCACTGAACGTACCGAGGAATACCTGGAAGCCCTCTATCACCTGGAGGAGTCGGGTCAGCCACCTACGGTCTCCTCTCTCAGCCTCAGCCTTGGAATCTCCCCGCCCTCCGTCTCGGAGATGCTGCAACGCCTCCTCGAGGACGGCTACCTGAGCAGCCAGGGGCGGGGCCGCTACCGTCTGAGCAAGGCGGGAAGGAACCTTGGACAGCGTGTGGTGCGACGTCACCGCTTGTTGGAGCGCCTTTTGGTGGATGTGCTGGAGATGGATTGGGGCTTGGCTCACGAGGAGGCCTGCCGACTGGAACACGGGATGAGCCCGGAGATGGAGGAGTCTCTGGACCGCCGCCTGGGGCATCCCCAAACTTGTCCGCATGGAAACCCCATCCCCGGGGAAGCGGGTGTCGTAGCGGAGAAGCTGCCCACACTGGCCGAGCTAGCCAAGGGGGAAAGCGCCGTCATCGTCTGCCTCCATGAAGAGGAGCGTCATTTCCTGCTCTACCTGGCATCCCTGGGAATCCTCCCGGGGGCTCGCGTGGAAGTGTTGGAGGTGGGCCCCTTCAGCACCACGCGGCTGATCTCGGTAGAAGGCTGCCGTTATTCTCTGGGGAATGATCTCTTGCGCAAGATCGCCGTGCGGGTCGACCCCTTGAACCCACCCCTCAAGGGATGAAGGGGGTTCCTGCGCACAGCGGGGAAAGGTTGCCCCGAGTAGCCTTGGTGGGGAACCCCAACACCGGCAAATCGCTCCTCTTCAATTGCCTCAGCGGTGCCTGCGTGGAGTCCTCCAACCTGCCCGGGGTGACCGCGGAGGTGGCTCTTCGCACCGTGCAGGAGCAGGGGTTTCGCTATCAGCTGATCGACCTGCCCGGGGTTTACGGCCTGGAGACCCTCTCTCCCGACCAGGCGCTGACCTGGGAAGAGCTGCGCAAGGAAACCCCTGATCTGGTGATTGCTGTTCTGGATGCCACTCACCTGCCGCGCAATCTCTCCCTTCTCCTGGCCTTGATGGCGCTTGACCTTCCCCTCCTGGTGGCGGGGACGTTCGGAGACGTGGCTCTGGAGGAGGGAGAACCGGTCGATTGGGAGAAGCTGGCCCGCATCCTGGAAGTGCCCATTGTGCCGGTCGTGCCGCCGAAGGGGTGGGGTGTGCCTGAATTGCGCCGCGAGATCCTGGGCCTCTTGCGCAACCCGCCGCCGCAGCGCTACCCCCTTCCTTACCCTCGCCCGATGCGCGGGCTGGTCGCCCAGTTGAAACGGATCACCGAGGAGGCCGGCCTTCCCCCGCGTCGCAGCGCCGCCCTGCTGCTGATGGGAAACCCGCCACTGAATGAGGTAGTGCCGGATCCAGACTCCCGTCAGCGAGCCGAAGGAGCGATGGCCACATTCCGCCGGGAGAGCCGCATCTCGGACATCCCCCTGGCGCTCCTTACCTTCTGGCACTCGCTGGCCCGGGTAATCGCCCAGGCTGCGCAGAAACCTCACCGCCATCTGTCGCGCAAGCTGGAAAGGATCCTCACCGCTCCTCTCTCCGGGATGATCTGCGCGTTGACCTTGCTGTTGTTGATCTTTACCACCCTCTATCTGGTAGGAGGGTGGTTATCCGAGGGATTGACCTTCCTCTGGCGAAGCGGTGTCTCCCCTCTCCTTCAAGGTGCGGTCCATGGCCTGCTGGGGCAGACGGCCTGGGCTCGCGTAGTTTTATGGGGAATCGACGACGGGGTACTGGCTGCTCTCACCGTAGGCGTCCCCTACATCCTGGTTTTTTACCTGATCCTCGGTTTCCTGGAGGATTCCGGCTACCTGGCCGTGCTCTCTTTCCTGGGGGAGCGGCTGACCCGCCTTTTCGGCTTGCCGGGGCGGGCTTTGATCAGCTTGGTGGCTTCAGCTGGATGCAATGTGCCGGCTATCACAGGCACCCGTACCCTGCCCACCCAGCGTGAGCGAACCATCGCCTGCCTGCTGGTGCTGCTGGTGCCGTGCAGTGCCCGCACTGGGGTGATCCTGGGAGCCGCCGCTCCCTACCTGGGCTGGGCGGCCGGCCTTTCCCTCTACGGCATCGTGCTGCTCCTGATCCTGGGATTTGGGCTGCTGATGAACCGTCTCTTCCCTGGCCGCCCCTCGGTCATGATCGTAGAGATCCCACCCCTGCGCTGGCCGCAAGGACGCCTGGTGTGGCGGAAAACCTGGTACCGCTTCGCCGACTTCCTCACCATCGCCACCCCAATCCTGATCCTGGGCAGCTTCCTGCTAGGAGCCCTCTACGAGACCGGGGCGATCTGGGCGGTCACGGCTCCCCTGCGCCCCCTGGTGGAAGGATGGATGGGCCTCCCTGCCGTCGCCGGGCTGGCGCTGCTCTTCTCCCTGCTGCGCAAGGAGATGGCTCTCCAACTGTTGTTTGTGCTGGCCATCGCCCAGTATGGAACGGGCGCCTCCAACCTGCTCCTCTTCATGAGCCCGGCCCAGCTCTATGTCTTCGTCTACTTCCTGCTTGTCTCCTTCCCCTGCCTCTCCGCCTTCACCGTACTAATCCGCGAGCTCGGTTGGAAAAGGGCTGTGGTCCTCTTTGCCGTGCTATTGGGATTTGCCATTCTAAGCAGCGGCCTCCTCTACCGGCTGATCGCTTAGCTCCCAACGAATGGCGAATGAGCGCCATGCAGACCTCAGAGCGCTAGAAGCCTCTTTGCTGCTAAGGCGGAGGACCTACCCGGACAATCGGGGAGCCGGCTTCTCTTGCTCCCATAAGGGGATCTTGCGCAAGATCCAACGGGTCATGGCGATCCCAGCCAGGGAGGAGCCGGCGGTTACCGGGATCATCAGGGCCCAGGCTCGCCAATCCAGGGCAACTGCGCCGAAGAGAACCCGAAGGGGGGTATAAAGGGCCAGCAGTTGCAGCCCTACGGCCACGGCATAGCTCCATAGCAGCGCTCGGTTTGACCACAGTGTCAGACTGTCGAGCTGTCGGACGACCATGACGCGGGTGAAGGCATGGAGGACGATACTGGTGAAAAGCATCGTACGAGCGTAGGCGATGCCTCCCCAAAGCAACCCTAGCCAGAAGATCAGGCTGTAGGCAATGAGGGTGCGGAAGATGCTGCCGGCGATAGTGGCATAGATGGCTCGGTTGAGGATCGGCTCGCTGCGATGTCGTGGCCTGCGCTTCATGATTTGCGGCACAACCGGGTCGGCAGCCAGAGCGCTGGCCGGGATCAGGTCGGTAATGACATTCACCCATAACAGCATTTGAGCGGAAAGGGGGAAATAGCCCGCAACCGATAAGAGCAGCACCATCAAGACCGCCCCCAGGCTGGTGCTAAGTAAGTAATTGGTGAATTTGCGAATGTTATCGAAGATGCGACGGCCTTCTTCCACCGCGGCCACGATCGTATCGAAACGATCGTCGAGGAGAACCATATCAGCCGATTCTTTGGCGATGTCGGTACCCCGCATTCCCATCGCGATGCCTACGTCTGACTGTTTGAGGGCGGTCGCGTCATTCACGCCGTCACCAGTCATCGCCACGAAATGACCCTTCGCCTGGAGGGCCTCCAGCACTTGCTGTTTGGTTTTTGGCGTGGCACGGGCAACAATGTCCACCCCCTGCAAGCGCTCTCCTATCTGCATAAGACTTGCACCTTCCAGCTCCCCGGCCTGCAGACCTTCCTCTCCGATCCCCAGTTGGCGGACAATAGCCTGGGCTGTGCGCAGATTGTCGCCCGTGATCATCACTACCCGGATTCCAGCTTCCCTGGCTCGAGAGATGGCCATGGCCGCTTCCGGACGAGGAGGATCGATCATTCCCACCAGGCCAAGGAACGTCATGCCCTCTTCTCCTTCCACCGGGTTTTTCGGATCAACATTGTCTTTGCGAGCGACAGCCAACAAGTAATAGCCATCTGCCTGCCATGAGTCAGCAAGTTCGCGAAGGATCGCAAAGCGAGGAGGGTCCAGGGGCAAAGTTCCTTCTTCCTGAGCAATCGCCGAACAACGCTCCAGCACAACGCCTGGCGCTCCCTTCATAAAGGCGACAACGCCTGCACCCGTCTGATGCAGGGTGGTCATCCGCTTGCGCTCCGCACTGAAAGGGAGGATTCGCACCACCGGCGCTATAGACCGTTCCACCTTGGCTTCCAGGCCAAATCGATGGGCAGCCTCCATGAAGGCGCTGTCCACTGGGTCCCCGATGGGGGTTGAACCATTCGCCGGAAGAACCGCTTCATTGCACAAGATCCCTGCCACCAGAGCTTGACGGGCAACGTTGGAGAGGGTGTCCTTGCCCGGCTCCCACGCCCGGTTACCAGCCCAAAAACGCTGGAGTGACATCTGGTTCATGGTCAGGGTGCCTGTTTTATCAGTACAGATAATGTCCACCGACCCCAAGGATTCCACCACAGATAGCTGGCGCACGACTGCCTTTCGCCGGGCCATCTGGCGAGCCCCAAGTGAAAGAGCGAAGGTCAAGACAATCGGAAGGCTCTCCGGAACGGTGGCCACCGCTAGGCTGAGAGTGTTCAACGCCACGTCCACCCAGGGATCGTGCAGCAATTTCACCTTGTTAAAAGCATAGGAGGAAGTCTCTTTGAAATCCGCCTATAAAATGCTAACGGTTGATATTATCCGATCTGGGCGCCGGCATGAAATCCCATTGCGCCGATCAACTCGCAGACTATGGCACATTTCTGGATGATCTTTCGACAAGGTTGAACTGCGATTGGTTGAGAGGAGAAACCAGCAGAAAGCGCTTGCAGTTCTTACTGAATTCTGATCTTGCCTTGATCTCCCTGTGAGGCAGCCAGCTTATGCTGGTCATAACCCTCTTGAAAGGAGAGAAATAATATGAAGAAATTCGCAATCTTAGGAATCACACTACTGGTCCTTTTCGCCGTGGCCGGCACCACTTTGGCCGCTGGCTTTGGCGGTATGGGGAATGGCACAGGCCAGTCGAATGGCACCAGCCAGTCGAATGGCACTGGCCAACCGATGCTGGACGTTTCCACCCCAATTGCTCTTTCAGGCACGGTGATGGACATCAGTCACTACGCCGTCGGGGAAGGCCCCAGTCGGGGGGAAGCTGACAGCAATGTCCTCTTCCGCTCCAATAGCGGCGAAGAAATTCATCTGGTCTTCGGCCCCTCTTGGTACATGGAACAGGCAGGTTTAACCCTGGCTGTCGGGAATACGCTCACTGTGACAGGTTACAGAGAGGTTGATGGCGATCTGGTGGTTGCCTCTTTGGTGAAAGACGGTCAAACCTTGGCGCTTCGTGACGACACCGGCCGCCCTCTTTGGACTGGCAGCCGCGGACAGGGCATGGGCAGGTTGGGCAACGGAAGCGGAACGACAGTCAGCGGCATGGATCGTCCCTTCAATGGCAACACGGATGGCAATCCTCAATCACCGCAGGCCGGCACTGGCCTAGGAATGGGACGCCGTGGAAACAACAACGGCCAGGCCCTTTGCGACGGGACTTGTGTAAACTGCACTGCCCCGTAACACCCCTTCGTCCCTTCACCCTCCTAAAGGAGCCGCCCCGAGAAGGCGGCTCCTTTCTTTTATTCCCAATTGCTGCTTTGGGTGAGGGCTTCGTGCATGTCGCGAGCGGCTTTGCGGGCGGCTCCCATGGCCGAGATGACGGTGGCCGAGCCAGTGACGATATCGCCACCCGCCCAGACCATCGGCAGACTGGTGCGCCCGCTGGGAGAGAAGACCTGAATATAGCCGCGATCGGTGCGTTTCAGTTGGCCAGCCCCGGCGAAAAGGGCCGGGTTGGGTCCGGAGCCCACTGCCACCACCACCATGTCCGACTCCAGCAGGAAATTGGAGCCGGCGATGGGGATCGGTCGCGGCCGCCCGGACGAATCCAGGTCGCCCAGCTTCATCTGCACACACTCCAGGTGCCGCACCCATCGCTGCTCGTCGCTGATGCAACGAATGGGATTGGTCAGGAAGCGAAAGCCGATCCCCTCTTCCTCGGCGTGTTGGATCTCCTCGATACGGGCCGGCGCTTCTTCCCGGCTGCGGCGATAGACTACGGTCACCTCGCGGCTGCCCATCCGCAGCGCGTTTCGGGCGCAGTCCATGGCCACGTTCCCGGCCCCCACCACCACCACCTTCCTTCCGTGGGGAGCTGGCGTGTCGTACTCCGGAAAGGCATAAGCCTTCATCAAATTGATCCGGGTCAGGTATTCGTTGGCCGAGTAGATGTTGCAGAGATTTTCCCCGGGGATTCCCATGAAGACGGGGAGCCCGGCCCCGGTGGCCAGGAAAACAGCGTTGTAGCCCATCAGGAAGAGATCATCGACCGAATAAAGACGGCCAACGATGGCGTTCAGCTCAAACTTCACCCCCAGCCGCCGCAGATAGTTGATCTCTGACTCAACCACCGCTTTGGGCAAGCGGAACTCGGGGATGCCGTAGACCAGGACCCCACCTGGCTTATGCAGCGATTCGTAGACCGTGACGCTGTGCCCTTTGGCGGCCATGTCCGCCGCCAGGGTCAACCCTCCTGGGCCGCTGCCTACCACAGCCACGCGGAAACCGCTGGGGGGAGCTTTCCGCGGCATGGTCACCGCGTCGGTCTCGCGCTCGAAGTCGGCAGCGAAACGCTCCAACTTGCCGATAGCTACCGGTTCGCCCTTGATACCCAGAATGCAGGCCTTCTCGCATTGATCCTCCTGCGGGCAGACACGCCCGCAGATGGCCGGCAGGGCATTGGTTTCCTTGATGGTTCGGGCTGCTTCCACGAACCGGCTTTCGCGGATCTGCCCGATGAAGGCGGGGATGTCGATCTCTACCGGGCAGCCGGCTACGCATCGGGGAGCTTTGCAGCTCAGGCAGCGACCCGCCTCCAGCAGGGCAAGCTCCCGGTTGAAGCCGTAGGAAACCTCCTGGAAATTACGGATGCGCAAGAGCGCGTCCTGCTCGGGCGCTTTCTGGCGAGGCGTGGTCACCCGAACGGGAGCAGTTTCTACTTTGGGCAGGCCTCGCCAAAGGCAGCCCACTTTGGAGCAGAAGTAGAGGGGACGAAGTTTCCCCCCGGAAAAGGTCATCAACCGCGCTGCCGGAGAGTTGCATTCCCCGCAGTGGCTGGCCGGATCGATCAGGGAAAGCTGGCAATTGGGGCAGGTCAGGTCCCGGGCTACCTCTCCTTCGACCAAAGGAAGGGTGCTCTTTCGCTCCCAGCCCTCCTCTTTCGGACCCAGCAGCAGTTCTCCCCGGCGTCCGCCAATGGTAAGGTCCAGCCGCAACTGGACCATATTTTCCTCCGGGTCGTACATGTTCAGGCTTTGGTGGCAGTGCGGGCAAAAGGCCGGCAACTCCAGCGCAGTGGGAACCATCTGCCTAACCTGCCCGGATGGAGAAGAGCAGGGAGTTCTTCTCATCTCGTGTGTACATATTGTTACGCTGGATCAACTCATCGAAGTCCACCAAATGGCCGTCGAAATGTGGCCCGTCAATGCAGGCGAACTTGGTCTGGCCGCCGACCGTGACCCGGCAGGCGCCACACATGCCGGTGCCATCGACCATGATCGGGTTCAGGCTGACCAGGGTGGGGATCTTGTAGAGGCGGGTCATCTGACAAACGGCCCGCATCATTACGACCGGCCCCACGGCGATCACCAGATCGATGGCCAGTTGTTCCTCCACCAAGCCCTTCAAGGCATCGGTGACCAGGCCGTGCATGCCGTAGCTGCCATCGTCGGTCGTGGTCAGGAGGCGTTCGCAGAGGACCTGCATCTCTTCCTCCAGGATGATGAAATCCTTCTCCCGGGCGCCAATGATGCCGATCAGCAGGTTTCCCGCCTCAGCGTAGCCGGTCAGAAGGTGGTGCAGTACGGCAATGCCGGAACCGCCGCCGATGCCGACAATGGTGCCAAGGTGGCGGAACTCATCAGCCAAGCCCAAAGGCCCGACCAGATCCTTGATGGCGTCGCCGATCTTCAGAGATCCCAGCAAGGCGGTGGACTTTCCCAGCACCTGAAAGACGATGGTAATCGTACCGTGCTGAATGTCTTTGTAAGCCACGGTCAGGGGCACTCGCTCGCCGGTCTCGTGCAGCCGGAGGATGACGAACTGCCCAGGCTTGATCTTTCCGGCGATGGCCGGCGCTTCCACAGTGAGAGCAATCATGTTGCCCCGGGCCAACTCCTGTCGATCAACGATCAGATGCATCTCACCACTCGGCGCTGTCTTCCAACTGAATGGCTTGGGTGTCCTCATCGGAGATGCCATGCCAGGTACACCCCTTGCGCAGGCAGATGTAGAAGGAGATCAGCTTCTTCATGGCCGAGACGGTTATGCGCACGGTACGGGCATCACAGCGTTCGCAGATCTGATCCGGCGCCATCAAAGAATGCCGGCAGGAGGGACAAAGTAGATCCTTCACTTGCTCCCCCTCGGGGATCTCCAGGGTCGAGCAATGGGTAAAGACATTTAAATAGGGGCTCAACGCCAGCCGTCCTTCCTCCCCGTCCTGGTGTACCAGGATGAAGCCGATGGTGTTGCGGTCGATCAGACTGCGGTGGCAATGGGGACAATAGGCGTAAAGGTAGGTGCCGGTGGCCATGGTAACCAGCGCCTGAGGGTCATAATCCCCTCGCACCTCAGTCAGCTCGCCGCGGTGGTCCGGCGGCAGGTTGGCATCCAGGCAGTATTGCCCGTAGAACCTACTCAACGCCAATTCCGCATCCTCGAACTCCAGGAAGTGCTTGCGGCAACCGCGGCGTGAACAGATGAAAAGGCGGCCGCCTTCCTCCAGCATGAGGGGGATCATCGGCGCCAGGCATACCTCGCAAGTCACGGTACTATCCATCAAGGTTCGGCAGTCGGGGCAGAGGAATTCCACCACGGCATTGTGGGGGATGGGGTATTCACTGGTCACCAGGAAGCTGCCGTAAACGGAGGAAATTCGAACCCAACCATCCTTTCCTTCCAGTCTCATCAGCAAAGCGATGGAGGGTTCGTTATCCAGCCTATGTTCAGGATCCATCAGGGAGTTGCCGCAATGGGTACATTTCACATTCAAGGGAATCAGCGACAGCATGACAACATCTCCTTCTCCAGGGTTTGACCTGGTTTTTTAGGCATAGCTTTCCCTGGGGAAGCTATGCTTCTCTACTTTCTATTGTAACGGTTAGGCAACGTTTTGAATCATTTCACATCGTTATTTTACGTTCATCTCCTCCAATAGCAAGAAGGAAGATTCCTCAACCCCCCCAATCTTTACCTTATCTTCACGCTTCATTTCCTCCCCCTTCACACGGAAGTGGTGAAATAGGTAGCGAAAGGAGGTACATACACAGAATGAAAAAGCTAATCATTGGACTGCTCGTTGTCGGACTGATCATAGGAGGCGGCCTCACCTTGGCCCTTACCAAGGTACAAGCCCAAAACACCGACACCCCCTCGACAACAGCCAGCCAGACGCCGCAGCCACCTGACTCCAACACCGCCCTTGCGCTGACCGACACCCAGA
>Ga0247842_10000965_pt1 | contig 53060 bp, 41 predicted proteins | sample LaCruzMarch2015__3_FD_192411 | JGI IMG/M metagenome (GOLD analysis project Ga0247842, IMG submission 192411) | Freshwater microbial communities from meromictic Lake La Cruz, Castile-La Mancha, Spain - LaCruzMarch2015_19m | ecosystem: Environmental > Aquatic > Freshwater > Lake | place: Spain... | reverse complement strand
AATACCTTTGGTAAATTCATTCAGATATATGACTTAATTAATCAAATTCCCCCTTCCCCCTTTTAGCTAAAAGGGGGTTATAAATCCTCTATCCACAATGGTTTATAGACTTGTGGGTAAAGATTAGATCCCTTCAGGGGAGGGGTAGTTGACCGCTATTTTATAGATATTCATCAGTATTTCGTAATTTTTCTCAGCAGTATATTTTGCTTCAAATTCTTCACGAGCGGATTTGCCCATCTGAACAGCAATTTCTTTGTGTTCCGCTAACCATCGTACCTTCTCTGCTAGATCGTCTGGATTACCGGGTTCAAAAAGCAAGCCAGTTTTGCCATCGTTTATTATCTCTGCCATTGCTCCCATACGAGATGCAACGACAGGTTTTCCAAAAGCGAATGCTTCACGTATTGTCATTGGGAATCCCTCATACCATTCCGATGGCATTACCATGAACATTGCGTGTTTTATCAAATCAAGGCATTGCTCGTGAGGACGGAATCCCAGAAATTCAATAGATGATCCGTTCTGAACTTTCGTGGCAGATATTACCTCTTCTCGTAAAACTCCGTCTCCAACTATCTTTAGTGGTACTTGTAATTGTTTCCACGCAGATAAAAGAGTTCGTATACCCTTCTCGATTGATAACCGCCCAAAGAAAACAGCGTAATCTCCATAAGTATAAGATGGTTCAGGCATAGACAGAAAGAAGTTTGGTTTTACTGCAACTCGTTCGGTTGGTAGACCACCCTGAATAAGTTTTTGACGTGAGAATTCCGTTGCGGCAATATACACATCAACACACTTAGACCACGTTCCAAGCAACTTATGAATCTGGTGCATAAGTACAACAGGGAAAGTTTGAAGTCGTGAGTTACGGTAACAACCATATTTAATGGCTCGAATACTGCCATGCTCCATACATTCCTCACAAACACTTTCCCCCCGGAAGAATATTCCAGAAGCACAAAATAGACGATAATTCTGTATAGTTTGAACAACTGGTATTTTATATTTACGACATGCATAATAGATTGATGGGCTGATCAGAGGAAAAGTATTGCATACGTGAACAATATCCGGTTTTTCAAGTTTAATCAGTTGTTCTATCGCTTTGTAAGATTCTCTCGACCATGTAATCTGACACGTTAAAGCCACCTTCCTCAGGGGAGAGAACTCCTTGATAACATCACTGTGACGAGTAAACAGCGTTACTTTATGCCCTTTTGATCTTAGTAATTTCTCATCTTCACGGAATACGCCATCCTCACCGCTCGGAGCATGAGATTGGTAATAGTTGTGAATCATAAGTATATGCTCTAACATGCTTTTGTCCCATTAATTTTGCCACTAATAATTGAAAAGGTAAACTCATTAGTGTTGTATACAGTGACAACCACAGAAATGTTTATGTCTGACATATTTGCCCTTTACAATTTTAACACATCTATTTCATTATCACAATTCAGAAGCATCTGATTCGCAATTTGCAACGACTCAAAAGTTCCGGCATCTGTCCAATCACCTTCAAGTATATCATACTCCATTTCACCGAGTTTTATGTATTCATTATTTAGATCGGTAATTTCGTACTCCCCTCTTTCTGATGGCTTCTGGTGTTTTATAAGCTCAAAGACTTTTTCGTCGTACATATAATATCCAATAACAGCGAAGTTTGTCTTTGGAACTCCGGGCTTCTCATCTATTTCAACAATCTTTTCCTCGTCTAATGCGGCGATACCATATCTTGTTGGATCACTAACTTCCTTCAATAGAACCCTTGCGCCACTCTTTTGCTTCTTAAAGTTATCAACAGATGGTTTTATTGATCTGACAGCTATATTATCTCCAAGAACAACTACTATTCGCTCTTTGTTTGCAAAGTTCTCACCAAGCCTGAGAGCATCAGCAATTCCACCAGAGGTTTCTTGAACCTTATAAGTGAAATCAACTCCAAATTCTTTTCCGCTTCCAAGAAGGTTGACTATATCACCCATGTGTTCGGTACTGGTTACGACCAAAATTTCTTTTATATCGGCAGAAACAAGCTGTTTGATCGGATTGAAGATCATGGGTTCTTTACCAACTGGAAGTAGATGCTTATTAGTAACTTTCGTCAAAGGATAAAGCCTTGTTCCTTTACCGCCTGCTAATACTATTCCTTTCATCGCATAATACCTCTATAATAATTAAGTTATGGTACTATAAATCTAACTATAGGTATTTTCCTTAACAAACCAATAGTTAAGAAGCTCAAGAACGTTACAATCAAAAAATTAATTGGTATTTCTATTATTGGATCAAACAAACCATTTATAGAAGGCACTAATCCTAAAAATCCACTATCTAGCAAACCTATAAACAATATTTGAACCAGATAAACACCAAAAGCAGAAGTGCTAAGATTCACTACGAACTTCATTAAACGTTCTCTTTTATCAAAATACTTATTGAAATTAATTTCCTTTATCAAAATAAATAACGACAATGCCATCATCATAACGTTTGGGGTCAGATAACCATAAAAATATAGATTATTCTCTCCGTTTTCAATATTTGTTCTTGATGCACCCAAATATGACAGCAATATCGTGAGTAAATAACCTGACAAGAATAGTATTATAAAATATTTCATAAATTCTTTTTTGAACGACTGTTTGCTTAAAAAATACCCCAAAATATAACAACCAGTAAAGCCAGTGGCGAATTCAAATTTAATATATATACTTTCAATAGGGGTATATTTTATTATGATTGGTATAATACTTGAAAAAATAAACCATATCAACAAAAAGTAGAGAATATTTTTATTTTCAGCGTTTTTTACGTATATTCTAATAATTGGTGTAGCAAGGTACAGTCCTAGAATTAGACCCATAAACCATATATGAGTTTCAGCTTTAAATCCAGTGAATATGTTTATAATTTGTATAAATGTAAATCTTTCACCACGAAAAAGAAATCTTGCAATGATATATATTGTACTCCACACAACAAATGGTATAAACACCCTCATAATTTTATTTTTTAAAAAATCGGGCAGTTTATAATCTTTTGATAATAACAACATGCCACTTAACATTACAAATAATGTTACTCCCGGTCTTACCAAAGAGTTTACTAAGTGCCCTATCCACCAATCACGGCTACCGAAATCATTGATAGACATAGAATATGCTGATGCGTGTATAAGTATTACGAATAGAATGGCAATAATCCTTATTATATCTGCATAAATTATTCTATTTGGGTAAACAGAGTTTCTCATTTTTATTTTTCACCCCAAGCTCAAATTAATATCTACCCGGTTTTTCCCGCAACGTAGACCCCAAGCTTTACTTTGGATACAATGAATGTAAAGACAAATGACACAGTAAGACAAACAATAAAAGAAAAAACTTGTTCTAACGGATTTCCCCAATATGGTTTCGTAAGCTCATGTAGGACAAATAAGATTGGAATATGTACCAGATAGACTCCAAAAGAGTATTTGCCTAGCGTGGTAAAGATCGACTTTATACGATTGTTAATTCTATCAAAGAGCAACCAGTATAGCAATATACTTATAAAGGAGTAAAGTATATTCGTTGGTCGGAAGAAATGCTGAATCAATCCGGTTTTGATAAATACAGAGTATTCATTATAAACAGAGATTATTGTTATTATCAACCATACAATAACCAGATACGTCAGCCTTATTTTGCATAAAACTTTCCTGAAACTATCTACTTTTATCCCAACAATCAATCCGACTATAAAGTATGAAATCCAGAATAAAGGATTTATAAAAGCATTTAAAAAATTACCAAACGGATACAAATAGATATAAAAAACCAGTATATTTAATATGAACGAGATCACAAGTGCCTTTTTCCAACCAATCTTACAAAAACGAAGCATTAATGGCGCCAGTAAGTAGAATTGGAAGATCAATATTATAAAATACAAATGGATCATAGCAGTACCAGTTATAAGAGCAACTGCAATACTTTTTGCATTGTAGATTTGATATCTGATTAATCCTGTAACACTCCAAAGTAAATAGGGAATGCCGATATATCTTAATCGCTTGAGAAAAAATCTCCAGAAATAGTTTTTTTTGTCTTGATAATTAAACGAAAAAACAACTCCAGATACAAAAACAAAAAAAGGGACACAAAATCTTGAAAGCGCATCCAGAACAACATTAATTGTACTATTGCCATAAGAATAGTGTATGCCATGTTGAACAACGTGTACCATTATTACGCCAAGAATCCCAATTCCCCTCAGAAAATCTAGCTCATCTATTCTTGTTTTAAAAGGTTGGCTAACAGAAATATTTGTCATCTAATAAAAAAACTCATTATAAAAGAGCCCAACTCTGAATTAATCATCCTGCTTCTTCTAAAACAGAATCTTTTGACTCATCATCCAGTGATTCTTCACTTTGATACGCAATATTGTTTGCTGATATATACCTTTTAAGTGTTAGCATAGTAAACGTCCAGAATATCCATTCAAAATTAGGGTTCTGTAAGCCTGTTCTGGTGAATGATGTTATAAACATAATTAAAAAAGCCAGAATTGCCGTAAACGCAAGATCCCAATCATAATTATTATCTGTGCTTAACATCGCTTTTAGGATATAAAAAAATGTTACTATATACAAGAATAAAGTAACGACTAGACCTATGATACCCATTTTGATAAGTATAAAAAGAAAGTCATTATGTGGATCATGACCTGTTGTAATGCTGCCCATATACAAAATCCTGTTACTTCCAATTAGTTTATCCAACAATGGCGCTTCCATATAGTATGTCATGTAGGTCTTCCATACGAACGGTCGCCCACCAAAAGAATTATCTGGTAGTTTCCCTTTTTCAAGGCTTTTAGATTCATAGGCTATCCTTTGATAAGCTATCTGAAGTGTACTAGAGAACATTTGTGCTGTTGCTAATACTAAGATACAAAAAGCAGATATAACGAGCAGTTTCCATTTCCTTTTTACGACCATCCAGATTATTAGAATTATGGCGAGAGTAAGCCATCCAGAGCGATTAGCAGATGCGAAAACTGCCACTATAGTAAATACAATAACTAAAAGACATAAAAGTTTTTCCCATTTTGATTTAAGAACAATAGATGCAAATAGAATAGCAGAAACATTTACCAAAAAGGCTTCCGTAAAAGAAGTTGCAGACTGGTACCTTCCGACGCCACCATCGAGATATGTCCCTACATTTCTATTTTCGGTTGTAGGGGCATAAATCTTGAATTCTCCACCAGAATATATAGCGGGAATGCTTAGAATAGAAATAGCAACAGTACCGAACAACATGCACCTTATAAGCCAATTTATCTCTTCCTCAGTCTCTAATGTTTTGGCAACATACGTACCAATTATGATGCCTGTTGTCAACTTGAAAAAACCAGGTAAAGCTGAAAACAATGATCCACTACGCAAGGTATTCACGAAAAGCATTATCATAAATATTATGATGGGAATGATTAACATTGATGGTATGCTCCTAAAGAAACCCTTTCTGTTGGATTCTTTAAGACTGTCTAGCATAAATGTTACCAATATTAAAATCATAATAAAAGTACCGAAAGCTTCAGAAACCCTGAGTGGAATGAATGGAATGGGAATATTTATATTCCATGCTACTTGATCCAGAGGAAGCTTTATAAGAAATAATGCCCAAAGAGCTTTCTTTCTATCCATAAAAAAGAATATAACATATATTACTACTATCAATGAAAAAATTATTATTTTAATCATGGTCGTTTTTTGTCTTTTTAGTTAAGCAAGTTTAATGTTTATAGATGTAACTTACTTATTATCTGATTGCCTTAAGAAAATTTTCTGCACTTTTTTCAATAGTAAAATTCTCTATTGATTCTGAAGCACCTGATTTTAACTTCTGCAACAATTTATCATCCATTAGCAATGTAGAAAGCAATACTGATAGATTTTTAGTATCATGAGGGTCAAATATGTACCCATTAATTCCTTCTCTGATCAAGTCTTCTGCGGCGCCAGCATAAGATGAACAGATTACTGGCAACCCACATGCAAGGGCTTCAATAATAACTAAACCAAAAGTGTCCCCTAGAGTTGGAAAGACAAATAAATCAGATAAAGCATAATATTTCGGTAATTCATCAGGCTGTTTATATCCAGCAAATACTATGTTGTCATGAATTCCGTTTTGTTTGCAGTATTCCTTTTGTTGTGATTCCTCAGAACCACCACCAATGATTAAAATGCTAGTATTTTTAAGCTTTTCAAAAGCATTATGATATGCTTCGAGTAAAAAATGAATACCTTTTTTTTGCTCTAATATGCCAACGTAGAGTATAACTTTGTCTTTTAGACCCAGATTATTTTTAAGCTCATCTCTTGAATCTCTCCAAATTTCGGCGGATTGCTTCCATTTAAGGACGTCAATCGTCTGTATCGAGACAAAGACTTTATCAGGTTCAGCACCAAGATCGCAAAGATATTTCTTGGTTTCAGATGAATTGGCAATAAATCCATCACAGCGATGAACGAGCCATTCTCTAAAACGCCTTCTTTTACTGAAAGTTAAACTTGTAAAACTCGTAGCGTTTGATTGTATTAGTATCTTACGGTGAAACAGCTTTGCATATATCAATGCAAAAACTGTTTGCAGGTTGAATTCAGTAGTGACAACAACTTCGGGATTGTAATACATCAAATAAAAGAAAACGAAAGGTCGAATATCTATTCGCCCTATCCGAAAACCCAGAATTAACTTATATCTGAATCGAAACTGACTCAATATCTGGTTTATATTCCATTCTGGATGATCTACTGAATATTTTGAAGAAAAAAGAATAATCCCATCAGTTTCTGCACATACTATATCAAATAGTGGCAGTTTCACAGGATAAGGAGAAGGATGTATAATAACTAGCTTTTTTTTCTTTAAGGATAACATTTTTCCTCTATTCATTAATACAATACCCTACCTAATAGAACCATTAGCGAGTATGCCATTATATATTTGATTCAGTTTTTGACCTATATATTCGAGACCATAGGATTCACCGACATGTCTTGAAATGTCAGTGGCTGAATACTTGTAATAATTATCCAACATATAATTGATACCATCTTTGAGAGCTTCTGGGTTGGCAGACTCTACCAATATTCCTGATTCTGGCGTTACGATCTCATTCGGTCCGCCGATATTAGTTACTACAACAGGTTTACCACAAGCCATTGCTTCTATTATAACGCAGCCAAACGTCTCAAACAAACTAGAAAGAACAAAGAAATCACATTGTGACATGAATTCCGCAACTTCAGACTTTAGTTTTATACCATGGAAATGAACAAAATCATTCAATCCTAGAATCTTTGCTTTTTCCTCAAGTTCTACCCTAATAGTTCCATCACCAATGATATTAAGGAAGAAATCTGTTCGCATCATCTTGAGCAATCCTAATGCCTCAAGAAGATACGATATGCCCTTCTTAGTCTCAAGAGCGGCTACTATCAGCATTTGTTTTTTTTGATCACTACCCTTTACTATAGGATTTGATAATTGAAATATCTTCGTATCAACAACGTTATTAACTACCTCCATCCTGACGTTTGGAGCATAGGCACGTAAGTATCCTCTAAAATAATCACTGACAGGCAATACAACGATAGCATTTCGCATAACAAGCCTAGCAAGATAACGTTCAGAGCGTGTTAAAATATTTCTTACGAATCCTGTATAATGCTCTGTTACCACCAATGGAAAATGGTATATTTTAGCTAAGACGAATACCGATAAACTTGCATCATATTCGTGAAAATGAATTATATCTGGTCTATATCCTTCTTTCATGAGCTTCAAAAAACAATGTGCGAAGCCAATAATATTTATGATTCGATGCAATTTTAATAAGCGACGTTTGTATATAAACCTAATCGTTCTGAAACCATCTTCAACCCGATCAGTTATTTCATAAGGCAATCTAGGATTTCTATGTGAAGTTAATTCACCGTGAAGCACAACAACGTCATTATGCAACGCTTTCGCTTTAACAAATTCTTTTACGAATAAGCCATGCGCAGGATTTTCCTCAGATGGATACCATTTTGCTACTATAAGGATTTTAGCCATGTAATACCTCTTAATATTCTATCAATTATTTGGTGAACTCTCTATATACGCTTATGAGTTGGTTTGCCACTTTATTGTACGTATAATTAGATGAAGCAATAGCATTTTTCATGCCAATCTCTCTAGCTTCCTCATTATCAGTTAAAAGTCTAACAAGGCTATTTACAATCTGAGCTTTGTTTCCATGATCAACCAGATATGGATAATCCTTACCTAATAACTGCTCCATTCCGCCATCTCTAGTTGACACAATCGGCTTGCCGTGCATTACGTATTCCACGCACTTGATGGGGATAGACAAATCAAAGTCACTACCCTCTCGATAACGTAAGCTGACCAATACGTGGCACCTCTCAAGATATTCAGGAACTAAGTTGCGAGGGACTTCACCTAGAAAACGTACGCAATCTTGAACCCCTAACTTTTCCACAAGGGCTTTAAGCTCATCTCCGTGACCATAAACAGAGCCACCAGCAATAATCACCAGAAGATTATCAATACGTTTCTTGATTTCAGGTATAGTCTCTAAAAGAGTATCAATACCATAGTTTTTTTGCAATCTTCCAAAATATCCAATAACTTTTTTACCTTCAAAAAGAGAATCCAGCGATTTATCCTTTTCCAGAATATTATTTGGTTCTCTTACACAAACAGGTATTACAGTAATTGGTCGCCCACGCACGTCGAAAGTATCCAGAACGTATTGCTTCCAGCCCTCTGTTAAAGCAATTAACACATCCGCAAGGTCAATAGCTTTCTGATCCAGAACCTTGTCTTTAGGCGATTGAGTGTGAAGGAATTTTGGTATTAGAGTATAAACGAGTGGTTTAAGTGGTTGTAAGCGTTTTAGCTCAATAGCCAGCGCCCTTGTTCTTACGTGATATAGATCATATTTATCAACAGGGTCAAGGACAGATGTAACAAATTTGGCAATATGGCGCGCATTGATTATACCATCATAACCATATAGATTAGGAAACAATCTTCCAAATGTTCTCATCCTTTGGCGTATGAACCATAATTGTGGAACTTGCACAATCTTGGCGCCATCAATTTTTGTTTTACCTGCATTTAGAGCAACTAAAGATACGTCTACTTTTTGTTCAGCAAGCGCAGTTGTCATATTGACGATCTGAGAAATGTCACCCTTAGAGGACTTTTCAAGGCTTAAAATAGAATCCCAAACAATACAAGGTTTCACTTGATTTCACCAATTTTTTTCTTTATTATCAACCTTTTCCTTTTCTCCTGCCACCATTGGGTAATCTCCCTACCGGTCGCTACCCACACTGACGACTCTGAAGCACGTTTGATAATATACTCATATAATATCCACCAATCAGGATGAGTTGTAGCATAGTAATGGGGATGGAAATTAATAACCAGAAGTCCTTGATTTTGCTCAACTACGTCAAACAGTTTCTTGCACCTTTTAATAGCCTTCAAAGCATCGAGTTTTTCACCGTGATCCGTAAAAAAATTGCCATCCATTATAGACATTGGAAGCTCCAGTAAATTATACTCTCGATCATTTAGTAAGTCGTAGGGCGTAAATGGAAATGCTATACCAGCACGAAAGCCACTTCGCTCATTATAGCCTAAGGTCGTATCATAACTGAAGCCCACGCTTTCATGGATGCGCCAGGTTTTTTGAATGTCAAAACGAAGGTGATGATGACGTATCCCAGCAACCACGCAACCTGTCTTGTTTGCCAATAAATCTTTCTCTTTAGAAAGTAACTGTTGGTCTTGGTACGAGTTAATACTAGCATGCAACCCGATCTCCCAGCCATTTTCTTCCATGTCCTTTGCGGCACGAGATAAGGGTATCTCTTTTCCTTTATACATCAGCTTACTATGAATCCAATACGATGGATCTTTGAAGTGACGACGTTTGGTATTAGCAGACATAAAAAAAACTGAACGAAATCCATATTCATCTTCTTTCCTTAGCCAGTGCGATAGTTCCCATGTCGGTTTAGATAAAGAAAGATATGATAGAAATTCCTTTGAACAACTTAGTAGATTTGCCGTAAATCCTGAATCGTGATGTCCATGCAACAAACGATTGAAAGTTATGGTAACATGCTTTGAAGGAAGATGATCTAAGTCATGTGTAAGAATTACAGCATAATTTGCCCCATTTTTCCATTTCTGTTCAGGAACATCCCGAATTTGCGGACTAATATACGACTCAAGATACTTTATATAGCAATTAAGCACAGGTACACCCAAAATGCCTTGCTCATATAGTATCGAATATGTTGCCGCAAAGCAATTTAGCTGATCTCTATGTGTGTAGGTGTATTCTTCCTGTCGTGAAAGAAGGAAAAAGACAACGTTGATCAGATCGAAACCTACCTTACGGTCATGAATTAGAAAATCAGGTTTTTTGCCAATGTAAAGAACAGGAATTCCTTCTATGTTGTCTGATTCTATAATAGAGCCACCTGATGCCCATGGTGTATAATGTCCATAAGGGATTATTAAATCAAATTCTTGCAAAGAGTAATTGCTCAATAACCACTCTGGAACGCACGCAATGGCAAAGCTGTTATTCGCTTTATTAAGTCCTCTCACAATAGAAAAAGGGAACCCTATTGGTACGAGCATTTGCGCCATAACGTAACGGATACGATTAAATCGTTTATCATCTGGTGATTCTATATAGATAGTTATCATTTCATTATTGCTTGCCTAATAACCTTGTAAAAGCTTCCTTAGCATAAGAAAAAGCTTTTACGTGAGGTCTCATCCATCCAACAGAATAATAAGGCGTTATATTTCCACCAAACTTCCTAAAAAACATCTCTACTGGCTGAATCATTGAGCCTTCAAAATCAAACTGACACAACCCTAGCTCATTTTTAGTGAATTTTATAGCTTCCCACATAGCTATTGCCGATGCGCCATGATGGCTTTTTTGGGAATCGTATCCACCGAGAAGATAATAGCTTCTCTTTTCATCCCAGACGATATATACGACTCCTATCGCTTGACCTTCTTTGTTTTTTGCCAAAAACGATTTGCATTGACCATTTCGACTCAAAACCTCATTACATTTGAAAACCACCGACCTGAAATCTATGTCTTTTTTTCGCCGTTCAAAAGTCTTTTCCACAAGAGCAAATGTTTGCTCAAAGTCATCATTGGCATCCACGTAGATTCCATCTTTTTCTGCTTTCGTTATATCGTTTCTTCTTTTAGCGTCCATATTATTCCATACGTTATCAAGATCATCAACCTGAAGTATATAAGTATACTTGACCCTTGCGGTAAATCCTTCCCATATAAATGGTTGTAAGTCAACTACAAACGGTGTGAAAATGAAGTTTATAGAGTCAAAGTCCTCTTTTATCTTTCGAGCAATTTCTCTAGCCATATCTTTTTCATCAGATACTCGTGTCACGTATTTTGCCTTGTTATCTTTGAAAACGATTCCGAGATATGGGGTTAGATATGGATGATATGCTTCTTTTATTCCCAGCCTTGAAGTGCTACGACATAGTGGTAGACCGGCAAATAGCTCGTTACCCTTAAAACATCCATATATACAAAATTCCTCACCCGATGCTATAAGCCAATAGGATTTATGAAAAATCGTTCCCTGTGGAGAACTTGCAACAAAGCTGTCCCATTTATCATATTCAGTTAATTCTAATTTCTTAATCATTGGCAATAATATAATTATCAGATGAAGTTAACTCATTATAGACTCTAAGCAATCTCTTTTCCATTACTTCCCAGTTATACTTTTCATAAACAGCCTTTCGACCGTTCTCACCCAGTCTTTGCCTTAGATCCGCATCTTCGATTAGCATAGATAAAGCTTTAACTAAAGCATCAACAGTTCTCTCTTTAACAACAATTCCGCATTGAGATTCCAGAATAATGCGTCGAATTTCAGGTAGATCAACAGTTACAATTGGTAATCCATATCTCATATAATTAAACAGTTTATTAGGAGTTGAAAGGTGTATATTGGATATCTTTATAGGATAAATGAATGTTTTATTCTCTGACATCGTTGGATTCATAGTAATAATTCCAATCGAGCAATCTGAAATAACTTCCCCAACTTTTTCATAGGGTAACCATCCGGTTGTTTCTATGACGTCTCCTATTTGATATTCCTTGATCTTTTCGTCAAAATACCGTTTCTCTTCTCCAAAAACATCACCTATAATTAAGAATCTGAACTTTCCATTGTAGCGATCCTTTAGAACCTTCATAACACCAAGCATCTCTTTTAGACCACGCGAAAAATCAAGAGAACCTTCATGACATATTGTGATCTTATCTTGATTGATTTTTTGATCGTATTCTTTAAATATAGATAACTCAGAGCAGTTATAAAGAACCTCTACTTTTAGAACATTATTAACACATACGAAATAACCTCTGATAATCTGATTAACAGTGAACACATAATCAACGTACAAACATGCCTTTTTCTCAAAATGCTTTACTAAATTATTCCAGATGCCTTTTCTATTGGTTTTGGCACTATGAACTGACCAGAATTCATGGGCGTCATAGATTAAAGCAGGTTTCTTACCTTTTCTTTCCAGAGATTGCTTTACCTTAATACCAGCATACAATGACCAAATTTCATGGCAATGGTAAATATCAGCGTCAATCTGAATACACTTATTTATTATATCTGAAAATGGTTCTTGACCAAGATTCAAACGTCCGAATGCCAGCAAGCGAAGCCATTGGCTGAGAGACCATGTTTTAGGCAAGCCGAATAAGCTATGTTTTCCTTTTCTGAACCCAATGATCCTAATCCCATCTATCAAGGTTTCCTCTTTTGCGATTGGTTTATTACCCATATCTGTCAAGAATCCATCTTTATTCAACGGAGCAATTAAAGTAACGTCAAAACCTGCATTATGTAGACTTCTAGCTTCCTTGTAAAATATCCTGTCATCCAATGCGGAATGATTTGTTGTAATCATACAGACTTTATTTTTCATATTTGGGTTATAACCTTTATCATTCAACCATGTCCAATTTCAACAAAACTTCGGTTAATCCATAAAACAGGTGACCTATACCTCTTACAAAAAAGTATCCATCGTTCATAGAACTTATTTTCTTTTCAGCTTGCTCAACGACTGTTTCTATATATCTGGAGTACCGATTAATATCTGTTGATAATAGGGCTAGTGTCGGACCAAAACTATAAAACCTAGGAGTTGGTCTTGAAGGAGGTTGTCTTAATAGCTTTCTCTTAGCTTTCCCAATAGCCCATAGCATCATGGTTCTGCGATAGGCGAAACTATTGGACCCTATCAAAGGCTTCTTGGCATGCTCTCTGAGATATATATCTTGATCAAAGAAATTTGAGATGAAATAACTGATGCTGTTATGGATCATTTTATCTATTCTATGATTTTCCTTGCCAAGTTTCTTGAGGAAATGGTCTGTTTTGATTAAGCTGTTTATTATAAAGCATTGATGAGAGTTGTCTGGTATATTAAGACTTTGTGGAGGATAAACTGCATAAAGAAAACCTCCCGTTTCAGACTGTCCATCCTCTATGCTTTCCAGCAGTTGCTCTATTAAGTCCTTGTTGCTTTCATAGTCATGTAAGGTTAAGAATAAGATTGCCACAGCATAAGCGTTCAGTACATCCTCGTGCATATACTTTGAAAAATTCAGGTAAGTATGAGTGCCTCGGTTCTCTTTTAAACTCAGAGTATATTTTTCGATCTGCTCGATCAGATTGTGAACCTTTATCTCGTTCGTCAGATCATAGTACCCGAGTAAAAACAAGCCAACAAAGGACGTCGTTATTAGATAACCCTCTTCTTTTTTTTGTCCTTGCCAACTCCATGGTAATCCAAATGATCCATCATATCTTTGATTGTTTATAAAATATTCAATAATCCCATCCAGCAAATCTAAACTGACAATATTGCTACCGAGTTTATAAAGGTTCTGATATCCTAAACCCCACATAGCATAAGCTTCGTCGTAATGCCATTCTTGCTTGGGACTATATTTGTCAAAGCCAAATCCGACATTATTTTGATTATAGGCAACTCGTAAATTATGAATTTTTTCGATAAAAGCCAAGATTCTGTTTATCATAAAGTCTTCCCTTTTCAATGAATTCTGCATTAATTTTCAGAGTCGCTTAATCCTTTTTTCTACCAGCTGTCTAACTTCTTTATTTAAGAATATTGCCAATGCCACACATACAGCCACGATAAATATTGCTAACTTGTAAACTATATGTATTAAGCTATATTTCTGATCCATAAGAAAGCCTATAATAATAAAAGGAATAAAGTAACCGCAAATAAGAAATGCTTTGGCTAAATCATGTCTTATCCTTGGATAAAATTTTCTGGACCAGAAATAGCCCAACAATAAACTGACCAAATATGCCAAAAAAGTAGTAATAGAAGCTCCCAATATATTATATCTAGGGATAAAGTAAAAATTCAATCCAAAGTTTACAATTGCCCCTATCAAAAACGCAGCGGAACGATATTGTGGTTTATTGGCAAAATTTAGGTTCTCATTAAACATTAAATCTAATCCGTTAAAAAGCAAACCATAAGCCAATATGGGAACGTACAAATACGCTTTATGATACGCTTTTGGAGTTAGAATATGAATTACATCAGAACTGAATAAAGAACAACCAAAAACTGTAATACTAAGTAATAAAATATAGTATAACCCGGTCTTTTTAAAGAATCCCGGAGATTCATTATTCGACAATTCTCTATATGCAATAGGCACCCAAGCCGTTCGGAAAGATGAAGTAACGAACCATAAAATGCTAGCTAACTGATTAGATATACTGTATATACCGACGTCAGATAAACTTGAATAGCGAGATAAAAAGATTCTATCTGAAGATGTAGTAATCCAATGACCGAACAAACCGGGCAAAGACCCTAATCCGAAAATTAACGATTTTTTTAAAACACTAAATTCAAATTCGAAAGATGTCAACTTCCTAGTTATCCATAATGCTATAACACAAGTAATGATATTAACGACTAGATATGGGAGAAATATACCGATCAATCCATATCGAAGAAAAACTACCAATATAATTGATAATAATGTTTGAAGAAGTATACCGCCAATCTGAATAAAGTTATATGTTATAACTTTGAATTGAAAACGAAATATATCTGCTGACAGATTCCACATTACAGAAAAAATGACAGTTGCAAGACTCAGTAAGAACAATGAGTAATAATGACTGCTACCTAAGAGGAGCGTGGAAAGCTGAGTTGAAAAGATAGATAAAACGGCGCATATTACAAGGCTTGTAAATAGTCGGAAAAGTTGTATCGTAGAGATCAGAACAGTTTTCCCTTTTTCATCAGACTCATTATAGTAGCGAAAAAAAGCCCCTGACATCCCCCAGGATAATAGCGTTGTTAGTAATGATGAAGTAGTGAAGATGACGTTCATCACACCATAATCTGCTGGAACAAATATTCGTGTATATATAGGCGTCAGGAATAAGCCGATAAGCCTTTGTGCAATAAATCCTGTGCCGTATTTGACGCCATCCTTAACGATAGAAACAATCTTATTTCTCATTTATTAGAATTCCATAAATGGGCAATTAAACTACAATACACTTACCTTTAATCCATCCTGATCCACTTCAAAGTCAAAAAACCTTGCTCTATCATTAGGGGGTTCTTTTTCTAAAATCTCTCTTATTTTGTAAGATTCTTCAATACCCTTTGTAACTATAAATAAAAACCCACCTCCGCCCGCACCAAGCAGTTTAGCTCCATGAATAAGATGCGATATTTTCGCAATGATAGACTCTATGTCTTTATTACTTGTTCCGGGGTCGAGTGTCTTATTCAATTCCCATACTTCAGCGATCCTCTTCCCAAAAGCGTCAATATTACGATGATCAAGCTCTTCTTTCATCTCGAAGGATTTCTCACGAAGCTGTCCAATAGTCTTGATAGTCGTTTCATCTCTATCAAGATAATTTCCAACTATGTTTCTTAATATGTTTTTTGCCATGCGTCGGTAGCCGGTATAGTATAGTAAAAATCTCTCTGATAATTCCATGTTAGTTCCAATTTTCAGATCAGTCCATGAAATTTTTGGAGTCTGGTAAAGGTCTGGTTTGGTCTGTATATATTTTACTCCGCCAACAACTCCGCCGATCTGATCTTGCCAACCACCGCCTGTTGTCATCAACTGTTCCATGTAAAGCGTACGATTAAAAAGCTCTTCAAGGGTAAGTTTCTGTCCCAATATTCTTGAAATACAGGCTATAACCGCAGAACCAAGTATACTACTCGTTCCCAATCCTGAACCTGACGGAACCGCACTGAACAGGGTCAAGTCAATACCTGCACCAAGTTTTTTTAAGATGCTCTGCAAACTCAATTCTGAGTCATCAGGAATAATGCCCGTTGTAACAAAAGCTGCTTTTGCTAGAGACATCCAATCTGAAGGATCATGATACGAAAGCATTTCTTGAAGTTCTGTTATGACAGCATTTTTTCCAAGGTCAATAGAGTTAAATCTAATGTAAGGTTCGTGATGCAATTTCCCAATTACTTGTATAGGGTACTGTCCGTTAAGTTTAACCGCTACATTCAGGACATTACCGCCATATTCCAGACAATAAGGTGGCGTATCAGACCATCCGCCTGCAAAATCCAATCTAGTTGGGGCACAGACCCAAACTACCTCGTCAGAGCGAATCTGAATCTTTAACTCTTGTGGTATGCCGATAGGATTTTTATCTAAACCTTTTTTAATCGCTTTACGCACAAATTCAAAGGCTGTATCTTCATAATATGCAATTTTTTCAGATTTCGTCATATCTGATTTTTCTGGATAACGAGATTCATTTGCAATACTACTGAGAAGTTTATACAATCTCGCTTGAAAGATTGTGTCTTCAGTCTGCTCAACCAAAGTCAGAATATCTTTCTCGGCTGTATCATAATCCTCTGGTTCTTTACACCACGATAATATTTCTTTTGATGACAGATCACTTTTTGGGATTAATAATTCCGTAAGACTCTTTAAGTTAATTTTTTTGCAAAGATTTGAATAATTGTCCAAAAACCTTTTATAATCAACTGATTGTAGTATGTCCTCTAATGACATTCGAGAAACTTGCTTCCAATCATCAAGTTCCGATATATTGGAATAATTCATTATCTGGAGTTTCAATGAAAGTCTGACGGATTCTTTTATATCTGTACTGAAAGGAAAAATCCTTGCATTCCATAGTTTTTGAGATTCACCATCATGCCACAGATCATTCGATTCAATACCAAGCGTCTCCATCCAGATTGAGAAAGGATTATTATTAAAAGTGGCTGATGGATCGTTAGCCAGTTTTTTGAAATCGTCCTCGACCCCATAAATAACAGATACCCATCCGCTTTCCGTCTCAGAAACAGACGAGTCAGAGATATTTTCCTTTTGTCTATTAACAGGAACACAAGCTATACATAAACCTTTTTCAAGTTTTATATCTCCTGCACCTTTAGGGATGCCTGTAATAATATTCTCTCCAGACAACTCAATGTTTCCATCAAGGTAGCAACCTTCTATGAATGAAAACTTATTTGCCTTTATGTAAGTAGTGTCAATCAAAGTATTATAAATAAATACGTCTTTAAGTTCTGATTTATCTGCAATTTTCGTTTTACTAAAATTCTGAAAACCATACATTGAAGCGGTATGATTAAATGTATGGAAACTTCGGAGTAAGTGTCTGCTTGTACCAACGTGGAAAAATTCACAATATGAAAGTAGACAAACAAAGAAAGGCATTGTCTTGAGCTTCGTTACAAAAGATTCTGAATTCTGAAACCCGGGTATTTCTACGTTTTTGTTTAAAATCGCAAAAGGAAACTCCGTATAAATGTCTAAATGAGCATTTCCATTAATCAAGTGATTACAAAGGCTATCTTTCCCAATCAATGCCTTATCATCTTCGATATAAATTCCAGATGCTTCTGCCAGACATTCTAAAGCGTCAATGGAGAAGTTCATCACCCCAGTGTCAACGAATGCCCTATTGGCTGCGTCAAGCGCATCATTTTGTAATAATTGAGCATGAGTTGGTTTTTGTAAAAATTCTTTAACGTTTCTAATGTTTTGATCAAGCAAAGCTTGTGTCGAATCAAACTCGGTTTCTAACCGATCAAATGGCGCAATATATACTCCATGACCAGATGCAACCTCGATTGAACCCGGGTAAGACAATCCTGTGATGCCATGATCACAAAAATTCACTTCATTTGCATTAAAACTCAATAAAACATCACCTGAAGCTATTACCAAATGTCCATCATTTAGGTAGGGGAGTTTCATGAGGTTGTAAAGCAAAAGATCGAAAAGTGTTACTAATTCAATTGCTTGCTTGGCTGGTTCGGAGGGTGGAAAAGAATTGATCGGAAGGGGAATAAATGCCTTTCCAACTGCTGAATAGGCAGGGAGCCTTTTGCTGTCCCCGCCAGAATGAAGTATAAGTATTCTTTTTTCACTTAGCAGGTCACGAACAGAGCAATATTTATTATTTCCTAACCCGCAAAAATATTCAAGGAGCTTATAAAGCACAAAAATTGTGCTTCCTCCGGAACCAATACGTTTACCGTGGGGATCAGAAACAACAATAAATTTCGTTTCTTGCGGTAGTTTATCATTATCAATACGTGACTTGATTTGTTCACGATAACCTTGTGCTTGGTATTCATTAGCGGCGGTTATGACACATATATCATAAGCCTTTGAATTTGCAAACCTATATTGAGAGTCTAATGTTGCAATAGAATTCATTGAATGTTCCTTTTAGATTACTACTATTAACGAGTTCTACTAAAATGCCGAGTTGATTATTCTGCCTGAGTTCAAGCAAATTACTCATTTCCATCTTTGTCCTGATAATAATAGTTGTAATAACGGCGGTAGTAGTAACCATATTGTCTGACAATATCAACATCTGTAAGAACAGTACCGATAATCCGGGCATTTACACTTTCTAGGACTTCTTTTACATTAATAACAATCTTACGTTTTGACTTGCCTGACTGTATAGCCAACAAAACCCCGTCAACTTCCTTACTCAAAGCAATCACGCTGGAAACTATAAGCAATGGAGCCGAGTCAATTATTATCAGATCAAATCTTTTTTCTAAAGCCCTCAATAATTCTCGCATTCTATCAGAACTGAGCAAAGTATCTGAATTGGAAACACTAGAACCGCAAGGAAGCAAGAAAAGATTCTCTTGAACAGTAGGACGGATGCTTTCATGATTTTCAAAATCGAAAGTATTGTAATCCACGGCATCATCAATCGTCAATAAATCAGATAACCCTGATTTTCGATTCTGTTGAAATATACGATGGAGCATAGGACGCCTCAAATCAGCGTCAATCAAAAGAACTTTTATACCTGCTTTTGCCTTGACAATTGCTAAATTACTGGCTGTTGTGGTCTTTCTCTCTCCGGGTACTGCGCTGGTTACTAATATAGACTTTAATTGCTTGTCCGTGTTTACATACTTTATGCTCATGGCAAGATTCCAGTAATTTTCTACTGCGGGGCTTTTTGTATTTCCATTATCAGAATAAATAAGGCAGTGACTCAGCATGTTGAGGATATCTTTGTTGGATTTACGTCTAGGTTCATGCCTTTCTTGTATATTATTTACTGTAGTTGTAGCCTTAGTTGTAGCCTTTTTGCTTTCCATAATAAGTGTTGGATTCTCTCGCTTTCTTATAGCATTGGCTGGAACATTGAATGGACCTAACGGTGTGATCATTCCTAACACTGGTAATTCAAGAAATCGTTCTATATCCTCTTTAGTTTTTATTGAATCACTTATATATTCCAGAAAAAGAGCAAACATTATACCAAAAAATAATCCGGCTATTACTGAAAAGCTAATTATCATCTTTTTATTTGGCGCCACTGGATATCTTGGCAAATCCGCTTTGTCTAATATTTTTAACCCGGCACCCTTCATCTGTTCCAACAATCGTATATCTTGATATTTACCTGCCAAAGTTGTATAGCTCTGTTCATTAAGTCTTGATTGACGCTCCAACCGAATCAGTTCTACTTGCTTTGACGCAATTTCTGGATGAGCATCTCTAAATTTTTTTAACCTTTCATTTATCAATATCCCTTTGCTTTCTAAACCTTTCAGTTCAACAGTCCGTGTAACATACTCCTGTGTCAAGCCCTGCAGTTCCGCAACGGGATCAAGAGAAGTTGTATTTAGTTCTTTCATAAGATCATTAAATTCAGTTTTCAATTGGGTTTCTGTTGCTATAATCCTTTTGCGAAGAGTAATTATTTCGGGGTCTTTCTCTGTAAGAGTTTCAAGCTTTATATTTAAGTCCGATTGCAAGGAGATCAGCCTTTCTCGTAATTGATCGAGCTGAATAGTTTTTTCTGGCGCCGAAGATGTTTGAGCAGATTTCTTTTTCTCGACTATCAGCTCCCCCAATGTTTTCACTTGGGTTCTTTTGAGTTCAACCTCATTTTCAATTTGAATAGCTTGACTTTGCATATCACCAAGTTTTCCAAGCAACCCACCAGAAGCCGAGTCTAACAATCCACCAGAAGCTGAGTTTGACGATTTGGCAATAATCTCTTCTCGATCTCGAAAATCATTTAATGCCTGTTCTGAATCTTGCATCTTCTTTTCCATAAGATCCATTTGCTGTTTAAGAAAATCAGTTCCTTGACTCAAATTAGACATTTTAACTTCATCCATTTTATCTTTAAGTACTTCAGCAGTAACGTTAGCGATTGCCTGTACATATTCTGGAGTATTAGCTGTTACTGTTATGGTTATTGTATTTCCAGTTTTTTCATCAATAGTTAATGATATACCGGCATAGATGTCTGCTGTTGAAATAGTAAAGCCATATTCTTTAGCAATCTTATCGCTGATTTCCCGCAAAGCCGTAGGACCTTTTATTATAAATAACTGTCCTTGCTCAATTCTGTCATTAGTAGTTCTTACTCCCATCATTTCAGAAGAATTAAGTTCGCGCACTATAGACACACTAGATTTATAGGTAGGTGGAATTATTTGAACGTAATAAATAGCCCCCCCTACAACTATAACTAATATTGATAAAATTAACCATTTTTTGACTAATATAATTTTTAATAAGTCTTGTATGGTAAAATCACTAACCTGCTTATTTTGAATTTTTTTTCGTTTTATTATTGTATTGTCTTGCATTTGTAATTTACCTTTAATTATAACGTTGACCAGTTATAATATAATATAAAACCACAAGAGTCGAAATGTCAGAAGCTGTTTTTATTATATTTGACCAAAGCGTTCTTTCGATTTTTCTAGGAACAAAAATTGTATCTCCATCATTGAGTTTTGGAAGTAACTGAAATTCTCCTTTCGTTAGGACTTTTAATAGGTCTACTGTTTGTGAGCGTTTTCCTGAATTCGAGTCGGCAGTCTCTCGAATGATTGTAACCTTTTTAAGATCGGATTGAGCAGAAGGACCTCCGGCAATTTTCAAAATATCTAAAAGACTGGCATTATTTGAAACATTGAACGTATCAGGCTTAATAACTTCCCCAATAACGCTTATACGAATAGAAGGAATAAACATCTCGTGTAAATATGGAATTTCCTTTGCATTCTGAGATAATGGAACGTAAATAGTATCATCTTTCTCAATTAATGGATTAAATTTCTGATCACCAGACCTTAAAAACTCTCTAACGCTAACTTTTTCTTTTGTTAGACCTTCAGCATTTTTATGAGTGATGGTAACCTCATCAATGTTGGCTTCTTCAGCAAATCCACCAGCGGAATACAAAGTATCAAAAAGCCGAGATTCTTTTGTTATAGGATAAACACCCGGCGTTTTAATCTGTCCTAAAATAATTACCTTGAGTAGTTTTACTTCTTCCTCCGATTTTTCAGGAACAAAGACCACCTCTCCTAAAGAAATTTCTGGATTTGTTTTTGGGTCATTCCCAGATATAAAGCTTTCAAAATCCACGTACTTTCGTGTAAATTTATCATTAACAATACTAAGTATAGATATTTCTTTTTGTACAGCCAATCGAGTAAACCCGCCAGCCATAGCAATCGCATTCATAAGAGGCAAAGGTTCTTCCGTATCTAGTGCGCCCGGCTTAACTACTGCGCCAAAGACAGAAATACTTCGTTTTGCAATTTTTTCTGTGCGTTCTGCTTTTTGTATGCGAGGAACAAATAAAACATCTCCCGATTTTAAGATCGGATTCGCAGAAAAATCTGAATATTCACTGAATCTTTCAAAATCTATTGTCGTTTCTATTGATTTCTTGCCATCAGAATCTTTTTCTTCACGGATCATTTTAATATGATTTTTGTCAGCAAATTCGGTAAACCCGCCACTCCTTGAAATTGCCTCTTGAAGGGTAGTGCCTTCAGGAATCGTGACAAAATCAGGTACCTTAACCTCTCCTAAAACATGTATTGTAAAACCTAATGTAGGTAAAATAGACACAAACACTGTTGGATTTAAAACATACTCTTTAATTTTGTCCGTCAGCACCTGAGTAACCTTAGCAGAAGTCATTCCCGCAACCAGAACTGAGCCAATAGGCATTGGAAGGCTAATATAACCATTTGGATCAACTAACATCTTTCCAGAAAGCGATGGCCGTTCCCACACAGTAATAGTAATAGAATCTCCCTGTTTAATAATATAATCTTGTCCAAGCGGAGACTGCGTAACTAAAGGAGACTGCGTAACTAAAGGAGACTGCGTAACTAAAGGAGACTGCGTAACTAAAGGAGACTGCGTAACTAAAGGAGACTGCGTAACTAACATCAAAAAAACCAACAAATTTACCATTAGTCACCCCAATTCAATGTAAAAAGCCTCATTCAAATCTATAAACTCTAAATTTTTATTACAAGAACCATGCCAATTTTCTTGTTCAAAAAAATGCTATCAATAATTCTTGATACAAATAGGCTCTTATTATTTAAGCACGTTAAAAAAATGATATTAATTAAGCCTATAGTAAGGCGATTCATTGCCTTGAATTATACAATATTTATAAAACAGCTTTGATCAAAATGCGACACTATCTGTATAATACTCCAAAGATAATATAATCTAAATATACAATCAGTTACATCTCGTTACATTTTGCAACATACTGTATATTGACTTAAATTAGAAATTATTACACCGTTATTGAATAAAGCTACACATATAATGCTTTATGGAAATTGCGATGACAGATGAAACATTTGATAGAACTGATATGGTTTGAAAACTTTTCTCCCACAGCATTAGACGCATAGTACTATCAACTATATATTCGGCATAATCCGATAAAACTTTAGTAAAACTTTTGATAGCGCTATCTGAAATATAATCCTAATATTGCCAGTCACTCATTTCTTCATTGCCGTTACCACGTAATGACATCCCTTGAAATTTAAGTTATCATACTCATGCTCTATATAACTTAACTCGACTATATCATAATCAGAAAGCAACAGGAAAATCTCATCACGATCTACGTAATGATGCGGTATATCCTTTTCATTACCTTTATTCTTAACTATTGTCCATGGCTCAACTTCCAGTTCCTTTTTATAGCTCGGAGATTTTCTGGACTGAAACGTTATTAAAAGACTTCCCAAAGGCTTCAATATTCGGTGTATATTTTCCAGAGCTTTTACCATATCTGAAAGATAAGCATGATATACCACATTGCAGGCTATAACTGCATCGTAAGACTTATCTAACTCGGTTATCTCAATCATAGATTCATGCTTTACTCTATTCTCACATAGACGTTTATTTACTTCCGAGACAGCATCAGGCGAATAGTCTGAGCCATAGACCTCAAATCCCATATCCATCAGAAAAAATAGATTTCTACCAATACCGCACCCGAGATCATATACCTTGTTCTGTTTGTGATTTTTCAGATGAAACATAAATTGAAAAACATCTTTTGACGGTATTGACCAGTATTCTCTTTCATCAGAATCAATCTCTGCCCAATTCCATGCTTTCATTTATCCTTCATCCTCCATCAAATATCAGATTCCATTTCTTTTGTCAGCATCTCAAGATTGAAGCCTTCCTTCCGAACCCGAAGGTCAAAATAAAGCATTGGTATAATAGTAATCCTGAAAGCCTCAAAAATTACCGAAACAACATTAGAAAGACCTTTTCCCAGAAATGCACTGCTGTCACCAAGAAAGAACAGCATTTTACTAAAACCAAAAGAGAGTATCCACGTAGCCAATAAAATAGCAACAAAAACTAGCACAACAAGTATCAAAACTTTTCGGAAGTATCCAGTTGTAAGGTATTTGCTACGCTTCATCGCACCGATTCCGCCTTCGCCTTCAATAACGACTGTCTGAGGAACGAAAGCGAACCATACCCAAAAAACACTTGCCAAAATCGGCGCAATTAATAGAGTTATAAATCCCAATTGTGAGCTTCCCGACATTAACGTAAAAGTGAAAATAAATCCTGAAGATATAAACAAGCCCGACAACAACACTGTCCCAAATAACGGTAAAGCCCTGTTCATAACCATTTTATATGATTCTACGATACCTATATCTCTATTTAGATGTTTTTCGGACATGAATACAGTGATGGCAGAAACTGATATAGGGCTGATAAAAGGTATGAAGATCAATTCTAAAATCTCAACGATCAAAACACCAGCTATGTATTCAAAATTGGCAAATGACCCATCACTTAAAGAAAACATATCCACAAAAAATGAGGCGGCAAATCTGGATATGATGTAAGCAAGTATCAGGTATGGACCTTTTAACAATAGGACGATCCCAATAGACTTAAAAAAGTTATTTTTATAGAACTGATATGACCGTATAAGGATGTCCTTAATAGTCATTGATTCAAGCATTTTAATTGGTTCAATCATCTCATTTATGAATCCAGAATTACTATTTTCGATAGCTATCAACAAGTTTTCTTAGGTCTTGATCGGCAGGCTCAAGTTGAAGCGCTCTCTGCCAGTTTGCGAGGGCTTCTTTCTTTCTACCCATTCTAAAATAAAGAGTTCCAAGATTTCTTGAAGCGACAGAATATGCTGAGTATTTATGTCCAGCAGAATCTCTTACAGCCAAAAAATCTACAGCTTGCAGATACTCTTTTTCAGCGACAATAAAATAATCCTTTGTTTTTCCTTTAATTATCGTTATCCAGTAATCTTTTACCCCGTCATCTTTAACCTCTTCTTCGGCGTGAGCGTAGTTACCCAAAGAATTACTTGAAGTCACTATCTCCTTACTTAAAGCGGAGTCTCTTACAACAACAGTGATTATACCAGATTCAGTTTTATCAAGAGCTTCCTTGAGCTTCGTAAATGCTTGCTCTCTTATTTGTTCTTTTTTATCGCCATAGCGTGCATCAATTCCAGACCCAGACCCATAATCAGTTTCCTCGTCTTCAGGGATAGGTGGATTAATAGCTTTCAATCCTAGATAATAATATGCGGCGCCAAGATCGTTTCGTATATATGGGTCTCTGGGGGATATTCGTATAGCCCTTTTATATTCTTCTACGGCTCCGACGTAATCCTTCTGATTGGCTTTTTCTTCTCCAACCACTCGGGCTCTTCTCAACATCTCAGCTTGAGTTCTTGAGATACCGATAGGGTTCTCATGAAGTCCACGAGTCTTATAGTCATAGAAAGCCAGCCCAAGCCCTATTATCAGAACAGCGACGATGAATACTGTTACTATAGGGGTTTTCATAATATTACTCCCTTCCCATAATATTGCCAATAGCATTAATTCTCTGACGTAATGAGACGTGCTTGCCACGAGTTTTTCAGTTATTAAACACAAAGAACACTAAAAATGTCACGCGTAACGCGTCACTTTCTCTTTGTGTTTATTCTTCTTTTTACTTTGTAAGTGAAAAACTCGTGTAAGCTTATTAAATCTAGTGCTACGTGTATACATGATTGCCTAAAAACATTATGGATGCGCAAGCATAGTTTGATGTTTGACTATTTAAACGTAGGAACTTTAACCTCGACTTCACGTCCACCAGCATTAGCAGAATCAATAACACCCTGAAAGATCACGTTAGTCAGAAGCATCCCATCAGGATCAATCGGGGATGGCTTACCTTCACGGATCGCATCAGCGAATGCCGCTTCTTCTGCCTTGAATACATCAACGCCTCCGCCAATGGGAACATTTATCGTTATCGGTTCGCCGAATTCGTCACGGTAGAGGGTTACTCCTTCTTGAGGACCACGGACTTCTCCAACGCCGATGCGTAATCCTGCTTTTGTTCCAAGGAAGATTGTTCCTCCGAGAGAATCCATATTCATGCACCAGCAGGTCTTAAAAACGAGTCTTGCGCCGTTATCAAACAATACCCATCCGCAAGCAAAATCCTCAACCTCAGTTTGTTTAAGGGTAGGATTCCAAGTATTGTGCAGGCTGAGATAATTTGACGTAATACCCATTACAGCGACGGGCTTAGGATGTCCCATTAGATAGAGAGCAGTATCAAGGGCATAAACGCCGATGTCAGCGGCAGCACCAAATCCTGCGGTTGCTTTCTTGACAAAACTCCCACCGGGATTGCCACGCCTTCTGTCTGCAATAGTCTCAGCGTAATAAATATCGCCTAGTGTTCCAGCATCAACGATCTCTTTTGCTTTTCTAACCTGTGGAGTATAGCGAAGCTTTAAGGCGACCATCAGTATTTTTCCTGTTTCGTGAGAGGTACGTACCATTTCAGTTGCCGAAGAAAGTGAAGCCTCCATCGGCTTTTCACAAATTACGTGCTTACCTGCTTTGAGAGCGGCGATTGTTGGTGCTGCGTGAACGGCAGTTGGCGTGCAGACAGCGACGCCTTCAATCTCGTCCATCTTCAGCATTTCATTATAATCTGTAAAAGTCTTTGGAATATTCCAGCGAGCCGCTGTCCTTTCCACATTATCTTTAATCATATCGCTTGCGGCGATTATCTCAACGCCTTCAATACCAGAGATAGCACTGCAATGAGCCTGTGCAATACCGCCCGCTCCAATAAGTCCTAATTTTACTGTTCTCATATATTTCTCCTCAATTTTAATACGTTATATTTAGCACGGTCATAAATTGAGCTTTTTTCTGATCGTGCTAAGTATAGACACATTACTCACACTACGTTTTCAGACCTTTGAAAAAGCGCAATTTGTAACCGTCTGAAGTATAATATGCGCTCTATGGATTAGCACATCTTTTCATCCCTTTTCATCTCCGATTTCGGCAAGAATACCCCTGCCCTCAGGTATGGGGAGGAATTGCCTTCTCCTTTTTGATGTTAAAAGTAGGCGATAGTTTTGACGCAAGCTAAAATAAAACTTGCCCTGAAACCACCAAAACAGGTTATATGATCAAACATCAGTTTGAAACTGATCAAATGCAGTCTTCGCCAATGTTGATGGGGAAGATGAGAGTTGATTTGAACTCTAAACTTTCTACTCTCAACTTTCAACTTTCGACATCTACCGCAGAGTTCGGAATTTGATCAAACTCAGTTTGTATATCCCGAAGTGCCTATATATTTGCCCCTAACGTAGTCTCAGCTGAGACCTAGGTTAGTCAACAAGAGTTGCGTCTAAGTTTCAACGCAAGCCCCCGCATTATGAGCATTAATAATTAATCGGGTAATAAAATTATCGGGGTTTTCTGGATTCCTAGCTATTATCCGATTATTTATTTAACCTTCATTATGCGTGGGGTTATTGACCTCTTTATTATACACTAAATAAAGTTATCCATCAATATTCTTTAAGTCACTGAGTCCGATTCATTTTTTAGGCTAAGATACATTATACCATCCTGCGTATAAGTCGTCAATAAATATCTGCTGAGCCCAAGCATAAAGTTTGTCATCCAATTAAAAGTAGGCAATAACCCAACAGTATTGAATGAGAATAGTGATAAAGTGCCGCTACTAATGAATTCTGGAGATAAAGTATATCTCAGAGGAGTATACTACAAAGGTAATGTATATGGTTATTTCTTTTTTTGCGTATTCCATAGGTTTGTTGATAGGATAGGAGATACGAGAGAGTGTATATCGTGAAAATAAGCGTAAGTTATATTCAGGATTACATACACTAATTAAGCGTAAGATAGAGTTGCCAAAAGAGAAGATAGATGAAATTATTAACAGAGCATTTTTGTTTTTCAATGGATCAAATCATCATCTTTTGGTGATAATCCGAATTCTTTTATTTTTCTATATATGGTTGCTCTCGATATGCCCATGATTTTGGATGCTTGGCTGTAATTCCATGAGAGGTTTTCGAGCATCTGAATCATATATGCCTTCTCGATCTCTTGAAGAGACATCTGCTTTTTTTCATCAGGTTGTTTTTTGTTGTCAATATTCAAAACCTCATCTGGAAACGATTCAGGCACAATTGTATCTTTATCCGTAAATGCAACAGTGTGACGTATAACGTTTTGTAATTCACGTACATTTCCGGGCCAATCGTATTGCATTAATAAAGCCAGAGCTTGTTGAGATATATTATTTATTTTTTTTTCTAATCTTCCAGAGTACGTTCTAAGGAAATATTCTGCCAAAAGCGGTATGTCATCTTTTCTTTCTCTGAGAGGTGGTATGTTTATCTCAACTACATTAATACGATAGAATAAGTCTTCTCTGAATTCTTTTTCTTCAATAGCCTTAGACAGACTTTTATTTGTAGCGGTTATAAGTCTGACGTCAATGTTAATAGAAGTATTTTCCCCAACCCGACGAATTTCACCATCTTCCAAAAATCGTAAAAGTTTGAGCTGAGTGACAAGAGAAGCATCACCGATTTCATCCAGAAAAATCGTTCCTTTGTGAGCAGACTCAAACAGACCTTTCTTACTCTCATTAGCATCAGTAAATGCCCCTTTTACATGCCCAAAGAATTCGCTTTCCTGAAGATTTTCTGGAGTAGTAGAGCAATTTATGGGAACAAATGGATTATTATGTCGAGGACTGTTAGCATGTATAGTTCGAGCGACTAAATCTTTACCAGTTCCAGTTTCACCTGTTATAAGAACCGTAGTATCAAAACGACAGACTTTTTCGATTCGTGCAAAAACCTTATAAATAGCGGGAGTAGAGCCTATCAGATTAGAGAATTTCTTTCTTTCTTTTGCATGTGTTTGAAGAACTTTCATTCCGATGGTAATTTCTCTTTTTTCCAAAGCTCTGTCTATTAACAACTTTAACTCATCAAATTCAAAAGGTTTTGTTATAAAATCATAAGCTCCCAATCTCATTGCTTGAATAGCAATGGGTATTGTACCATAACCTGTTATCATAATTACTTCTGTTTCGGGAGATATATCTTTGATGGCTTTTAGAACAGCCATCCCATCAATCCCTTCCATTATTAGATCAACGATCGCTACGTCAAATATATTATCTTGTAGCAATTCGACTGCTTTCTCACCAGATTCTGCAAGGGTAATTTGATGCTGATCCCTCTCTAGAAAATCCTTTAAGGCATTTCTTATAGCCTCGTTATCATCAGTGACGAGAATATTAGCCATTACGAGTCACCTTAACTTTCAGTAGGTGTATTGGTCATTTTGAACCTTAATTGAGGGTCTTCCATAGTAACTTTTGTCCCAGACGGAACTGAATGAACAAGCCATACGTTTCCACCGATAACAGAGCCTTTGCCTATTACGGTATCTCCACCTAGAATCGTAGCGGCGGCATATATAGTGACGTTATCTTCAATGGTAGGGTGTCGCTTTCTTCCTCTTATGAGCGCACCGGTACCATCCTTTGGAAAACTAAGTGCGCCAAGAGTGACGCCTTGATATATTTTAACTCGATCACCGATCTCACAAGTTTCTCCAATAACAACACCTGTTCCATGATCGATGAAAAAGCTTCTGCCTATTTTCGCTCCGGGATGTATGTCAATTCCTGTTATTCCGTGAGCGTATTCAGTCATAATTCTTGGGATTAATGGAATACCTTGAATATAAAGCTCATGAGCGATTCTATATGTTGTTATCGCCATTACACCCGGATAGCTAAAGATTATCTCATCCAGATTTTTTGCGGCAGGATCGCCATCATAAGCGGATTGAACATCATCAGCGAGCATCTCTCTGATTTTTGGTATTTTCTCAAGAAACTCTATGGTATATTGACTGGCTCTATCAACACATTCAACGCATATATGCCCGGTTTCTCTACATTCATGTCTGAAACTTTTTGAGATTTCCTTGCTTAAACTGGAAAATAGCTGATCCAATTTACTACCTATAAAATAAACAACATTTTCCCAGCACAATCCAGAAGTGCCATAATAACCCGGAAACAGTATCTCACGTATAAGCTCAAGAATATCAATGATTTCCTGTTTATTAGGGAGTGGACTTTCTCCTATGTTACGGGTTATTGTTGTTTGCTCATAGCTTTCGTAAACATTATCTACAATAATTGGTAATTTACTTCGTAACGAGCATTTAAGTTGTGGCGCGCATTTATCACTATCTAACGGTTTCATTAATTGCTCCTAATCTTAAATCTTAAATCGTATTAAGCAAGTTAAAAAAATGATGTTAAATTTTTAAGAATAGAACGCGGATTAAACGAATTTTATTCAGTAATCAGTAATCAGTAAAGATTTAGTCTTATGAAAACTGATCACTGCTTACTGATCACTATTTTAATCTGCCTGATCTTCGTTTATCCGCGTTCTATTTCCTAAAGTTTAAAAAGATTTCTTAAACTTGCTTATATGATCTTTGATATTATCTGCTCCATGTCACTGATAGTTAAATTACGTGGATTATTGACAAGGGACAATGGGGCATTAAACATAGCATTTTCAATGAGTTTTGGTCTGTCAATCTCATGAGATCGTGTTTTAAGGTCCAATGGCATATCGAATTTTTTTAGATAATTCTTTACCTGTTCAATAAATATATCAACTATTTCATCATTATTGTTTATTCCTTCAACCATTCCGAGTTCTCTGGCAAGTCTGACGTACCTATCTTCTGCTTCAGAACGATTATAATCAAGGAAAATTGGAGTTGCAATAGCTACGCCTACTCCATGAGGAACACCCAGATGCGCCCCAAGTGCTTGAGAGACCGCATGAACCCCAATAACACCAGATTGAGCAAGCATCATACCTGCTACCGTGCTACCCCAAGCCATATTTGCCCTTGCAAGCATATTACTACCATCAGCGTAAGCTATGGGAAGATTTTCCCAGATCAGCTTTACTGCTTCGGGAGCAAGCCGTTCAACGTAAGGCGTCGCTCTCTTCGATATAAAAGCCTCCATTGCATGTCCCATAGCATCTATACCAGTTGATGCGGTTAAAGCAGGGGGCATAGTAGAAGATAATTCTGGATCAATTATAGCTATTCTGGCGAATATTGATGGATTCACTATTGACCCTTTTGATTTAATCTCTTTTTTTGTCAGAACAGCGACTGCTGTTGTCTCACTGCCTGTACCAGAAGTAGTTGGTATGGCTATTACAGGCATTGCAAAACTGAATTTTTTACACTCAGGGTTACACGCCATATAATCCCATGCGTCCCCACCGTTTACAACAACTGTACCTATGGCTTTTGCAGAATCAATAGCACTTCCTCCGCCAAGCCCGATTAGTACGTCAATTCCTTCTTTCTTTACAATATCAGCGCCTTTATTTATTATCTCAGTCGAAGGGTCTGGAACGACTTCGGAGTATCTAGCGACAGACAATCCCGATTTTTCGAGATAATCTGAGACCTTTTCAATGGTCTCCTCCATACCACAAATATCCTTGTAAGTAATTAATAAAGCCCGTTTGCCATACTGTTCAGCTAACGTCCCAACTTCAGATACCCTTCCGACGCCAAAGACAATACGTGTAGGCATAAATACATCAAATTTTCTTATGGAATCCACTATTCAACCCTCCACAAGCGAGTAATAAAGTTTCTGTGTTTAATCTGTTCGCTATTATATACTTATTTATTAATTGTGTCAACTAACAGTATTAAAAACTGTAATTCGGAAAGGTAATCTACACCAAACACTATGTTTTCTATCATATTTTCAAAAAAGTCAAAATATAACCAAAATATTACAATAAAAACGAAACTATTGAACCTTATGTGAAACAAAAACCATGAATAAAGACAAACTACTCCTGTCAAAACAAATTCTGCTTATGATCTGCTTGGGCGTCAATGTCAGCTCAGTGGAGAGCAAGATAACCACCGGGACACCTGCGGTCTGAATTACAACAACCCTTACTTTCTGGATAATCACATCACGGATCCAGACGTCTCTTGTCACAATATTGAAAGTCTTCAACTTGCCATAGACACAAGCAGTGACAGGTTCCGGTGTGAAGTTCTTAATCAGTGTTGTCAGTTTCCACTCTTTACCTTTTCGGGGATTAGTATGTCTCCTTCCACGTTTCTTTTTACCATCTGGCAATATCGGTTCTGGTTGTGGGTCATCCCATCCAACTGCATCCCAACGCATACGAGTGATGACGTGGACAGATATACTAAGCATCCAATAACAAAGTTTTCAATGATCGTAAAAACTGCAAAAGTATAGTAATCTTTTTAATATAAAAAATCAAGAAAAATAATCCAACAATCTGTTTGCCAAACTCATGAAATATCTCCGATGAGTCGTTTTTGTCCATATCTCTTAAGTCTTACCTATTTAGTAAAAACCCAGTGTTCTCTTGTCTCTCCATTTCGACAATTTACCTTTATGTGTCGAAAGCTCTTCGGATGCTTTTTTCTTAATCCCTCTGCTATTATATCTACTCGCTGCCATATTAAATCCTTCTTCTCTACAGAAAATATCCCTATAATTCTTCATCTGTTCCGCTATCGTTTGTGGCGCTTCAACAATTGGAATCATGGTTTATGGTACACTCCTATTTTCATTTTGTCTGGTTTTGTTATTTCCCATAGATTTCTACGCCTTTATTTTATCAATCTTGCTCTCTATTGGCAATAACCTTCCAATTCGTGTAACTTGACATTAACATTTCCTATTTGATGGTGTGTCAGGTATCCAATCAGTTGAAAAACCCTTGTGAATTTACTTGCCATTTCACTCGAAATGTGTTATCTTTTTCTTATATTTCCATTGCCATAGACCACCTTCCTTTCGTTGTCAATTTGGTAGTTTATGGCATTTTTATCGTTTTGGCAAGTTTTTTTTGTTCTTAACTATCATGATACCTTATTATTACTAATATCTATTTGCAACGATCTCCATTTTGGAGTGTTTCATTATCTTGTTTGTTGTTTATTGTTAAATATGTCAGGTAACTCATTTAGCAAGCGTTGTTTCCATTGAGTTACCAAGTTCGGATGTACACCGTATTCACTGACTATTTGGGCAATGGTTTGTTGATTCTTGAGTGCTTCGCAAGAGCTACTTGCGATTTTATACGACTGTCATAATGTTTTCTGGTGGTCATCTACATTTTTTATTGAATTTTCAAAGGATATTTTCGTTGAGAAATCTAACATATTTTTTGTAGAAAATCCACCTTAATGTATTGTCCAGTTTTCGGGGTACATTATAATTGATATAGACTATAGGTTTATGAGCTTATAGCCCTATTATCCCATATCCTTCCTATAAGTAAAGGAGTTGAATATATTGGCTAAGTTTACTCAAAAGCGAAGCTTGCTGGAACCAGCTTCGGATTTTTATGAAATTGAAGATGTGTCTGAACCAAACCTTCTAAGGGACATATATCCTTATGATGAAGTACCAAGGATGAAATTTGATTTTAAGATCGTTCCCATCGAACCAGCCGATGATATGTTTATTACTGATACGACTTTTAGAGACGGTCAGCAGGCACGACCACCATATACTACAAAACAAATATTAGACTTGTTCGACTTCCTGCATAGATTAGGCGGCACTAATGGAGTTATAAGACAGACGGAGTTTTTTCTTTATAGCGATACAGACAGGGAAGCAGTTGAAAAATGTCTTGAGTTAGATTATAGTTTTCCCGAGATAACAGGCTGGATAAGGGCTAGTAAAGATGACCTTAAACTCGTTAAATCTATGGGGTTAAAAGAAACGGGTATACTGATGTCTATATCGGATTATCAAGTTTTCCTCAAGCTCGGAAAGACGAGAAAACAGGCGGCTGAAGATTATATCAATGTAGTTAAAGCTGTTATAGAAGCAGGGATTACTCCCAGATGCCATCTTGAGGATATTACAAGGGCGGACTTTTATGGTTTTGTAATACCTTTTGTACAGCAACTTATGAAAATAAGTGAAGAAAGCAAAATACCCGTCAAGATCAGAGCTTGTGATACTATGGGATATGGAGTCAGTAATCCAGAGGCATCGCTTCCTCGAAGTGTTCCAAAAATTATTCATGCCCTTAGACACGAAGGCGGCGTACCTGCAGAACAAATTGAATGGCATGGACATAATGACTTTCATAAAGTACAAGTCAATGCAGTAAATTCATGGTTATATGGCTGTTCTGGCGCAAATGGAACACTGCTAGGTCTTGGTGAAAGGACAGGTAATACACCTATCGAAGGGCTTATAATGGATTATATTGGCTTAGTTGGCGATAATAATGGCGTAGATACCACAATCATTACTGAAATTGCAGAATACTTTGAACATGAGCTAAAATATAAGATACCTGCTAATTATCCATTTATTGGGTCAGAATTCAACGCAACTAGAGCAGGAATTCACGCAGATGGCGTTCTTAAAAACCCGGAAATATATACTATCTTTGATACAGATAAAATCCTAAAACGTCCTGTGGATGTGATTATCGCACACAAGTCGGGGTTGGCAAGTATTGCCTATTGGGTAAATAGACGTCTTGAGCTTCGTGGCGAGAATATGATTGATAAACGCCATCCCGGTATAGTCAGGATAAATGATTGGGTTGAGACTCAATACGATAAAGGTAGAATAACGAGTATATCATCTGAGGAATTGCTTCTTCAGGCGAAAAAATATTTATCCGATCTGTTTGAATCTGATCTTGACAAATTGAAGATAAAAGCCAGAGAGATAGCCATTCATCTCGTTGAAGATGCTGTTGAAATGCCAGATATAAAATCAATGGACCTTGAGCAACAAGAGCCTGTAATGCAAAAAATTCTCAACGAAAATCCATTCATTCAATGGATATACGTTACTAACCTTGATGGTAACATGATGACGAAAAACATAGTCCATCCAGAGGATAAAGGGAAGTATCAAAACGTTGGCGTCGGTGACAACTTCTCTGATCGTCCATGGTTTGTTGGTCCATTAAAGGATGGCAAGGCACATGTAACTGATTTTTATATATCCAGATATACTGGAGCGCTATGTATAACGGTATCGGCGCCTATCAGAGACGATTCTGAAGACATAATTGGCATAATGGGCGTAGACATAAGGTTTGAAGAGCTAGTAAAATTGGAGGAGAAGGAGTAGAAAAACTAAATATGGGAAAAACTATTGCTGAAAAAATTATTGGAGAACATGCCGGGAAAGACGTATCAGCCGGTGATCTGGCAGTTGTAAAAGTTGATCTTTGTTTGCTTCAGGATGGCACAGGTCCTTTGGCTGTTAGGGAACTGCAAAAGCTGGGCATGGAGAAAGTCCATAACCCTAAGGGAACAGTTCTTTTTATAGACCATTCTTCTCCTAGTCCCAGAGCAGAACTTTCAAATGATCACGTACTTCTGAGACAGTTTGCACGCAAGACTGGTGCAGTTTTATCAGATGTTGGCTTCGGAATATGCCATCAGGTTATGGCTGAAAATTACGTTTGCCCCGGTGACATACTTATCGGATCAGATTCTCATACCTGTACTGCAGGTGCTTTAGGTGCATTTGCTACTGGTATGGGTTCCACTGACGTTGCCATAGCAATGGCTCTAGGTAAGACGTGGCTTCGAGTGCCAGACAGCTTTAAGATACACGTCACTGGAAAACTACAAAATGGCGTCTTCCCAAAAGACCTTATACTTTACATAATAGGACTGATTGGCGCAGATGGCGCAGATTATCGATCTCTTGAGTTCTGCGGTGATACTATTGAGAATATGGATATGTCAGGTAGATTGACGTTATGTAACATGGCTGTCGAAGCCGGTGCAAAGGCTGGAATTGTTGCTTCCGATGACGTCACCTATGAGTATCTAAAAGAATATGGACGTCCTGAAAAATTCCGTAAGATCGCTCCAGATAATGACGCTGTATACGAAAAAATCATAGAAATTGATGTTTCAGAACTATCGCCGATGGTCGCATTTCCGCATACCGTTGACAATGTGAAGTCAGTCGAGGAAGCAAAGGGAATAAAGATACATCAGGTTTTTCTTGGCTCATGTACTAACTGCCGTATTGATGACCTTCGTATCGCCGCTGAGATTCTGAAAGGCAAAACTGTTCATCCCGACGTTAGATTATTGGTAACGCCTGCATCCAAAAAGGTTTATCTGCAAGCAAGTAAAGAGGGATTACTTGATATACTCGTAGAAGCAGGGGCGACGATAAGCTCACCCGGCTGCGCAGTCTGCTGTGGAATACACGAAGGCATACTTGCTGATGATGAAGTGTGCGTAGCTACTTCCAACAGAAACTTTCTTGGCAGAATGGGAAATCCAAAGTCATTCGTTTATCTTTCTTCCCCCGCAACAGCGGCTATTAGCGCACTTACAGGTGAAATTACAGATCCAAGGGAAGTCATAACCAATCTTTGAGATATAACGGGGAATTTTCCGTAGGTGCGAAGCATTTGCCTCATAATACTGAGTATATGATAGTTCACAATAGCAAATGCTTCGCACCTACAATTATAATATGCGCCTTGAATGGAAATATACACTACTCATAAACGTTTTTATCCTCCTGACTATGAGCGCATTCTTTTGGTTTGACGACAGGATGATAGAGAAAGAGATTGCTCAGGCAGTTATAAGGGATCATTCCAGAGGGGCGTCTATGCGTGACATAGCAAGCGATATTCAGAGGCGCATAGCGGGTAAAGAGGATGCTGAAGAGATAGCAAATATAATCAGAAAGATAAACCTTCACAGAACGGGTTTGGACATTGTTGAAATAATTGTTACTAATACCAGCGGAGTCGTGATTGCAAGCCTTACAGGTAATGCAATTAACACTCAATTAGATAACGACGAAGAGATTCGGAGAGTAACATCAGGACAAATGCGCGTTCGCTATCCGCCAAAGGGATATTTTGGACATTGGGTTATTGAATTCACGCTTCCTTACGTTATATCTTCTGAAACAGATGAAAACATAATTCTTGGCGAGTTAAAGATAATGTTTTCTACTAAAGAAATTATTAGCTACATCCGCCAATTACGTGCTAAACATCTGTTTTACGTTGCTCTGGTTACAATTGCATTAACAGTTTTCATAAATCCCGTCACTAGCTATCTTATTGTACGAAGGTTAGAAAGACTTATGGAAACTATAACAGCAGCGCAATCCGGTGATCTAGCGGTACGTGCAAGGGATACATCAAGAGATGAGATAGGACGTTTGAGTGGAAGTATCAACAGAATGATTGAGCAGATCGGCTTGGAGAATGAAAAAAGGATGCAATCACTCGGTAATCTTGCCGCTGGCGTCGCTCATGAAGTACGAAATCCTCTTAACTCAATGGCTATAACTATCCAATACTTGAAGGACATAATAAGCGATATTCACGAAAGTCCATCTGACATTAAGAATATTGAAATTGAGGCGAAAGAATGTCTTGATATTATGTCACGACAGATAAAGGAGTTGAATCGTATAGTAGAGGAATTCCTTCAATTGTCACGTCCCACCGTTATGAACTTTAAAATCTCAAATATGAATGACTTTATAAATGACTTGATGCGAAACTATACTTCACTTCTGGAAGTTGGAAAGGTGAAATTAGCTTGCAGTTATTCAACAGTTCCAATATTTGCCAAAATTGATCGAGATAAACTAGGACAAGCGATCTCTAATATAATCATTAATGGCATACAGGCAATGCCCGATGGCGGAGAGCTTTATGTGAGTATATCAGCAAATTTTGAAATAAATAAAGCTATTATCGAAATTCGAGACGTCGGCGTAGGTATCTCACAAGAAATTCTAGACCGACTATTTGAGCCATATTTTACAACAAAACCAGATGGCACAGGTCTTGGACTTGCTATAACTCATAAGATAATTGAAACGCATGGTGGAGAGATAAGAGTAAACAGTGAGGAAGGAGAAGGGGCGACTTTCAGTATCTTTCTGCCTTTAGTAGATATACTCCACGATAGAATAGGCTGTTGAGGCATTTTATATAAAACAAAAATTTACCGATAAATGAAGATAGATAACTTAAATATATAGCACAAGAAATAACCGCATTGTAAATAGAGGTGTTGATATGCAAACAGCAACCGTTCGTATTAGCCTTAAAGCAAAAGAGAAACTCCGTGAACTTACAATTAATACTGGAGAATCTATGCAATCTATCCTTGATAAAGCTATCGAGGAGTTTGATAGAAAATTGTTCTGGGAACAAACAAATTCAGCTAAATGAAGATAGATAACTTAAATGTATAGCACAGGAAATAACAGCATTGTAAATAGAGGTGTTGATATGCAAACAGCAACCGTTCGTATTAGCCTTAAAACAAAAGAGAAACTCCGTGAACTTACAGTTAATACTGGAGAATCTATGCAATCTATCCTTGATAAAGCTATCGAGGAGTTTGATAGAAAATTGTTCTGGGAACAAACAAATTCAGCTTATGCGGCATTAAAGAAAAACCCGATCGCTTGGAAAAAAGAGCAAGAAGAGCGTTTAGCTTGGGATGTTACTCTTGCTGATGGTTTAGAGGAGAAATAGTAATGCTTCAGCCCTCAAGAAGCGAGATATGGCTTATTAATCTTGATCCGATAAAAGGACACGAACAATCCGGAATTCGTCCAAGCTTGATTGTTTCCACTGATTATTTTAATTCAGGTCCATCCGAACTTATAGTAATCGCTCCAATTACTACCGCACAGAAAAATATACCCCTTCATGTAGAAATTAATCCACCAGAAGGTGGGCTAAAGAAAAAAAGCTTTATTAAATGTGATAGTATTCGCTCAGTTACAAAAGAGCGAATTATTGAAAGATGGGGAATAATTTCAGATGAAACTATGCTAAAGGTGGAAAAATGTCTACGAATCTTACTAGAATTGTAAAGATAGTAAGAAACCTACTTTTGGAAAGGATTAGGCTATCAAGATGGAAGTATCAACAAATTCAAATAATTTACTAATTGGAATGGTAAAACAATCTCAAGATGGTCTAATCGTTTTACCACAGTTTCAGAGAGATTTTGTATGGTCAAGAGAGGATGTAAAGGATTTATTAATCTCCATAATCAAAGGATATTTTATTGGAACCTTTCTTTTGATGAAAGTAGATAAAGATGATCTTCCATTTCAGCCAAGAGCTATTGCAGGATTAAAAATTAAAGACGAAGAATTGAGACCTGATTCTATGATTTTAGATGGGCAACAGAGAATTACTTCCCTTTATTATGCGATTACTGCGCCAAGTATTAATCTTAAAAATACAAAACATCCATATCGTTTCTATCTCGACTTTAAGGAATTAGAAAAAGGTAATGTTGATGAAGCAATTTTGAGTGAAAGGCAAGATTATTGTAACGAATATGAAAAGGAAGAATATCAGTTTGAAAAAAAAATAATTCCATTCACGAGAATTCTATATTGGAATGAATGGTGTAATGGATATATGAAATGGTTACATAATAGAAAGGAAGAGTCATATTTAATTAATTTTGCTACCGATGTCAAACCTAGATGGGAGAATTGGATAAAAAACATAACAGAAAGAAAAATCCCCACAATTGAAATACCAAAAGTGAATTCAAATGACACAGAAAAAATTGGTGAAGTCTGCGCAATATTTGAAAAAATTAATAGCACTGGAGTTAAATTATCTGTGTTTGACTTGCTAACCGCAAGGTTACATAAACATGGCATAGATTTACATAAATTATGGCGTGAAGCAATCACAAAGCATGAGTCATTGAAATATATATCAGAAGGTAAATTTGATATTTATGGTGTTTACATATTGCGTGTAATTTCATTAATACGTGGTTCAGATGCTAAGGGATCCACTTTAATAAATTTAAAACCAGAAAACTTTGAGAATGATTGGATACAAGCAACATTATACTTTGAGAAAGCGATTAAGAGAATAACAAATACAGGTGCAGATGGTTTTGGTGCTGGTGCGTCCAATCTTACAGTCAGCCCCAAATGGATCCCATTTACAACGATGATAACTGTATTAGCTGGTTTGCTATGGAATATAGGCGAAAAAAAGCGTGATTATAGGGCTTTAGAGTATGTTAAAAGATGGTATTGGTCATCTGTTTTTCTGGAAAGATATGGTGGAACCGTTGAAACAAATATTTCTAGAGATTATACGGATCTAATCAAAAAGTTTGATGATAATTATTATATTCCAGAAATATTTATTGAAGCAGAAAATCAGATACTAAATAACAATGGTTATCAACTTCTGAGTTATCGCAATACGAGTTCTATATATAAAGGCATAATGAATTTAATAGCATTAGAAAGTGCTCAGGATTTTGCTATGGCAGATGCTATAGAATTTTACGATTTGGAAGATCATCATATTTTTCCACAGGCGTTTTTAAAAAGAAAAAAATTAACTAATGGCAAACCAAAATATGCTAACGATAAAATTATTAATAGTGTGGTTAATAAAACACGGATTTCGAAAGCAACAAACAGGAAGATTTTAAACTTAGCACCTTCCGAATATCTTGATAATGATAAAATTATACCACAAAATAAAAAAGCTGAAATATTAGCCAAGCATTTCATTAATTCTGAATGTCTAATGAAATTACAGAATGATGATTACGATGGGTTTTTAGAAGAGAGAGAAAAAGCTTTTATGAAAAAGATAAGAGAAAAAATTACCTGATATAACTAACTAAAAAAAGGAGCGATTTCATATGGCTACGGATAATAGAACTAATGGACAAAAGTTTCGTGATACACTTCAATTCAGAGGAACAGGGGAAGTACCTATATGGGGTGGATGTTCGCTAGCAACATGGATAAGATATGGTGAAAAACTAAATGATGTTTTAGATAAACATCCCGACGTACCATTCGGACAACTACCTCGTGGAGTTGATCCAAGTATATATGTAGGACCAGCAAACCGCGCAAACGAGGAATGTTTAGATAATTGGGGATGTGTCTGGCATTGCGTTCGTGACGGCATGGAAGGGCAGATCAAGTATCATCCTCTTACTGATATTCGTGATCTTCGTCATTATAAAGCGCCTGATCCATTAGTTTATACAGAGAGAAGTGTTCACGATTGGGGCAACTTTGTGCGCAATTGTCAGAATGCACGCTCCGGTGGTAATGCGGTGGTTATCGGCGGGGAAAGATTCTTTGAGCGAGTTCATTTTATTAGAGGGGTGGAAAATGCCCTTGCTGATATGGCTCTCGGTACTCCTGAAATTGAGGAAATCGTTGAATTAATATTAGAATATAATATGACGTATCTTCGTCATGCCTTGCAACTTGGATCGCCTGTTGATATTGTCAGTTTTGGCGATGACTGGGGAGCGCAGGACAGGTGTATGATTAGTCCGGCTACGTTCAGGCGTTACTTTAAACCCGGTTACACGAAAATGTATGATCTTTGTAAACAATACGGAGCTTTGACTACTCAACATTCGGATGGATATACTGTTGACTTATGGGAAGAATTTTTAGAAGCAGGCTTGACCGCTTTCAATATGCAGGTGAATTGCGTTGGTGTTAACGTCATTGAAAAACGTCTTAAAGGCAGGATGTGTATAATTGCTGATGTTGACAGACAAACAGTTGTACCTTTCGGAAAACCAGAGGAAGCTTATAATCATATTGTCGAGATCATAACACAACTCGGTTCACCAAAAGGCGGATTGATCTTGCGAGTTGATATTTATCCTGATGTGCCATTAGAAAATATAGATGCGGTCTTGAGTGCGATTTCAGAATATCAGAATTATTGGGTCAATCGTTAAATTCATGATGTAGCTCAACTTTCCAACTTGGCGATTATAAAAAAACCAATAGGTGATAAAATAGTTTGCTTTTGGCAGGCGGAGATAAAAGCACTCAAAAACATGATATTCAAAAGGCTAAATATCGCTGGCATGATTACAGATGGAGACAAAAAAATGATACAATATAGAGATTTTAGAGATTATCATATAGAAAAATTGCGTGATCCAGAAGATGCTAGAATCTTTCTTTCTGTTATTTTTGAAGAATACGAAGAAGATGGTGATACAGAAGCGTTTTTACTTGCTTTGCGGGATGTTACTGAGGCTCAGGGAGGACTTGTTAAACTTGCAGAATATGCTAGACTAAATCAACAAGATATTGGTGATGTTTTTTCTAGTAAAGAGAATCTGAGATTTGATACTGTAGAGACTATATTGCAGGCATTGGGATTTCATCTTTCAGTAGAGCCAATTAAAACAAATAAAACGATAATGCAAAATGAGCAATTGGAGATACTAAAATAAAAAATAGCGATCCTTTAGGTGAATAGAAATAATGAAACCATTTATACTCATTGTGGATGATGAAGAAACTCAGCGAATTATGCTAAAGAAAATTTTGGTCAGAGAAGGCTATGATGTCGAAACTGCGTCTAATGGTCGTGATGCTCTCGAAAAATTCAAAGAAACTTCTGCTGACGTTGTCGTTACTGATATTAAAATGCCTGATATGAATGGTCTTGAGCTTTTCCACGAAATAAAAAGGCTTAATACCGATACTTTAGTGATATTAGTTACAGCTTATGGCACTATTGAGTCCGCAGTTCAGGTTATGGCTGAGGGTGCGTCTTATTATCTAACTAAACCTATTGATCCTAACCATCTGAAAGTTCTCATAAAGAAGGCTTTAGAAAGCAAGAATCTACTGGAAGAAAATAGACAGCTTCGTGAAGAAGTGATGAGTATATATGGATTTGGTCGGATTGTTGGACATAGCAACAAAATGCAGGAAATTTATTCTGCATTAAAAAAAGTAGCAGAATCAGATGCAACTGTCCTTCTTCTTGGTGAAACAGGCACCGGCAAGGAACTTGCGGCTCATGCGATACATCACAATAGTACCAGAAGGGAATACTCTTTTGTAAAGGTTAGTTGTGCATCACTTCCAGAGACTTTGCTTGAAAGCGCATTATTCGGTCACGAGAAAGGCGCATACACCGGGGCTGATAGTCGTCAGATCGGTATGTTTGAAAAAGCGGATAAAGGCACGATATTTCTTGATGAGATAGGTGATATTAATCAAAATGTCCAGATCAAGCTTTTGCGTTTCTTGCAAGAGAAAGAATTTGAGCGTGTTGGCAGTACGCAACCCATCAAAGTTGATGCCAGAGTTATTGCCGCTACCAATGCTGATCTGGAAAAATCCGTGCAAGAGTTAAAGATCAGAAAAGATTTATATTATCGTCTTAACGTGGTGCAGATATGTATGCCGCCTTTAAGAGAAAGAAGCGAGGATATTCTGTTATTAACTGAGCATTTCCTTGAAAAACATAAAGACAAGGTCGGGGGAAAAGTAAAAAATATTTCACCAGAAGTCCTTACAATCTTTGAGAAACACGATTGGCCCGGGAACGTGAGAGAGCTAGAGAATTGCATAGAAAGAGCTATCGTAATGGGTAAAGATGAAGTGATTCAGCCTTCGGACTTGCCGGCACATCTATATTCTATTAATTCAACGCTTGTTAAATCTTCTAATTCTAACTCACTTGAGGAAGTTGAAAAAGACCTTATATTAAAAGCTTTGATAAAAACAGGTGGAAATCAAGTCAAAGCGTCGAAAAATCTTGGCATATCCCGACGAACACTACAATATAGAATGGGGAAATATGGCATATCTGCTAAGGACATTAAAAGTGAAAGTTGCTAAAATGGGCTGAAACTTGCAGTCGTATCTCATTAAAATAACAGTGTTTCAACAGAATTTCCTAGTGGCCTGCTAATATTTGAAGAAAACGACTTAAATGCCTTTTATCAAAGGCATCTACACAGCAAATAGACTTTTATGGAGTGTTTGTGTGAATTTTGCTTTATCCATCAGGCTTTATTAAGACAATTCAATGTGAAACCCGATAAAATCGAAAAATCAAAATGATAGGGATAGTAGCCTTTGAACAATCTCTATCTGACTGAAAATTGCAGGCACACCTTAAATTTTGGGTAGTGCTATACATGTAATGCTGTGAGAGAAAAGTTTTCAAGCTATACGTTGCTATCAAATGTTTTATTTGCCACTACAATTTCCTTAAAGCATTATATGTATAGCACTATCCATTTTTATTTGTTGATCTTATTTGTTGCTACTCTTTAGTTATTTACGCCTGTTTCTTATTATTACGACTTATCCTTAACTTGCCATAACCGACAAGACCTACCAATCCAGCGCCAAGCAGAAGAAGCGTACCTGGTTCAGGAACGGGATCAACTACATGTGCTCTGACAAAAACTACATTGCCTGCCGGCAAGCCGTTTACAAGTCCTGGGAGATCGGCAATGCCATCGCCATTGAGATCGATAGAACCAGCCACATCCATTCCTGGAGCATCAGTCATAGCAAAATTATTCTTCGTCCAAATCCAGTTTGCGCCCGTGGCAATACCTGCAACGGGAGTCCATGTGCTAGCACCACTGTTGTCTGCCCACGTAGTTGCTGATGTCCAACCAGCATTTATCAGTGCCCACTGGGCAAGACTTGGAGCTGCGTAAACATCAGCCATATGGATTACGGAAACGTCCCAAGTAGAATCCGATAATGCGTTACTTGATCCAAGAGCACCAGACATCTGCGCCATAAAACCACCAGGATTGCTAGCTGATGGTATTCTATATCCTGCATCATTATCATCATTTACAGTTTGAAATATTACGTCCCATCCACTAGGATGATATCCAGTGGGGATAGTAAATGGCGCAGTATCAGCTATTCTCCAATTTTTTAGGTTTGGACCTGTCAAAGCAGGTGTAACAGGATCTGGAGCAGCTCCATCTTGAAACCACGCACCAACTACATTGTCAGCAGTAAAAGTGAAAGTTATATCAGTAGCTGAAACGGTAACAGATACGGCAATTGTGAATAATGCCGCCAGAACCAATGTTGAAAATATTCTCTTCATTTAATTTACCTCCATTGCCTTTTGCTTGATAATAAACAACAACACAACAGCATGTCTTCGCAAGATTTATGCCACTATATCTTTAGCTACATATCCTACACTGTAAAACCGCATGAACACTGATATTTTACATACTATTAAATTCATGACGATTTATATTTATACTTAAAATGTCAATAATCAGCACATACAAAGAGTCACTTTAAATAATTCATTACCTTAGCTACAATATGACATATATAACAAAACAAGCCATGATAAAGGTTTCTCTGAATAAGATGACTATCAGGATTCCGCACATATTATTGATAATAATGTTGGAAAATCGCACAGTAGGGCTAGAGCATTGAATAGTAAGGGTTTGGCTGATATTTGATACCTTCTGCAGAATATATTGTCAGAAAATAGCACATATAGATAGGTGTTTGATGGTTATAAATATTAATAGGACATAGTAAATCAATATATTTAGGGATATAGATAAAGATTGTGGCTTTAAAATTTGCAATAATTTATGTCGAAAATCTGCACAAGATATACCACTTTCCAAAAGGGAGAACCAATTTCCCCAGGAAATAGAACGCGGATAAACGCGGATCAGGCGGATTTGCGCGGATCGAAATAAATAAACGAGTTTTTCAGTTATTGAATTACAAAGGAATTAAACACAAAGACACAAAGTGCATAAAGAACACTAAGATAGTAATGAGTAATGAGTAATGAGTAAAATAAGTAGATAGAAAATACTTTTAAGCAAGTTTAAGAAACCTTTTTAAACTTTAGGAATAGAACGCGGATGACGCGGATTAAACGGATTTTCGCGGATTTTTCTTTATTTCTTTCGATCCGCGCAAATCCGCCTGATCCGCGTTTATCCGCGTTCTATTTCCTAAAAAATTAACATCATTTATTAAAGTTGCTTAAGCTAGGGGTATTCAGATTGAAAGAGAGATAAGCTTGTTTTTATAGCAAATTCAATCGTTACTTAGAATCTTTTTGAATCCTGAATTTCAGTTTTGCTAACTCAATCAGGCGTTGGGATTCCTGATCAGATCGATATTTTGAAAGCTGTAGAAGCTTCTGTCGGGCTAATTCTACCTGACCCTTCTCATAATACAAATAGGCAGATTTCAAATCTGCATAAAATATCTTGTCTGATTTTGGGAAGAATTTTCTTACTCGCTGAAACTCAATCAGTGCTTGATCATATTTCCCTTTGGAGTAATAACATTCCCCAAGCCAATATTGAGCGTTATCCTTAAAAAGATGCGAAGGCGGGTATTCAAGTATTTGCTGAAACATCCTGATCGCTGAATCATATCTTCCAATTCTGTATTCCGTCAAAGCATTATTGTATGTTTCTGTAACCTGTGATTTTGTCTCTAGTTTTGGAATTGAAACAGCTTCTGGTATATTGACTGTTGGCTGTTTTGTAGCCTCTGCTATTTCCGATTGCAGATTATTGATTTTATGGCGTGATAACAAAAAGTTTATTATTAAAGCAGTAGCAAGCATAATAATAATGGTTATTAGCATTAAAGTATAAGGTTGTATTTGCAGGCGTCTGGTTCTGGTTGCTGACAAGCACTGACTAGCAACAGCATCAGTAGGATCGATATCCAATGCTTTATGCCAACATGAACGAGCGGAGCGAATATCTCCTTTTTGAATGTACACTTTACCTAAAACATTGTAAGAATTAACATGGTTGGGGTCTCTGTTGATTGCCTTTTTAAGAAATTCAATGGCGTCATCCAGATTTCTGTTCTTAGCATATTGTAGTCCAGCATTGTAATACTTGATGGCTACTTGATGGCTCATTCATGATCCTTTTCGGCAAGGATACCCCTGCATTTAAGAAAGTGACGCGTGACCCGTCACCTTTTTAGGCATGGGGAGGAATTGCCTTATCCTTTTTAATGTTAAAAGTAGGCGGTAGTTTTCACGAGGACAGGTTTTATGCGTGGAGTTATTGACTATCCTCAAGCGCATACATTTCGTACACAACTTTATCTTCGAGTTCAAATATCTTTTCATCATCTTCATTGTTATCTATCGCTGATTGCAATTGCTGTAATGCTTGGGCAAGCTTTTTAGTATTTTTGCCTTTGTATTTTAATTCACTAACCATACGGTTTGCTTCGTTTATAAGAGCTTCAATGTCCTTACTAATCGCTGGTTGACCCCATTCAAATTCAGCCCTTTCTTTGGCTTTAGATATATCCTCATCAGCAAGCCGCTCTGGTGATGCGGTGACTGTAATTTTTTTCTCCTTCTTGGTCTTCTTATCCATCGCGCTTACATGCACAATCCCGTTTACATCATAATCAAATGTTACTATAATCTGAGGTACACCTACAGGCGCAGGTGGTATATCGAGTTTGAATTTTCCCAAAAGGATATTTTCAGAAGCTGTTGGATTTTCCCCCTGGTATACTTCTACTTCTACAGCATTCTGCCGATCATGGCTAGTGGTATAGACCTCAGATTTTGAAGTTGGGATCGTAGAATTTCTGTGGATAATAGTGCTAAATCGGTCAGGCACCAGCATACCAAGAATACCCATACTTGCTGCGACTCCAAGAGAATGTGGAGCGACATCCACCAGTATCGTTTCAATTGATTCACCTGAAATTATCCCCGCCTGTACTGCCGCCCCCATGGCTACGCATAACTCAGGATTCATCTCAGACCTTGGCTGTTTACCACACCAATCTTCCACCATCTCCATAACCAAAGGAATCCGTGTCGCTCCGCCTACCATCAATACCTTGTCAATATCTCTTGCTGTCAGTTTTGCCTCGTTAAGAGCTATCCTCATAGCATCTAATGTTGATATAACAAAGTCCTTTATCATGCTTTCAAATTGATTTCGAGAGATCTCCATATCAATGCTAAGAGATTTATTACCTTTGGTTATAATGAATTCTTCTCTAATCCTTGCATAAGGTCTATCGGAAAGATGTATCTTAGCCATTTCCGCAGCTCGATTTATCCTTGCAATTGCTTGAGGGTTTTCTCTAAGGTCAACACTATGTTCACTTTGAAATTCACTTACAATATAGTTTACAATCCTTTCATCAAAATCGTCACCACCGAGATGCGTATTTCCATGGCTAGCTCGAACCTCTATAACTCCAGAATTCATTTCTATGACCGAAACATCGAAAGTTCCTCCGCCCAGATCATAAACGAGAAGAAATTGATTTTCCTCTTCGTCAATCCCATAAGTTAGTGCTGCAGCGGTAGGTTCATTAATAATACGCATTACTTCAAAACCGGCAATCTCACCGGCATCCTTTGTTGCCTGACGTTGAACATCAGAAAAGTATGCCGGAACGGTGATAACAGCCTTTTTGACATTACCAAGTTTTCGTTCAGCTATCTCTTTAAGCTTTCGCAGAATAAAAGCTGAAATCTCTTGTGGTGTATATTCCTTTCCATCCATTATAACTTTTTCTGCCGTTCCCATCTTTCGCTTAATAGATCGAACAGTTCGCTCTGGAGCAATGATATATTGATTCCTTGCCTCAATGCCCACAATTATCTCTCCTTTTGGAGAGACCCCTACAACGGAGGGAATAATCTGAAGACCATTCTTATCTGCCAACACAGTCGGACGACCGTTCTCTATAGCTGCCACTTCAGAATTTGTTGTTCCTAGATCAATACCAACAATTATGTCACTCAATAGCTTTCTCCAATTCTTTTAATTAATTATTATACTCAAGGACAAATAGTTAATCATTAACGAATGACTGACTGGTTCGTAAGTTTATTAACAACCACTTCAGCATAACGTAATACTTTTCCATCGCTCATATAACCCCGCCGATGTTCATCAAGAATGGTATTATCACCAAAATCTTGATTATTAGCTACTCCTACGGCTACGTGAAAGATTGGGTCAAATTGGTCCCCTATGCAATTAATGGGTTGAATATTAATTTTTTCTAAAAGCTCCATAATACGTTGTTGCACTATCTCTATGCCATCAATCCATGAATCAATTCCATAGTCGGATATTTCTTTACCAGCCCGTATGCCGGCGTCTAATCCATCTACAATCGGGAGTAAATCACCAACAATCACTTCTACCATATCATCATTATTAACAGAAAGATTAGCTATGGATTCACGGAGCAACTTGTATTCGGATTCAGAGGAGCTTCGTATTCGGACCAATACTTTGCCAAGTTTAGTTATTTCTTCTTTAAGTTCATCAAGCTTTTCGGGTATTATACTGATATTTGTTGCTGAACTTAAAGAACCATTATCAGAATCCTGTTCATTTGTATCAATTTCTGGTTCTTCTGTTATCTTAAAAATATCAGCGTCTTTTAGTTTTCTTTTCCACATTTTTTTGATTAATAAAAGCGTTAATCCTCAATATCGCTGAAATCATCGCTAAAATCTATTCGACTCAGATCTGAAAGTGAATAGATGGCGGATTCCAGATCGATCTCTTTCTCAATCTTATATTCTCCCGGATTGATAATAACAAACTCATCATAAGGATCATTGAACATGAAAATATCCGTTTTGGAGCGTTTATCTAGGTCACGAAGACTTTCGTAAGCAAGGCGAATGCGCTTAAATCCTTCTGGATCCTTCTCAGGTGAATGTTTTCGAATAAGACCAAAATAAGACTTTTTTACCTCTTCTGAGGATGCGTTTTTATTTATTCCAAGAACCGTATAAGGATTTTCCATAGTTCTAAATACCAGATAACACTATTCTGTTCTTCCGTTACTCGGCGGAACGAGACTAGTAATCTTCCTCTCCCTCATCTTCTTCATCATCTAAATCGCTTATAAGATCATCAAAAAAACCACCAATAGATTTTCCAAAATTACCAAACCATCCATGATACTGTATGTGCTTCTTAAAATTATTGATTTCATTAATTGTTTCGTTATCGCCAATCTCAATCGCAACTTTCATTCCTTTTTCCAAAACATTCTGCGCTTCATCATTGTCATCATCCAAATGATATGCTTCCGCTGCTAAAAGATAGAGTTTTGGATTAGAGGGTGCAAGCTCGATCAGTTCATCAGCGTATTCAACAGCTTGGTTAGGGAAGTCTTGGCTTAGTAGTTCCTTGACTATATCCTCAAGTATTGAAACATCACCTTGACGTATATTCTTTGCCATTTCGAGATATTTATGCGCCAGATCGAACATGTCACAATCGCAGTATTCAATCGCTATATTAATATAAATACGATGATTAGACGGATCAATGTCTATTGCTTTTTTGAAGTATTCCTCAGCGATGCCCTCCCTTTCTCTATCCAAATAATGACAGGCTACTATTATATAGGTATGTGATTCTGCTGGTTTCATTGATATAGCCTCTTGAAATGCACTTTCCGCCTTTGCTTTATCTCCCATATCAAGATATATCCCCCCAATACGCGCCTGAATATCAACGTTGTCAGGTAATACATCAAGTCCCTCTCTGAGTATATTCAAAGCAGTTGTACGCTTACCCATATAGTCTGCATCATTAGCATTATCAATATAATAATTGGTGAGTAATTCCCTCGCTTCATTGTTGTTAGGCTCAATCTTCAATACTTCCTTTATACATTGGACAGAGCGATTCATGTCATTATTCATACCATAAGCAAAAGCCATTTCCTGTAATATACTAATATCTTTAGGGTTTAATCTCCGTGCATCCAGAAGCTGTTTTATAGCCTTATCAAATCTTCTCTGCCTTGTATAGAAATTTGCTAGTCTTAGGATAGTATCAACATTATTTGAATCATAGCGTATAGCCTGGATACATTCGAGTATAGCCTTATCAAGATTGTCTTCTTGCAGAGCGATCTCAACAAGGTGTAGATGAATATTATGTAAACGTGTTTTAAGTATTTCCTTTTCACTGGTATTAGAAGAGGATATTTGCTTCTTCCATCCAATCGAGGCTTCTTTCCAGTATTTTGTAGCTTTTGCAAACTCGTTCCTTTGTTCGTAAGCAAGAGCAAGATTATGAGCAATATCAATATTTTTTGGATCAAGCTCCCAGGCTCTTTCCCAGCACTTTATAGCATAAGTGAGTTTTTCTGCTTTTGCATAGTCATTTCCCCGAATGAAGTATGCATGAACCAGATTCTTTCGGACTTTAGTATCTTCTTGATCTATTTCGAGTATTTTCTCCCATATTTTTACTACTTTGCTAAGATCGCCTCTATCATAATATCTAGGGACAAGCTGACGGTAGGTTTCAACAATTTTATCCTTTACAATATTAATATCAAAACCTTTTCGTGAGGCGTCTTCCCAAGCCTTAACGGCAGATGGGATTGCACCGGTTCTAGCATGAGCAAGACCGAGATAATAATCAGCGACTCCATTTTCGGGCATATCGCCTGCTGCCTTATGTAATAATTGCTTTGCTTCTTTATCTTCTCCTTTTTTCAGGTATACCAATCCCTTAAGAAACTTGATTACACTATTATCATTCTCTAAGTTGAGAATGTCCAGAGCGAGATCATAGTCAGATTGGGATATATATACCAATGCTATACCTATTCTGCCCTGTATGCCTTTTATAGTTTCAAAGGTTTCGATACTTTTGGAAATCTCACCATTTTTAAGGTATGCCAGACCCAAATGGTATCTATATCTCTCAACTTCTGGCGCAGCACTAACTGCTTGTAGATAAAAGGATATTGCCTGCGGAAGTTTAGACATACGATGGTATGCCAAGCCTATATGGAATAGGTGAATAGGTTGGTTAGGGCTATATTTTGATGCTCGATATAACTCAGATATTACATCTTTTCCATTTTTAGACTTATAATCAAGCAAGGTGCTACGAAAATGTGCTTCTGCTAGATTTTTTATAATTTTAGGATCGTTACCAGTAGCATTTCCCCAAGTATTAATAGCTTTCTCATATTCACCTTGTTTGAAGTGTAATAACCCCGATTGGTAAATGCTTTCTATTAATTGCGGTGATGTAGAATTTATAGTTCGATGTTTATTTTTCTTCTTTGCCATTCTAGCCTTTGCATTCCTTATTCAACATGGTGAAATATAGGTAGGTTGATTTTATTGTTGATAAGTCATTTAAAAAATCGAGCGAATAGAAGAAGTTGTTTCAAAAAGCATTGAGTTGAAGAAAATTAACAAAAAACATAATTAACCCGACTCATTTTTTCCCTTCTCGCCAGGCATTCACTATACCGTAAACCCAAGTAAAAACTAACTGGATTGTTCCGGTAACTTTCATTACGTCAGTCATCGTGAATCCTTTTCCACCAAACGATATTGCTTTCATAGCGGGATCAAACATTATCTCTTTACCATTCAATGACAACATTTTGAATTCTTTATGCGATATAGCCAACCAGATTATAACTATTGCGATCACAAAACTCAAAAACAGTATGAATCCCTTAAAGATTTGATGAAGGTATATATGTCCTGCCCCAGGTATGATTGATAGAGAAGTTGCAATTATTGCCCGATTAGAATTTGCCATTAGTATAGACTTTCAGAAAAAGAATTAGAAAAAAAGGTTGAAAAAATATATGGATGCGTTATTCTATAGTGTAATTGAAATACTAAATAAACTCATCTATAGGAGGCATCCCATGAACTTTAGGATACGA
>Ga0247842_10000956_pt1 | contig 53567 bp, 42 predicted proteins | sample LaCruzMarch2015__3_FD_192411 | JGI IMG/M metagenome (GOLD analysis project Ga0247842, IMG submission 192411) | Freshwater microbial communities from meromictic Lake La Cruz, Castile-La Mancha, Spain - LaCruzMarch2015_19m | ecosystem: Environmental > Aquatic > Freshwater > Lake | place: Spain... | reverse complement strand
ATTGATATTTTTGAGTATCTATTGATCCGAAAACCTTAATCAAATCTCCCTTAATCCCTCTTTAGCTAAAGAGGGAAAAGACTTGGTTTCCACAATATCTATAATTTGTGGGTAAAGATTAGCTTTTCAAGTGGGGATTGCAAATCCTTTATCCACAAGGGTTTATAGACTTGTGGGTAAAGAAAAGCTTTGAAAAAGGGGGTTAGGGGGATTTAAAAGCTCTATTACTGGATTACCCGATTAATTATTCTCTGAATTTAATTGATAATTTAACAAGCTAAAGCATGTTCTACAACTCTAACTGATTGTGAATCACTTTTCTCCTATAATACGCACTTCTGTGGAGAGGAAATAGCTTTTATCTCCCAATGGGTAAACTGCCTCGCCATATATGGCGGAATATCCCTTTTGGGGTTTCTTGAGAATATACATATAATGCGAATCCATTGGCTCCAGTTTTGTCTCCTGCCACTTGGAGTTCCTGAAATCTTTTGTATCTGACGAAGTCGTCCATACCGAAACGCTTTTTGGCTTCTGGTCAGGCATTATCATAATTTCAAGCCCTTCATCGGCATCCATATAACTCCACGATAATTTTGGAAAATCTAAATCTCCGTTGACTTTATGGAAAAATGCTATAGCATCGCCTATAACTCTGTCCATGTCACCAACATTATGCCCTTTATTTGGTACACGTAGAATGTAGTTTTCACCAACAAGGTCTTTGAAATAAATATTCATAGCATCCAATGGCCAATATTTATCATTGCTTCCCACGACTATAAGTTTCGGTATAGTAATCTTATCTCTGTAAGTATATGGGTCTACTAATTCTGCGAGTTTTCGACCATTTTCAGAAGCTAATTGCTCTGGAAGATTTTTAGTTGAGTAATCGTCTATCTCTTCGCTGTATTTTCCCCACGTATCAACTTGATGTTTCATCTGTGCAGGGAGATTTAGGTTGTCATACACCATCGGACAGATGCCTTTGACTCTCTTATCAACTGCGGATGAAAGCCAAGTCGTCCAACCTCTTTTGGAAGCACCAGCAACTACAAATCCACTGACCGTAGTATTTAGTTCCTGCTTTGCGAACTGCTCTATTGCATCCATCGCCTTAACTGCAGACTTAGCCATCGGAAGCAATAACGCCCATTCAGGGTCCTTAGTTTCAAAAACCTTCATGAAAGTATAAGAGATCAACGCATCCTCGCTCAATCCATCAAACAATGGTTGTCGTGGCACGTCATACAATATTGCCACAGGTGCGCCTATACCACTGGCAATTGCTGAAGCATACATCATCTCTTCTGTGTCATTTTTATTCCAACTGCCTGTTATTAATAGGAACACCTTTGTCGGATTTTTTATTGCCTTTGGCTTTATCAATGTCAGCCTGTGAGTCCATGGAATATCCTTCCACGTCTGAGATACGAGATCAATCTCGTACTTCTGCATATCAAACGGTAAAGCCTGTTGATCAACCTTTGTCCATTTGAAGCTTGGGTCTTCTTTTGCAACGTACTGAAATAGATCAGCACTGGCAAGTGACTGAATTAGTAATAGTAACGATACTGCGATAATAATACGTTTCATTTTTACCTCCATTAACATTTAGAATTACCAATTTTCTGAGCTATATTTGGTAATCCAAACAAAAGTTTTAAGCAATGCGTTGTATCAAGTAAATACATGTTTAAAACTCCGTATCTTTTTGTGACTCCTCAATAAACTTTAGGATAGCTTCGTATTCTTCTTTAGGACCTTTCCATGTTCCAACAAACTTCAGCAAAGAACGTGCTGTTGAAAATTCCTCATTTTGATCGTTACTATCAAGACTTTGTTTTATAACTTGATCTTTTTTTGGTATCGTTGCACTATCCTCTATGAACTTATCAAGATCGTCATGATTAATCCTATAAGCGTTTTGGCTGAATTTATAAGCATGAAGCCTACCCGAACGTATCCACCGATTAACAGACATTGGTGTAACACCAAGTCTTTTTGCAACCTCTTTAGTTGTTAAATATCTCGTTTCCATATTATCACACCCTTTTGATATTCTATTATGCAGAAAGCGATCGTTGAATAACCTGAACAGTATGAAGCACCTCTTTGTTTATGTTATTCTGTTTGAGTAAGTGTTTAATGAAGGTTATACATCCGGGACATCCGGTTGCGACTATATCAGCACCAGATTGCATTATATTCCTGACTTTGCTCTCCCCTATCTTCATTGAGATTTCAGGATGGAATAATCCTAGCGTACCACCTAGACCACAGCACTTATTTGCATCCTTCATTTCAATGAAATTAGTTGTGTTCTTCAATATCTGTCTGGGTTCTTTAAACACCTTCTGACTTAATCTGAGATAGCAGGGATCATGATAAGTAACGGATACATCCATTCGCTGAGATGGTATTTCAACGAACTTGCTGATAAATTCTGATACGTCATAGACTTTCGAGATAAATTTTTCAGCACCATCACCTAATATACGATCATATTCTTGTTTTAATGTAACGCCGCATGCTGGACAAAGGGTTATAACAGCATCAAATTCATCGTATTTCAAAGCCTTGACGTTGCGTTTTGCCATTTCCTTTGCGCCTTCTCTATCCCCATAAAATAGCAATGGCGCACCACAACAGATTTGATCCTTTGGAAGAAAAACATCTACACCAAGTTTATTTAATACGTCTATGACAGAATCAACGATTATAGTTTGTGAATAGTTTATTGCGCATCCCAGAAATAATGCAACTTTAAGTTTTCCATTTGTTGATATATATTCTGGATAGATCTTCAAAACAGTCTTTTCAGCTAGTTCTGGCAGATAAGCCTTTCCATGAAACATTAATGGAAGCCACCATAAAGGTAATTTATCGGCAGGATCGCTTTGAGTATTTTGACGATTGAGAAATTCACGAAATTGCTCTGGATCAAGAGTTAAATGTAATAATTCTTTAATCTCATCAGGAATTGCTGAAGTGTCGTAGAGCATTTCCCGTGCTGACTGAATAATCTTCTCTGGTCTAACGCCAGATGGGCAAACATCGGCGCATCGTGTGCATTTGATACAGGCTCTAATGGTATCTACATACCTATCAGAAAGCGATAGCTTACCTTCAAGCATCGCTTCAACAAGGCTTATCCTTCCTCTTGGAGACATTACTTCGTTATTAGCAACGTGAAAAACAGGACATGCTGACCTGCATATACCGCATTTTGAACATACTTTTATTTCATCTACAAGCACAATTAAACCTTTCAATAAATGGTATTGTTCATTTTCCAAGATAATTAAGGTAACAATTCTTAGCCACGGAAACACACGGAATAACACGGAAATAATAATTCAAGATTGGAGATTTTAGATTCAGGAAACTGTTTTATAATTTGTCATTTGCATTTTTTGTCTTTTCTTTTTTCCGTGAGAATCCGTGTCATTCCGTGGCTAAATTCCTGATTTAAAAAATGTTATCTTAATTGTGAACCATATCTTTTTTATCATAGAATATCTTCCCCGGATTGAGAATTCCGTTGGGATCAAAGAGATTCTTTATATCCTGCATTAACTTCATTTCTCTGGGTCCGATTTCAAGATTCAGATATTTTGATTTTGTGTTTCCGATTCCATGCTCTCCTGATAAAGTTCCTTCTAATTCAATGACTTTCTCGAATATCTCTTTAACTGCTTGCTCTGCACGCTCTAATTCACCGGGAATTGATGGTTCAATCAATATATTGACGTGAATATTTCCATCACCAGCGTGTCCGAAATTTGCGATCCTGAAGTTATATTTCTTTCCTATCTCACCGATACTTTCTAGCATTTGTGTCACTTTGCTTCGTGGAACACATATATCCTCGCTCATTTTGCCGCTACTGACTGCGTAAAGTGCTGGTGATATACTGCGTCTTATTGCCCAAAGAGAATCCTTTTCTTCTTCAGTTTCGGCTTTTTCTACCTCAAAAGCATTGTTATTCTTGCTTATGTCAATAATTTTTTGAGCATCTTTTTGGACAGTCTCAGCAGAACCGTCAACCTCTATAAGCAATAAAGCCTTTGTATCTTCTGGAACGCTGAAACCGATGTATATGCTGACAGCTTTGATGCTCTCTTCATCAACGAATTCTAATGTTCTGGGAACGATCTTAGCGGATATTATTGCGGATACAGTATCAGCCGCATCTTTGATACTACTGAAATATGCCCTTATCGTTTCGATTTTTTCTGGTGGTGGTATGAGCTTAACAACTATTTTGGTGAATATACCTAATGTGCCTTCTGAACCAACAAAAAGCTTTGTCAGATCATATCCAGTGACGCTTTTCAAAGTCTTTGTACCTGTATGGATGATCTCTCCTGTCGGCAGTATGACTTCCAGAGCCATGATATAATCCTTTGTCACACCATATTTTATGCCTCTTAGACCACCAGAACATTCCGCAACTGATCCGCCCATTGTAGCGAATTTATTGCTGGCAGGATCAGGCGGATAGAGCAAACCACGTTTCTCTACCTCATTCTGAAAATCAGCAATCACAACACCGGGTTCAACGGTTGCCATCAAGTTAGCTTCGTCAATTTCGATTATTCGGTTCATGCGAGTTATATCCAGCGCTATCCCGCCTTGCAATGGCACTGCACCGCCTGTTAATCCGGATGCGGCGCCTCGTGGATATACTGGTACATGATTTTCATTGGCTAGTTTGAGTATTTCAGATATTTCCTGCGCTGAATTGGGTCTTATCACCACGTCAGGTAGTGATCTTTGCCTTGTCGCATCATAAGAATTGCATACTCTATCCAGATCGGAATCGGATATATACTGCTCACCAACAATAGCCTCTAGTTTTTTGTATAGTTCATTATCAATCGGCAATGTTTAATACCTCAAATTTTCTCCGTTGTAGCTTGGTTTAACCATCCATTAATCAGATTAGTTAATTTTGGCTCTTCGTGATTTAGTGTGGAAAATATGTCGTAGAGTAATCTGCTAGATTGCCATTTTTAGCAAACTGGCAGATTGCTCCACTTAGATAAACAACTACTATATTTTCACCACACTATTACGCGAAGAACCGTAATTTTCTTGAATTCGTGTCCCATATTATGATCCTCGAATCGTAAAACCAACGAGCTTCAGTCGTTGGATATAAGATTCATGCGATTTTCCTAATCGCATATATTTCCTATTGACTATAAACTATCTTTGTGATACAATACTTTTTGTAGACGATAACCAAGTCTACACTAGGGCTGGGATAGCCCGAAGTTACGCTCGTGGAGAGGGGAGTTCACAGACGTCGTCTGTTAGCCCTTCGTTGAAGCAAGAAGCCTACGAGTTTACTCGTAGGTAATTCACCACTCTCTAGGAATAAATAAGGGCAGGTCTAAAACCTGCCCTTTTCCAGATTCAGGAATCTAATTTAATTGCGGTGTTAAGCTCCGATCCATCTCTTTGGTGGAGACTTTTTCTTCTTTTTCTTTTTTTCCTTATCAACCTGATTTGCTTGCTTTTGAGCATCTATTATCGCTCTTTTCTTCTCAATGGCGATCCGTTTGCGTTCCTCGGCCGCCTTTGCGATCTCCTCTGCCTTTTTCTCCTGAATATGCTCTTGATATTCGGTATAATTGCCTTCCCAGAATTTGACCTTATCCCTTTCCATGAATAAGATTTTGTTTACGACCCTATCAAGAAAATATCTGTCATGCGATACGATAATCATTGTTGAAGGGAATTCGTTCAAAGCTTCTTCAAGGACTTCTTTTGAGTTTATATCCAGATGGTTTGTCGGCTCATCAAGTACCAGAAAATTTGCATTTTCCAGAAGTAGCTTTGCCAGTGCAACACGGCTTTGCTCACCACCACTGAGATCGCCAATTTTTTTGAATACGTCATCACCACTAAACAAAAATCTACCAAGATAAGAGCGAACTTCCCCCGGATTATCTTTTGGGCGCAGTTCCCACAACTCGTCGAGAACTGTGTTATTAAGATTAAGTCCTCCAAGTTGTTGATCATAATAACCCACACGAAGGTTATATCCCAATCTGACAGAGCCTGTAGTTGGCTTATCTTGATTCATGATCATGCGCAGTAGGGTTGTCTTTCCAACGCCATTTGGTCCGATGATCCCTAATCTGTCTTTGCGATACAAATCCATAGTGAGATCACGGAAAAGTGTTTTATCATTATAGCTTTTGCTGACGTTTCGTAGTTGTAGAACGTCATCTCCACCTCTAGTATCGGTATTAAAATCAAGTCTTATCTTTTTGTCATCTGACGGTGGTTTATCCAAGACTTCCATACGATCAAGCTTTTTCACACGTCCTTGAGATTCTTTATGCCTCTGTCCTGCATGATAGCGCCTTATAAAATCTTTGTCACGCTCAATTTCCTCCTGTTGCTGTTCGTATTGTCTTTGTTGAACGAGGAGTTCTCTTTCTTTCAGGAACACATATTTTGTGTAGTTCCCGTGATATTCTTTGAGTTTATGGTTATGGATTTCGGTGATCTTGTTTACAACCCTGTCAAGAAAATAGCGGTCGTGAGATACAACAATAACAGCACCTCGATATTCATTTTTAATGAATTCTTCAAGCCATTCAGTTGCTTCAAGGTCAAGGTGGTTAGTCGGCTCGTCTAACAGCAAGAGATCGGGTTCCTCAAGCAGGAGTTTGGCGATTGCGGCACGCCCTCTTTGACCTCCGCTAAGAACATTCATCGGCAATTCAAAGTCCTTTATGCTAAATCCCATTCCAGCAAGAACAGAATCTATTCTATGTTCGTAATCATATCCGCCATGAGCTTCATATTTTTCGTGAACATGGGCATATCGGTCAAGCACCTCCGCTTGCTCTTCTTCATCCATTACCTCCCCCATTCTTTCCGTCAAAAACTCCATTTGTCTTTCCATTTCCTGTATATGATCAAATGCGGATGTGCGGATTGCCTCCCTGAGTTTTTGGTTAGAATCAAATTCTGGTTCTTGATGAAGGTATCCGACCCTTGCTCGTTTAGCTCTTTCTATAGTTCCCTTAAATTCCGATGCCTCACCAACGGCAATTTTGAATAGAGTAGTCTTGCCTGAGCCATTATTGCCTATGAGACCCACCCTATCATCAGCAGAAATCTGCCAACTGACGTCATCCAGAACGAGTTTTGCACCATAATATTTTGTAACGTGATCTAGTCTTACTAACGACATATTTTTCTTACCTTACAGTTGCATTATATTTTTTTAATAATTACGATTCTATCCGATATTCATTAAAGTTTGGACATTTTGGTTTTCATAATGGTAAACAGAATAGCAATTTTGTATTCTATCCAAACTCTGATTATAATATTACTAAACTTTATGATGTTAAGTCAAGGTTGTTCTTTTTCTTTTTTCTTTACGAATGGCTTAAGAATGAATATAATTGAATATTAAGTACCGATTATAGCAAAGCATTCTTTAGCTTGTTTTATATCAGAAGCCACTAACTGGATTAGAGACATAATAGAATTCTCCTTAAAATAAAGAACTCTATCATAAATGTCAAGGTGTAAATGTCAATAAATATCTAATGTAATAAAGGCAAGATAATAATCACCAAAATAACATTTTTACCATTGAAATATATAGCTAAATTAGATAACATATCCATTGTATACTTTTTGTCAGTTAAGTCACAAAATTCTGGGTAAGGGTAAGTTTTCAAGGAGGTACAAGAAAATGAGGCTAGTCGCTGTATTTTTTATCGTTATATTATCTTTTATTCTTTGTACTCCGTTAATGTCCGCAGATTGGGGTATTCTGATGATTGATCTTGGAAAAAAAGACGTATCAAATGGTGTTCTTTTGCTTGCAGGCGGAGATGGCTTCACTGAACCTGATAGCATTGGTGGGAAAGATTGTCGTTCAGTTCCAAAAGTTCCACCCGGATTGAATACTGGTAATCATGCCTATTTTATTGTAGATAAAGCTGTCATTGCTAATAAAGAGGCTGAATCCAAACTGTGGATCGGGATTGAGTATTACGACAAGGCTGAAAAAGGATCAACAGGCATACTTATGGACTACGACGATAAAGGTGACACTTATCCTCAAAACGCCTTTGCTATTGGTCTTCCACAGGCAGAAAGGACTATTAACTTCTTGGATACTGATGGATGGGCAATTGCTATTATACCCATTACTCAGGCAGAATTTAAAGAGCAGGGAAATGGCGGAGATTTTCGATTACATATCGTACCATATATGTCTGGTAAGTTTTACCTTGATCGTATCTGGGTCAACAACAAAGAATTCAAAGAAGCTGATCTAGTAGGAGCAAAAGCAGTATCCTCTGGTGGAAAATTAGCTATCTGTTGGGGTGAGTTGAAACGAAATAATTAAAAAAAAACGGTTTGGAGGAGAATGTGTCTTTCTCCTCCAGAAACGGCTAGCCATTAATAATCAGTTCCACCACGTCTGAATCTCTCAATGTGCTTTTTGATTTTGGCTTCATCAATAGCTTTTTTGAGTGCATCCTGTTCAGCTTCGGTCATGGTAGATGAGTATTTATGATGTGCCGATCCCTGCTGACTGACATGCTTTGATTGTGCCGGAAGCTTCAATTCAATAACGTCAGATACATCAACCTCATAATTCGGTTCCCTGCTACTAAAAAAGAAAAAATCCTTAACCATAAAAGGTTTTAAACCTTCGTAAAGCAGATGCTCAGGATAATATAGGTGATATGCAGAAGCCCTTGCCGCATCTACTGTATTAAATGCCGCCATGCTGTGATCAGTCTTGTGCCACTGCCTGAACTCCATGCCCGGATCGAAACATATAACAACGTCAGGTCTATACATACGGATCAAGCGTGTAGCCTTACCGCATAACTCCTTTGGATTGGCGTATTCTAATTCGCCATCATCATATCCCATCCATATAATATTCTCTGATTTTATGCCGATAACTGCACAGGCTTCCTCTTCTTCTTTTTTCCTGATCTGTGCAAGCCTTTCGCTGGTCATTTCAAGATCATGAGAACCTTTGTTTCCGTTTGTATACATAACCATTATAACATTATTATTGTTTTTCACGAGTTTCGCCAGAGTTCCAAAACAATAATACGCATCATCATCTGGGTGAGCGCAGAATACAATTATAGTCTTGCCTGTCATTTCTTCAAGTCTTTGATCATTTGGCATATTTTTTATCTCCTTTGGTATTCACTACGAATCAATTTTGTTGTATAATATGATAAGATGTATATATCATTTATTGATTTGAAATGTCAAGGTAGAATCTAAAAAATACGTGATATATATTTTCATCTGTTTTTAATGTGTAATTTTAAGGTTTAATCTGGGTAATACCAGAAAGGAGCGCAACATGAAAGGAAGTTTTATTTTAACATTTATTGCTATTATTGTTGTTTTATGTGTATTGGTTAATTCAAGCCATGCTCTTGATCCAAAAAATGTTGTAGGAGCATGGTCTTTTGAAGAAGGTAAAGGTGCAGTCGTAGGAGACTTATCTGGAAATGGACATGATGGAAAGGTAGCGGGTAGTCCTGCATGGATCGCCGGCAAGTTTGGTAAGGCTTTACAAGTCACAAGTAGTGATAGCGTTACAATTCCTGATGATGACACTCTGGAGTTTGGAGTAAAAAGTTTCAGTGTCGTTACTTGGTTTAAATTTTCGAATGCACAAGACTGGAACAGGATTGTAAGAGGAAGAAATCCAGGTGCTTGGGGAGGAGGAAACACTGGATGGGAACTTCAAACACAAGGGGTATCAATCAATTGGAGCCTTGATGATACTGCGAAAAATGCTCTGCAAACTACCCATGCTGGCGTTGCGGATGGTGAATGGCATCACGCTGCAATGATCGTCAATCGAGAAAAGAAAACATTGATAGCTTATCTGGATGGTGAAAATGAACAATTACTCAATATCGCAAATATCGTCTCGATTTCGTCTAATACTGACCCAGTAATTGGTGGTGGATTAAACGGCTCTATTGACGACGTTGCAATATTTAATGGAGTGATAACTCAAGAGGATGTGAAGACAATTATGGATAAAGGTATTCCCGAAGTATTGAAAGCTAATGCCGTATCTTCTTTAGAAAAAACAGCTTCAGCGTGGGGAGTGATAAAAAGTCTGGAATGATATGAAAAAAATAAAGGGTATTGAGTCTCGAAGTTGCTTTTGCGGGTTGCGGTCTGTAGAGTTTATTGTTATTTATTGCTCTTCTAAGTAATCAATACCCTGAGACAATTTAATATAAGCAAATTACGTGCCGAAAACAAATAACCTACGTTATTCCTAGTAATCCTACGTCTTGCACAAAAATTTTTTATTTAAATGTATATAAAATCTGCACCATATAGTTCGGATTTTTCATATTTCTGCACCATAAGGGGCAATATTTATCAAACAAAAGGAGCAAACGTTAAATGACGTCACGAGAGATAGTTTATGCTAACCTTGAACACAATAACCCAGAACGACCCGGAATGGCTTTTTCGGGTGGTCGCATGAATGACTTTACAGGCGCCGGAATTGGCGCATCGGAGACATTTAAAGCTAAAAAATGGACAGAAGGAAACGTTGAGTATTATGACGATGAATGGGGTAACGTATGGTTTCGATTAGTTGGGCGCAGCGCAGGCGGAGAAATATATAAGCCCGCTATTACAGATTGGAAACAGCTTGATGATTTTAAATTGCCTGATCATGATAATCCAAAACGCTATGAACATATTCGTGAACATTTTTCAAAACCAACAGATAAGTTTAAGATGTTCTCTATGCCCGGATGGATTTTTGCTGAAAGCCGTTATCTCCGAAAAATGGAAATATATTTCGTAGATTTGATTGAAAACCGTGAAGAAATTGAGCGATTACATAAGATGATCACTGACCTTTTGGTAAGGGTCATTCATCTAGCAGGCGAATGTGGCGCAGAGGGTATATTTTACTGCGAGGATTTAGGTACACAAGATCGTCTGTTGATGAGTCCTAAGATGTGGCGAGACATATTTAAACCGCATTACGTCAGGCTTACCAGCGCCGCACACGAGCATGGTATGAAGGTATTTATGCACTCCTGCGGATACAATATGGAACTTGTTGATGACCTTGCCGACGCTGGCGTAGATTGCTTCCAATTCGATCAACCTGCCGCTTATGATATGCCTTCGCTTGCAGAAAAGTTTAAGAAACACAAAGTTGCTTTGTATTCTCCGGTGGATATACAAAAAGTCATGCCGACTGGAAACCGTGAATTCATAGAGGATGAGGCTGAGAGAATGGTAAACACATTCAGGGGATTTCTCATTGCTAATAATTATGGCGACCTTCATGGTATCGGCGTCGAACCAGAATGGGATATGTGGGCGTATAATGCAATATTAAAGGCTTCTGGGATAGCGGTCTAAAAAAAACCTAAACGTCTGTTGCTGTATCCATAAGAGGAATAAAAAGCATGTCAGAGATAAAATATTCTAAGCACTATGACATCCTCGTTGCTGGCGGAGGTGTTGCTGGTGTTTCAGCGGCAGTAGCGTCAGCACGTGAAGGCATGAATACCGCACTTGTAGAAAAAACGATTATATTCGGCGGGTTAGCAACGTCTGGACTAATATTGGTATATCTCCCTCTTAGCGATAATCGTGGAAATCAGGTAACTTTCGGACTTGCCGAAGAATTACTTCATGCCAGTATCAAATACGGTCCCGGTGACGTGCCTTCTGATTGGTGTAACCCTAAGACAGGTTCTCGTTACCTTGCATGGTTTTCACCTGCTTCTTTTGCCCTTGCGCTGGACGAAGTATTAATAGACGCAGGGGTCGATCTCTGGCTTGATACTCTTATCTGCGATACAGTAGTCAAAGGAGATCGTGTAGTAGGCGTTGAGGTTGAAAACAAGAGTGGACGGGGATTCGTCAGCGCAAAGTGCATCATTGATGCAACAGGTGACGCTGACGTAGCTTATCATGCAGGCGCACCGTGTATTGAGCAGGACAATTGGCTTTCTATCTGGAGTATGGAATCGGCTCTTGATATAGCAAAACAGACTGTCGTTGATGGTTCTGGAAAAAAGCTGAATTCTGTTCGACAATTAGGTGCAAGCAATACTGGCGCAGGCGCACCTGAAGGTATGAAAAAATTCTATGGAACAAACGGAAAAGATGTTTCGCAATTCGTCCTTGAAGGGCGAAATCTGCTTAGAGATTTTTATAAAAAAGAGCAATCCAAACGTGGAGAATCAGGTCGTAATGATGTTTTCCCGATAACACTTCCATCTATGGCACAATTCCGAACGACTCGCAGGATCGAAGGCGTCAAAACATTAAGAACAGGCGATCATTACAAACATTTTGATGATTGTGTCGGTATGGTGGCTGATTGGTGGAGTGGGCGTGATGTATGGGAAGTGCCTTATTATACTCTTGTTCCACAGAAAATCAAAGGGCTTCTTACTGCTGGAAGGTGTATATCAGCAGAAGGTGAAGCATGGGAAGTTATGCGCGTCATTCAAGCATCGGTACATACAGGCGAGATCTCAGGACTTGCGGCAACTATGTCAGTTAAAGCAGAAACGACACCTGATAAATTGGAAATCAATGAAATACAGCATCAGTTAAAGCAAAGAGGGTTCTTGCTTGATGTACGTAAATTTGGAAATATGACTTTTAGTAAATAGAACGCGGATTTGCGCGGATTCAGGAAAAGTAATGTGTTATGAGTTTTTGATACTGATTACTCTTTTATCTGCATTCTATTTCCTAATTCGTGATGAAATTTTTTGTGCTAGTAAAATTGTTTACGTTGTTGACTTAGAAATAGCCATTTGTTAATATAATTGGTATACCAATTCAATAATGATTGGTTGAGTTTCTGGGTGTTAGTGATCTCAATTTTTGTTTAGGAGGACAGAAAAATGTTTCGTTTACAAAAGTTCGTCATTGTTGGAATAGCCATGCTATTTCTTTTAGTATCGTTTGCGTATGCTAGTTTGCAAGATGGATTAGTGCTATATCTTCCTTTTGATGAAGGCTCTGGCACGGTAGCTAAAGACCTTTCTGGAAACAAGCACGATGGTGCTATTAATGGTGCAACATGGGTGGATGGAAAATTCGGCAAGGCTTTGAATTTCGATGGAAAAGGAAATTTCGTTGAAGTTCCCTACACTGACAGCTTCGCTATCACAGATGGCATAACTCTCGGTGCCTGGGTGACAGCGAATGTTCCATTTTCACTAAACTGGAAAGGCATAATCAATGCACGTAAAAGCAGTTATGGACCTTATCTACTGCAAACAGGCGCAGACCCAGTTAAACCACTTGGAGAAATGGGAGTATTTACAGGAGGGGGGTTGACAAACTGGGTATATATGCAAACGCAGACTTCTGTTGATAAAACGTTCCATCATATTGTAGGAACTTATGACACAGCAACTGGTTTCCACATGTATTTCGATGGAAAATCGGAAGATGGTGTGACTAATTTCGCTGCGCCAGCAAAGACGATTGACGCAGACCCTGCAAAAGAAGGAATAGCTATCGGTCATAATTACGGATTCGATCCTCGTTGGTGGGATGGTATAATAGATGAGGTTATCGTATACAACCGTGCATTGTCTGCTGATGAAGTCGCCCAATTGTTCAAAGCTCCCCTTGTTTCTAATACATCTGCTGTTACTGCTGGTAAACTTACATCTACATGGGGTAGTATAAAAGGAACAGAATAGTTTTGAACTTAAAATAAAGTAATCAACTAAACTAAAACTTTTTGGAGGATAGATAAATGCACCGCTTGCAAAGTTTCGTCATTGTTGGGGTAGTTTTTTTATTTCTTTTAGTGCCATTGGCACACGCTGATTTGAAAGATGGCTTGGTCGTATATTTGCCTTTTGATGAAGGTCAAGGAACAACAGCTAAAGATCAAACTGCAAACAAACATGATGGTAAGATAACAAAAGCTGAATGGGTTCAGGGGCAATTTGGCAAAGCATTGAAATTCAATGGTAAAGATAGCTTTGTTGAGATTGAATATACTGATGATTTTAATATCACCGAAGGTATAACTCTTAGTGCATGGGTGTTAGCAAACGTTCCCTTTGCTACAGTTTGGAAAGGTATTATCAATGCAAAAAAGAGTAATTATGGACCTTACCTGCTTCAAACGGGTGCAGGATCGGTAGGAGAACTTGGAATTTACTTCAAAGGAGCGTGGACATATTTACAGACTAAAACTCCTCTTGAAGCTAAGACTTTCCATTACCTTGTAGGAACTTATGATCAAAAAAATGGAATGCACATTTATTATGATGGTAAACTAGATGATGGTGCAGGTTCTGCCGGAGCAAAGCTTGGTCCTATTGATGCTAATGCAGATGAAGGGGTCGCTATTGGACATAATTATGGTCTTGCAGATCGTTTCTGGGATGGAGTTATTGACGAGGTTGCTATATATAACCGTGCTTTAACAGCAGACGAGGTAGCACAACTATACAAAGCTCCACCTTCCTTTGCTGTTGATTTTGCAGGTAAACTTTCCACTACATGGGGTCAAATAAAGGAAATAAGATAATCTTATAGGCATATAGGATTATGGATATATAATAGTAGGATGGGTAATTTTTTCTATATTTTATAACTTGTATAGGCTTGTAACTAATTGTTAATTTCAATTAGTTGAAAGCTATTTACCCATCCTATAATCCTTTTATCTGCACATATAGAAGCAGAGGTTGACAAAACAACAAAAGCATTTGATTTGACATAAGTATGTTGAAGAAAGAAAAACTTGTACCTTGAATGTTAAAGAAGTCTGTAATCACAAGAATTTTGGTGTAGTAACGAGGTGATTTTTAATGGAAAATGCACGAGTTGTCATTGGTGGTATTGTCAAGGATGGTATGATTATCCCACAGGAAGATATAAAACTAACCGAAGGAGCTTATGTTAGTATTCTTATACCGGGAATTTCTCCAGAATTACAGGCGGAATTTGACGCATGGGAACTGGCAAGTGATGAGGATTTTGCAGAATTTGAAAAGATGATGCTTATGGAAGAAGGAGATGAAAGTGAATAGAGGAGAAATATGGCAAGTAAGACTTCCATTTGCTGATGGTCACGAACAGTCAGGAGAACGTCCTGTAATTATTATTCAAAATGATGTCTTTACTCAGATGCTTCCAATGGTTGTAGTAATTCCACTTACAAGTGCTATATCGGCAAAGCGTTTTCCTGCAACATTGCCGATCCAGCCAGATGAACAAAATGGACTTAGTATTCCATCTGTTGCCCTTATATTTCAGGTGAGAAGTTTAGATAAACGTCGTTTTCTTCGTAGGACCGGTTGCCTTGATCAAAACAATATGGATCAGATTCTGAAACGATTAAATAAGCTAACAGAGAATTAAATTATATCAGGAGAATATAAAATGTCAATTACTTTAGATGAGTTGACCTATCAGCAACGTTTAGAAATGCTACATGCAAAGAAACTGGAACACACCCGACAAAAACAGGAAGCAAGAGGCTCTATGGATCATGATGATCAAGGACTGGTGACTTTGCCTCCAGAGGCTTCGGAAGTGGTAGAAGCAATTAGCGGGTCTGGTATGGTCATCAGAGATGTGATCCTTAAAGGTTACAAACCAAAGAGCAATCATCCAAGCGGTGGTTTTTTTGGACCAAAAATAACTGGCGAAAACTTTAGAACACTTCTGGAAGTACATCCCACTTACATCAACCCGATTAGCTCTATGGTTGGCGTTTACATGGTCAACTTCAACTCTTATCGAAACCCCGGTTGGAATCCTGATTATGATTTTTCGTATCTGCATAAAGAGCAAAGTAAGTATCATATTTCTTCTGGTATTGGCGGAACTCAGCATTTTTGCCCAGACTTGAAGATCGGTCTTGATCTAGGTTGGGGCGGACTTCTGGATAAAGTTAATCATTATCGTGGCGTTAATCCACAAGCGTCAGAATTCTATGACGGTTTGGAAGAAGTCATATTAGGTATGCAGGATTGGATCAAACGTCATGCGGAAGATGCCTGCATGATGGCAGAAACAGAGGAAAATCCGCAGTTACGAGAGAATCTTGAGGCTATGGCTGATATATGCGAACGTATGGTGACGGATGCTCCACAAACATTCCGTGAGGCTTGTCAGTGGCTAGTATTCTTCCAAGCTTCCGCTAAGATGTTTAACGGTAGCGGTGAATGGGGTCAAATAGATGAATTGCTGAGACCTTTCTATGAGCGTGACATTGAAGCTGGTATTTTAGATGATGAAGAAGCGATCTTCCACATAGCCTGTCTGTTTATCACTGAAACCGCATATATACAGATTGGCGGACCTGATGCTGATGGCAATGATATTACCAGTCCTGTCTCATTCCTTGTTCTCGAAGCTATACATCGCTTGAAAATCCCTGCGAATATCGGTATTCGTGTCGGTGATGAGTTCGATCAAAGGCTGTTCCATCGTGGTGTTGAGATACTTTTTGAGGATAAAATGGGTTTCCCAAAGTTTCTTGGTGATAAACCTCTAAATGACGGATTCATCAAAAATGGTTATCCCATTGAACTTGCCAGACAGCGTATTTATTCAGGATGCCATTGGCTTGCTATCCCCGGTCGTGAATATACTATGAATGACATGATCAAAATTGAGTTGGCAACCGTTTTTGACGTTGCATTAAAAGATATGATGGCTGACACTTCCGTTGAGCCAACTACTGATGAACTCTGGAGGCGGTTTGAAAATCATCTTCGGCGTGCTGTGGAAGTCGTCGCTGAAGGTATTGACTTCCATCTGGAACACATGCACAAAGTATTCCCTGAGTTGCTTCTTGATCTGTTCTGTTATGGACCGGTAGAGAAGGGATTAGATGTAACTAATAATGGTGTGGAGTTTTACAATTTTTGCGTAGATGGCGCTTCACTAGCAACTGCGGTGGATTCGTTTGCGGCGATTGAACAGCGTATTGAAAAAGATAAACTCCTGACGTGGAAAGAATTAATGTATTATCTTGAAACTGATTGGGCTGGTTCTGATGGTGAGCGTGTGCGATTGATGATGAAGAATATATCTCGCTTCGGCAGTGGTGATTCCCGTGCTGATGACTGGGCATTGCGTATAAACAAGACCTTCACAGAACTTGTGAGAGAGAAACCGACTCCGAATGGATATAACATGATCCCCGGATTGTTCTCATGGGCGGCGATGATTGGTTTCGGCAAACAGCTTGGCGCAACTCCAAATGGACGACATGCGGGTGAGACTGTTTCCCATGGACCCAATCCCGACCCCGGATTCAACAAAGGCAAAGGCGGCACACCAACGCAGATGGTTATAGCTGTTGCAAAGGTGCAACCGGGTTATGGCAATACTGCTCCACTTCAACTAGACATGGACCCGGGTATCGTTAAAGAAGAGGAAGGATTAAACAAGGTTGAAGCATTGCTCAAAAGCCATTTCGATCTTGGTGGAACAATGATCAATATTAATGTATTAAACAAAGAAACTGTCCTTGACGCCTTTGATAATCCGTTGAAATATCCAGATTTAATTGTGCGTGTTACAGGCTTTAGTGCTTATTTTGCCAGCCTATCCCCTGAACTACGGAAGTTTGTAGTAGATCGCATAGTATCAGGAGAATAGAGCTAAAATCCCCATGTGTATCAACTTAGGAATATATAATACGAGTTTTTCACTTATAGAAATAAGAAATAATTTAAACACGGAGACACAGAGTCACGGAGAGGAAAGGTGAGGAGGCAACTGGCAGTATAACTCGGTTGACCAGTAGAATCATTGGAATTACCTCATCTTTCTTCTCCGTGACTCTGTGTCTCCGTGTTTTTTCATGAATTATGACTATTCATCAACTAACTGAAAAACTCGTATATATAAAGAGTTTTCAATGTGAAATGTCATTAGCGTTGATTAGTGGTATATTCAGAGAGTGCCTATCAAAGAGCAGGCAATACACTTTTAAAGGCACAAACCAGAGAACAAGAGAAGATAAACAGTTGTTTCATCTTCAGGCACAGCGGTTTGAAACAGAAACATCAGCACGGGATGCACTGGACAAAATAGTCCAGAAGCTTAATTATCACAAGTTGGGAACAGTCCAACTCACCCAACATGTTAGGAAACACCCCGAACCGAGTTTAGGCTAATTCCCCCTTTAGATGAGCATTAAATAAATAATCGGGTAATAGCTAGAACTCTGAAGAACTAAAAAAAATTTAAATGACAACAGCAAAATCATATTGATATACTCTTCTGATTGCATATTTTCTTTATTTTTTCTATCCCACCGCCAACGCGCTTACCCTGACGGAGTATACCATATATGTGCTGTGTCACAACACGACGTGATATGCCAAGAGTATTTGCAACTTCGTCCCTTGTTTTTTCGTGGATGAAGTGCAACATTATGCAGGTTTTCTGCATATCAGTCAATTCACTCTCAATAATCTCCATAATTACGGGCATGAGCTGGAGTTTTTTATCTTCTTTCAGATAACGTTGTTCTCTTTCTTCCTCTGTTTCGTACCACATTGCGTCTTGTTCAGAAAATCTATCTAGCAGTTCCGAATCAACACCTATTTCCCAGAACTGTGGATCAAATTTGGACATCGAAATTTTCTCCTTACAAACAAAAATTTCATGCCCTACCGCAAAACAAAAAAGCCACAAGAAAAGACCTTCCCGTGGCTTATTAAAGTCTATGATTACGCTCTCACTAAGTATCGGTGGAGGCGGTGGGCATGGTCATCTTTCCCATATTAATATAATCCGTTCTTATTTCAAGAATTTTAATTCTTACAAGCACATTTATTATTACCATGCGATTATCACCGTCCTCTCATAATAATTTCGGCAAGGATACTCTCGCATCCCCGTTTTCACGAGGACAGGTTTTATGCGGGAGATGAATTGTCTTTCTCCTTTTTAATGTTAAAAGTAGGCGGCAGTTTTGACGCAAGTTAAAATAAAACTTGCCCTGAAACTACCAAACAGGTTAGCAGTCTTCGCCAATGTTACGTATGGTTTACTTGTATACAGCACCGCCCCTACCTCTCAGGACTTTTAACTATATACCGTAGTGTTCGGCACTAGACTGAATATCCCGAAGTACCTATATGATTCACACGCAACGTAGTCGTTTACGACTTAGGCTAGTCAACAATGGTTGCGTCTAGGTTTCAACGCAAGCCCCCGCATTTATGCGGGAGGTTATTGACTTCGGTAAATCTCCTATTCAATTTTTAGTTTTTTATATATTTCTATTTTTTATCTTAAAACTCAAAACTATTTCATATATATACTATAAAGCATTCTGATGGAATTGTCAAATAAAATTTTTGGAAGGGTTACACTTCAAAAGAAGCATAACCCTACGGCTTAACGAAACCAATAGTCTGGAAACCCAGACGTGCTAGGTTTCAGACCACCTCGGTGATTCGTGCATTAATCACCACCCCCTTTTTAGCCAAGGATGTGATAAGGATTAGCATCAAAAAGTAATACCAATCCCTTCACTATATATCATATTTGGATGCACTTTTTGAGAGGAATAAAAAAATAAAATTTTTATTCGCTGATTAAACCCATAGAATCTAAATTTTAGCCGATTTTTCTGATCTTCAGATTTTCTCCGCCAACCTCGCTGATCCATTGGCGTGTCCATTCGACAGCTTCGAGTTCAAGATCACAGATGCAACTTGCAAGAAATATCATGCCCTCGATACGACCATCTCTCAGCCATTGTAATCCGGTTTCACACTGCATTTTCATCAAATCCACAGGCATAGGCAGATGCGTACCATAATCCCACATATAGCATCCCAGAAGTTTTCCGCATTTTGGTGCGACCTTCTCGAATTTAGCAAAATTCATTTCCATGTCAACAAGATCGCTTGCCTTCCACGTCCATATAGACGCCTTATCGCATAACTCAAGATACTTGCCAACAGAAGGCGCATCAAGATTATGCGTGTAAGTCGTAACCATAAGGTCAAGTTTGCGACCATCAACTATTAATTCTTTACGGATAGCCTGAAGTTCATCAACGCTCAATACACCTTCGCCTGCGCCAGTGAAAAAGTCATCCATAAAAACGCCTGTTATATTCGGGAACTTTCGTGCAAGATCAAAGACGTGCTTTCTCTCACCATCAGACGTTACACCGCCTGCGCCTGTGATAGACCATACGACCTGTTTCAACGGTCTGAAAGCTATGGTGTATTGATCAAAAGGCATGGACGGTTTATCATCATATCGAATCATAATAATATTCGGAACATCGAGATAAAAGGCACATTCAGCAGGCGTCATTCGTGAGGGTTGAGGTATATCCCATCCTTTATCATGGCTACCGGATTCATGTCCCCAAATCCAAAATTTATCCCTAACGTATTCCATCACATTCTCCTCCCTGATTTATGTATAAAAAAATCGGTAGTGATTATCCATATTTCTATTATCTCTTTTTATATCATTAATTTAATTTTCCCCCAAGCAACAGAAAGTTTGCTTGAGCTTTCTATTGCCATACTATATTTTTGAAGACCATTCATGGATTCCTTAATATCACTTTCCTTTAATACAGTATTGAAGATCGCAACTTCATCAATTATGCCAATGAAATATCCAATATCATCACCTAAAAGACCACCACTCCATTTACCAAATTCCAAAGGGTTTTTGGTTGGTGAGACTTTCCCCGGTTTGCTGATATTTCCAATTGTAACACCATCAACATATATTATTATCATATCGCTATCGTATGTTGCTGCGATATGTGTCCATGTTTCTACTTTAGGGACAGATGCACTTACTCTTGGTTCCCAAGCATTGTTTGACTTAATAAACACAGACATTTTATTGCTTTCCTGAGGTGGATCTATCCTGAGTAAATATTCATTATCCTTTGCAATGATTTGTCGCCAATTGCTAATATCCTTTGCAAAGAACCATGCCTGCATAGTGAATTGATCACCGACTCTAAGATCTTGTGCATCAGGCACAGTCACAAAGTCTTTCCCTGTGAATTCCAAAGCGTTTCCAAATTTACCAACAACTCTTTGTGCTCCTGTTATTTTGCCATCATGACCTTTCCCAGATAAATCTCTGGCTATTTCACCTGATGATTCATCAAAAAGCCATAAACCGACGATCTTGGTACGGTCTATTGCTCCTAATGTTATATTTACTGTAATAAAGATAAAGACCAGAATTAAAATAAAGCTAGAAAAAATATAATTTATCCTCATTTTTTCCTCCTTTTAAGATGATACTTCTGCGGCAATAAAAGCCTATTTCAAAATGACAAACTTTCTTATAGCTACAAAGCTCCCTGCCTTTATCTGGTAGAAGTATACGCCTGATGCAACGTTTTCTCCCATATCATTTCTGCCATCCCAATAAGCGGCACTTTCTTTGGTGATGTAAGTTCCTATTTCCTTATATCCCAAGTCTAACGTTTTTATCTGTTGTCCAATTGAGTCATATATCTTTATTGTCACATCAGAAGAATCCATTAATTCATAAGGTATCCATGTTTCCGGGTTGAATGGATTTGGATAGTTCTGGAGTAGCGCTGATTGGACAGGGACAACTATTGTTACTACACTATTATCGTTGCTAAGTGATGATGGAGAGGCAGAGACGCCTTCGTCAAGAATAGACATTACAACCAGATCAAATGTGAACTTAAGCCTGCCTGGGTTACTGAATATTATGCGTTTGGCTGTACTTAATTCGCCAGATGCCAGTTTACCATCGCCACCTACAAAACTAGAGTAATCATAGTATGAGTTCCCATTCTCCAAACCATCGGCATTAATGACAGGTATAGACGATGGTTTGATATTTTTGACTATCAGTCTGATTGGACTCATAAATATTTTGTCCGACTCATTCTTTATGATTACATATAGAGAGAAGTTACTATCTACAAAATTACGTATGGAATTGAATTTATATATCCGACTTAATGATGTTACATCCATGTATGGTTTTATTTTAATGTTTACCGTTGCTACATTACTGTCAACCATTCCATCATTCGCTTTATATGTGAAGCTGTCACTACCATTATAGTTTAACGCTGGGGTGTAGATGAATGAGCCATCTGAGTTCAGTGTTACTGTCCCATGTAATGGACCACTTACCTTAACTGCTGTCAACGGATCGCTATTCGGATCGGTGTCATTACCTAACACACCCGGCGCCGGCACTGTCAGCAGGTTATTCTTATTCACATCATAACTATCATTGACTGCTATTGGTGGTATATCTATCTTAAACACCTGAATACGATTGTTGCCCGTGTCAGCTACGTAAACATTACCTGAATAGTCAACTGCTACTCCATTAGGAGAATAGAAATGCCCATCACCTCTACCGAAAGTTCCCCACTTTGTTATGAATCCACCGTTAGATGTGAACTTCTGGATGCGCTCATTATCAGTATCAGCCACGTAGACATAGCCTGCACTATCTATTGCTATTCCCATAGGATAATTAAACTGACCATCACCGCCACCCAAAGTTCCCCACTTTGTTATGAATCCACCGTTGGATGTGAACTTCTGGATGCGATCGTTGAATGTATCTGCCACATAAATATTCCCTGCACTATCTACTGCTATTCCATTGGGATACACAAACTGACCATCACCAGCGCCTTCAGTTCCCCACTGTGTCAGGTAAACACCACTGGATGTGAACTTCTGGATGTAAGCATTCTCCAGCATGCGAGCGATCTCAATGACAATTACATAGACATTACCGGCATTATCCACTGCTACTCCAGCGGGATGCCTATCACCAGCGCCTTCAGTTCTCCATTGTGTAATGTAACCACCACTGGATGTGAACTTCTGGATACGATCGTTGTCTGTGTCAGCCACGTAGACATTACCAGAACTGTCAACTGCTACTCCAGAGGGAGAACTGAACTGACCATCACCAGTGCCTTCAGTTCCCCATTGTGTAATGTAATCTCCATTGGATGTGAACTTCTGGATGCGATCGTTGTAAGAATCAGCCACATAGATATTCCCGGCACTGTCTACTGCTACCCCTTTGGGAAAAAAGAACTGACCATTATCAGCGCCATAAGTTCCCCACTTTGTTATGAATTCACCGCTGGATGTGAACTTCTGGATGCGATGGTTGCCACTGTCAGCCACATAGACATTACCAAAACTGTCTACGACTACTACTACTCCGGCGGGAAAAAAGAACTGACCATTATCAGCGCCATAAGTTCCCCACTTTGTTATGAATTCACCGCTGGATGTGAACTTCTGGATGCGACTATTGTTATAATCAGCCACATAGACATTCCCCGCACTATCTACTGCTACTCCAGAGGAAATATCGAACTGACCATTACCAGTGCCCAAAGTTCCCCACTTTGTTATGAATTCACCACTGGATGTGAACTTCTGGATGCGGTTGTTGTGTGTATCAGCCACGTAGACATAACCTGCACCGTCTATTGCTATTCCCATGGGATAATTAAACTGCCCATTACCAGTGCCTACAGTTCCCCACTGTGTCACGTAACCACCACTTGAGTCAAACTTCTGGATACGACGGTTGTATGTGTCAGCAACATAGACATTTCCAGAACTGTCCACTACTATTCCCTGGGGGCGATTGAACTGCCCATTACCAGTGCCTACAGTTCCCCACTGTGTCACGTAACCACCACTTGAGTCAAACTTCTGGATGCGATTGTTGCCACTGTCAGTCACATAGACATTGCCAGAACTATCTACTGCTACTCCAGTGGGAATATAGAACTGCCCATCACCATTGCCTACAGTTCCCCATTGTGTAAGGTAATCCCCATTAGATGTGAATTTCTGGATGCGATGGTTGTCTGTGTCAGCCACGTAGACATTACCAGAGCTATCCACAGCAACGCCAGAAGGATACCTAAATCCAAGTATCAGGTCTGGCCATTTATTCACAAACTCATACTCCTGCCCAAAGACTGATGTATGTGCCAACCAAATTAAAATTACAATAGCAAGTATCTGATAAACTTTTCTTTTCATCTTTCACGACTCCTGCCTCTCAACTTGGGTTGATTTCTTATTGATTTTAAGATAATTTCTGTGTATAATGCGCCAAGAAACAGCTATAACCTTTTTTAATCTTGAGTAAGCATAACACAAATACTACCATAGATCAAGGAGAACAACAACATGAAATACGAAGCAAATTGGGAATCTATTGATAGTCGTCCTATTCCGAAATGGTTCGATGAAGCTAAATTCGGCATCATGCTTCATTGGGGCGTGTATTCTGTGCCTGCGTGGGCGCCGAAAGGCACTTACTCCGAATGGTACTGGTCTTCTATGGGCAATAAAGACGGTGATACATGGAAGTACCACGTCAAAAACTACGGTGAAGACTTCAAATATCAGGATTTTGCCCATCTTTTCAAAGCTGAACTTTACGATCCTGACGAATGGGCTGAAATATTTAAGCGGTCTGGCGCAAGATACGTCGTCCCAACATCCAAACATCACGATGGTTTCTGCCTTTGGCAAAGCCCGCATAGCTGGAATTGGAACAGCGTTGATATTGGTCCTCATCGTGACCTGCTAGGCGATTTGACTAAGGCTGTCCGCAATAAAGGTCTGATGATGGGATTTTATTACTCGCTTTACGAATGGTATCGCCCACTATTTATGGCTGACCCTGAACGCTACGCAGTCGAACACATGATACCACAAATGAAGGACGTAATAACCCGTTATGAGCCGTCAATCCTGTTTACAGACGGCGAATGGGATCATCCAAGTGAAACGTGGCATAGCTGTGAGTTCCTCGCATGGCTGTTTAATGAGGCGTCATGCAAAGACGAGATCGTCATTAACGACAGATGGGGAAAAGAAACTCGCAGTCAACATGGCGGATACTTTACAACCGAATACGGACAAGTCGGTTGGGGAAAAGACCTCGGCATGACACGAAAATGGGAGGAATGTCGTGGTATCGGCGGTTCGTTTGGCTACAACCGTAACGAGTCATTAAGCGAATACGCAAAGGCTGGTGACATTATCCATCTGCTTATAGGAATAGTCAGCAAGGGCGGAAACCTTGAGCTTAACGTTGGACCTACTGCCGATGGTCGCATACCAGTTATCATGCAGGAACGATTACTAGAGATCGGCGATTGGCTAAAGATCAACGGTGAAGCGATCTATGGCACACATTCATGGAGAGAAATAACTGATGGCGAGTTTGTATGCTACACAGCCAAAGACAAAACAGTTTACGCCATCAGCAAGAAATTCCCTGAGCGTGAGCTTATTCTGAGCGCACCGAAACCGGGCAGAGACGTATCAGTAACCATGCTTGGTAAAGAAAATCCGCTTAAATGGAAATACGAAGATGGTAAATTTATTATTGAAGTACCGTTGATGTCAGTTGAAGAATTACCGTCACGTCACGCCTACGTTTTCAAGCTGAATGGTGTAGAGTGATAAACTTGCATCAGTATAAAAATTGATTGTCATTCTGAACGGAGTGAAGAATCTTCTCTTTACTATTATAGTGAGATTCTTCGCTTGACAATGTTAGATTTAAGAGTAGCCCAAGCTTCCAGCTTGGTTTTTGAAGATAATATAAGGAATTGCCAGCTTTTCTTCCGTTGCACGGCGGAATATGACTGGGCTACAACTGCATTTTTTCTAATTTAACATTGTCAAGCTAAATCTGTTTAGAAAATGAACCGTTTCAACTAAGGAGGTAAAAAAAGATGATACAGATCATTGGTCATCGTGGCGCGCGTGGGATCGAACCAGAAAATACTATATGCTCATTCAAAACATAAGTCACGACAAGAGTATTCCAGTTGATTGGTATATTCTTGACATTGACTGGTTTCCCATCTTTTACAGGAATAACATGACCAAATACCCAGCGATGGTATTCCGAAGGTGTTTTCCATCCCCACCACGTTATGAGTGGCCAGACTGTTTTGGGTTTTCCGTCCTGATCCTGCATATTTGACTGAACAGCCTGTGCTAAATATGGATTATTACTTGATACTTCTCGTTCTAGTCCTGTAACGAAAGGTGTTGGTTCTCCTTTTGGTATAATACGCTCGTATCGTGTCGGATGACTGGTGCGCAGAACAGATATACAGCTTGCGATTACTCCTGAAGCAGGTCCGCCGAATTTATCAGGCATCGCAATCTTAGCTAATTCTTCAGGTGTTTCATTCAAAAGCAATGATCGAAGCTGAACCATTGACGGCATAATGTGTGAATCGTTGATATACCGTCTTTTTGGTTCCCATCTTTCATTTAGCATATCAAGCTCTTTTTCAACGTCGTCTTTCAAAAAATCACGATAAAAACGCCCAACGTCCTCATTTTTGAATCTAACCCAGCGATTTGTATATTGGCGTTCACCAGTTTTTTCTGGATATGTAGGTCCGTCAATCTGCCAGCCAGCAGTATCTCCCCAAAGGTTTGTGAGATAGACTTCTTCGGGCATGAACTCCATCGAATGCCAAGGTTGGTTTAACCTGAAATACTCTGCGCCACGCTGTTTTACCCAATGATGTACAAGCTCACGGGCAAACATATAACAAGCATAACCGTAGGTATCCATGTCACCGACTTTGTAAGCCATTCGAGCATAAGCAAGGCACGGAGCCGATTCATCACCCATCTCAGCGATGGTGCCACGCCCAAACGATACCCAACTTGTCTCCGCAGGTGTGCAAAACAATTTCGTAACTATGTCCCAGCGATCTTTTATAAGTTCCCAGTCGTTGGTGTAATTTGCATAAGCCCAGAGTGTTTCCAGAAGATTGGTACTGAATTTTCCAGCATCACCCAATACTCCCCATGAACCTATCCCGGGACCTTCAAGTATCAGATACGTTTTACCTGACCCCTTCGGATATTCCCTCTCTTTGAATCTTTCTTTTATAAGCACGTCATCATGGAAGTATTTTTTAAGGCATGAAGCGGAGATCCTTTGCATTTCACGTTCATAATATGGGATACCTTTTGCGTACCATTGATCCCCCATTATTGCCCAGCAGAAATTGCCAAGACCACCGTGATCATATTCGTAGCTGTCGGGATTTGGGAATTTAGCGTTTGCAGTTGCACGAAGCTTATCGAGTGCCATCTGAACCGTAGGATGTACATCTGTCTTAGGTAGATCATAAGCTTCCATCTCATTTATGTACTGAAGGACATGGAATTCTGCATCAAAAGTATCCACTCCCTCTACTCCCATGTAAGGACCGTAAGGAGTAAACATTTCGACGTCTTTAACAGGCTTAGAAAATTCCACAGGAAAAACCTTTCTCGTTCCGCCGAGTGACGTAAGAACAGAATCCATTGATGCGAGTGCCAGATTCGGACTTACAGGGGCAAGTTTCAGATGTGGCGTTTTCCAATCATCATCAATAGAAATCCAATCAAATCGCTGTCGAATGGTAACAGTATCTTTTGAGCGATCAACACTGAAGCTATCCTCGCAGTATATCGGAAACTCACGAGAAACTTTCGCCCAGTAACGGATGCGGTCAATAGCTTTTTGTTGTATACCGTTTGCCCATTCCCACGTTCTTATATTTTTACTAGGAAGATCGTAAGTAGTAAGGGATTTTTTGCCTTCTTGTGGTGGTTTGTAATAACCATATAGAGGTAAAAATACAGCGTATTCAGCAGAATTTTGAAACTCAAAAGAAAGACCGCTCTGATCCAGTTTCATTGATATAGGTTTCTTTTGTAAATATACAATGCAAGGGCTATCCCAATCAGCCCAGCCATCAGCGCCAGCGAACCAGACTAATACCCAGCACTCGTTCATGTTCTTTGGGTCCATAGCTTCACCTGATTTGACTTTCTTGCATCCATCATCTGTCATGTATGCGGCGTAAGTCGGTGTACTTAATCCGTAATCACTCATATTAGCAAAGAATGTCAGAGAATTAGTCTTTGAGTAATATAAAGTCGCAGGACTCAACTCAGTTTGAATATAAAAGAAAGGCGCATTTTTCCAGTCTTCGTCAGTGTATCCGACAGGTTTAACACGCTGTATAAATTCAGATGGTTTTCCAGTTGGTTCACCATAAACAGCATTGACAGCATCTTGAGCATAAACCATTGTTCCCAACATCGGCGCAAGAACAAAAATACCAATACTGACAATATACTTGTGCATCAAAAGACTTAAAACATTCATGTTCTCTCCTCTATTATTTCAATCAAACAAAGAATTCATAAGTTATTTGATTTGTTATAGCGCCCAATATACTTAAAAGTCCTCCGCTTACGAATTGACCAAGCATGGCGCCAAGAAAGAATGGAACACCTTTCCTATAAAGCTTTAGTCCTCCACCTCTTAATAAAATATATTTAATCAGCCAGCTTAGAAAAACGGAAAACCACATCCAACTCATAGTCCAGCTTCCAGCAACAGCAAATCCTACCGGATGGAATGGGAACCACAAAAACATTCGGCGCATTATCATCAGAAACGTAGTTAATCCAAGTCCGAAACTCATTTGTACCAGCACTTCAATGTCAGGTGTAGATGGATTATTCATCCAGTTTTGCATGCGTATAAATGACTCCCATGCAACGCCAAGAGCATAGCCTCGAACACGAGAAGTAGCACCGAATTGATAAAAAAGATGCAGATTAGCCCAGAAAGCAGACAATGTTCCAAACAAAGTAGCAACTAACATGACTATCGCAAGTTTTCTACTGCTAAGATTAGTACGTTCAGCAATTTTGAAGCCTTCCAGTTGATGCGGCATTGGGTGACAACGATAATCCCTTGTGAGCCAGAAATACATTGTAAAAATAGCCAGATTATGAGGACCGAGTTGCCTTGTCCCAAAAGCAGACGAAAGCATCCTATCAGGTCCGCCATAATAAAGGTCATGCGTTGGCGGTCCAAGCTCTGCGCGCATACGAGTCGCCGCAATAACAAGAATGAAGTAAAGCACAAAGAAGGACAATGCTAACCAGATCGACATACCAAATATCCGTGAAAAAATAGTAAGCAAAGCGAAACCAATTATCATTCCTCCCACTGCCCAACGATATGGTAACGGTTCCGACGAATCATTAAGTTTTTTATTGCTCCACGTAGATCGGATAATGCGAAATACACCTTTTCTGCTCAACCAGATATATAAAATACCAATACCAAGCCATGCACCCATTGATTGATCACCCAGATATGGTCCAGATAGTTTTCCAAGTCCGAGCGCATCCCTTGTGACAAGTTGTGCTTTCCAGAATAAATAGAAGAACCACGTTGAGAATGACAGATCAAGAGGCATAAAATAGGCTAGTCCTATAACAAATGGATAGAAATTTATCGGAAGCCAGCCTATTGCATTCCATGGACGATCTGCGAAAAACGGGGCAAGTTCGTACCTTACCTTAATTTCAGGAACATAAGGTAAAATCAGATGGAGTTCATTGATCATATCTATCATGAACACAATCGCAAATCCGATCCACATAACTTTGTTTTTGTATAACTGATTGGAATGATGAGTCATTTCAAGCGGTAGTTGTATGATTGGATAACTGAGTTTTTCTTCCTCTGTCCATTGTTTCCTCAACAGAGTAACGATACAGATCATAGTGAAATAAAGAACAATTATAAAGCCTGTCCACAGGAGTATAGGTTTCATCCATGCGGATAATATTGTGGTATCATAGAGATTAGTTTCGCCTTCGTAATATCCTCTTATAACTCTTTTGTCGTCCACTATCAACTGTTTGGGCATATATTCCCAGAAAAGCTCTCTCCATTCATTTTCTGGCGTTGCAAACCATGTCCCATAACTCATCAGAGGAACAAGAATCTGCATCATATCCCATCCCAGAAGCGATGTTGCCATACAGAGCATACAATATATAGTAAGCAATTCACCCGATGAAAAGGAATGGCGAGGCGCAAACTTTTTGATGCCTATATTAATTATAGAAAGAGTGAAGATGGCGAAAATTACATTGAAGAATAGTGATAGAGTAGTCGCATGTGTGGTTGCCAGAATGACTTCAGATTTTGTTATCCAATACGCATTTGCGGGGATGAGTAAAAGACCAATTATAACAGCACGAAGCGTAACGTCAGATTGATTCGTAACAATATGTGTTTTTTCCATTAATTAAAATCTTACTTTATGAAAATATAAAAATACCCCGTGCATGATATACGGGGTATTCAATGACGTCTAAATAACTAATTCGAGGAACCACTACTTATCTTTTACAGATCCCCATGTCGTAGTAAGACTTTGAATAGAAGAAACAGACGCAGGTCCACTTAGATTTGCACTTAATTTATCCGCAGTCTTTGCGATATTGCTTATCTTCACTTCATCAAGAAAACCTATCCATTTATATTCCCGTGAATGTTTACTTCCAATAGTCACATCCATTTTATTATCAATCAGTTTTCCACCGTATTTTGTTTCACCAGTCATTTTGCCATCAACGTAGATTTGTATGGTATTGCCATCATAAGTACCTGCGAGATGATACCACTGCTCTACTTTGAGCGCATCAGCAGATGCGGCAAATCCTGTTCCTTGGCTAGTAGTAATATGAAACTTTGGTATTGCGCCTTCGCAGCCAAAATGAAAAGCCCCAACTTCTGCGCCGCCCCAGTTACAACATACAAGATGCCAGCCAGTAAGGTCTTTTGGATAAACCCATGCCTCTACTGTAATAGCATCGGGGGTGATGAGTTTCTTTTGATTACCTAAATTGATAACCGTTGAGCCATCGAATGAGAAAGATTTTCCTGGGGTTCCGCCTTTTTTCCAGCCTTCTTCACCCCATGCAGTTTTCCCTTCAACAGCACCATCAAATTTATTAGGAGATGAGTCAGCAAGACCATCATTCATGTGCCAAAGACCAAGAGTATTGGCGTCTGAAATATATTCATACCCTCCGACACCGTAAGATAGACCTACTCCTAAAACAAGTAAAAATAGAACAAAAACAGGTATACACCTAAACATTATTTTAGCTCCTTTCTTAATTCAAATTTAACTATAACATTTTATATTAACAGAGCTGAATTATAACAGACACTTAACAGTAAAGTCAATGGCATTTCAGCGATTTCAAAAGAGAAAGCGATACATCTGCCTATCAAGGCAAATACCTAAAAGACTCCAAAACGTCCCAATAACAAACTCACCAATTAGTATAACACATTTTCTAGCCAGACAATTCTGCAATCTTTTTCTCTGCTAGTTTATAATCAAGCACATCGTCGGGGAAGTATTGCTTTATTTCGTCAATAGTCGGAATACGTAAAGCCCAATTCGTTATTGTGAAAGATTCATATACTTCACCGGGTTTTGGCTTAACGGGCAAACTCTTTGAAAGCCGATTGCTTCTATCAATAAGGTTTTGCCTTAATGAATCAGTGTCAACAGGCGCTTTATACCTGCCAACCCATGGAAGCCATTCCTGCCATTGTGAGATATGTGCGCCCCATGCTTGAACTTTATGATCTAATTCATCTCTGGTAAGAGAAACAACAATATCGGGCTGTATTCTCCCCGAATATGGATCATGTACCGTGACAATAATCGGCGGTTTGATGTATGGAAATTCGTGATCGTCATTCATTCCATCAATAAATCCCTGTGGATAATACTCAGGAAACGTAAGAGGTGCTGGGAATAAATAAGCTGTCCTTTTTATTATCTCACCGACGTTAGTATGGTCATTGTGCATACCGTAAGAATCAGCAGGATTATTAATGGGCAGAGTGATAATAATATCTGGCTGAAAATCCCTTACTGCTTTCCATACAGCGCCTCTGGTTTTCCAATTCACTTCCAACCGTGCATCCTTGAATGGATTACCTTCGTTGTCAAATAATCTTTGATAACTAAATCCAAAAACAGATGCGGCTTTTGTTGCCTCATTATCCCGTATTTTTGACAATCGATCTTGATGTTTCAGATACTCAGCATAGTAATGTCCGACTGTGCCATCAGTAAAACACGCCACGCAACCCCGTAAATCAAGATTTTTTAGCTTTGCGAACAAGCCTCCAGCAAGTCCTTCTGCATCATCCTGATGTGCCGCAATAAACATTATTCCTTTCTTATCTACCATGAAATCCTCCCTAATTATAACACACATTGCCTGAGATTATTCACTCCCTCTGTTATGCTCATATCCCTGCGAAAAATACTGGAAGTACCTGCTACAAGTATATCCGCTCCGGCAGAAACCATCTTTGGTGCATTCTCAAAACTGACATTCCCATCAACCTGAATATGAACGTCAAGTCCTGCGGATTTTATTTTATCCCTGAGTTCGCTTATCTTGCGAATGGAACATGGTATCATCTTCTGACCAGCAAACCCCGGATCAACTGCCATAACAAGTACCATATAAACGTCTTCTAACACATAATCAAGAGTTGATAAGGGAGTAGCAGGATTGATCGCTACTCCAGCCATTGCACCGCTTTTCTTGATCAGGTCAATAGTCCGATGCAAGTGCCGACAAGCCTCAACGTGAACGACTATTATATCACTGCCAGCCTCTGCGAAAGATTCCACGTACCTTTCGGGATCGTAAACCATAAGGTGAGTGTCAAATAAAATATCTGTCTCACCACGCATGGACTTCAATACATCTGGTCCCAAAGTGAAGTTTGGAACAAATTTTCCATCCATTATATCAAAATGAAAAAAATCAGCCTTAGCAGATTCAAGTTCTCTTATGACTTCTTCAAGATGAAGAAAATCTGCACACATTATCGAAGCAGAAACCTTAATTTCCATTTGCCTCCAATCATTTAATCGAATTAAACACGGAGACACAGAGAAAAAGGATGAAGGCGGAAGGATGATGGATGAAAAAGAATAAACAAATATTATAATTTCATCACTAATCCTTCATCCTTTCCAAGTCCTCTCTATGTCTCCATGACTCCGTGTTTTTTCTTTAATTAGTTTACCTTGAGTTTATAGAATGATAATAACGTTGTTCCATATTTTTCTTGACGGGTCATAACAAGATTGCTCACGTCAGTTGGTGATGTTTCTTTGACGTCATGTTCTGCAATTATCAGACCGTCTTCAGTGAGTATGTTACATTCAGATATTTTTAGAAGGCATTTTTCAATAAAATCAGCTATATACGGCGGATCGAGAAATATTATATCAAAATCCATCCCGCGTCTTCGGAAATAGTCTATCGCCAGCAAAGCACCCATTTTTACAAGCTTGATCTGTGGAGGATTCGGGTCAATTCCACAATGCTCTAAATTGGACGATATAGCTCGAATACAGATCGGATTTATATCCACAAATGTGATAGATTCCGCACCACGACTGAGGGCTTCAATACCAACATTTCCACTTCCCGCAAAAATATCCAAAAACCGTGAACCAGATACAGTGCTGGAAAGTATGCTGAAAAGCGACTCTTTAATACGGTCAGACGTATATCTTATATCCGCACCCTTGACAGGCGCAAGCCGACGACCTTTATATTTCCCTGATATTATTCTCATATTTATATTTATTGCTTACGAAAAGCATAGCGTGAAAAATCTTCCAGATCACCAAAATTACTTTGCCAAGTAGTATACATAATACCGATAACCCCATCTACTGATGATGAATCTTTCAACCATGGAGTGATATTTTTCGGATCGGAGTCATAATATCCAGCAAGTATCTGTTTGTGTCCTCTGCCTGCAAAATGCTTCATGGAATCAATTCTTTTTTCGTTATCGCTGTTCCAGTTTACAATTATAACACTGCTGTCAAGTCCTTCCCATGAACCATACCATGCTCCCTCACCTTTGACAAGGTAGTACCAGCCAGTCTTTCCTGCATTGTGGAATGGATCAAACATATCTGACCAGACGTAGATGGGTTTGCTTGGGTCTATTTCGTGAAGAATATCAACGCATTTTTTTGCATTATCCGCAAGTATCTGACCCGGAGTTTTCTTAGTGTCTGCGCAGGATTTATCCCACCCCTGACATCTAATCTCATCATGCGACATAAAGTAACCGTCAGGTTGAAGATTATCGTGTATCTGTTTTGCCTGCCATTTCAATATATCGTAGAGTTTTGGTTCACTCATACAGCACATAACAACGTTATCATAAATAAGAGCAGGATGATAATAACTGACAGCTACTTTTTGTCCATCTTTTAGCTTGCTTCCGTCAGGAACAGTCATTATCGGTGCTTCGTGCCAGACATTATAATCCCCTGCCCATGTTATATTACCGAGTTTTGGATCCACTGCGCCGTCAAAGTCCTTACCTTCGGTATATACCGTATTTCCGTCTTCACTCTTAACAACGAATGGCGTACCTTCTCTACGGATAACGTTTACTAGCCCAGCAGGTTCAATACGTACATCATCCCACCAAATCTTTCCCTTTTTACCACCCCAAACGCCAAGATAAAAATTCACTTCTGAATAGTTAAGACTATTAAACGTAATATCAACAGTTTGCCAATCCTGAGTTTCTTTTATGGGAAGATTAAGTTGATTTAAACTTGGTCCATTAGGAGCTAATACAGCGATTCTCGTTTCACCTATTTGCTCAAAATCCTGTGTTTTTATAGCAACAGAGACGTGATAATAAGTAAACGGTCTAACATTTAGCTTCTGATTGATACGCCCATGACCATTTTGCGGGTCATTTATGCCAATATCTTGCATCCGTAATGAAGCCTTGCCTTCGTATTTTGTTTCAGTATCAATAAAGCATATCTTCCCCGGTTGATCCAGAAATCCCCAACCTGATGGCGTATTATCAGAATATTGCTCAAAGTTGGGATTAGCGAGTTTTACATCATCATCATCAGGTATGATCTTACCTTCATGGACGACAAACGGAGCATCAATTACCGGTAATCCTTCAGCAAGATTTACATCACGAGCAAGCAGATCATTTGAGTAACCGATAGGGAATACGCATGGAATGAAACTGAGCTTTAGTCTGCGACATTCTTCACGTACTTTGCGTGCATTTATAAGGTATCTATCTGGTAAATTATCCCAGCGCATAAATTTGCTGTCCGCTATTACGATACCGTTATAGCCCGCTTTCTCTATGCGTTCAAGAAGCGTCATGAGATTATCAATATTTTTATCAACGAGTAGATTTGTTTGAATATATACCCAGCGATCTGGTATCTGTGTATCATCTGCCAAAGCGATTGACGTTATCAAAGTGAGAACCAGAATAATTACAGAAAATTGTATCCACATAATATCATCTCCTTATTTTTATGAGCTTTCTCACAAAGTAAAAAACATAGAAAACAAAGGGATCAAAGAAAAGCTTGAAAAATTGCAAAGAAAACCATGTCATTCGTAAGAGAAAAAGACTCACCAAAACCCAAAAAAACAGCTAAAAGAGGATAAGAAAAAAGTCACACAACGTCATGTAAAGATCGTTTCCAAGCTTGCCAAAAGATTCCAAGAACAACTCCAAGAACAAGAGAATGATGGGTCATCCTTCTACATTCCCCATGCTGAAAAGATTATCAATGAAATCCTCAAACTGTGCTGTCTTAATGAATCTCAAGCAAGAAAGCTTCTGGACAAAAAACACCTCAACATATCTGCTGATGGAACAAAACTTTGTATGTCAAAAGAAGCAACCTCAATATTAATTTTCGTTATCGGGAGAATAAGAATCAATCTTGTGTTGTATTGAAGGGGCTAACCAACCTTCTGATTTTTCCCTGTTTGAAAATCTAGCTTTACGATACAGTGTTCAGGACTTGCGGAATATCCTGAAGTACCTATAAAGCTTTCGCTATTCACCCGTAACGTAGTCAGTTAAGACTTAGGCTAGTCAATAAAGGCTTTTACAAGCCTCCGCATCCCCGTTTTCACGAGGACAGGTTTTATGCGGGGGTTATTGACTCTTTCCAGAGTACGTATTGACTATATAGTTCTTTATATCGCTTAAGCTTTTCATTTTCGACTTCAAGAACAGCATTTTCCTTCATTAGATATTTTAATTCTTGTTGCAGTATTTCGTTCTCTTTGTTAATCTTATCATTTTCTTCTATTATATCAATAACAGAAAGAATCTTCGCCATTTTATCTGGTCCTCCCAGTTTTTAACGCTATCACCTTATATAGCTACAAATTTTTATATAAGCATATATTGTGCCAGAGTTCATTTTTAGGTAAAGTGATGATTATTTTAACATTGAAAAGCTATTCACATTGATCGTCACTGATTTATGTGATACATTTTGCAATATGTCGCAATGTTTATAACGTGAATTTGACATTGAACAGATGATGAAAGTTTGCTATCATTAACTACCATGTAAAGCATCTTGACTAGTAATTAGCTAATGATAAAATTAGCTACTGAAATATAATATTAAAATGAAAGGTAAGCAATATTATGTCAGGTAAATACGAAACAGTCATTGGAGTAGAAATTCACGTTGAGCTTGGTACTAAGACGAAACTGTTCTGCGGTTGCAGTACCGAATTTGGCTCTGAGGTTAATACACAGACTTGCCCTGTCTGTCTGGGTATGCCGGGGGCATTACCGGTACTGAATGAAAAGGCGTTGGAGTTTGCGATAAAAGCTGGTCTGGCGATGAATTGTCATGTCAACGAACACAGCATTTTTGAACGAAAAAACTATTTTTATCCTGATCTACCAAAAGGATACCAGATTTCACAATTGCGTCAACCATTATCAACGAATGGATACGTTATGATCAATGTTGACGGTGTTGAAAAAAAAATAGGCATAAGAAGGATACACCTTGAGGATGACGCCGCTAAACTTGTTCATTCAGGTGATGGTGAGATTGATGAATCCGTCAATAGCTCGGTTGACTTCAATCGTGGTGGCGTTCCGCTTATCGAGATCGTCAGTGAACCAGATATGCACTCTCCAGAAGATATGAAAGCATACTGTGAAACTGTCAAAAGTATTCTGGAATACATCGAGGTTAGTGATTGCGATATGGAGAAAGGTCATCTAAGGATCGAGGCGAATATAAGCAGACGTAAAATTGATGATCATAATATCTGGACTGACAGAAGCGAGATAAAGAACCTTAACTCCGTCAGATACGCAATGCGCGCGGTGGAATATGAAGTTGATCGGCATACTAAGGCACTGGAAGCAGGTACAACATTGGTTATGGAGACTCGTTTATTTGACGTCAATCGCAATGTTACCAGACCCATGCGCAGTAAAGAAGAAGCCCACGATTACCGATACTTTCCAGAACCAGACCTTGTTCCCATTGAACCCTCAAGAGATTGGGTTGAGGAATTGCTTAACAGTCTGCCTGAATTACCTCATGAACGTCAAATGCGATTTATGGAAGGCTATGTTTTGCCTGAACATGACGCCACACTTTTAACTTCTGATAAGAAACTAGCAAACTACTATGAAGAATGTGTAAAGATTTGCAATCAGCCGAAAATCATAAGCAACTGGTTACTTAATGAACTCATAGCACTGATGGGTAATGCAAAACAAACCATTGATGAGTGTAAGATAACACCTGAGCTTTTTGCTGGCATGATGAGACTAATTGATAATGGAACGATAAGCGGGAAGATTGCAAAGACAGTCTATGAGGAGATGTTCAATACTGGCAAATCCGCAGAATCTATCGTTAAAGATAAAGGGCTTGTTCAAATCTCTGATGAGAGTGAAATTATCAACGTTGTTGAACAAGTGATCGCTGAAAATCCGGGTACTGTTCAGGATTATAAAAACGGCAAAAAGAATTCTATCGGTTTTTTAGTAGGTCAGATAATGAAGGTTACAAAAGGAAAAGCAAATCCTCAATTGGTCAATAAAATATTGGCAGAAAAATTACAATAGGTTATAAATCCATACTTTGAAAGAAAACAGTGGCGAAAAAGTATATAAAACAGTTATAATGTCATTGTGAAACATGGTGGTTATTTTCTTTTTGTTTCTATAAATGTAATCGTTAAAAAATACATAAATGTTCCAAAAACAACCCCCTAGCCCCCTTTTTTAAGCTAATCTTTACCCACAAATCAAAGGGGGTTATGTGAAAGTTGACTTATCCCCCTTTAGCTAAAGGGGGAAAAAGTGGGATTTGATTAAGGTTTTCGGATCAATAGATACTCAAAAATATCAATGGCGTTATTGATGATATACCAAAATACCTTTGGTAAATTCATTCAGATATATGACTTATTTAATCAAATTCCCCCTTCCCCCTTTTAGCTAAAAGGGGGTTATAAATCCTCTATCCACAATGGTTTATAGACTTGTGGGTAAAGATTAGTTTTTTAAGGGGGAATGTTGACGCCGACTTGATTTATTCCCCCTTAAAAAAAGGGGCTAGGGGATTGTTTTTAGAACATTTATGTATTTTTTAACGATCACTCATCAATAAGCCTTGGCAAAATACACCCTATATTTACCTTCATCATCACAATGGACACATTTTCCGGTAGGTTCTGAATTCTGCAATGGTATGCACCTTATGGTTGCAGACGTTTTTTCTTGAATAGACTTTTCACATTCGCCAGAACCGCACCAATTTGCACGTATGAATCCACGTCCCTCTTCCATGATGGACTCAAACGTCGCAAAGTCGTCAACATCATAGGTATGGCTGTCACGGAAATCTTTTGCACGCTGGAAAAGATTTGCCTGTATATCAGCTAGTGTTTTTTCTATGGTTGCTTTAAGGTCTGAATCTTTGACAAACGTTTTCTCTCTGGTATCTCTGCGAACCATAACGACTTGCTCATTTTTCACGTCTCTTGGTCCGACTTCGATCCTTATTGGAACACCTTTGAGTTCCCATTCGTTATATTTCCATCCGGATGTGTATTCATCTCGTATATCCGCTTCAATTCGTATACTTTCAGACAAATCATTAACAAGCTGATTCACTTTATCAAGCACTTCCTGTTTGCTCTTTTCGAATATTATTGGCACGATTATTACTTGTATCGGTGCGATCTTCGGTGGGAATATGAGTCCAGAGTTATCTCCGTGAGTCATAATAATTCCACCGATAAGGCGTGTAGTCACTCCCCAAGACGTTTGCCAGACGTATTGCTGTTGTTGATTCTGATCAAGATATTTAACGTCAAAGACTTTTGCAAAATGCTGACCGAGATTGTGCGAAGTGCCAGCTTGTAATGCCCAACCATTTGACATCAATGCTTCAACAGCGTAAGTATGAACTGCACCCGGAAACTTTTGACCTTCGCTTTTTCGTCCAACGAGGACAGGCATTGCAAGTGTATTCTCACAAAGTTCCTTGTAAACTCCGAGCATTTTAAGTGTTTCTTCTTCGCCTTCCTCTGCGGTTGCGTGAGCAGTATGACCCTCTTGCCATAGGAATTCACGGGTTCTCAGGAATAGCCTCGTGACCTTCTCCCATCTGACGACATTAGCCCATTGGTTGATCAGCATAGGAAGGTCACGCCATGATTGTATCCACTGAGAGTACGTATCACAGATTATCGCTTCAGAAGTAGGACGGATAGCCAGGCGTTCTTCAAGTTCCTCATCACCGCCGTGAGTTACCCATGCAACTTCAGGGGCAAATCCTTCAACATGTTCAGCTTCTTTCTTCAGCAGACTTTCAGGCACAAACAATGGGAAATAGGCATTTTTATGACCAGTAGCCTTTATCATCTTATCAAGGCTGTTCTTGATATTCTCCCATAGTTCGTATCCATAAGGTTTTATGACCATAAAGCCTTTGATTGATGAATAATCCGCCATATCAGCTTTTCTGATGACATCAATGTACCATTTAGAAAAATCTTCGTCTTTATTAGTAATCTCTTTTACAAAATCTTCATCTTTTTTTGGCATATCTTAGTTCTTCCTCTCATTATTCTCGATGTGGCTCTATTTTCTGAGTTAGAAAAAGGAATTTAGCCACGGATTAACACGGATATACACGGATTGGATTAAAAGATTCTAAGATTGTATATTGAAATTTTAATCTTGAAATCTTTCAATCTTCTAGTTCTTTCTATCCGTGAAAATACGTGTATATCCGTGGCTAATATGAAGGTTAAGAAAATAATCGGGTAATAAACAAATCGCCTCAAATCCCCCTAACCCCCTTTGCTAAAGGGGGAGTTAGAGCCATTCCCCCTTTGAAAACTAATCTTTACCCACAAATGATAGATATTGTAGGAACAAAGTCTTTTCCCTCTTTAGCTAAAGAGGGATTAAGGGAGATTTGATTAAGGTTTTGGGTCATTTGGTTCAATAGATACTCAAAAATATCAATAGAGTTATTGGTAATATGCCGAAATACCTTTGAATAGATTTATTAATATTTATAGTTTGTTTAATTAATCAAATTCCCCCTTCCCCCTTTTAGCTAAAAGGGGGTTATAAATCCTCTATCTACAAGGGTTTATAGACTTGTGGGTAAAGATAAGTTTAGCTAAAGGGGGGGATAAAGGGGGATAACCATTAAGCTAAGGAATTTTGCCAATTCCCCCTTTAGCTAAAGGGGGATAAAGGGGGATTTGATTAAGGCTATCGGATCAATAGATACTTATAAATATTAATGGTGTTATGATGAGAAGCTAAATACCTTTAGATAGATTCATTCAATATATGTTTATTTAATCAAATTCCCCCTTCCCCCTTTTAGCTAAAAGGGGGTTACAAATGCTTTATTCACGTGGTTTTATAGGCTTATGAGTAAAGATTAATATAATAAGTTTGAATTATCAAAATCTCTTAGCTTAATGCCTATGCCCCTAACCCCCTTTGCTAAAGGGGGGAGTTAGTGCCATTCCCCCTTTGAAAAACTAATCTTTACCCACAAATTATAGATATTGTGGAAACCAAGTCTTTTCCCTCTTTAGCTAAAGAGGGATTAAGGGAGATTTGATTAAGGTTTTCGGATCAATAGATACTCAAAAATATCAATGGCGTTATTGATGATATACCAAAATACCTTTGGTAAATTCATTCAGATATATGACTTAATTAATCAAATTCCCCCTTCCCCCTTTTAGCTAAACTAATCTTTACCCACAAATTATAGATATTGTGGAAACCAAGTCTTTTCCCTCTTTAGCTAAAGAGGGATTAAGGGAGATTTGATTAAGGTTTTCGGATCAATAGATACTCAAAAATATCAATTGCGTTATTGGTAATATGCCGAAATACCTTTGAATAGATTCATTAATATTTAGTTTAATTAATCAAATTCCCCCTTTTAGCTAAAAGGGGGTTATAAATCCTCTATCCACGTGGGTTTATAGACTTGTGGGTAAAGATTAGACTTGAAAAGGGGGGAAGAGGGGATTTTAGAACGAATAATAGTTTTCGCTCAATTTATCACAGAGTGTAGTGTGATCTAAAAGGGTATTTCCTCGTTTATTGTATTGACTAACTACAGCTATACAATAAAACAAATCACGTTCCGCCGTGCAACGGAAGAACAGAAGAGAGGAGAAACCCATGTTTATTATCTCATATATTCATGAATTTTTCAACGAACTGAAATGCCAAGAATACATACATAAACTACGATGGAAAGATAGACCTTTTATTTGCCCTCGTTGCGAAAATGATAACATCAAAAACTGGGGTAAATATCATCGTAAAAAAGGACTGAAAAGATATATATGTAAAAACTGCAACAGAACCTTTAACGACTTAACTAACACTTTGCTAGATGGATGCAAATTACCCATACAACTCATTCTATTAGTTGTATTCTTAATGTGTATTCCTTGCAGTTGTCTTCGTATCCGCAGGGAATTGGGTGTCCATATCAAAACTGCCTATAGCTGGTGTTGGTGGTTCAGAAACGTTGCACTGTCCTATGAAGTCAGTCGTCAACTCGAAGGTATTGTAGAAGCCGATGAAATCTATGTGACATCTGGAAATAAAGGACAATCCAAAGCAGGTGGTTCAAAGGAACTGAACCATCAACCGAGAAAACGAGGGAAGAAACAGCCACCTGGTCGTGGTCATTTCCAAAAGGATTCACCAGCAATAATAGCTTGGGTTTCACGAACAGGTTACACCGTGCTTTCAGTGGTAAAGGATTTCACCATAAAGACAGTTCAGAAATCAGCAGAGATAGCAGTTAAGGTTGGTAGTACCCTATATACAGATTCAGCTAAAAGCTATCAAGCATTAGTTGGTTATAAGCATGATTCAGTGAATCACTCACAGAAAGAATATGCACGGGGTGAGGTTCACGAGAATCGAGCAGAGAATTGTTTTTCTTTGTTACGTCCTTTCTTGGCATTGTTTCGAGGAATAGGCAAAAGTAATCTTGTAGGTTACATAGGATTTTTTCAGTTTTTGCGAAACTTTCGCAGTCTAAATGCTTGCCAACAAGCAGAGGTTATCTTACATGCAGCATTGGATCCTAATATTGCCAGCAAGGCAAAAAGAGGTGAATTTGTCAAGTTATTTGACCACTTTAAGTTACTACACACTATGATAAATTGAGCGATTATTTTTAATATAAACCTAAAGTTTTGATTCGGTTAAGAACTAATTTATTGGATTTAGGAGTTACTTATGAAACACTTACATGTTTTTATAGTCTCTATATTAATTAGTTTCTGCATTGTTTCAGTAGTTCTGAGCGGTGAGGATGAGGACTATATGTTTGCGTATAATCTTTATCAAGAGCCGGCATATAAAATGGCAATGGAATATTTTGAGAAATTCATCCAGACGTACCCAGAAAGCAGTAAAGCTGACGATGCACGTCTATTCATAGGAAATTGCTTACTTCGTCAAGGAGAATACTCAAAGGCAATAGAGGAATATAAACGACTTTTAGGCGACTATCCCGCCAGTGAGCTTCAGATAGATGCACTGCGAGGTATAGCAGATGCGTGGGCGCAACAGGGAAAGTCTGAAGAAGCTATAAAAGCATATCAAGAGGTACTCCAGAAAATCCGTGAGCCTGAAGCTGTGTCTTTTATCCTATATCAGATCGGTGAATCGTTATATAACCTCGGAAAATATGAAGAATCTCTGACTTATTATGAGCGCCTAACCAAAGATTATCCATCTGCAAAGGAAATTGAAGGGACACTCTATTCAAAAGCATGGTCTCTCTACAATCTGAAACGATATGAACCTGCTAGCCAGACTTTTACGACTTTTGTGGATAGATTCCCAAAAAATAAATCAGCACCCGAATCTGCGTATATGTCTGCGGAATGTAATTTTGCTTTGAGCAAATGGCAAGATGCAGTGTCGGGATATCAAAGGGTGTTGAATAGCTTTGGAGATTCAAGAGAGCTTGCGGCAAAGTCAACTCTCAAGATTGGACAGGCTTATGTTGAGTTAAGTATGCTAGATGAAGCTCGTATTAGCTTCGATAAATATATGCACGACTATCCAGAGTTCAAAGAAGGGCTGGCAGAATCACAATATGGAATTGCGGAAGTTTTATATACTCAGAAGAAATATCCCGAAGCCAGATATGAATATAACAAAGTTTTGGAGCTTTATCCCAATAGTCAGTCCGCAGATGATGCTCAATATAGCATATCTTATACTTACCTTATGGAGAAAGACTACACAAAGGCATACAAAGAATTCAAGCTGGTAACAAATTACAAAGATACACAATGGATTAATCCCTCAAGATTTTATATGGGACAATGCCGATTCCGACAAGAAGATTACAACTCAGCTTTGCTGGAGTTCTCTAAAGTTGATACTGCATCGGAATATGGTGATGATGCAACATATTGGAAAGGGCTAACGCTTCTGCAATTGAAGAAACCACAGGAAGCTGTTGATGCTTTTGGGCTTTTGGTAAGCAGATATCCGAACTCAGAGTTTAAGACTCAAGCATTATCGCAAATAGTTAATACGTACTTTGGAATGGGGAAGCATAATGAAGCATTGACTGCGATAGATAAGTTTTTGTCTGATTCACAGGGAGAAGAAGGACCCGGCGTTCAACCCGATGCAATTCGTTACTGGAAAGTTGTCTCTCTATATGAGATTGGTAAGTATGCGGAGACAATCACCACCGCACAAGAATTGATTAAGGACTTTCAGCAAAGTGAGTTTGCATACAAAGCTCAGTTTTACGTTGCTGAGTCATTATTTTCACTTAACCGCTTTGATGAAGCAAAAAAAGAATATCAAAAGTTACTTGACAGTTATAAAAATGGAGAGTGGAACGATCAATCTCAGTATAAAATAGGTTTAGTTTATTTCAATTACGCTAACACCATACAGGATGAATCGTCAAGACAGTCCACTTATAATGAATCCATAAAGGCTTGGCAGAAATTGATTGCTGATTACAAGAATAGCAATTTTCTCGACAAGGCTCAATACTACATTGGCTTTGCCTTAATCAATGTGAAGAAATATCCGTCAGCTATTGAAACACTTAGGCTTGTTGTATCTAACTATCCAAAGAGTGATCTGGTTGATGATGCAAAATATAGGATTGCATGGTGTTTCTATCGGATGCAGGACTATCAATCCGCAATCAAATCAGCAAAGGAAATGCTTGATCAGAATAAAGGCTCTGATTTGTCAGATCAGGCTTTGTTCCTTATAGGTGAGTCCTACTTTGGATTGAAAAGCTATAAGGAAGCGATTACGTTTTATGCCAGAGTTCCTAAAGAGTATCCGACAAGCATGCTTCGCGCAAAGGCTCAGTTCAAAATTGCTGATAGCTATTATAATATGGAGACATATATACAGGCGATTGACGCCTATCATGAATTGGTGGACAAGTATCCTGCCGATGAACTTGCAGATGATGCACTATACTCCATAGCACAAGCCTACGAACAACAAGGTAAGGGTGCAGAAGCAATATCTGCATACAGGACGCTCCTGAGAACCTATCCTAACGGTGACCTATGCCCCGATGTGCAATTGGAATTGGGTAACTATAACTCCGACAAGAAGAATTATGCTCAGGCAATAACGGAGTATCAAGCAGTTATAGATAATTATCCAAATAGTCAATCCGCTCCTTTAGCTCAATATAATATCGGTATAAGTTATAAGCTTTTGGGGTCTTACGCTCAGGCGATTACATCTTTTGAAAAAGTTATAGCAAGGTATTCTCAAAGTGCTTCAGCCTCTCAATCTGCCTTCGAGATAGGTCAATGCTGGTTTGCAAAAAACAACTCAGGGCGTAACCTTCAGAACGCAGTCTCTGCTTATGAGAGGGTCATCAGAGATTACTCACAATCTATAGAGGCTCCAAGAGCTTTGTATTCAATGGGCAAGGTTTACGAGGAACAATCTAACTGGCAAAAAGCTCTGGAATCTTATGAAGGACTGCTTAACAAATACCAAGATAACGAATACGCTCAAGAATCTCTACTTTCAAGAGGACAGGCTTTACATCAACTGCGCAAGTATAGAGAAGCTATAAATATATATGATGGGATATTGAATAATCCGAAAAATTATAAGAAAGATATTGGCGTAAGGGCGCAATTGTATAAGGCTGAAAGCCTATATGAGGTCGGAGAATACGAGAAAGCCGCAGAAGCATATCTGAGAGTTCCTCTAGTATATTCTGATCCCGATCTGGATGTTTATGCCTTATCAAGAGCAGGAGATAGCTATGAAAAGATAGGAAGGCAAAAGGATGCCGCTACTTGGTATCGCAAGATCATTAAAGACTATGCCGAACCGGGCGGAAAATACTATAAACAAAAAAAGCCTGATTGGAATGATGCTATCGAATTTGCTCGCAAAAGATTGAAACAAATTGGAAACACAGAATGAAACTAATGATAAACTAAAGAATTAATTTGGTTGACCAGTAAATAGAAAGAATTTTTGTATGGAGGAGCCTGACAAATGAGTGAAGAGAGGAGAAGGACAAAGTGAATTCGTATGAAAGCATGGAATCCCAATCATCTTCCAAGCTGATCCTGATAGGTGGCGAAGCGTGGACTGGCAAGACCACGTGTTCTGAGATACTGTTCTACCGTTTGTATAACTCCGCGTGGCTTGACGGCGACGATGTCTGGAGGGTAAATCCCTGGTCTCTGAATGATCCCAGACTGCGTATCAGCGACATCAACATGGCGTTCGTGTTACAAACCTATCTCCAATCGAAGTTCGAATATGTTATTTTCTCCTCGATCGTCCTCTGTGATCTGGTTATCACCGAGCGCATTCTAAAGATGATCGAGGTAGTGGAGTATGAGCTATTATCATTTACACTCGTATGCGATACTGCCACTCTGAGGCACCGAGCTAGGAAGCGGGATAATAACACAAGTCCTGACTTCCTTCTTTTGCATCAGGCTATGGAACTGGACACCATCAAGATCGACACCGCTAATAGAACACCTGAGGACGTAGTCGATGAGATGATAGCAATTACCCGTGATCCACAGGTAGCAGGACTGAAAAGGATGCAAAGGGACGGGATCGTGGAGTGGAAACCGAGTAATACCTCTGGCAAGTAGTTTTCCACATTGTTCAAAGGATATAAATCACCGTATTATCAAGACATAAATTTTAGGATTTGAGATTAAAAATGCAGGATTTAACACTAAAGTTTCAGGATTCAAAACGTAAAGCTTTGCGTAATACTTATGAGATCGTATCTTGTATGTTGTTTATTATATGTTTATTTTCCATAGGATTTACTTCTTATGCACAGGAAGCAGAAAAGGGTGAGGATAAAGCAATTGACCTTCCACCAGTCAAGATCGAGATAATAGATGCAACACAACTGGCTATTCCAAAAGAAAAGTTTAATGGTCTGGCAGAACCCGATTCTGATATTTACATTATATTAGACCCAAAAGAGCGTTTATGGTATTTACCTTCCACTTCACTTCCTGAAAAGATTCTAGGAAAGGCAGTTAAGCCCGAAGAAGATTTCTTTCTTGCTTTGTCCGCTTATTTGGGATTACCTCCTGCTCTGACGTATCAAATGCTTCTGGTAAAAGGGTTTGGCAAATCGCAAGTACTAGTGGATTTTGGAAGGTCATCATTGTTAAGCGATCGTACAGCGAAACTTACAACCGATTCTTCAAAAAAACAGGATGGTATGACTATTGATAGGTTCAAAGGTCTTTATGCCTATCAAACAGATAAATCAAACATAAGAACAGGTTTAAATTATAAAGCTAAAGGTTTGAATTATCTTGATCTAAAAGGAGAAAAGTATCCTAACGATAGATCAGTATTTAATTTGTCATTTGATTGGGATCAGGAATTTTTGAATGGTATCGAGTCTTCTGTAAATGCTGATATTGCTAGATTGAATATGAAGGGTCCTCTATCATCCGATTCTGATGATGCGCTTGATCTAAAGACTGATATTGCAATCAGAACATTTTTATCGCCGTCAGTTCCAATAGACACTGGATTAAAGATCGAGCATTTTACAGGTAATGGGAGTGACGAGAAATATATAGAAACTATATTAAAGCTATATATTCGTGATAACCGCATCCGTATCTGGCCATTTATTTTAGGTACAGGTATCGAGTTAGCAATTGATACGCACAAAAGTTCGCTTAAAGACGGATGGAAAACGTCCATATATCCAAATCCTTATGCACTCCTGACTTCTCAAATTGGTTCCGCAATGGTATTGCAATTTGGACTGGAAAGGTATATACTAAAGCAAAGTCTTGAAGATACTTACCTTGATAAAGACTACATAAGGTTCAATCCTGGGTTAGGTACAGAAAGGGGTTGGAATATACAAGCTTCTTTAAAGTATAATCTGATGAAGAAGTTCAATGCAAAAATTGGTGTTTTCGATAAAGAGATCAGCAACCTTGCGATATTTAGGGAATCAAAGAATACCGATATAATGTCGTGGCTTCCAGAATCGCTTGATAATACACACATATTTGGCATTAGCTCTGGTTGGGAATTATTGCTTTTAGATGAACGGTTGAAGCAGAATTTTGAATATGTACATGAATTCCCTGAAGAAAATATCCCATATAGACCCAAAGATAAGGGTGCATTGAATATAACATATTTTGCGTCTTATGATTTTGAGCTATCGTTATCGGCAGAATTCTATGGATTAAGATATATAAACGAAAAAGATGCAACACTGCCCAGTTATTTCTTGTGGATGCCTAAAATATCAAAGTCTTTTGGCAAAAATGCTAAAGCATCGCTAGAATTTAAGTTTTATACAGGAAAAGACGATTATCAGGAATGGGATAAATACAGCTTGCCGAAAAATACGGTAGATTTTGGCTTGACAGTAAAATTCTAAGAGGGTTTTAAATTTGCTAGAAATCATTATAAACGGTATAAAACAACTGGGTGAAGGTGGATTCCTGATGATCCCTTTACTTTTTTGTTCGCTTTTTGCCCATGCAATTATATTAGAAAGGCTTTATAATCTGCGAAACGAGAAGCTTATGCCAACTCGTTTTATCTCTCGAATATACAAAGTTTTAGAAAATGGCAATCCGGACATGGCTTTATCTTTATGTGAATCCAGACCAGGACCACTAACAAACATATTAAAGACAGGGATAATCAATCGTGACCTAGGGCAAAAGGAATTGGAGACTATTATTGAATTTGCATCAAAGCCAGAGAGAAAACAACTTGAAAAATATCTTAGAACCCTTGAAGTTATTGGACAGGTTGCGGTTCTCATGGGTCTTTTGGGAACTGTTCTTGGTTTGCTTATATGTTTTACTGCGGTGTTTAAGAGCGGTAGCAGACCAGAGACAACAATGAGAATAGCTAGTGGCGTATCTGTTGCTCTGCTTACTACTGTGGCTGGATTAGCCGTTGCTATACCGTCTATGATAGCACACTCTTATTTTATATCAAAAGTTGATAGTATGTTAAACGATATGAACCGACATACTATATCAATTATCCGATTCCTTACAAAAGGCAAAGACTGGCTGGTTGAACATGAAGCAGAAAAAAGCGAGGATAATTAAAAGTGACTGAAAAACCTTTTATTACTACATTAATAGCTGGTTTATTAATAAGCCTTATTGGATTGAGCAGTATAATACTAGGTATAGTGTCTATTACCAGTAGTGAGCCAGCGATCAATATAGGAACAATCGTTTTTGGACTGCTCTTGATAAACGCAGGTATTGTATGTATAATAGGTGGAATTGGACATATATTCTTTCGTGAATGGTCATCAAGACTTGGCTTTTATGGCGCGATTGCTGTAATAATTGCCTGTATTGCTGGCGTTCTTCACTTAGGTGGATTTGTTATCGGAATGGGATACGCTGTTCTTATCATGATTGCCGCAATGGGGATGATGTGGTATCTCTCAAGGAGACAGCTAGGTGTGTTCTTCATCCTCTCTGTTGCCGAGCATTTGATCATAGTATTGATCGTTATAATGCTCATTTACTCTGGACCAATAAACGCTGTACCAGAGGAGATCGGAATAGCCGTAACGATAGAGGAAATAAAAAAAGAACCTGACCCGCCCTTGATAAAGATAGTTCCACCAAAGAAGAAGGCAAAACAAGAAAATAAAGTCGCTCAGGAGAGTAAGAAAAAAGAACCAAATGAGCCGACAGCTCTACCAAAACTGAAGATCAGAAACACGACGGATGTTGAGTCTGGTTCTCAAACAATGGCTTCAATGCCCAAACTGCCAAAAACCTTTGCCAATGTAACAGACAATGGAGCGGGACGTGACCTGATGCTGAGATCACCCGGTCCCGAAAAAGGGATCAAAAGAACACAGGAAACAGTTCCAACAATAGATAACTCAGCAGGTTCAGCAGTTAAGGGACCAAGAAAGGCTGAGTTTACTGGTGTTGTACCTACTTTTGAAGGCGGAAAAGGTAAGGGAGGAAAAACCGTAGGCAATGAGCCCAAGTATAATCCGGGAAACTCGTCATTTCCCATTGGAACTTCAGATTCACCAGGAGCTACTAGACCCGGGTTTATTGGTGATATAAGAGGAGAAGTCGCTGGTCGCAAGGTTATATTCTGGCCCAGGTTATCGGAGGAGGTGAAAGGCACCGAAGGAGGATCTGCTACACTAGAAATTACAGTGGGTCCTGCTGGTAATGTTACTAAAGTTAAGATCGTTAAGAAGTCAGGCAATAATACGCTTGACCGAATAGCGATGAGTTACGTAAAGCAAATACGTTTTGAGGAACTTCCAAAAAGCGTTCAACAAAAAGATCAACGTGGTGAAATAATAATAAATTTTGAGCTTGCAAAGTAAGCTTAAAATTGACTCATGGCAGTGGTGAAGAGTCGCTACTTATTGGTTTTTGGTTTTGTGTATTTAAACAAGAGTTATGGACTACGAAGGAGGTCCTTTCATGAAGCTAAAATTTCTCGTACTTTATTGTGTGGTATCTCTTGTCTTTATTGTAACCATGATGGGTTGTACCACAAAGGGTATCAATTATGAGGCTGGTTTAAGAGATTACGAAAGTGGAAATTACGTTCCAGCGCTTAAAACTTTTGAATCAGTCGCCAAGGCGAATAATAAATATTCCACTAGAGCTAGATTCTATATGGGTGAGTGCTATAAATACCAATTCAAATGGGATGAGGCACTAACCAATTTCCAGATGGTTGTAGATACAGAAAAAATGACTTATCTGGCGGCTGAGGCAAGGAACAGAATTTCTCAGATAAGCGAAGGAAGAAAAGACGTCGAACGTCTGACGATCATACATGACAATAACCCCGGAACCGATACGGCATCTGCTTCTCTGTTGGAACTGGGTTCAGTTTACAATAATAAGCTGAATGATTATAAAAAAGCTATAGAAATCTATCAACAGCTAATAACGGAATTCCCAAAATCTTCAAAATCTGCTCAAGGTCAGGTCGAAATTGGCTACATTTATCTCAATAAACTATACGATTATGATACGGCATTCAAAGAATTTGGTAAAGTCAATGTTCAAAGCTATCCAGACCTTAAATTCCGAGTTGCTGAGATTGAGGATTTACGCCGTAATGTCAATAAAACTCGTGGTGAAATATCCGATCAAGTATCGTTCATTAAAAATTCGCAGAAGATGAAGATCCCTGAAGGAGAACTTGGCAAGAGAGTTACTGGATATGATATATATGGTATAAAACAAGATCAAGTTGCTCAGGCTTTTGTTGCAATTGCTCTAAAATGGAGGTCACTCAAGAACTATCCAGAAGCTCTAAAAGCTTATAGGATAATGTTGGCTCGATTACCATTACAGTTGGGTTCTGCCGCTGAATCAAGATTCGGAATTGCAGAAATATATCTGACTCAACATCAATATGCGGAAGCTATTGATGCGTTTGATGTATATATTAGCCGTAACCCAACTCACTATAGACGTCCAGAAGCCATATACGACATTGCTATATGCTATGAGTCATTAAGACAGTATGACAAGGCTTATGAATATTATAAGACTTACAAGGATACTTATCCAGATAAAGAGCAGTACAAATCTGCTGAACTGAAGGTTCGCCAGTTAGAATTTGACGAAAATCAGGATGGAATTCCTCTATGGAAAGAGCTTATGAGTGGGACAAATGCTTCAAAATAACAATTGTGGAAGATATTTTGTCTAAATGGGCGGTTCTTCCGTGTTGGTTAAAGATTTTAAATCCCCCTAACCCCCGAATTTAAAGGATGAAGGCGGAAGGATGAATGATGAAAGAAATTACTTCATCCCTCATCATTCATCCTTGAAGAAGGGGGGAATAGCTCTAACTCCCCCTTTAGCAAAGGGGGCAGGGGGGATTTGAGATGGATGTAAGGTTCATTTCCACACTGAATATCAACCAAATAGCTTACAACTCTTATTGTGGTAAGTTTTTTACTTTTGTCAAAGCTATCTATTGACAGATTTGAAAAATGCCTTATAATAAAGTAGGTGTGATATATGGCGAATGAAAAACTCAAATGGGAAAAACCTGAGTTAGTTTGCCTCAATAATAAAAAAGAAACTCACGGTGATTGCGATATTGGTTCATCAAATATTGGTGGCCTTACTTGTTGGATGGGTCCCAGTGCTACAGACGACTGTCGCAATGGTGGTTGGTAGATCATAAAACAAAGTAGAGTGTGATATATGGCGAATGAAAAACTCAAATGGGAAAAACCTGAGTTAGTTTACCTCAGTAATAAAAAAGCATCTCACGGTGATTGTTTTATTGGTTCATCAAATATTGATGGTGTTAAATGTTTGACAGGTCCTAGTGCTACACGTGGATGTGGGGTAGGTAACACTGCCGCCCGCTACTGTGACGTTGGTAGTGCTGATGTCCTCCCTCTTCCGTAGTAGAACGTAGGTTGTATTGAGGAACGAAATCCAACTAAATGTCCGTAATATCAAGTGTTGGGTTTCGTTTCTCAACTACAATCAGTTCCAATGCACAATCAATAAAGAGAATTGGTGTTATCTTCAAAAACCAATTAGCTTCAATAACTTTCATAAGAAAGAGGATTTATGCGCATTTCGGATTTAAATCGTGTGGGTTGCAAACTGTCTCTTGGTGAGGAAAACAAATGGTGGATAACGGGGGATAAGGATTCTGTTCGATTGGCAGAAAAAATGTCAGTCATAATGAATCTGGAAAAATGTACGAAGGATTCCTCTCCAAAGATTATCTTTTTTAGCAATAGAGATGAATATGATGCCGAATTGCTCCGGCAAGGATGGGATTTTCAAGATTTTAAATCGGTTTATATATGGTACCACAAGGATTCTGCTGATATTATATGTGAAACCAAATATAATGAAGCCAAATATAGAAATCATGTATCTGCTGACTTCCTGAATATTCGTTTCTCTCTCTGGTCTGTTCATCAGAAGATCATAAATGATGGAGGAATGCCATTTCATTCTGCATTAATCGAGATAGAAAAACAGGGCGTTCTAATAACTGCACCGAGTGATACAGGAAAATCTACTTGTTGCAGTCGTATACCATATCCTTGGAAACCATTGTGTGACGATGAAGTACTTATTGTTCTTGATAAACAAAAAAATTATCATGCTTATCCCTTCCCTACTTGGAGTAATTATACATTAGGTCTTTCTGATAACTCTTATAATGTTCAGCATTTTCTGCCAATTTCTGGTATATTCTTTCTTGAGCAATCTAAGGTTGATAGAGTTACTCCCATAAAGAAGAGCCAAGCGGCTGTACTTACGTTTGAATCATCTGCCGAAATAATGAGAAGGTATTGGAGTCTATCAAGTAGAGAAGATTTGGCAACGGAACAACGGTCAAAGCTATTCAATAATGCTGTCGAAATGTCAAAACGTATACCAGCTTTTCAACTAGAAGCAAGGCTTGATGGGAAGTTCTGGGAAGAAATGGAAAAGGCGATCAACTTGAGTGTGTAAAAAGTCAACTACCCCTACCCTGAAGGGATAGGGGCTTGCAAAAGCCCAGTTGACTAGACTAAGTCGTATACGACTACGTTGTTTTAGTTATAACACCTACAAATATTTATCCTAGTTTGTAGCCCTGTTGTCTAATATTAAAAGCTCTGGGAGGTAAGGGCGGTGTGTTAGGCGTGA